>Ga0068868_100000130_pt1 | contig 48331 bp, 43 predicted proteins | sample KBSMisM42_FD_64660 | JGI IMG/M metagenome (GOLD analysis project Ga0068868, IMG submission 64660) | Miscanthus rhizosphere microbial communities from Kellogg Biological Station, Michigan, USA - KBS Miscanthus M4-2 | ecosystem: Host-associated > Plants > Roots > Rhizosphere > Soil ...
GGATGTTCATCGTGTTCGCCGTCGCGACGAACATCACGTCGGACAGGTCGTACTCGACCTCGACGTAATGGTCGACGAACGTGTTGTTCTGCTCGGGGTCGAGCACTTCGAGCAGCGCGGACGACGGATCGCCGCGGAAGTCCTGTCCCATCTTGTCGACTTCGTCGAGCAGGAACAGCGGATTGCGCACGGCGACCTTCGTCATGTTCTGCAGGATCTTGCCGGGCATCGAGCCGATATACGTGCGGCGATGACCACGAATTTCCGCCTCGTCGCGCACGCCGCCCAGTGACATGCGAACGAACTTACGATTGGTTGCGCGGGCGATCGACTGCCCGAGAGATGTCTTGCCGACACCCGGCGCGCCCACGAGACAAAGAATCGGCGCCTTCATCTTGTCAACGCGCTGTTGAACCGCGAGATATTCGACGATGCGTTCTTTGACCTTCTCAAGGCCATAGTGGTCCTCGTCGAGCACCGCTTCCGCTTTGACGAGATCGGTGCTGATCTTGCTTTTCTTTTTCCACGGCAGAGAGACGATGGCGTCGATGTAGTTGCGCACGACCGTCGCTTCAGCGGACATGGGAGACATCAGCCGCAGCTTCTTGAACTCCGTCTCCGCTTTCTTGCGCGCTTCTTTCGGCATGTGCGAGGACTTGATGCGCTTTTCCATCTCATCAAGATCAGCGCCCTCTTCAAGTTCGCCCAGCTCTTTCTGGATTGCTTTCACCTGCTCGTTCAAATAGTACTCGCGCTGGCTTTTCTCCATCTGACGCTTGACGCGTCCGCGAATGCGCTTCTCGACCTGCAGAATATCAAGCTCGCCTTCGATCAGCGTGAGTAGATGCTCCAGCCGCTTCTTGGCGCCGAACATCTCGAGCACTTCCTGTTTCTGCTCGAGCTTCAACGGCAAGTGCGCCGCGATGGTGTCCGCAAGGCGGCCCGGCTCGTCTATCCCGGACAGCGAGGTCAAAATCTCGGGCGGTATTTTCTTATTGAGCTTTACGTATTGATCGAATTGCGCAACCAGCGTGCGGCGCATCGCCTCTACTTCTGCGGTGATCTCGTTATCGGCCGCAACGGGCGTTGCCTCGACTGTGAAGTGCGTCGTGGCGTCGACCACGCGGTTGATATGCGCGCGTTGGCTACCTTCGACCAGGACCTTCACGGTACCGTCGGGAAGCTTGAGCATCTGCAGAATATTCGCCAGCGTCCCGATCGTGTAGAGGTCCTCGGGCGCGGGCTCATCTTTGGCGGCCGATTTCTGCGCGATCAACACGATGCTCTTGCCGGCTTCCATCGCGGTCTCGAGCGCCTTGATCGATTTGGGACGTCCGACGAACAGCGGAATGACCATGTGCGGAAATACGACGACGTCGCGCAACGGCAATAAGGGCAATTGCACTAAGTTCGTCATCTGGTCATTGGGTATAGACATGTGATTTCACCTCGAGTGGTCGGTAGACTCGTTGTTGGGGCGTGACCGGGCAAATCAATTGGTAATGCAGCCCCGCGGCTCTAATCAGAGCCGTGGGACGAGTCATCTGAGCGATGATTATACCGAACCCGCTACCTTGGGTTGATCGGAATAAATGAGGATGGGACGGGTGTCCGTTCCGATTGAACCTTCATCGACTACCACCTTGATTACATTATCCATCGAAGGCAGGTCGAACATGGTATCGAGCAATGTCTGCTCAAGAATTGAGCGCAGGCCGCGCGCTCCGGTCTTTCTTTCCAGCGCCTTGTGCGATACCGCGCGCAGGGCAGCGTCGCGAACTTCCAGCTCGACACCTTCCATCGCAAACATTTTCTGATACTGCTTGAGCAGCGCGTTCTTGGGCTCGGTAAGAATCTGAATCAACGCAACTTCATCGAGCTCTTCGAGCGTCGCGACAACGGGTAGACGCCCGACGAACTCAGGAATGAGGCCGTATTTGATGAGGTCTTCAGGTTGAACATCGCGCAGCACCTTCGTCGCATCCTTGCGGTTGTCGCGGCTTTTCACTTCGGCGCCGAAACCAATGCCGCCTTTCTCAGAGCGCGCGCGGATGACTTTATCGAGGCCGTCGAAGGCGCCCCCGCACACGAAAAGGATGTTTGTCGTGTCAACCTGCACGAACTCCTGGTTTGGATGCTTGCGCCCACCTTGCGGCGGAACCGACGCGATCGTGCCTTCGATCAATTTTAACAGCGCCTGCTGCACGCCTTCGCCTGACACATCACGGGTTATCGACGGATTGTCCGACTTGCGCGAGATCTTATCGATCTCATCGATGTAAACGATGCCGCGCTGCGCCTTCTCTACGTCGTAGTCGCATTTCTGCAACAGCTTCTGAATGATGTTCTCGACGTCCTCACCGACATAGCCCGCTTCTGTCAGGGTCGTTGCATCAGCCATTACGAACGGGACATTCAACAAACGCGCGAGCGTCTGCGCCAACAAGGTCTTTCCCGAACCCGTCGGTCCAACAAGCAGGATGTTGCTTTTCGCTAACTCGACGTCGTCGTTCTTCGTTAAATTCTTGAGGCGCTTGTAATGGTTATACACGGCAACCGACAGAATTTTTTTTGCGAGGTCCTGACCGATGACGTACTCATCCAGTATCTCGCGAATCTCGTGCGGTACCGGTAAATCCGATTTGGCGCCCTTGCTGCCGTGCTCGCCCTGCGTTTCTTCGCGAATGATGTCGTTGCAAAGCTCGATACATTCGTCGCAGATAAAGACCGACGGTCCGGCGATCAGCTTGCGAACCTCGTGCTGGCTCTTACCGCAAAACGAGCAGTAGAGCAGTTTCTCGCCGCCAATCTTGTCTGACATACGTTGTTTCCCTTATCGCCCGTATTTTACGACACTATTTCGCGGAATCGGTTCGGTTAACCAGCACCTTGTCCACCAAACCATACTTCACGGCCTGGTCAGCAGAAAGGAAGTTGTCACGATCAGTGTCTTTTTCGATCGTCTCAATCTTCTGCCCCGAATGCTTCGCCAGGATCTCGTTCAATCGGCCCTTCAGGAACAGTATCTCTTTTGCGTGAATCTCGATATCTGACGCCTGGCCCTGGAAACCACCCATGGGTTGGTGAATCATCACCCGCGAATTCGGCAGGCAGAACCGCTTGCCTTTCGAGCCTGCGGCCAACAACAACGATCCCATGCTCGCCGCCTGCCCGACGCACAGCGTCGACACATCCGGCTTGATGAATTGCATGGTGTCGTATATTGCGAGGCCCGCAGACACTGACCCGCCCGGTGAATTAATGTAGAAAGAGATGTCTTTGTCCGGGTTGTCAGATTCAAGAAAAAGCAGTTGTGCAACGATTACATTTGCTGTCACTTCCGTGACCGGACCGACCAGAAAGACCACGCGCTCTTTGAGCAGGCGTGAGTAAATATCATACGCGCGTTCGCCCCGACCGCTCTGCTCGATCACCATCGGGATGAGTCCCAGGCCTTGCGGCTCGAGACCTGTGCGCTGCCACTTTTCCTGAATCATTTTTTGTTTCCCATCAATTCGTCGAAATCGGTTGCCTGGTCGGACACTTTTGCAGTAGCGAGTGCCCATGCGACCACGTTTTCTTCAAGTACCATCGATTCAATTTCGCGCAAACGCTCGGGCGACTGGTAGTACCACTTCACCACTTGCTCTGGATGCTCGTAACTTTTTGACTGCTCCTCGACCATCGCCCTCACCTGCTCCGGTTTCGCCTGCAGGCCATGCTGCTTAACCGCTTCTGCGAGAATCAGGCCCAGCGTAACCCGGCGTTGTGCTTGTTTCTCAAATACATCCCGCGGCAAGGGCATGCCTTCCGTCTTGACACCGCGCGACGTCAGATCCTTTTGTGCCGCGCCCTGCATGCGCTCGATCTCCATGTCAACGAGTGACTTCGGCGCCGCGACCTCGGTCGAATCGATCAATGCTTGCATAATCTGATCCTTGAGCCGTGCGCTGATGCGACGTTTTACTTCGCGTTCGAGATTCTCCCGTACCTCGCGGCGCATCGTGTCGAGGCTACCATCGGAAACCCCCAGGCTCTTTGCAAAATCCGCATCTACGGCCGGCAAGCGCGCTTCGGCAACCTGCTTTAGGTTAACGTCGAAAGTCGCGGTTTTTCCAGCCAATTCCATTGCATGATAGTCCTCCGGGAAACGCATTTCAAACGACTTTTGAGCGCCCGGCTGCAGCCCCACTAACTGCTGTTCGAAATCGTTCAAAAGGCGGCCTTCGCCGAGCACAAGATCGAAGTTTTCGCCCTTGCCGCCCTCGAAGTCCTGACCATCCATCTTACCGTTGAAGTCAATAGTCACCTTGTCGCCAAGCGCTGCGGCCCGGGTCACAACGTCATAGCTGGCGCGCTGTTTACGCATGATCTCGAGCGTCTTTTCGACCTCCGCGTCACTCACGTTCGCGACCGGACGAGTGATAGCGACACTGCTGATGTCGCCGATTCTCACTTCGGGATACACCTCAAACGTCGCGCTGAACTGAACCTCCGCTGCGGCGTCAGCGGTGTCTTTTGGTTCAAAGCGGGGATACCCGGCAACTTTGAGATTTTGTTCCCGTACTGTGTCGCCGAACGTTTTCTGCAATGCGTCGCCAAGCACTTCGTTGCGCACCTGGTTTTCATATTGCTGGGCTACGACCTTGAGCGGAACCTTCCCGGGCCGGAATCCATGCATTTTCACGTCACGCGCGAGACGCTTGAGACGCGTCTGCACTTCACTGTCGATGTCCTGCGCCGGCAGCGTGATATTAATTCGTCGTTCAAGTTGACTTATGTTTTCAAGAGTAGCTGCCATATTTTCCCTAATAGAGCTTGATCGTGCGGTTCGATCGCGGGCGCGACCTGGTGCGAAAGGAGGGACTCGAACCCACACGCCTTTCGGCGCCAGAACCTAAATCTGGTGCGTCTACCAATTTCGCCACTTTCGCAAGGCGTTGATTGTAATATACTTAGCGATACCCCGTCAGCCTGCAATCCGGGCCGCGCATTCGAGCCCGCATCACTAACTCCTTGAATCAGTCAGTTAGGCTTTGCAGCATGGCTGTGAACCACTACGAAAATTTTCCCGTCGCTTCGGTGCTGTTGCCGCCGCGGCTGCGCGCGCCCGTCGCGCTAATTTATCGCTTTGCGCGCACCGCGGACGACTTCGCCGATGAAGGCGTTTTAACTGACAGCGAGCGACTTTCGCTGCTCGCTGGTTTTGAAGCGGAACTCTGCAGGATCGACCGCGGCGAAGCGCCGCATCAAGCGCTGTTCCAAGAGCTTGCAATCGCGATTGCGCAACATAACCTACCAGTGCAGCCGTTTCACGATCTCTTGTCTGCATTCATGCAGGACGTTACGCAGAAGCGCTACGCGAACTTTGCGGCGGTGATGGATTATTGCCGGCGTTCGGCCAATCCCATTGGACGCCTGCTGCTCGTGTTGTATGGCAGCGCCAGCACGCAAAACAACACAAGATCGGACAGCATATGTACAGCGCTACAGCTCATCAATTTCCTGCAGGATGTCGCCATCGACTATGCGAACGGGCGGATATACATGCCGCAAGACGAGATGCTGCGCTTTGGAATCAGCGAAGCGTCGATTGGTGCAAAGGACACGAGTGAGGCATGGCGCAGATTCATGGACTTCCAGGTGCAGCGCGCGCGCCGCATGCTGTTTGATGGCGCAATGTTGGGACGCGTACTAAAAGGACGCGTCGGACTTGAAATGCGCATGATTATCGCCGGCGGTGACCGCATCCTGACCAAGATCGCGAACGCCCGGTATGACGTCTTCGACTCACGACCCGTGCTGCGACCACACGATTGGTTGTTAATGACGGCCCATGCTGTGATCGCACGGCCGCGGTCCCGCACTGAACTGCAAAGAACATTGCTGTGACTCCCGACGAATATTGCCAGGAAAAAGCGTCGAAGAGCGGCTCGAGTTTTTACTACAGCTTCCTGTTCCTGCCGCCGCCGCGGCGCCGCGCAATCACCGCGCTCTACGCTTTCTGTCGTGAAGTCGATGATGTCGTAGACGAATGCAGCGATGTCAATGTTGCGCGCACAAAGCTCACGTGGTGGCGTGGGCAGATCGCAGGGATTTATGACGTAGGTATAAGAGTAGACGCGCCGCAGCACCCGGTGACCCAGGCACTCGTACCGGTCGTCAAGGCGTTCGAATTGCCACAGGAACAGCTGCAGGAAATCATCGATGGCATGGAAATGGATCTCACGCAAAGACGCTATCCGGATTTCGCGCAATTGAAGGAGTACTGCCATCGGGTAGCGGGCGTTGTGGGTCTACTGTCGGCTCAGATATTCGGATATCGCAACGCCGCCACGCTCACTTATGCCGAGAATCTCGGCATTGCGTTTCAGTTGACGAATATCATCCGCGATGTCGGTGAAGACTCGCGGCGCGATCGCGTGTATCTGCCGCTCGATGAGCTGATGCGTTACAAAGTGCCGGTCACCGATCTGATGCATGCGCGCATGAGCGAGAACTTCAGACAGCTCATGGAATTTCAAGTGGCGCGCGCGCGCGCGTACTACCGCGACGCTTTCGCGGCCTTGCCTGCGGAAGATCGCAAGACGCAGCGGCCGGGACTTGTAATGGCCTCTATCTACCAGACGCTGCTTGGGGAAATCGGCGCTGGCGGCATGCAAGTGCTGATGCAGCGGACATCACTTACGCCGCTAAGAAAGCTGTGGATCGCGTGGAAGACCTGGGTCACTACTTGAAACAACACGGCGCCCGCGTCCACTAAAATGCCGGCAGCTGTGTCGAAACGATAGAAAGGAATACCCGCCATGGAACTGCAACTCAAAGGAAAAACCGCGCTGGTCACCGGTGCCAGTCAAGGCATTGGCCGTGCCATCGCAAAGGGGCTCGCGGCTGAAGGTGTAAAGGTCTGCATTGCCGCGCGCCGGCGCGAGTTGCTTGATGAGTTAGCGGCGCAAATTGCGGCAGCCGGTGGCCCAGCGCCGTTTGTAGTGACCGTAGATGTTATGCAAGAAGGCGCACCTTCCAAGCTTGCACAGCAGGCGCTACAGGGGCTCGGCAAAATTCAAATACTCGTCAATTGTGCCGGCGGCAGCCGTCCGCTGGCGATCGATGCGCCCGAAGAAAAATGGGCGGAAGCGATGACGCTCAACTTCACGCGCGTGCGCCAGCTAACTCACGCCGTCTTCCCGGACATGATCAAACATCGGTGGGGGCGCATCATTAACATCACCGGCAAGTCGGAACCCGAGGGCCTCAACGCAGCGTTCTCGGCGAAGGCAGGCATACACGCGTGGTCGAAAGGCTTGTCGCGCGAGATCGGCAAACACGGCATCACCATCAACTCGATCCCGCCGGGCCGCATTATGAGCGAACAGATCCGCCGCAATTACCCCGAGGAATATCGCGCCGAGCATTCCGCAAAGGAAATTCCCGTGGGCCGCTACGGGGAACCGGAAGAACTCGCTAACCTGGCTGTCTTCCTGGCATCTCCACTCGCCTCGTACATTACCGGCGCCGTTATGCCGGTCGACGGCGGCCTGCGGCGTTATGCGTTCTAGCACTGGATGACTCATGTCGCCGTAGTTGGTGGCGGCTATGCAGGCATGGCGGCGGCAACGACGCTGGCCGCACAAGGGATTCGAGTCACAGTGTTTGAAGCGGCAAAACAACTTGGTGGACGCGCGCGTCTCGTCGAGTATCGCTCAACAGCCATCGACAACGGTCTTCATATTTTGATCGGCGCATATCGGGAAACACTGCGCCTTATCACGCTCGTCAACCCGAACGCCGCTGATGCGATCTGCCGGACACCGCTCGAGTGGCGAATTCACGGCGAATTTCATTTGGCAGCGGCCACGCTGCCCGCGCCATTTCATTTACTGGCCGGCTTCCTTCTCGCTGACGGCCTTAGCATCCGCGAAAAATTTTCGGCTATTCGCTTTCTTGCATCGTTACGCGCGTGCCGTTATGCGCTTGACATTGATACGAGTGTGGAGCTGTTGCTCGACCAGCACCGCCAAAGCGAAAAGTTACGACGAGTGCTGTGGCGGCCGCTCTGCGTTTCAGCATTGAACACGCCGCCCGGGTGCGCGTCCGCCCGCATTTTTCTCAATGTGCTGCGCGATAGCCTCGATGGCCCGCGCCACGCGAGTGATCTTGTGCTTTCGAAGGTCGATCTCTCGGCGCTATTTCCTGAACCAGCGGCGGCATTTATCGCTGATCACGGCGGGACCGTACTCCGATCGCGGCGCGTCACCGCGATTGATCCTCAGAATGACAACTTCGAAGTCGAGGCAGACGGCAAGCGCAGCATATTCAGTCATGTGATCTGCGCCATTTCGCCGCATCTCGTCAATGCGTTCGCACTGGGCATAACTGCGCTGTCTGAGATCGCCGAATCGATCAGACAACTACGTTATCAGCCCATTCACTCGGTCTGGCTGCAATATCCGTCTACCGTTCGAATGCCCGGTCCCATGCTCGGACTTGGCCACGGTCTCGTGCAGTGGGTCTTCGACCGCGAGCGATTGTGCGGACAACGCGGCATGTTAGGCGCAGTTATTAGTGCACAAGGAACTCACGAGGACTTGCCGCAGCACGAACTGGGGTCAAGGGTACATGGAGAATTGAAATCAGTAGTACCCGATCTGCCGGCGCCGGTGTGGACACGCGTGATCGCTGAAAAGCGCGCGACGTTCGCCTGCACGCCCGGCCTCGTCCGTCCATCGTCAATCACCCCACTCAAGAATTTCTACCTTGCTGGCGATTACACTGCGAGCGAGTACCCGGCAACGATAGAGTCAGCGGTGCGCAGCGGCGTTGGTTGCGCGCGCCTGATCGCCAACGCATTCGCAGACGGCGCCGGGTGACAGAGTCAGGTATAAAATTACACACCTCGAGTGAACAAGGAACCACGGTGACGGATCGCGAAGCGATGGAGTACGACATAGTCGTTGTCGGTGCGGGACCTGCGGGTCTTGCGGCTGCGATTCGTCTTAAACAACTGGCCGCGCAGCACAGCCACGATGTCAACGTATGCGTGATCGAAAAAGGCTCGGAAGTGGGCGCGCATATACTCTCGGGCGCCGTGATGGATCCGCGCGCGCTGAATGAGCTGCTGCCTGACTGGCAGCAGTTGAACGCACCGCTCAAAGCGCCGGTCAGCGAAGACCGTTTTCTGTTTCTCACCGAAAACTCATCGTATAGAGTTCCGTCATTCCTGCTGCCGCAATGCTTCCAGAACCATGGTAATTACGTGATCAGTTTGGGCAACGTATGCCGCTGGCTGGGCCAGCAGGCCGAACGGCTCGGCGTCGAAATCTTTCCCGGATTTGCGGCCGCTGAAGTTCTATACAACGACGATGGGAGTGTGAAGGGCGTCGCGACCGGCGACATGGGCGTCGATAAGGAAGGCAAGCCGACAGACGCATTCCAGCGCGGCATGGAGTTGCATGCCAAGTACACATTCTTTGCCGAAGGCTGCCGCGGCCATCTCGGCAAGCAACTGCAGGAGCGGTTCAAGCTACGCGAGGGTGCGGACCCGCAGGTTTACGGGATCGGCCTCAAGGAGCTTTGGCAAATTGCGCCCGAGCAGCATCAACTGGGACTCGTTATCCACACGGCAGGGTGGCCGCTGCCAAGCGATACCTACGGCGGATCTTTTTTGTACCACATGGAAGACAATCTCGTCGCCATCGGCTATGTCGTCGGTCTCGGCTACACCAATCCATATCTCAACCCGTACGAGGAATTTCAGCGCTATAAAACCCATCCGTCCATACGCAAATTTTTGGAAGGTGGAAAGCGCATCTCCTACGGTGCGCGCGCAATCACAGCCGGTGGATTGCAATCTTTGCCTAAGCTCGTATTTCCGGGCGGAAGTTTGATCGGCGACGACGCTGGGTTCCTCAACGCGTCGCGGATTAAAGGAAGCCACTGTGCCATCAAATCCGGCATGCTTGCCGCCGAAGCAGCCTTTACGGCGATCAAATCCGGCCGCTCGGGTGATGAGCTCGCCGAGTATCCGGAGTCGTTCCGCAGGAGCTGGCTATACGAAGAGCTTCATCGCGGCCGCAATTTCAAGCCGTGGATGAGTAAAGGCCTTTACACCGGTACGCTGATGGTGGGCATCGATCAGGTCGTGTTTGGCGGACGGGCGCCGTGGACGCTAAGACACAATCACGCCGACAACGAGATGCTAGAGACAAAAGACGAGGCGACGCCGATCCAATATCCGAAACCCGACGGCGTGCTCAGCTTCGACCGCCTGTCATCCGTTTTTATTTCCAATACCAATCACAACGAAGACCAGCCGGTCCACTTGAAGTTAAAAGATGCGTCCGTCCCCGTGAATGTGAATCTGAAACTTTATGATGCACCGGAACAACGGTACTGCCCCGCTGGCGTGTATGAAATCGTCCGTGAAACTGATGGCTCGAACCCGCGGCTACAGATCAACGCGCAGAATTGCGTTCACTGCAAGACGTGCGATATCAAAGACCCGACGCAGAACATCGTATGGGTTACCCCCGAGGGCGGTGGCGGTCCGAACTATCCAAATATGTGAGAACTAGCGCGCGGCGAATATGTTGCGCTGCGCGAGATCTCGAAAGTCTGCATTGCCGCCGCTGATCACGACGCCGATGCGTGCACCGGGCGCAACCAACGCGCGCTCGAGCAAGGCTGCTGCCGCCAGCGCACCCGTCGGCTCGACGACGATTTTCATACGTTCCCACAAGTAAAGCATGGTACGCAGCAGCTCTTCGTCGGTGACGGTAAGCATTCCTTGCACATGGCGCAGGATCAGCGGAAACGTAATCTCGCCCGCTGAGGTCGTGCGCGCGCCGTCGGCGATGGTGTCCGGATTGTTCACCGTTTGGAGAGTCTTCGATTTAAACGAGCGCGTCACGTCGTCACCTGCGGCAGGCTCGACTCCGATTACTTTAATGCCAGGCGAAAGATAACTCGCTGCTACGGCGCACCCGGACAGCAGTCCGCCACCGCCGCATGGCACGAGTAGATAATCGAGCGGGCCGACTTCTTCTACAAGTTCTTTGGCTGCCGTCCCTTGCCCGGCGATTACGTGCGGATGATCGAAAGGCGGCACCATCGTCAAACGGCGATCCGCAGCCAATGTCCGTGTCAACTCCTCGCGATTCTGCGTCTGGCGGTTATACGTGATGACTTCTGCACCGTAGCCGCGCGTTGCATCGAGTTTGACTTGTGGAGCATCCGCAGGCATTACGATTACTGTTGGTATCTCGAGCAGGCGGCCGGCGAGGGCGACGGCCTGTGCATGATTGCCCGACGAATAAGCAACCACCCCGCGCAGCTTCTCTTCCTCGCCGAGGTTTGACAACGCGGTATAGGCGCCGCGGAACTTAAAAGCGCCCATCCGCTGCAGGTTCTCACATTTGAAAAACACCCTAGCATGTGTGCGCTCATCGATGGTACTCGACGTCAGCACAGGCGTTCGGTGAGCGACGCCTTGCAGTATGCGCGCCGCTGCGGCGATGTTCGCGTAGTGAACGAGTTCACGATTGAGGTCTGAAGTATTCATTTCGTGTAGTACTTAAGATGCGATCCGCCTGATGGCGGACAGCACGCCGAGCGTCAGTTACCAAATACCTCCGCGCGAATGTGACAAATCGCACGCAGAGGGATTGTAGTAGTCATCGCCAACCCGTCGTCGAATCGACAGTGAAATCTCCGTTTCCATGGCCTCTCAATTCGCCCTGTCTTGGTAGGCGGTCACAACGAACACGTTTCGCATCAAGCGCTTGTACGATGCCGCGCAAGCTCTCCGAAAATCCAATCCGGCCCTGGCCTGCAACTTGCGAATAGGTTGGCCAAGAACAAACTGGCGATAGCGGAGGTAAATGATGGTGATCTACCTGCAACAACGTAAATTGGCGCAGACGGCCCAAATCGATTTTCGTAAAGACGGTACTTATGGAGAAGAAATCATGCAAGCAAACTGGAACCCGGCGGTAATGCAAGTGCGTGAGACGATACCTGCGGTCGAGAGCCCGGAATTGGCGGATGACGGCTCGACGATCGATACAGAAGCGTTCTTGAACCGGGTCTACGCACTGGCATCACAGGTTTAACGCGCTGCTTCGCGGCAGCGGCGGCGATGCCGGGCTCCCTCCTCCCCCGGCGTCGCCGTAATTTTTCGCAGTACAGAAAACGCCGCCTGATCGCGGCGTTTTCTTTTGGTGATCAAGCGAGAGCCGCAATCACACGCTCGCGGGTAATCGGCATGTCCCGTATCCGCGTGCCTAATGCCGCTGCAAGGGCATTTCCGATGGCGGCAGCGGTTGGCCCTGCTGCGCCTTCACCGGCACCGAGGGGCGGCTGCTCGGGACGGTCGATGAGGAGCACGTCAACTTCCGGCACTTCGCTGAATTTCAAAACAGGATAGTCAAGCCAGTTAAGCGATGTAATGCCATCGCGGTCGAAAGTAACCTGTTCCTTGAGCGTCATGCTTGCAGCCTGAACGATGCCGCCTTCGATCTGACTTCGAACGCCATCCGGATTGATGATGAGCCCTACATCCGCAACTGCCCATGCGCGCGTGACGCGCACATCGGCTTCCACGTCGATCTCGGCGACGACGGCGACATAGCAACCTAGATTCTTATAACGCGCGAATCCGAGGCCGCGACCGCGCGTGCCGTCATTTGGCTCGTCGGCTTTCCATCCGGATGTTTTGCGAACAGCCTCGAGGACGCTTCTGGCGCGGGCATCTTTGAGATGGCGCAGTCTGAATTCGATCGGATCGACGCCCGCGAGCAACGCCAACTCGTCCATGAATGACTCGATAGCGAATACATTCGCGTGCGCGCCCAACGCACGCAGCGCGGATGCACGTAGCGGCGAGCGCATGACGAGATGATTAGTCACGCGCTGATTTGGAAAATCGTATAGCGGAACGGCGTTACGATGACTGCCGCCGGCAGGCAGCGGCGGATCAGCCGGGGTGCCCGCAGGTCTTGGCGTACCGAGATGCCAGGCGGCAAGCAGGTTGATGCCGTTTTTACCTTCCGGCCGCGTGCTGTGCGGATAGCTCCATATATCTGCCTGCCAATCGACTACGTTACCGGCGTCGTCCAGGGCAGCACTCGTCTTCACGACTGACGGCGGCCCATACGGTTCCCATGCAAATTCATCTTCGCGCATCCATTGCACTTTCACCGGCCGGCCGGGCACCGCCCTCGCCAGTAGCGCCGCATCCAGCGCGACATCATCGGCACCATTGTGTCCGTAGCATCCGGCGCCATCTGCATGCATCAGCGACAACGCGTCCGGCGCGATACCAAGCGCCTTGGCCAGATCGCGCCGCAACGGATGAATACCCTGGCTATGTGTCCAGACCGAATAACGCCCGCCCTCCAGCCGCGCGATCGCGCAAGACGGCCCCATAGATGCATGCGCGATGTATGGGCGGGTGTAGGTCGCACTCAAACTTTTGACGCGACGCTGCACAGCAGCCGGATCTGACTTCGTACTGATCACAGCATCGACAGCGTCTTGTGCCATCAGATATTTGTCGACTGGCGAGTCCGCCGGTAAACGTTCCGCACTTCGCCACTCGGCGCTTCGGGCAAGGCGCCGAACTGCGCGTATCGCCTGCTCTTCGCGCTCGGCAATGACACCGACGAAGCTGCCATCGCGCACGACTGTAACAACGCCCGGCAGCGCCTGGACTTCGCTCACTTCGATGGCAGCAAGTCGCGCCGCGTATGACGGCGGACGCGCAATGCGTCCAAAGAGCATGCCTGGCAGTTCCATATCCTGAATGTATGCAGCCGCGCCCGTAATCTTGCCAGGCAGATCAACACGGCTAAGCACAGCGCCAATATGCTTATGCTCGCTAGCGGGCTTGGGCCCTGTCTGCGCCGTTGCTTCGCGTTTCACCAACTCGTCATCCGCGAGTTCCCAATACGTGACTTCCGCACCGGCACCGCTCACGACGCCATCCGCGACCTGCACTTTTTCGATAGAAACACCGAGCCTTACGGCAGCACGTTGCAACAGCAGCTCGCGCACTTCCGCGCATGCATAGCGCAAAGCAACAGCGCTTTCCTCGATAGATCGGCTGCCCGACGTGATCCCTTCGTTCGGACCGTGGTCTGTCGTCGCCGTCTGCAGTTTGATTCGCTCGAGCGCTACATCGAGTTCATCGGCAACCACTTGCCTCAATGCGGTGAGTATGCCCTGACCGATTTCGACCTTACCCGTGTACACGGTGACTGTGCCGTCACGATTCACGCGCAGCCAGTACTCGAGCTTGCGATTCGTCTCCAAACTTCCCGGCAGTTTGAGCGGCGCGATCATTGTTTGCTTTGGCTGCCATCTAACATGCAGTTTCCTAGTGCCGGCAATCGCATGCGATCACTCATGCGCTAGTTGCTGTGCCGCGCGCTTTACTGCACGCAGTACGCGCCCATGAGAACCGCATCGGCACAGGTTTCCGTCCAGCGCCGCACGAATCTCGGATTCGCTTGGACGCGGATTAAGCGCGAGCAACGCGTAGGCTGTCATGATAATGCCGCTCGTACAATAACCGCACTGCGCCGCCTGCTCGGCGATGAATGCGCTCTGCAGGGCGTGCATCTTTGCGATGCTGCCGATACCTTCAATCGTGGTCACCTGCCTGCCCGCAGCAGCGCTGAGCGAAATGTCGCACGACTGCACCGCGTTACCGTCGATCACGACAGTACATGCGCCGCAGGCTCCGATACCGCAGCCGAAGCGTGCGCCCTTGAGTTTGAGATCGTTGCGCAGGATGTACAGCAACGGGGTCGTATCGTCTGCATCGACGACGTGCACCTGTCCGTTTACATTGATCGTTGTTGCCATTGAATGATGAGCTATGAAGCCAACGCCGCTTTGATGCGCTCGCGGCTTAACGGTAAATCGCGCACTCGCGTGCCGGTCGCGTTGGCGACCGCATTGGCGATTGCCGCGGCAGTCGGTCCCTGCGAACCCTCGCCGGTTCCGAGCGACTTTTCCTCGGGCCGGTTAAGCAATACCACGTCGACTGCGGGCACTTCGGGAAAAGTAAGGATTGGATAATCGGCCCAGGATCGCGTTTGCACGCGTTGACCGTCGTAACTGACTTGCTCTTTTAAAGTCCAGCTCGTCGACTGAATGATACCGCCTTCGATCTGGTTCGTAACACCGTCAGGATTGATGATAAGTCCGGCATCAACCGCAGACACCGCTTTGACAACACGTACATTGCCGGTTCGTTTGTCGATCTCTACATCGGCCACCACAGCGACATAGGCAGCAAGATTTTTATATTTGGCAAACGCGATTCCGCGGCCGCGTGTGCCATCGCCCTTCTGATTCGGTTTCCAGCCGGCTTTTTGCGCGGCGGCTTCTATAACCGCCCGCGCACGTGCGTCGCGCAGATGGCGCAGACGAAATTCAACGGGATCCGCTTTGGCTGCTGCAGCCACTTCGTCGATGAACGATTCGAGCGCAAATACGTTCGCGTAAGCGCCTAGCGTGCGCAGCGCGGATGTGCGCAGCGGCATCTGAGGCAAATAGTGCAAGGTTATACGCTGGTTCGGGAACTCATAGAGCGGGACCGCATTACGATCGGCTGCGCCCGCCGGTTGCGGACTATTTTCGGGTGCGCCCATCGCAACCGGGTCCGCAATGTGCCAGCCCGCGAGCAAATTGCTGCCGGCACCGCCGGGACGCGTGCTGTGTGGATGACTCCAGGTGTCATGCCGCCAGTCGACGATCCGCCCTTGCTCATCGAGGCGCGCCTGCATCTTCATCACCATTGCCGAGCCGTATGGCTCCCATCCGAATTCATCTTCACGCATCCATTGCAACTTGACAGGTCGTCCCTTGAGCGCTCGTGCGACCAGCGCCGCGTCGCATGCAACGTCGTCAGCACCGTTGTGTCCATAGCAGCCCGATCCTTCGATATGTACGGCGGTGATGCTGTTCACGGGCAAGCGTGTGACCCGCGCGAGATGCTGCCTCAGCGGATACACGCCCTGGCTATGGGTCCACACAGTGAGCTTGCCATCTTTCATCTGTGCGACGGCGCATGACGGACCGATCGACGCATGACACATGTAAGGCCGTGTATACGTCGCGCCAAGTGTTGTCACAGGTCCCGAGGATGCGGCCGCACCGACCTTGGAATTTACCAGCGATTCCTGCGACGGCAGTTTCATTAGGTGCTCGTAGAGTGCCATGCCATTCGGCGGCAGGTCCGGCACCTCGCTCCATTTCGCCGCGGCGCGCAGCGCCTGCGCGGCCTTGATCGCCTGCTCCTCACGCTCGGCCACCACCGCGAGAAAGCCGCCGTCGCAAACAACCGCTACAACGCCAGGCATGGTGCGCGTTGTCGATTCGTCGCATGAGACGAGACGCGCCCGCGGGGACGGCGGTCGCACCACACGTCCGAACGTCATGCCGGGAAGGCGCATGTCTTGCACGTACGCCAAATTGCCGGTAACTTTGTTGGGGATATCACGCCGTTTGATCGACTTGCCCACGATGCGATGTTGAGCCGGCGGCTTCGGTTGCATGCGTGCGGTTGCTTCCCGCTTCAAGTCAGCGTTGCGCGCGAGCTCCCAGTACGTCGTCTTCCTGTCGCCCGCAGTGACCGTACCATCGTTGACGGAGAACTTCTCGAGCGGAACAGAAAACTCCGTCGCAGCGAGTTGGAGCAGAATGCCGCGCGCTTCTGCCGCCGCATAACGCAGCGCACTGCCGCTATTCTCAACCGATTGGCTGCCGGCGGTCATACCCTCATCCGGACTGCGCGAAGTGTCGGCTGACACGATCGCCACACGCTCGTATGCAACATCGAGTTCCTCGGCGGCGATTTGCGCGAGTGCGGTGAGGATTCCTTGCCCGAGTTCCACTTTGCCCGTGAATACAATAACGCTGCCATCGGCATTGATGCTGAGCCACCCGTCAAGCATGCGGTTCGTATTAAGGCTTCCAGGCAGGGCTGGACGCGTGCTGCTTTGCTGCGCAATGCCGGTGGATGTCAAGGTGAAGCCGATGACGAGCGCGCCGCTTTTCTTGAGAAACTCGCGGCGGCTCGCAACATGTCCGGTAGCCATTGTCATGCCTCCACCGATGCACGCTGTATGGCACGCACGATACGATTATGCGTTCCGCAGCGACAAAAGTTTGCTGCCAGTGCCTTTCTGATTTGCGCTTTGGTCGGTTTTGAATTTCTCTCTAGCAACGCCTGTGCCGTCATGATCATGCCATTCGCACAATAACCGCATTGCGCAGCCTGTTCTTCAACGAACGCCTTCTGCAAGCGATGCATTTTTTGCGGCCCGCCGAGTCCCTCTATGGTGGTAATCGCCTTTCCCTGCACCGTCGATAAGAGGGTGACGCACGAACGGGTTGCTTTCCCATCGACGAGCACCGTGCAGGCGCCACATTGCGCAAACCCGCAACCATACTTGGCGCCGTTCAGCTGCAAGTCATTGCGCAGCACATATAGCAATGGCGTGTCGCCGTCTGCTTCGATCGATTGGGTCTTTCCATTCACCGAAATACTCGTGGCCATCGTCACTCCCGTTATGTATGCGGCGTTACAAAGACTGAAAAAACAGCGCGTTATATTACGCAAGGAACCGCACGCTAAAACTATTTCATCGTCTCGAATTTGGGACTATACTTTTTACGTCATGTGGATGGAGGCCTGCCCATGCAGACTACGGAGATTTTGAAAGAACGCATCACGCAACTGCATCTCGAACATCGCGATCTAGACGACGTCATCGCCCGCCTCGGCGAAAAACCCGGCCAGGACCAACTGCAACTCCAGCGTCTGAAAAAGAAAAAGCTGCTCGTCAAGGATCAAATCTGGCAATTGGAGCGACAGCTTACGCCTGATATTCGCGCCTAGCGCGACCCGTTCGACATAACGCCGGCGCTTGCAGGCGCTGAGCGTTACGCTGCCAGATCAAAGGCTGTGCACCGCTGAGGTGTCGCGCTTCGCACGCAGGCGTACGATCCGTGAACTTCGTGTTTGGGCCACGCTCGTCGCGGCCTGCGTGTCCATCATGATCTTGACTGCCTACCGCAGTGGCGCCTTTGCTGCAACGCTTCTCCCCAGCGGCGCCCTTGCTGCAACGCTCCTCTGCAGCGGCGCCTTTGCTGCAACATAAATAGCGTATGCAGCAAGTATCAAGAACCATATCAATGACCATTCGGCGATCGATAGCCCGAGCATGGTCCACGTCACTTCTGCGCATTCGCCCGATCCGCGAAACACTTTCTCGAGCGTATCGATGAGCGGAAACTTGTTGAGCATGTAAGTCAGGCCTGGGCCGCATTCGGGCACGCGGTCCTTCGGTAGATGCTGCAACCATACCTGTCGAAAGGCGATAGCTGCGCCCGCGATGCCGATGATTACAAGCAGAGTGCTGTACGCCCAGGCGCCGGCGCGACGCGGTCCATGCAGCGCACCGATCAAAAATACAACCATCAAGGCGATGTACGCGACGCGCTGCAAGATACAAAGCGGACAAGGATTCTGGTACTCGTAATATTGCAGGTACAGCGCATATGCAAGCAATCCGCCGCAGACGACGAAGCCCGCGAGATAGCCGAGCCGCGGTGTTAACTGCAATCGCATGCCACGTGCTCCATTAGTAGTGTGAACGACGAACAACCGGGCGGGCTGGATCGCTTCGAGGGACGATCAGCGCGCCACTGCCCGTGAAACTGCGCGGATTTTAACACTGCAGCGGCGCCTTGTTGCCGCCAACGGCCACCGCTATCATGCGCGCACGCAGCTAACTCGTTCAAAAGGCGTTTCGCCGGTGCGATACCTGTCATCGATTGTTTTCACTCTGCTGGCGGTTGCTGTAAACGCGCAGACTTATCCCGACAAACCGGTGACAATGATCGCGCCTTTTCCACCAGGTGGATCGGTAGATCTTGTCGCACGCGCTGTTGCGCAACAAATGAGCGAGACGTGGAAGCAGCCGGTCGTCGTCACCAACCGGCCGGGCGCAGGCGGCAATATCGGCGCTGAAGCAGTGGCGCGCGCGGCGCCGGATGGATACACCGTTTTGATAGGAACGACAGCGCTGTCGAGCAGCCCCGCGCTGTACTCGAGGCTGAGCTACGACGTAACTCGTGACTTAGCGCCCGTTAGCTTGGTGGTGACGATGAGCAATGTGCTTGTCATTCATCCGTCGCTGCCTGCACGATCGGTGAAACAACTGCTGTCGCTGTCCAAAGCGCAGCAGGGCACGCTCGCATCTGCTTCGGCGGGTGTCGGCAGCTCCAATCATCTCGCGCTCGTGTTATTCAACACGATGACCGGGGCCGACATCGCGCACATTCCATATAAAGGCGCGGCGCCCGCAGTAGCCGATGTCATGGGGGGACATGTCGCAATGACCTTCGTCCCTATCGCCGCAGCGGTTCCGCCGGTCAGAGCCAACCGTTTGCGTGCGCTGGCGGTCACAGGCATTCGGCGCTCGCCGACTTTGCCGGACGTCCCGACAATCGATGAATCCGGCGTGAGCGGCTACGAAGCGACCTCGTGGAACGCGTTGCTGGCGCCCCGTGCCACGTCGCGCGAACTCGTACAGAGAATAAATGCTGCGTTAGTCGAGAGTCTGCATGCAGTGAAGGTACGCACAATCATCACAAGCGCCGGCGCGGACGCGGTGGGCAGCTCTCCGGAGCAACTCGCCTCATTCCTGAATGAGGAAATCGTTAAGTGGGGCAAGGTCGTCAAAGCAGCTAACATCAGCCCCGAATAGGAATGCCGAGTGCTCAAGGTCACATCCGACATCCAGATCGACGATAGCGAGCTTTCCGAGCAGTTCGTTCGCGCGTCAGGTCCCGGCGGACAGAATGTAAACAAGGTGTCGAGCGCCGTGCAGTTGCGGTTCAATGTGTCCGGGTCGCGTGCGCTAACCGGCGACGTTCGGCAACGGCTCGTCAAACTTGCCGGTAATCGGATGACTGCGACGGGTGAACTCGTTATTGCGGCTCAGCGGTTCCGTAACCAGGCACAGAATCGCACAGACGCGCGCGAACGACTCGCCGCGTTGATTCGTGCTGCATTGCAGCCGCCTAAGCCAAGGCGCAAGACGAAGCCCACCGCCGCATCGAAGCGCCGGCGTCTGGAAACAAAGAAGCGACGCAGCGAAATCAAGCAAACACGGCGCGGCACATTTTGACAGCGGTCATGGATGCAGGCATACCAAGCATTGGAATAGACCGGCCGTCTGGATTGTTATAGCATCTTCCACGAAGTATTTATCATGATGAACGCATACAACCTCAAGGATGAACATATGAACAGAAAAATTGTTTGCTCGGTTACTCTCATTGCGGCTCTTGGCGCTGCTTATCCGCTCACTGGCTTCTCGCAGGTCAAGCCAGAGACGCAGGTCAAGTGGCGTCAGTCCGCGATGGCACTACAGGGCAAGTATTTCTATGGCACGCTGCGTCCGATGGCGCAGGGAAAGATACCTTACGACGCGAACGCCGCGGCGCGCGCAGTGGGCTATCTCGACGCATTAAGCAAGATGCCATGGGACGGATTTACGCCGAACACCAAGGATGTTAAAAGTGCGGCGCTGCCTGCTATATACACTGAGACGGCGAAGTACAAGGAAGCAGAAGACCGCTTACAGAGCGAGGTCGGTAAACTCGTCGCGGTCACCAAATCCGGTGACGAGGCGGCTATCAAGAATCAGATCACTGCGGTGGACAAGGCGTGCGGCAACTGCCACGAAAACTTCCGCGAAAAGCAGTAACGAAACGGCGCCAGTAGTGCGCGCAGGGACTTTGGCGCGATCCATAGGGCAATTACTGAGCGTCCTTCTGCTCTCATCGGTCGCGACATGCACCGTGGCCGCCGGTGACGCTAAGCATGGCGAATATCTCGCACGGGCAGGCGGCTGCATGGCCTGTCACACACAGGAGAACGGAGGCGCGCCATACGCTGGCGGTCGTGCGCTCAAAACGCCGTTTGGCACATTCTACGGGCCGAACATTACACCGGATGCAGACACCGGCATCGGCCGCTGGACGGAAAGTGATTTCATTCGCGCCATGCGGCAAGGTGACCGACCTGACGGAAGCAACTACTTTCCCGCGTTTCCTTACCCATCCTTCACCCGTATAACCGACAGTGATCTGAGTGACTTGTGGGCTTATCTGCGCTCAGTGGCGCCGACGCGTCGCGTGAGCCAGCCGCATGATTTGCATTTCCCATTCGGGTGGCGGTTCGCAGTGACAGCATGGAAGTGGCTGTTCTTCAAGCCCGGCGGCTACGCCGCGAACCCGCAACTGTCATCCGTCGAGAATCGCGGCGGCTACCTCGTGCGGGCGCTCGGTCACTGCGGCGAGTGTCATACGCCGCGCAATGCACTCGGCGGTCCTCAGCGCAACCGCTACCTTGCGGGCGGCAAAGGACCGTTCGGCAAGAACGTACCGAACCTGACACCGACGCGGCTGAAGAAATGGACGGACGCCGAATTAAAAGAGTTTCTCAAGACGGGCGCGACGCCCGACGGCGACGCTGCGGACGAGACCATGGATGAAGTTATTCGCAATACCACGAGCCGGCTCACGCCCGAAGATCTATCGGCTGTGATCGCCTATTTGCGCTCGCTGCCCGCGTTGGAGAATGAACCGCGGTGACTGCGAACGGTTGCCGAATGGATAGGCGCAAGCAATTCGCTGACTGCCGCACTGCGGCTGCGCTGACGTGGACATTGCGCGGTGTCGACTTAGCTCACGTTGCAGGAACAATCGCAAGATATGACTTGCATCAAAGTGAGTGGAACTTCAGTCGCATTCGCACTGCCCAACGATGCGTTGCACAAGGTCCCTCATGCTGCGCACAAACGCACTGTTTTTCTTGCTCGCGGTCGTTGCGACCGTGTTGCTTGCGGCCGTTGCTTTGCATCGCGGCGAAACCGCTGGTACGGAACAGTGGAGCGCCCCACAGGCGGAGACAGGGCAAGTCGTACCGCAACGACAATCGCCAGCGCCCAGCGGCGCACTGCCTGATTTCAGTACGCTCGTAGACCAAGCAGGTCCCGCGGTGGTGAATATCAGCGTCATACAACAGCGCGGCGCTACAACGCCCGGTGTCGACCCGAATCCCGGTGATCCGATGTCTGAGTTCTTACGCCGATTTCAGGTACCCGAGCAACCGCCCCAGCAAGGCGTGGGTTCGGGCTTCATCATCAGCGCAGACGGCCACATCCTGACCAATGCGCATGTCGTAGCTGACGCGAGTGAAGTCACCGTCAGGCTCACGGACAAGCGCGAGTTTCAGGCGAAAGTTCTCGGCACCGACCGCCGCACGGATGTCGCTTTGATTAAAGTGGAAGCAAGCGCGCTCCCGACCGTGAGAATCGGCGATTCTTCAAAGAGCAAAGTCGGCGCCTGGGTCGCTGCAATCGGCTCGCCATTCGGATTCGACAATTCGGTGACTTCAGGCATCATCAGCGCAAAGGCACGCGCGCTGCCAGAAGAAAGCGACGTACCGTTTCTCCAGACTGATGTCGCGATCAATCCCGGCAATTCCGGAGGACCGCTCTTCAACATGAACGGCGATGTGATCGGCATCAATTCGCAAATCTACAGCCGAACGGGCGGCTACATGGGTTTGTCTTTTGCGATTCCCATTGAAGTGGCTATGAAGGTCAAGGACGACCTGCAAAAGTACGGCAAGGTCAGCCGTGGCCGGCTCGGTGTGGGCGTGCAACCGCTCAGCCGCGATCTTGCCGAGTCGTTCGGCATGAAGACATCAGATGGTGCCCTCGTCACCGCGGTGGAAAACGGCAGCCCTGCCGCGCGAGCGGGCATCGCATCCGGCGATGTCATCGTGGGCATCGATGACCGTGTGATTTCCACTCCGACTGAGCTGGTCCAGGCGATCGGCAATTTCAAGCCGGGCCAAGAGATCGTGGTAAAGATCTGGCGCAATGGAAAACCTCAAGACATAAGCGTGAAGCTGGCGGAAAGTCCACCCGAGAAAACCGCGGCTGTGCAGTAAAGGCGATGCAAATAACGCGTACAGGCCCGGCGCAACCGTCAACCGGGATCGGTGAGCGAAACCAGCAGCGGCTGATGATCCGACGCGATTGAATTCTGATCGACGTGCATGGTCTCCAGACGTAACACAAGGTTGCCGGTGACGTACACGAAATCGCAGCAAAAAGCGCCCTCCGGCCACTGAGCACGATCGTGCACACCGACCGTCGGCGCATGAGGAATCAGCGGATACAACGCCTGCCATACATCATGCAAGGGCGCTCCACTATGAACCAACGGCGTCATGAGTTGTGCATGCAGCGGATCTTCAGGACGAAAATTGAAATCACCGGTGAGAATTGTGGACGCAGTGCGCGCTGGCTCGCGAAACGGACCGGTCGCATGCCCATGCCCGAGACGGGTGTTCGCTCGTGACACCGCTTCATTGTGTAATTCCCGTATTCGCTCGACCTGTGCCGTTCTCTGCCGTAAAGAATAGTATTCAAGATGCGTTGTCATGACACGCAGCGGTCCCCACGGGGCCTGCATCACGCACTCGATCAGGATGCGGGGCATGCTGGCGGTTTCGGGGTCAGCGGGCCATGGCAACGAGTGACGGAACACCTGCAGCACCGGCAGTCGCGAAAATATCATGTTGCCAAATAAACGCCGTGAGCCGTTGGCGGCGAGCAAGTCGGTGGCAGCGGCCATCACGGGGAGATACTCCGGCAGTAGTTCGGCGAGCATCGCCGGCTCGTCCTCGCCCGAGCTGCCGTCGAGGTCCGTAAAGTTGCTAGCGACTTCCTGTAGGCACAGCACATCGAAGTCGGCGAGCGCGCGTGCCGTTTCAACGATGCGCTGCAAGCTCACCACTCCATCGCAGCCGCGGCCCCATTGGATGTTCCAGGTTATGAGTTTCAATGTTCTACTCGTGGCAATACCAGAACGAATTAAAGGACGCGTACTCGTTGCTTAGAGCGTCCGCTTAGTCCTGAAGGTTTTTAATGCTGAAAATGCTCGTGCTCCTGCTCGTTTCATTGCTGCATGCGACAGTCTCAGCGGCAGACCTGCCCATCGAAAAAATCAAGCTGCCCGCCGGTTTCAGCATCAGCGTTTTCGCGGCGAATCTTCCCAGTGCTCGCGAGATGGCGCTGGGCGACAAGGGCACTGTTTTCGTCGGCAGCATGCGTGCAGGAAAAGTGTATGCGATCCGCACGGCTGATAACAAGGCGGCTGAAACGCTCACCGTCGCATCGGGACTCAATCTCCCCGTTGGCGTCGCGTTTCGCAATGGCTCGCTGTATATCTCGGCGGTCAACCGGATTCTGCGTATCGATGATATTGAAGCGACACTCGCAAATCCTCCGCAGCCTGCCCTCGTCACCGATCGGTTGCCGTCGGATACTCATCACGGTTGGAAATTTATCGGGTTCGGGCCCGACGGACTGCTGTACGTCCCGGTCGGCGCTCCCTGTAATGTGTGCAACCTGGACAGCAATCGCTACGCAAACATCATGCGTATCGCTGTAGACCGCAATGCAGACGCTGTACCGGAAGTGTTTGCACGCGGTGTGCGCAACTCGGTCGGTTTTGACTGGCATCCCCAAACGAAGGAACTCTGGTTCACCGACAACGGGCGCGACATGCTAGGCGATGATAAACCGGATTGTGAGCTCGACCACGCGCCGCGGAAGGATATGCACTTCGGGTTTCCGTTCTGTCACGCGGGTGATGTCAGCGATCCCGAATTCGGACATCTGCGCGCATGCAGTGAGTTTACCGCGCCGGCGGCGCGCCTAGGTCCGCACGTGGCGCCGCTCGGCATGCGTTTTTATACGGGCAACATGTTTCCCGCCGAGTACAAAAATAACATCTTCATAGCGGAACATGGCTCATGGAACCGCTCACAGAAAATCGGCTATCGAGTAAAGCGCGTCGTTTTGTCAGGCACCCAAAAAGTGCTGAAACAGGAAGTGTTCGCCGAAGGCTGGCTGCAGGGCCAGTCCGCGTGGGGAAGGCCTGTTGATACGCTGGTTATGCCCGACGGCGCGCTGCTGGTGTCCGATGATCAGGCCGGCGCGGTTTACCGCATCAGCTATAAAGAGCCGCGCTAGGCGCCATCGTGCCGCGTGACCTCGACAAGCTTGGGCAGCGGCCGCTCCTTAACGAACTCTTTAAGCATCACATAGTCCGCCTTGCCGCTGCCGAGCAACGGCAACTCGCTGACATGCGCGATGCGACGTGCGACCGCGAGTTCCTGACTGCCAAGCAACTTCGCTGAACGCTGCAAAGTGCCGCGGGTGAGTTGTGGATCCGTGGTGAAAAGTACGGTTCCCTCGCCACTATCCGCAATTACTTCAACCATTGCAGCGTGCATGTGCAGAGGCGAGGCATGCTGCGCGACACGCTCTACCATTTCGAGCGCGACCATTTCACCCGCTATCTTGGCGAACCGTTTGACGCGGCCGACGACGCTTACGAAACCAGCGGCGTCCACGTCGACGACATCACCTGTGTCGTACCAGCCGGCGCCCACCTCCGACTGCGGCGGCTGCAGTACTCCGGGCTCCTCATAGCGGTAATAGCCCAACATTACGTTCGGACCGCGAACATGCAACCGGCCGCCGCGGGCGATGCCTTCCACGGGGAGCACCTGATGCTCCACGTCGGGCAGGAACCGCCCGACCGTTTGCGCCTCATACGCGAGCGGCGTGTTGAGACTGATCACCGGTGCGCACTCGGTCGCTCCGTAGCCTTCAAATATCCGCAGTCCGAATTTGCGCAGCCACAGATCGCCCACTTCTGGGTTCAGACGCTCCGCACCCGAGATTACGCAACGAACGCGATAGAAATCGTATGGGTGCGCTTCGCGGCCGTAGCGTGCGAGAAACGTGCCGGTGCCAAATAAAAACGTGCAATCGCGCATGTACGCGATTTCAGGGATGACCCGATAGCGGAGCGGCGTCGTGTAGATGTAGAGTCCAACACCGGAGAGCAATGGCATCAACGTGCAAGCCGTTAAACCGTACGAGTGAAACATCGGGAGCGCGTTGAGAAAGCGGTCGGCGGGCGTGAAGTCGATGACCGCATGCATCTGGGCGATGTTTGCGAGAATTGCGTCGTGACTCAGCGCGACGCCTTTGGGCCGGGATTCTGATCCGGACGTAAATAACACGACAGCGGTTGCGGCCGGATCTGCGCTCTTGAGGACCTGCGCTGGTCGCCATTGTGCCCACGCCAGAAGCCACAATTTATCGAGCGCGCCGAATTGCAGCTTCAAGTCTTCGATGAAGAGGATGCGGTGGTTGCAAAGGGCGTCAAGAACCGGATAGAGCCGCGTTGCCTCCACAAACCGGCGTGAGGTAATTACAGTTCGTATTCCCGCCGCCACGCAGGCGCTGCGGATAGACTCCGCACCCGCCGTGTAATTCAGCAACGCCGGCACCCGGCCGGCGGCGCCCATGCCGAGCAGCAGTGTCACTGTCACGCTCACGTTCGGCATCATGACACCGACAATTTCGCGATCAGCGCCGACGCGCGACGCGATGCGCGCAAGTCCAAGTGTTGCTATCAGTAAATCGCCATAAGTTTCATGCTTGCCGCGCACATCTTCGACAATGCGGTGGCGGCGACCGAAGGTTGCAACGGCGTGCAGGAAAGCTTCATACAGCGTGTGCCGGGTGCGCGACTCGACTGCGGCGCGCTGCATCACGCCGGTTAGCACGTCAGCCGCCGTTTGCCGCTTCACGCGCGAGACGGAAGTAACAAATTCCGGCAGTCGCGTCGCGGCATGTATCCGGATTGTTACCCGCGCCAAACGCCTGCGCGAAAAATCGCCTGGACACAGACCGAAACGCGAATAGAGAAGGCCGCTAATCGTAACGGGCACGACGGTGGCACCCGACCGCGTGGCGATCGTCGCCACTGACTGATAGAGCTTCATCGCCGTGGTCGTCGTCGTTATACGGCCTTGCGGAAACATAACCACTGTTTTTCCTGCAGCAAGCAGACGAACTACACGCTTAACCGTCACCGGCTCCGAAAGGTCAAGCGTCACGCAATTAAAGAAGCGCGCAAGAATGGTACTGCCACGAAATTGCATCGCCTCAGGAGACATCACAACGACGCAAGTTCGCGCCAGAAAAAATCCCAGCAATGCGCCGTCGAGCCACGAGTCGTGATTTGCGAGCACAAGGGTCTTGCCGCTCGAGAGAATCGCGGCGTCACCGCGCACCGTGACCCGGAAAAGGAGCGACAGAACTACTTTAATGATCGTTCGCATGTTCCGGATTCTACGACAGTAACTGTTTAGTGTCTGTATAAATTGTAGTCAGATTGGCGACGCATTGCGGTATGATGCGTATGTCATACCGGCCTGCGCTCTATGTTGCAAGGGCGTTTCTGGCAAAAATAATTAGATTATTACGACACTGCCAAAAGCTACCTTATGCCTGTTTTTTCAAGCGAAAAACTCAAACCTATCAGAATGTTAGATTTGCTTTCCGTGATAAATATCACTCTAATTATTCGGGCGAAGACCTTAATTACTTTACATCTAGGAGAAAGAACATGAACACACACGATGTTCCGCAAGATGTGCTCGGCCAGCCCGATCCGCATTTTCTCCTGCCGACTGAACCGTGTGTACCGCAATGGCCTATACCGCCACTGCCCGTGCTGGGCCTCGATGTGGTGTTCTCGTCGGCGCAACTCCGCGCAAACTATCGCAAAGACCAGCATGCGATATGGTCGCGCTGGAGTCCTCAACCGCGTCCGTGCTTCAACGCAGAATTGCTTCGCGACATAAAAAGCTATCACGATATTCTCAAAGCAAGTAACGGAAAATTTACGCGCATGGGAGAGGAACAACCCATTGACTACGTCGTACTGGCTTCTGAAAAAACGGGCGTGTTCAATCTCGGCGGCGATCTCGATCTGTTCAAGAAATTGATATCCGAGCAGGATCGCGCGGGACTGTTGCAGTACGGCCGCGCCTGCATAGACGTACTGTATTCAAATTACACGGCGTTCGACTTGCCGGCCACGACCATTTCGCTCGTGCAAGGCGACGCGCTCGGTGGCGGCTTCGAGGCCGCATTGTCGGGCGACGTGATCGTCGCCGAAAAAAGCGCGCGTTTCGGCTTCCCGGAAATTTTGTTCAATCTGTTCCCCGGCATGGGCGCTTACTCGTTCCTCGACCGCAGAATCGGACAACGCGGTGCGGAAGAGATCATTTCGAGCGGACAAATTTATAGCGCTCAACAAATGATGGAAAAAGGGGTCGTCGACGTCGTTGTTGACGACGGCGAAGGCGAAACGGGCGTGGCGGCACTCATCGAGAAGCGTAAGCGCAGTCAGAACGGTTTTGCTGCACTCGCGCGCACGCGCCGTCGTGTGCACCGCATCGATTACGATGAACTGATCGATGTCGTTAAGATTTGGGTCGATAGCGCGCTGCGGCTCAATATACGTGACCTCAAGCTCATGCAACGACTTGTATCCCGGCAGAATGGTCTTGGCGAATCGCAACAGGTCCATTAGGTCTCAGCGCAAACACGAGGAGTCATGCTCGGGCGGTCAGCGTTAGGCAGTGATTTTATTGCTGGAACGGAACGAAATTAGGTATTAACATCGCTTGATAACGGCGTCATAAGCACTTCGTCGAAAGGGCACAAGTGTCCGACCAAGGTCTGTATTACTCGATCCAGGAAGTTTCTGAAAACCTGAGCATCCCTATCCAGAAACTGCGACGCTGGGACAATGACGGCGTCCTGCAGGCGCAGCGTTCGGCGGGTGGCCATCGGCGCTATCTGAAAGAACTCATAGACCGACTCGCCGCGCAATCGATCAGTCCCGCAAAAAGCACCACAGAACTCGCAACCATCAAAAAGACGCTTGCGCAGAAGCAGCGGATCATCCAATTGCTGCTCGAGAGCGAGCATCGATATCGCGATCTCGTAGAAACATCCCACGACCTTGTATGGACGACTGACCCGCAAGGGCGCTTCACTTACCTTAACAATGCAGCGCAGGAAATCTTCGGGCTGCCGCCGAGTGATCTCAGCGGCCGCTGCTTTTTCGATTTCGAAGCCGGCAACGCACACATCGCCAATAGAAGGTTCCTCGCCCTGCTTAAGCGCAGCGGCGAGGTCAAGAATTTCGTCACGCACGTCAAGACGGCGCGCGGTGAAGACCGCTGGATAGGTGTGAACGCGCGCGTCCTCGTCGATGACGACCGCCAGATAAAGGGCATCCGCGGCACGGCACGCGACATCACGGAACAGCATCTTGCAACACGGCGGGTCGAGCATCTCGCGATGCACGATACGCTGACTGATCTACCCAATCGGATCGCGCTGCAAAAGGCAATCGAGGAAGTGATTTCGACCGCCACACCTGGAGCGATTCTTTTTCTCGACATCGATCACTTCAAATACGTCAATGACAATTTCGGCCATCGTACCGGCGATCAGCTGATCAAGGGCGTTGGCAGCGCATTGCGGGGAATGATGCACGACATCCCGGGCAAGATGTTCCGTCTCGGCGGTGATGAATTTGCAATTCTGTTGCCAGGATCGCTGCGCCAGGACGCCATTCACGTTGCCGAGCGTTCGCTGGAAACCGTCCGCCACTACCGCTTCCAGACTACGAACGGAAAGGGCATCTCAAATCTGTCGACGTCAATTGGGATCGCGCTCTATCCCTTCCACGGCTCGGACATAACGGGCCTGCTGTCCAATGTCGATATCGCGATGTATCAGGCGAAAGAGCTTGGGCGCAATCGTTACGTATTGTTCGACCAGGGCTCGAACGGCGTGCGCAGCACCCATAAGCGCGTCCACTGGGCAAAAAAGATACGCGATGCGATCGACGAGGACAGACTGGTGCTCTTCTCGCAGCCCGTCGTGCGGCTGACAGATCAGAAGCCTATGCACCATGAAATCCTGCTGCGCATCCAGGATGATGACGGCAAGATAATCATGCCTGGGAACTTTATCGAAATCGCGGAATCGCTCGGGCTCATCAAGGAGCTCGATATGCGCGTCGTCGAGAAGCTGTTGCTATACATGCATGAGAACAAGCTGATGGGACAGAAGGTACGTTACTTCGTTAACCTTTCGCGCGTGAGTATTTCCGACCCGAACTGGGTCAAACGCTTCGTCAGCATGTTGTCGGTCAGCAAAGCGAACCCGAGTCAGCTCGTGTTCGAAATCACTGAAACCGCGGCAATGTCGGAAATCGACGTCACGCTCAATTTCATCAAGAAGCTGAAGAACATGGGCAGCCGGTTCGCGCTCGATGACTTCGGCGCGGGCTTCAGTTCCTTTTATTATTTAAAGCGCTTTGACGTCGATTACCTGAAGATCGACGGCGGCTTTATCCGTGATCTGGCGATCGATGAGAGCAATCGCGTGTTCGTAAAAGCATTGAACGACGTGGCACGCGGGATGAACAAGCAGGTGATCGCCGAATGGGTCGAGACGACGGAAGTCCTCAAGCTGCTGCAGAACATGGGCGCGCAATTCGGGCAGGGCTACCTGTTCCGCAAGCCGGCACTACTAAGCAGCGCCGAAAGCGACGGCTTCCCGGGCAGCATAAGCGCTGCCTAATCAAAGCTTCGCTAACGCTTCAGCCACTCGAGCCAGGCCAGGCCCGCGGTTACTTTCACATCGGTGATATGGCCGTCTCGCACGCGCTGGCGCACGTCGTCGATCGCCATCGGCAACACCTCGAGGAACTCGCCGTCATCGAGCGCCGCGCCCTGATGCTCAAGGTCGCGCGCCAGAAATAGCTCGATGCGCTCGTCGGAATAGCCGACGCACGGATGCAATGTCGTCAGATGGCGCCATGATTTCGCGGTATAGCCGCATTCCTCGAGCAACTCACGCTGCGCTGTGACCAATGGCTCTTCGCCCGCTTCGATCTTACCGGCCGGCAACTCGTAGAGATGGCGGCGCAGTGGATACCGATATTGACGCTCCATAATGACGGTCTCGTCATCAAGGAGCGCAATTATTACTACGGCCCCGGGATGGTGTACCCACTCGCGCAGCCCGGTCTTGCCGTCGGGCAAGCGCACGCGGTCCTCGTTGACCTTGAGCATGCGTCCGTCGTACACGACCTTTGTCTCGAGGGGATGCTCTGTGAAGTCGTGTTCAATTTTGTCCGGCATACGCGTGGCTATTGAAATGATTGGGCAATCGCGTTAACGCACAATGCCATGAGCCCGCCTGGGAGCAGGCCGAGCACCAGTATTGCCAGACCGTTGACACTCAGCACCCAGCGCATGCCTGCAGACGGATTGAGAGGCGAGTGGTCAAGCGCTTGATCGAAGTACATCAGCTTGACGATGCGCAGGTAATAAAACGCGCCGATGAGCGAAAACACGACCGCCACTACCGCCAACCATAGAAAGCCGGCGTCGATCACCGCCCATAGTACGGAGAGCTTTGCATAAAAGCCCACCGCCGGCGGCAGGCCGGCCATCGAAAACATGAGCATCAGCATGATGAACGCGTACCAGGGGCTGCGCGAATTTAGACCCTTGAAGTCATCGAGCTGATCAGCCTCGAATCCGGCCCGGGACAGCAGCAAAATCATGCCGAATGTGCCAAGCGTCATCAGGACATAAACCAGAACATAGAACATCGCCGACGCATAGCCGTCCCCGCTCCCTGCGAGGACGCCCAGCAGCAGGAAGCCCATATGTGAAATCGTCGAATATGCGAGCATGCGCTTGAGATTCGTTTGCGCAATTGCCGTTATGTTGCCGATCGCCAGCGACAGCACTGACATGATGATCAGCATCCACTGCCATTGGTCGACCAGATAGTCGGCGCCCAGCCCCGTTATCAGGAGCCGCATAATGAATGCGAACGCCGATATCTTCGGTGCAGCGCTGATGAATAGAGTGACCGCCGTCGGCGCCCCCTGATAGACATCGGGCGCCCACATATGGAACGGCACGGCGCTCAACTTGAATCCCAAACCGGCAACAACGAACACGAGCGCAAACATGAGTATGGTGTCATCCGCTCCGCCGTCCGCAATCACGTCGGCCATGCGCGTCAGATCGAGGCTGCCGCCCGCTGCGCCGTAAAGCATCGACATGCCGTACAACAGCATGCCAGAGGCAAGCGCGCTCAATACAAAATACTTCATTGCGGCCTCGGTCGCCGATGTCGAATCACGCTGCAGGGCAATCATGGCGTAATGCGACAAGCTGAGCAGTTCGAGCCCGAGATACAAGGTCATCAGATTGTTCGCGGAGACCATCACCATCATGCCGAGCATCGCGAACAGCACCAGCACGAAAAACTCGCCGCTGAACATGCCGCGCGCGCGCACATACGCCTGCGAGTAAATCAGAACCACCGCAACGGTTACGTAAATGGCCAGTTTCAGCACATTCGCCATCGGGTCCGCGATGAACATGCCGCTGAACGTGCGGATGTCGCCGCTCCAATCCGTGAATCCGGTTATGAGGAAGCAGCCAAACAGTGTCGCGAGTGTGAGTCCATACGTCACGACGCGCTTCTCGTCTTTCGTGAAGACATCCAGCAGAAGGATTATGCACGCCATGATGAGCAGAAAGGTCTCTGCAAATGCGGGCGCAAACGGCGTGATGTATTGCATTGCCTACGATCCGATCAGAAGTTTGCGGCCGGGCGCAGCCAGCCTCAGGATTTCGCTGACCGATTCATGCAATACATCGCCGAGCGGCGCCGGATAGAGGCCGATTCCGAGCACCGCGACCGCAAGCACGCTGAGCACAAACATCTCACGTCTATCGATGTCCATTAACTCAGCCACATGACTGTTAGTAACGGCGCCGAACACCACGCGCTTATACATCCATAGCGTATAGGCGGCCCCGAATACAAGCGTCGTTGCCGCCAGCGCCGAGTACCAGAAACTGACGTTCATGGATGCCAATATCACCAGCCATTCACCGACGAATCCGCTGGTTCCAGGCAGCCCGGTATTAGCCATCGCAAATAGCATGAATAAGGCCGCAAACACCGGCATTCGATTCGCGACGCCGCCGTAGTCGGCGATCAACCGCGAATGCATGCGGTCGTACATCACCCCGACGCACAGAAACATCGCACCGGAGATAAAGCCGTGCGAGATCATCTGCAGAACTGCGCCCTCCACACCCTGGGCACTGAATATGAAGATGCCGAGCGTGACGAATCCCATGTGCGAGATGGATGAATAGGCGATCAGCTTCTTCATATCCGTCTGCACGAGAGCGACGAGACCGATATACACCACGGCGATCAGCGACAGCGCAATCACGAAGGTAGCGAGCTCCTGACTCGCGTCAGGCACGATCGGCAGTGATAGACGAAGGAATCCGTAGCCGCCGAGCTTCAGCATGATAGCCGCCAGCACGACGGAGCCTCCGGTCGGCGCTTCCACATGCGCGTCCGGCAGCCATGTGTGCACCGGCCACATCGGTACCTTCACCGCGAAGGCCATCATGAATGCGAGGAAAATCAGAATCTGCGCATGTTCGGACAGCGGCACGTCGTAAAAATCGAACAACGAAAAACTGCCGCCCGCGGCGTTGTATAAATAGATGATCGCGATCAGCGACAACAGCGATCCCATGAGCGTATACAGAAAGAATTTGACAGCGGCATATACGCGGTTAGGCCCGCCCCATACGCCGATTATGATGAACATCGGGATCAGCGTAGCCTCAAAGAACACGTAGAAGAGCAGCGCGTCGAGTGCACAAAAAACGCCGTTCATAAGCCCCGACAAAATCAAAAACGACGCCATGTACTGCGACACCCGCTCGGTGATCACCTGCCAGCCGGCAATGATCACGAGAACGGTCGTAATGCAGTTGAGCAGGATAAGCAGCAGCGATATGCCGTCGATGCCGACGTGATAGTTGACGTTGAAAGTCGAGATCCACGGCGCGAAGAAAACGAACTGGAATTCGCTCGCAGCGCGATCGAAATGCGTCCACAGCGGCAAGGCCACGAGCAGCCCCGCGACAGCGCCGAGCAATGCGACACTCCGCGCGGCCTGCGCCCGCTGTTCACCGAGGAGGAGTACCACGACACCGGCAACGATCGGCACCCAGATGACAAAACTCAGGACGTGTTCCATCATCGTGTTGTTTCCGCCTGCCGCATCATTGCATGTGCCGCCAGGTAAACAGCATGACGGACAGCAGCCCGAAGACGCCGATAATCATGATGAAGGCGTAGTGATAGATATAACCGGACTGGATCTGCCGTATTAGCGTCGAAGTCCATCCAACGAGCCGTGCGGAGCCATTGACGAAGAGACCGTCGATCAGCGTTACATCGCCGACCTTCCAGAGGCCGTTGCCCAGACGTCGGGCGCCGCCGGCGAACAGCCAGTCATTCAGACGGTCGAGGCCATACTTTTCTTCCAGGACGGTAACCAGAACGCCCCACTTCTCACGCAGTCGGCCTGCAAGCTCGGGACGAGCGATGTAAATCAACCAGGCGATCGCCGCACCGGCGGTCGCTAACCAGAAGGGCACCGTCGTAAGGCTGTGCACAACCATTGGAATCACGCCGTGAAACTCCTCAGCGAGCTTGCTCATCGTCTCGTGCTCGGGAGCAACGAAAATGGCCTCGCCGAAATAATTTCCGAAGAGGAATTGCCCGATCACCCAGCCAATGGCAATCGACGGGATGGCAAGCAGGATCAAAGGAATAGTGACGACTGCAGGTGACTCGTGCGGCGGACCGCCATGCTCTGCATTCGCATGCGCGGCTGACCCCTGATCTGCACCGTGTGCCAGGTCAGCGCCGTGGTCGTGCGAAGTGAACCGCTCGCTTCCATGGAACGTCAAAAAGATCAGGCGGAATGAGTAGAAGCCGCCGACGAACACGCCGCCGAGAGCTGCGAGATATGCGAACAGCGCACCCGGAGTTCCGGCGGCATATGCCTCGTGCAGCGCTTCAACGATTGTGTCCTTCGAGAAGAATCCGGAGAACGGCGGGAATCCGGCATTCGCAAATGCGCCGATCAGCATGGTGAGATAGGTGATGGGCATGTATTTGCGCAATCCGCCCATCCTGCGCATATCCTGCTCGTGGTGCAGCGCGATGATGACCGAGCCGGCGCCGAGAAACAGCACCGCTTTGAAGAACGCGTGGGTCATCAGGTGGAAAATAGCAACCGAGTACGCAGAGGCGCCCAGCGCCATAGTCATGTAGCCGAGCTGGGACAGCGTCGAATAAGCGACGACTCGCTTGATGTCGTACTGAACGGTGGCGATGAGCGCCATGAAAAACGTGGTGATTGCGCCGATCACCATCACGAACGACAGCGCCGTCTGGGACAACTCAAACAGCGGTGACATGCGGGCCACCATGAAGATGCCCGCGGTCACCATCGTCGCCGCATGAATCAATGCAGAGATCGGTGTCGGGCCCTCCATCGAGTCGGGCAGCCAGACATGGAGCGGGAACTGCGCCGACTTGCCCATCGCGCCCACGAACAGCAGGATGCAGATGACTGTGAGCAGAGACCACGGATGGCCTGAAAAAATCTCGAGTGTGTTGCCCGCAAGCCTGCCCGCATTCGCGAACACTGCGTCGTATTGTAAAGTTCCGAAGTACATCAGCACGAGCGCGATGCCGAGCAGGAAGCCGAAGTCACCGACGCGATTTACCAAAAACGCCTTGAGATTGGCGTAAATTGCAGTAGGCCGCGTGTACCAGAACCCGATTAACAGATATGAGACAAGTCCGACCGCCTCCCAGCCAAAGAAGAGCTGCAGGAAGTTGTTCGACATCACGAGCATCAGCATCGAGAATGTGAAAAGCGAGATGTAGCTGAAGAACCGGTTATACCCGGGGTCATCGGCCATGTAGCCGATGGTGTAGACGTGCACCATCAGAGAAACAAACGTAACGACGAGCATCATGGTTGCCGACAGCCGGTCGATCAGGAAACCGATATCGTACGTAGTCGTACCGCTCACGAGCCATGTATAGACAGGCCCGTTGTACATATGCCCCTGCGCCACGTCGTAAAACACGAACCCCGCAGCCACGGTCGAGACCAGCATGCCGGCTATGGTGACCGAGTGCGCCGCCTGACGGCTGATCTTCATCGCCAGCAAGCCGCTGATCAGTGCGCCGAGCAGGGGCGCAAGCGCGACTATCAGGTAGAGAGTCGGGGTGCTCACCGGACTAGCCTTTCAAGCTGCCGATGTCATCGACATCGATGGTCTTGAGATTTCGGAACAGCACTACCAGGATAGCGAGACCGATTGCCGACTCTGCAGCGGCCACAGTGAGAATGAAGAAAACGAAGATCTGGCCCGAAGGGTCATCGAGAAATCGCGAGAAGGCGATGAAGTTAGTGTTGACCGCGAGCAGCATGAGCTCGATCGCCATCAACAGGATGATGATGTTTTTACGGTTTAGGAATATGCCGGCCACGCCGATGGCGAACAGAATCGCCCCCAGAACAAGATAATGCTGAAGCGATATCAATGCGGCCTCATAAGTGCTGTGCAACGGCGGCGAGCAGACTAACGAAGCGCAGGCAGCAACGGTCGAGGTGCGCTTCACTCATCGCGCAGCTCGGTTTTCATGGATACCATGCGTACACGGTCTTTACGCTGGACCTGGATTTGGTCGCTCGGATCTTTATAGCGGGTGGTTTTACGCTTGCGCAGAGTCAACGCAATCGCCGCTACGATTGCCACCAGCAGAATGACGGCGGCGATTTCGAATGCGTATACATAGTCGGTGTATATCAATTGACCGAGCGCCCGGGTGTTGCTGCCGTTTACATACAGGTTGCTCGCCTCGGGTGCATAAACAAGGCCGCCGTAGCTATTGAACAGCATGACGCCCATTTCGAAGACGAGCAGGACCGCAACCAGGCCGCCGAGCGGCAGATACTTCCAGAAGCCTTCGCGCAGCTTGGCCAGATTGATGTCGAGCATCATGACTACAAACAGGAACAGCACCATGACGGCGCCAACGTAGACGAGCACTAGCGCGATAGCCAGAAATTCCGCCTGCAGCTGCAGCCACAGACCCGCAGAAGTAAAAAAGGAGAGAACCAGTAACAGCGCCGAATGCACGGGATTGCGTGACGTGATGACGCCGAGCGCGGCGCCGATGAGCACCGCCGAGAATGCGTAGAAGATAAAGGTCTCGAACGTCATGGCAATCGAACGACAGCCCACTTGCAGTGCCGGACGGCCAGTGGCGTTTTTCCTGTTTTGTTTGCGGCTGCCAAGGCGCTACCTGTATTCCGCGTCCTGAGCGCGATCCTTGGCGATCTGCTCCTCATACATGTCCCCGATCGCAAGCAGCATCGGCTTGGTATAAATCAGATCGCCGCGCTTTTCGCCGTGGTACTCGAGCACGCGCGTCTCCACGATCGAATCGACGGGGCACGATTCCTCGCAGAACCCGCAGAAGATGCACTTGGTTAGGTCGATATCGTAGCGCGTCGTGCGGCGCGTACCGTCGTCGCGCTGCTCCGATTCGATCGTTATCGCCAGCGCCGGGCACACTGCTTCGCAAAGCTTGCAGGCGATGCAGCGCTCTTCGCCGTTCGGATACCGGCGCAATGCATGCAGTCCGCGGAAACGGCCTGATTGCGGCGTCTTCTCCTCGGGGAACTGCACGGTGATCTTCCGCGCGAAAAGATGGCGGCCGGTCAGCATCATTCCCTTGACCAGCTCGAACAACAGAAAAGTCCGGAAAAATTCGCGCACACGCTCGATCATGTCAGCTCCACCACACCCACAGCGGCGTCTGCATCCATGCACCGAGCACCACAATCCATGCGATCGTCACGGGAATGAACACTTTCCAGCCCAGCCGCATGATCTGGTCATAGCGATAGCGCGGAAACGTGGCGCGGAACCAGATAAAAAGGATGAGTACAAAAAATACTTTCGCGAACAACCAATGGAAGCCGCCTGCGCCAATATAGGGCCACGACGCTGGAAACGGCGACAGCCATCCGCCGAGAAACATGGTGCTGCACAATGCGGAGACCAGAATCATATTGATGTATTCGGCGAGGAAAAACACCGCAAACGTCATGCCCGAGTACTCGACGTGAAAGCCGGCGACGATTTCCGACTCGCCTTCAGCGACGTCGAATGGCGCACGATTTGTTTCGGCGACGCCGGCAATCAGATAAATCAGAAAGAACGGAAACAGCGGAATGAAGAACCAGTTGAGCGCGCCGTAGCTGCCTTGCTGCGAGTTGACGATCTGCACAAGGTTTAGACTTTGCGCGGCCATCAGCACACCGACCAGCGCGAAGCCCATCGCGATTTCATAGGACACGATCTGCGCCGCGGAGCGCAGTGCGCCGAGAAACGCGTATTTGGAGTTGGATGCCCACCCGGCAATGATTACGCCGTAAACACCCATGGAGGTGATCGCCATGATGTACAGCAGGCTCGCATCAATATTTGCCAGCACCATCTCGGGCGCAAACGGCATGACTGCCCAGGCGGCAAGCGCCGGCATCATGGCCATGATCGGCGCAAGCACGAAAAGAAATTTGCTTGCTCCCGCCGGGACAATGATTTCCTTCACCAGCAGCTTCAAGCCGTCAGCTATAGGCTGCAGCCATCCGAAGCCAACGCGGTTGGGACCAATGCGTACTTGCATCCAGCCGATTACCTTGCGCTCGAGCAGCGTCAGATACGCCATGCACAGCATCAGCGGTGCGACGATGCAGACAATGAGTAGCAGCGTCTTCGTGCCATAAAGCACATGAGGCGCCATGTCCTGTCCGAAGACGGCCACCGCGGCCGCAGCCAGCAGACCCCACGCCCACGCGCCAAGATTTATCAGTGGTTGGAAGATCGCGCTCAAACGGCCACCTTCTGTTGGGCTGCTATGCGCTCGACTTCAACTGCGCCAAACATAGCGCCGAGTCCAGCGGTCGACGGATGTCCCGCAGGTACGCGTATGCAGTTCGCCGGCAGCTTGTCATCGCGCACGGCAGGCAGAATCGCCGCGCCACCGCCTTGCGTGATTTTGACGGTATCGCCATCGCGCAGCTCGAGTCGCGCGAAAAGCGCGCCGTTCATGGCCGCGACAGGCGCAGCGCCCGCGCGCGTTTTTTGCAAAGGCGCCGAGCGCCGCACGATAGCGTCGGACTGATAAATGGACACTTCGGCGATGCGCTCAATAGCCCCACCCGACGGCGCGGATGCAGTGGAGGCCGGCGCCGACAACCGGTTATTCAGTCGCGTGGCTATATCGACGCCGCCGAGCGCCTCCTTGAGCACCGCATCACTGCTGTCGTAATCGAAACCAGGCACCTGGAGCAGGTTTCCCAGCACGCGCAGGACTTTCCACGCCGGACGCGTTTCCGCGAGCGGCTGCACCACGCCGCGGAAACTTTGCACGCGTCCCTCCGTATTGACGAACGTACCGGAAGTCTCCGTGAAAGGTGAAACAGGCAGCAGGGCGTGCGCGTACTCCAGTGCATTGTGCTCATACGGGGAAAGGGCAACGACAAACTCCGCCTGCTTCATCGCTATCATTGCCTGCGCGGGATCGAAGCAGTCGAGCTCGGGCTCGACTCCTAATAACACGTAAGCCTTGCGCGGCTGCCTCATGACCTCCAGCGCGTTTAGACCACTGCCTGTGGCACCCGCGAGATAACCGCCAACGCTGTTTGCGGCTTCGCCCAGAAAGCCGAACTTCGCGCCGAGCAGATCGCCAAGCGTCTGCACGACTGCATGAATTTGCGCTGCTGCAGGATGGTGCTGGGTTAAGTTACCCATCAATATCGCGACATTCTGGCCGGACATCAGACTTTCGGCGATGCGTGCGGCTGCCGGGCCTGCTTCAACTGCAGCAATGTCGGAGGAAACAGTAGCGCCTTTGAGCTCACCGACCGCTTTCGCAACTTGTGCGAGCGCATGCGCAATCTGTGACGGTGCGACAATGGCCTTGTTGGCGACTCGCATCAGCAGCTCGTCGTCCACCGGATTGATCAGATTAATCTGCAGGTCCTTCTTCGCCGCCTGCCGCAGCCGGTGGGCGAGCAGCGGATGATCGTTGCGCAACATGCTGCCGACGACAAGGACCCGGTCGAGCCGCCCGATTTCGGCGATTTGCATGCCCAGCCAGGGGACGTTGCTGTCGTTAGAAAACGCTGACTGGCGCGTGCGGAAATCGATGTTGTTGCAACCGGTCGCTCGCGCGAGTTTTTGCAGCAGGTAGAGCTCTTCAAGCGTCTGGTGAGGCGTCGCAAGCGCGCTGATTGCGTCTGCGCCGTGTTGATTGCGTACGCGGGTGATGCCGTCGGCGACGAACTGCAGAGCAGTCTGCCAATCGACCTGGCGCCAGGCGCCGTCGACCTTGATCATCGGTCTGACAAGGCGCTCGGCGGAATTCAGCCCCTCATACGAGAACCGGTCCTTGTCCGAGAGCCAGCATTCGTTGATTGATTCGTTGTCGCGCGGCAGCACGCGCATGACCCGGTTCTGCTTGACCTGTACGGTCAGGTTGGACCCCAAGCCGCAATGCGGACTGATCGACTGATAACGGGTGAGCTCCCATGTGCGCGCCGTGTAGCGAAACGGCTTCGAAGTCAGTGCGCCAACCGGACACAAGTCGATCATGTTGCCGGAGAGTTCTGAATCAACCGTCTTGCCGACGAAAGCGATGATTTCGGCGTGCTCGCCGCGGCCGATCATGCCAAGCTCCATGACGCCCGCTATCTCCTGGCCGAAACGCACGCACCGCGTGCAATGTATGCATCGCGTCATGTCGGTCGCGATCAGCGGGCCGAGATTTTTGTTGGTAACCACGCGCTTGGGCTCGTCATAACGCGAGCCGCTGCCACCATAGCCGACTGCAAGATCCTGCAATTGGCACTCACCGCCCTGATCGCAGATCGGACAGTCGAGCGGATGATTGATCAGCAGAAATTCCATCACGCCTTTTTGCGCATCGATCGCTTTATCGGAATGCGTAAAGACTTTCATGCCCTTGGTCACAGGGGTGGCGCATGCGGGCAGCGGTTTCGGCGCCTTCTCGACCTGTACGAGGCACATGCGGCAGTTGGCGGCGATTGAAAGCTTTTTGTGATAGCAGAAGTGCGGGACATAGATGCCCAGCTGATTGGCGGCATCCATGACGGTGCTGCCATCAGCAACTTCGATTGCCCTGCCGTCGATCTCAAGTTCTAACATGCATCGCTTGCAACTTCCCGCATCAGCCCGCCACTCCGGCGTCGCTGAACACGGTGCTTAGTCGCGTCTCCTATATGTAATCAGGCACCGCACACCGCTTATGATCGATGTGATACTGGAATTCGTCGCGGTAGTGCTTGATAAAGGCGCGCACCGGCATCGCCGCCGCATCACCGAGGGCGCAAATCGTGCGTCCCTGTATGTTGTCCGCCACTTCATTCAACAAGTCGAGGTCCTCGGGTCTGCCCTTGCCATGCTCGATGCGATCGATCATGCGATATAGCCAACCCGTGCCTTCACGGCATGGCGTGCACTGACCACACGATTCTTCGTAATAAAAATAAGCCAGGCGCAGCAAGCACCTCACCATGCAGCGGCTTTCATCCATCACGATGACGGCACCCGAACCCAGCATGGAACCCGCTTTCGCGATTGAGTCGTAATCCATGTCCGTCGCCATCATGATGTCGGCGGGTAGAACAGGCATCGAAGAACCACCGGGTATCACCGCTTTCAGTTTCTTTCCATCGCGCATGCCGCCGGCCATCTCGAGCAGCTGCGGGAACGGTATCCCGAGTCTGACTTCAAAGTTTCCGGGCCGCGCGACATCGCCGGAGACTGAAAAGAGCTTAGTACCGCCGTTATTGGGCTTGCCAAGGTTCAGGAAAGCATCCGCGCCGTTGTTGATGATCCATGGCACCGCGGCGAACGTCTCAGTGTTATTGATGGTAGTGGGCTTGCCATACAGGCCATAGCTCGCCGGAAACGGCGGCTTGAAGCGCGGCATGCCCTTCTTGCCCTCGAGCGACTCTAGGAGCGCGGTTTCCTCTCCGCAGATGTAAGCGCCCCAACCATGATGGTTATAGAGCTCGAAGCTAAAATCGGAGCCGAGGATGTTCTTTCCGACATATCCGGCGCTGCGCGCTTCGTCGAGCGCTTCTTCCATGCGTTCGTAGACGTCCCAGATTTCGCCATGAATGTAGTTGTAGCCAACGGGAATGCCCATCGCGTACGCGCCTATCGCCATGCCCTCGATGAGGATGTGCGGGTTGTAGCGCATGATGTCGCGGTCTTTGAAAGTGCCCGGCTCGCCCTCGTCCGAGTTGCAGACCAGATACTTCGCGCCTGCATGCTGGCGCGGCATGAAGCTCCACTTCAATCCGGTCGGAAAGCCCGCGCCGCCGCGTCCGCGCAGTGCCGATTTCTTCAGATCGGCCACGATTTGCTCGGGCGTTATCTTTTCGCTCAGGATTTTCTTGAGCGCCGCATAACCGCCGCGCGCTTCATAGTCCGCCAGCCGCCAGTTCGCGCCGGTGATGCCTTTCATGATTAACGCATCGCGCCCGAAAAGATCAGCCGCAAACGGTGGAACAGGCAGACCCATTATTTGAATTCCCCAATGAGCTTATCGAGCTTGTCAGGACTCATGGCGCACGCCATGCGTTTATTGTTGACGAGCAAAACCGGCGCCTCACCGCATGCGCCAAGGCACTCGGCTTCCTTTAGTGTGAAGGCGCCATCCGGCGTGGTTTCGCCGAAGCCGATGCCCAGCTTTTGCTTTAGATGCAGTGCGGCGGCAGTCGCACCTTGCAGCGCACATGGCAGATTCGTGCAGATCGAAACTTTGCAACGACCGACGGGCGCCAGATCGTACATCGTGTAGAAGCTCGCGACCTCGTATACCGCAATCGGCGGCATGCCGAGGTAGTGCGCGACGAAGTCCATCGTCTCCGTCGACAGCCAGCCTTTTTCGTCCTGCGCTATGGTCAGCGCCGCCATTACAGCCGACCGTTTCTGATCCGGCGGATATTTCGCAACAGCCTTGTCTATCCTGGCTAGCGCGTCAAGGCTCAAGACTAGCGGTGCGTTCACCGGTCAATCTCTCCGAATACGATGTCCTGCGTCCCGATGATCGCGACGACATCGGCAATCATGTGGCCTTTCGCCATTTCGTCGAGCGCCGCCAGATGCGGGAAACCCGGCGCCCGGATTTTCAGCCGATACGGTTTATTCGCGCCGTCGGAAATCAGATAAATTCCAAACTCGCCCTTCGGAGCCTCCACGGCGGCATATGTTTCGCCGGCGGGGACATGCATACCCTCGGTGAAGAGTTTGAAATGATGTATGAGCTCTTCCATGTTCTGCTTCATGGCGACGCGTGACGGCGGCGCCACCTTGTGGCTGTCTGTCATCACCGGGCCGGCGTTTTTTCGCAGCCACTCTATGCACTGACGGATGATCTTGTTCGATTGGCGCATTTCCTCGATGCGTACCAAGTAGCGGTCATAGCAGTCGCCGTTGACGCCAATCGGAATATCGAACTGCATACGCTCATAGACTTCGTACGGCTGCTTCTTGCGCAGGTCCCACTCGATGCCCGAGCCCCTCAACATGGGACCGGTGAAGCCCAGCGCGCGTGCGCGTTCGGGCGCTACGACGCCGATATCTACGGTGCGTTGCTTCCAGATACGGTTATCGGTGAGCAGCGTTTCATAATCGTCCACATACTTGGGAAAGCGGTCGGTGAAGCCCTCTATAAAGTCCAACAGCGACCCTTGCCGGTCCGTATTGAGATCGCGCACCGCACTGGCATTGTGAATGCGCGACGCCTGGTACTGAGGCATGGTGTCCGGGAGATCCCGATAAACGCCGCCCGGACGATAGTAAGCAGCATGCATGCGCGCACCCGACACCGCTTCATAGCAATCCATCAGATCTTCGCGCTCGCGGAAGCAGTACAAGAAAACCGTCATCGCCCCGACGTCGAGCGCATGAGCGCCGAGCCACAAGCAGTGATTGAGGATGCGGGTGATCTCATCGAACATGACGCGAATGTATTGGGCACGCAGCGGTACTTCGATGCCGGCGAGCTTCTCGATTGCCATCACATAAGCGTGCTCGTTGGCCATCATCGACACGTAGTCGAGACGGTCCATGTACGGCACCGATTGAATGAACGTTTTGTATTCCGCAAGCTTTTCCGTTGCCCGGTGCAGGAGCCCGATATGGGGGTCGGCACGCTCGATGACCTCGCCGTCAAGCTCGAGCACGAGCCGCAACACGCCGTGCGCGGCCGGGTGCTGGGGACCGAAATTCATCGTGTAATTGCGGATCTCAGGCATACGGTCAGCCCTTGCGGAAGCCTTCGCTGTCGCCGTAGTGTTCTTCGCGGACGATTCGCGGTATCACCTCGCGTGGCTCAATAGTGACGGGCTGATAGATAACGCGCTGTTGGTCGGGGTCATAACGCATTTCGACATTGCCGGACACCGGGAAGTCCTTGCGAAACGGATGACCGATGAAACCGTAATCTGTGAGAATGCGCCGCAGGTCGGGGTGGCCTTCAAACACGATGCCAAAGAGATCGAACGCTTCGCGCTCATACCAGTTTGCCGCGGGCCATACGCCGACTACCGAATCGAGAACGGGCAGTTCGTCATCGGCGGCATAGACACGCACGCGAAGCCGCCAGTTATGGGTCAGGCTTAGCAGGTGATAGACCACCGCAAAACGTTGACGAGCAGTCGCCTCGGCTTCCGGCGCAACGATGTCAAGCGGCGGTCTGGCGTCGCTCTCGGGAGCCGGTCCGCCCAGCGGAGCGCCGGCCGCTCCTTCGGACAGCGGGGTACCGGTCCATGCAATTTTTCCGTAGCCGCCGTAGTCGACGCCGCACAGATCGATCAGTTGATCAAATGCGAGACCGGGATCATCGCGAAGAGCAGTCATCGCATCAATCAAACTGCTCGCAGGAATAACGAACGTCACTTCGCCGAGCGCGTCGGTGATGCTGGTCAGCTTTCCGCTGAGCGTCGCCTTGATGGCCTCGGACAATCTCAGAATGCGTGGAGCCATTTACCGCGCGATCGTGTTGGTGCGTTTGATTTTGTTTTGAAGCTGGATGATGCCGTAAAGCAACGCTTCCGCAGTTGGCGGGCATCCGGGTACGTAAATATCAACGGGGACGATGCGATCACAACCCCGCACGACCGAGTACGAGTAATGATAGTAGCCGCCGCCGTTCGCGCACGACCCCATTGATATCACCCAACGCGGTTCAGCCATCTGGTCGTACACCTTGCGCAAAGCGGGAGCCATCTTGTTGCATAGCGTGCCGGCGACGATCATCACATCGGACTGTCGGGGGCTCGGCCGAAACACGATGCCGAAACGATCAAGATCATAGCGGGCAGCGCCGGCGTGCATCATTTCAACGGCACAGCACGCGAGTCCGAACGTCATCGGCCACATGGACCCGGTACGCGTCCAATTGACGAGCGTATCGAGGCCCGTGACTACGTATCCTTTATCCATAACGCCGCCATCAGGCATAGACCGGACCTCCACAATGAGCGGTTATAACGGCCGCATCGACACGACAAAACTTAATCGGCACGAAGCTCCAAATTCGATTCATCAGTCCCATTCCAGCGCACCCTTCTTCCACTCATAAATGAAGCCAATGACCAGAATTGCAAGGAATACGACCATCGCGAGAAATCCGAACATGCCGATCTCGCGCAGCACGATCGCCCACGGGAAAAGAAATGCGATCTCGAGATCGAAGAGAATAAACAAGATGGCCACGAGGTAGTAGCGCACATCGAACTTCATGCGCGCGTCCTCAAAAGCCTCGAATCCGCATTCGTACGGGGATAGCTTCTCGCTATCCGGGCGATGCACTCCAAGCAATCTGCTGACTACGCTGCCGAGCGCGATAGGCGCGAGACCGGCAATCGCGCCCACGATAATAAACAACAATATTGGAAAATAGTTCTGCAGCATAGCGCGGTCTCAGAGTTAGATCCGCTTGAAGAGGGTCACTGTCAGGTCAGGCATTTAGACTTCAGTCAGCGCGTTACGTTGCGCGAGCTACTCAAAAGAAAACGAATGCTTCTGCTATTTCATGGTGCCGACGGAGAGACTCGAACTCTCACGGCTTTCGCCACCGCCCCCTCAAGACGGCGTGTCTACCAATTCCACCACGTCGGCATATTGTGCTTGGGACGCGAGCTATACTTTGAACGGGATACCTCCGCGCCTATTCGCTAACTCGCGCCGTTGTTCATTTCGGTACGTCTTTGGCTTTCGAATCTGGGTCGGCCGCGGGTTTGTCGCGAAGCGGTGCGGGAATGTCGGCGGAGCCCGGCGCCGTCGCAGGCGCCTGCGTCGCGGGCACGTTTCCCATGACACCCTTGGTCTCATTCTTGTGCGCCGAGAACCAGGTCAGTCCGAGACTCGTTACGAAAAAAACAGTAGCGAGGACGGCGGTCGCACGGCTCAAGAAATTTGCCGAACCGGTCGCACCAAAAAGACTACCGGACGCGCCGCCGCCGAACGCCGCGCCCATGTCCGCACCTTTGCCGTGCTGTAGCAACACGAGGCCGATTATGGCCAGCGCCGCCAATATGTGAACAACCAGTACCAATGTCTGCATGTGTGATGTCTCGCTTAATTCGTCAATGTGCCTGCGCCGCGCGACAGATAGACACGAATTCGTCCGCTATCAGCGAGGCGCCGCCGATGAGTCCGCCGTCAATATCCGGCATAGCAAACAACTCGCCGGCGTTACTCGCTTTGACGCTCCCGCCGTACAATATGCGCAAACCCGACGCCACGTCCGCATCCTGTTGCGCAATGCGATCGCGAATGAAACGGTGCGCCGCCTGCGCTTGCTCGGGAGACGCGGTTTTGCCGGTGCCTATCGCCCACACCGGTTCGTACGCCACGATCGCGTTGCTCAACGCGGAAATGCCGGCTGCGTCGGTGATGGCATTAATCTGACTCCTCACCACGCTTTCCATCGCTCCGCTTTCCCGCTGTTCAAGCGTTTCCCCGACACACAGAATCGGCGTTAGTTGTGCGTGCAGCGCGGCCTTGAATTTCGCTGCAACCACGGCATCGGTCTCGCCGAAAATACTGCGGCGTTCCGAATGCCCTACGATTGCATAAACCGATCCGAACTCTCGCAACATTGCTCCCGTAACGGCGCCAGTATATGCACCCGCCCCAAACTGGCTGACATCCTGCGCGCCCCAGGTGACCGTCGTTCCTGTCAACAATTGCTGTGTCTGCTGGAGGTAGGGGAAAGGCACACAAACAGCGCAGGTTACGCCCGCAAATGTCGCAGCGTCGGTCCGCAATCGATTGAGCAGTTGCTGATTCGAAGCCAAGTCACCGTTGCACTTCCAATTGCCCGCCACCAGCCTGCCGCGCATCGATAACTTCCGCCGCTTAGAACCTGCTGATTTTACCGGTCCGCCCTGTCAGGGTCAACGGCAGTTGGCCGTGCACCGCGAGCGAGCGCATTGATTCGAGAGCGGTTTTGACAACACGTCGCCGACGCTCTTAGCGCGCTGCCTTACGTACGGCATCCGCAATCGTCTCCGCCCAGCGACCCACCTTCGCGCGCGATTTTCCTTCAACCATCACGCGAATCACCGGTTCAGTGCCCGACGCGCGCAACAGGACGCGACCGTCGCTACCGAGCGCCGCAGTGGCTTTGGCTACCGCCCGCTCGACGTCGCGATCGGCGCCAAAATCGAAGCTGCGCTGAGTGCGCACATTAACGAGAATCTGCGGATAAAGCGTCACGGCGGCGGCCGCTTTTGCGAGTGTCGTTTTGCCGTCCCGAAGGGCAGCGAGCACCTGCAAGGCGGAGACGATGCCGTCACCGGTAGTGTGCTGATCCAGACACACGATATGTCCGGAATTTTCGCCGCCGAGCTTCCATCCCTTTGCCTGCATCATTTCGAGCACATAACGGTCGCCGACCTTGGCACGCGCGAACGGCATATTCAGCTTGCCGAGCGCATGCTCGGTGCCCAGATTCGTCATCAGCGTGCCGACGACACCGCCTGTCATCAGATTCTTGCGGCGGCGGTGGGCCGCGATCACGTAAAGCAATTGGTCGCCATCGTACATTCTCCCGCTGTCATCGACCATCACGAGCCGGTCGCCATCGCCATCGAGTGCAATCCCTAGATCGGCCCGCGCCGACTTGACCGAAGCTTGCAGCGCCTCAGGATGCGTCGCGCCGCAGCCATCATTGATATTGAAGCCATCGGGCTCATTGCCGATCGCGATTACGTCTGCGCCGAGTTCATGAAATACGTGCCC
>Ga0068868_100000132_pt1 | contig 47927 bp, 45 predicted proteins | sample KBSMisM42_FD_64660 | JGI IMG/M metagenome (GOLD analysis project Ga0068868, IMG submission 64660) | Miscanthus rhizosphere microbial communities from Kellogg Biological Station, Michigan, USA - KBS Miscanthus M4-2 | ecosystem: Host-associated > Plants > Roots > Rhizosphere > Soil ...
CCCGCCGGCGTGACGATGCGCGGCATCAACCTCGACTCGTTCGAAGACTGGATCCACCAGATCGCGCGCAACGAGGAGCCCGACCTCGACCTGATCACGATGTTCGTCCCGCTCTTCCGCGTGGAACGAATCTTCCTCGACGAGCCATCGGGCGCGATCAAGTCGTATGGACAGCGATTCGAGCAAGTCGCCGGCGTCCCCCTTCGCACGTTCCTCGGCATGGACGAGGAAACCGCGCAGCATTGATAGAAAGCGCGAAGCGACGGAGCGCTGGCGTCTCGCCGGCTGGACCGGCTGCGTCTCGCTGCCGATCCGCCAACCCCTCAAATTTTGCTGGTAACACAGGCTTGCGCAAGCCTCCCATTCGGCAGCGGGGACGCAGCCGAGCCAGCCGGCGGGACGCCAGCGTTCCGGCCGCGAACGCGCGTATGAAATTACGGCCATTGTGTGGGTCACCTCGCGAATGTTTACGGCTGAGGTCACATCTTTTGCTTCCGGCGGCAACCGGAGGTTTCTTGCCATGAAGTGGATGCGACTTGCTCTCGTTCTTGCCTGCGTCATCTCCGTTCCGCTGTTTGCCGCCGACCGCACGTTCGATCTCACCGGATGGGCGGCCTGGGTCGATCCGAACAGCAGCGGCACGTTCAATTCGCCTGCGCCCAATCAGCCCTTCGACGTCGATTTCGACGGCAAGCTCGGCTACGGAATCGGGGCCAACATCTTCTTCGGGGATCACGTATCGGCGGCGTTCGACATCGTGCAGGTGCGGCCGGAAACGAATATCCGTTCGCATGCAGTCGGCGGTGCCGGAGCGTTCAGCAACGGGCTGCGCATGACGCCGCTGACCGGCGTCCTTCAGTGGCATTTCGCGCCGAGCGGATTCATCGATCCGTACATCGGCGCCGGCGCGGCGTACGTCCTGTTCGACAAGGCCAACGTCTTCGGCACGCCGAATCTCAACCGCATCGACTTCAAGGACGACGTCGGCCTGGCGCTGAACGGTGGCGTCTCGTTCCGCCTCACGCGCATGCTGGCGCTGACGGCGGACGGCAAGTACGTGCCGCTGAAGTCGTCGGCCAAGGCCGTGTTCACGAACGGCACGACCACGACGAAAGTGAAGATCAATCCGGTGATTTTCTCCGGCGGATTGCAGTTGCGCTTCTAGGCTCCGGCGCGCGTCGGGCGCGGATGGGTGGCGGCGCGGATGGCCATTCGCGCCGCGCCTTCCACCGGCGTATGCGCGGGAGGGACGACGCGGGCGCGCGGCGCGGCGGCCAGGATGGCGCTGCGCATCGGCCCGAGCAGCGTCTCGCCGGCGTTGAACGCGCCGCCGACGTAGGCGACCGGAAAATCGGTCGGCGTCAGACCGAGGCGCTGCGCCACGGCCAGCACTGACGAAGCCAGCTCGCCACCGGCGCGCTGAACGATTTCGTGGGCGCAGGCGTCGCCGTTCTCGGCGGCGTCGATTACCAGCTTGCCGACGCGGGCGATGTCATCGGCGTGCGTCGTCTGCGCGTAAACGAAGCGCGGCAGATCGGCCGGCGCCATGTCGTAATCGCGCTTCAACAGCTCGGTCATCAGCGTGGCCGGACCTCGCCCGTCGTGCGCGCGAAGGATCGACGCGAGGCCGGCGCGGGCGATCGCGAAACCGCTTCCTTCATCGCCGACGATCGGTCCCCATCCGCCGGCGCGCGCTTCTTCGCCCGCTTCGTTTCGTCCCACGCAAACGGAGCCGGTGCCCGCGATCACGACGATGCCCGCGCCGAAACCGATCGCGCCGCTCAGCGCGATGCGAGCATCGTTGTCCACCGTGAAGTTGCCGCGAGGAAAAAAGACGCTGAGCGAATCGACCACTTCCTGGCGATGCGCGGGATGGTCGGCGCCGGCGATGCCGCAGTAGGTCCAGGCGATCTCTCGGCTGGCCACCTTCGAGGCGACGATGGCCTTCGTAACGGCGCGTTCGATGTTGCGCGCGGCCGTCTCGATGCCGACGCGAAGGTGATTGGAAGGGCCGGCCAGACCGTCGCCGAGCGCGAGGCCGCTGTCATCGATGACCAGCGCCGCGGTTTTCGACGCGCCGCCGTCGACGCCGAGGTAGTACGCCATGCAGGGGATGTTTTACCGCAAGTGCGATGCCGTCAGGACCGTTCCTTGCAGAATTCGCGGTGAAAAGGAGTCGTGCATGAAATCGAATCGAGTGTTGACCACCGTGGCCCTGGCCCTGGTCTCTGTTTTCCTGATCGCCGCCGCCGGCTGCAAGATGAGCGGCATGGCAGTGACCTCGCGCGGTCAGCTTTTGAAAGTGAACATCATCCATCCGAAGGACCTCCCCGAGCGCGGCGAGGACAACATCGACATCATCCTCGGCAGCCGCGGCGTGAACAGCGTCCGCGACGTTCTGCTCGACGTCGAGCTTCCACCGCAACTGATCGTGCTCGACGAGACCCACGAGCGCGGCGTGACCATGACCCACGATCCCGGCTCGAACGTCTACCACTACACGATCGGCAACCTGCAGCCCGCCGAGGATTCGACGATCCGCTACAAAGTGCGGACGTCGTTCGGCACGATGAACCAGAGCGACAGCGTGAAAGCGACGGCGTGGCAGCGCGACCTTCCGGGCGATCAGTTGGTGGAGACGGCAGTCATCAAGCTGCGGCCGTAGGAGATAAGCTCACAGCACTATGTCGTCTATTGAGCTAGATCAGCAGCCGAAACACGAAATCCACATTCCTCCCAAACCGCGCGAGTCGCTCGAAGACCGCAAGCTGCTCGACCGGCCGACGCGGCAGGAAGTTCTGCAGAGTGAGTCGTGGCGGGTGCTGCGGATCACGAGCGAGTTCGTGGCCGGCTTCGATCATCTTGCCGAGGTCTATCCGGCGGTGACGATCTTCGGATCGGCGCGGACGCAGCTGGCGAACGAGTATTACGGCGCGGCGGTCAAGACCGCGGAGCTGATCGGCAAGGCCGGCTTCGCCGTCATCACCGGCGGCGGACCGGGGATCATGGAAGCGGCTAACAAAGGGGCGCGGCAGGCGGGCGCGCTGTCGATCGGCTGCAACATCGAGCTGCCGTTCGAGCAGAAGATCAACGAGTACGTCGACAAGGCCATGACCTTCCGCTACTTCTTCGTGCGGAAGACCATGTTCGTAAAGTACTCCGAGGCCTTCATCACCTTTCCGGGCGGCTTCGGAACGCTGGACGAGTTGATGGGCGCGCTGACGCTGATCCAGACGAAGAAGATCACCAACTTCCCGGTAATCCTCTACGGCAGCGATTACTGGGGCGGTCTGATCGACTGGCTGCGCAAGACCGTCCTCGGCGCGAACAACATCACGGCCGAGGACGTGGACAGCCTGCACGTGGTCGACGATCCGAAGCGCGTCTGCGAAATCGTCTGCGAATTTCACGATCAGGCGCTGGTCACGAACAAGGACGAGGATGAAGTGACGCCGCCGCCTCGGCCGCGGCATTCGGACTGATAAATGGTCCTTTCCTTGCAGTTATTCGCACTGAAAGGAGAGACCAGAATGCGTATTCAGCAGACGGATCGAATCCTCAAAGAGGCCCGGATCGCGCGGCACGGCCAGCACATGCAGGAGCAGAACCGCGGCGGGATGTGGCAGCGCGCGTGGCACTCGCTGACGCACATCTTCAAACGTTCGTAACTCGCTGGCGAGGCGCCGCTTATGGCGCCTCGCTTTCTTCCACTTCCTCGATGGCCGGCATCTGCGTCTGCACAATTACCCAGCGCACGCGGAAGCGCTCGGCATCCAGCACTTCGATCGCCAGATCGCCGAGCTCCGTCCGGTCGCCCGGCACGACTTCCCTTCCCAATCGCGCCGCCACGTAACCGCCGATGGTCTCCTCGGCAGGCTCGCCGACGTCGACTTTCAGCCGGTCCGCGAGGTCCTCGATCAGATAGTCGCCGCGCACGCGATACCGTCCGTTTCCGAGCGGCTCGATCTCCGGCCGCTCACGGTCGAACTCGTCCTGAATCTGACCGAACAGCTCCTCGGTGATGTTCTCCAGCGACACGATGCCCGACGCGCCGCCGTACTCGTCGAGCACGATGGCCATGTGCGTCTTGTGCTCGATGAACTGCGACAGCAGCGCTTCGACGGTCGAGTTTTCGGGGATGAAAAGGACGTCGCGCTTCAGCTCCATCATCGTCCGCCCCGGTCCGCGAAGTTGCGCCAGGAAGAGGTCTTTGACGTGAATGAGTCCGATGGTCTGGTCGAGGGAACCGTCGCACAGCGGATAGCGCGTGTGGCGCGTGGTGCGGATGATCTCGAGATTTTCCTCGATCGATTTCAGCGTCGACAGCACCGAAACGTCCGTGCGCGGCACCATGATCTGGCGCGCCGTCCGCTTCGAAAACTGGAAGACGCCTTCGATGATCTCGCGGTTCTCCTCGGACAGGATCCCGGCCTTCTCCGAGTGCGCGAGGATGAGGCGCAGCTCCTCCTGCGAGTGGATCATCTCCGTGTCGCTGGCCGGCTTGATCCCGACGAGACGCAGAACGCGGTTGGTGGTCCGGTTCAGCATCCAGATGATCGGAAACATCAGGACGTAAAACGCGCGGAGCAGATGCGCCGACCAGAGCGCGGTGCCGAGGGTCTTGTCGATGGCCAGGTACTTGGGGCCGAGCTCGCCCATGATGATGTGCAGCGAGGAGATGACCACGAACGCGATCGACGCCGCGATCGTGTGCGCCACGGCAACGCCGTAGACGCCGAAAAACGACAATCGCGGCTGGATCAGCGCCGCGAATGCCGGCTCGCCGACCCATCCAAGCGCCAGCGAGGCCAGCGTGACGCCGAGCTGCGTGGCGGAGAGGTAGCTGTCGAGTTTCTTGATGATGCGCCGCGCCATGCGCGCGCGCGAGCTGCCCTCGGCGGCCATCTCCGCGAGCTGCGTCGGCCGCACTTTGATGATCGCGAATTCAGCAGCGACGAAGAATCCGTTCGCGATGATGAACAGCAAAGCGAGAAGCAAGTACCAGCCAGGCATACTCACCGAGCGCGAAGGGCCGCCGCGCTACGAGATGGAGGGACGTCCATGGAAGCGCGGGATTGTATCGCAGGGCGTAGCGCCACGAAGAGGCACAAAACGTGTCCTCAGTCACACTAATCACTCGAGAGGAGTAACTATGGCGGCTTACGATCCTTCGATCATATTGACTTTCGCAGACAGGCTGTACGAACAAGCGGCCGGGATTGAAGGGGCTTACACCATGGGCGGACTGGTACTCGGCGGAGCGATCGGCGCCGCGGCTGGAGCAGCCCTTGGCTCAAGCCTTTCTGGCGGCATTTTGGGAGCAATCATCGCCGCTGTGATTGCATGGAACATCGGTAGACAGAAAGCCGCCGCACTCCGACTGCAAGCTCAGGTGGCTCTCTGTCAGGTCCAGATCGAGGCGAACACGCGATACTTACGAAACACCTAATCCTCAACCAATCACCTCATCCAACGTCCGCCAGAAACGCGGATACGACTTCGACACCACCTGCTCGTTCGCGATGGTTACGTTGCCGCGAGCCAGTCCGGCGATGGCGAAGGACATGGCGATGCGGTGGTCGTTGTGTGTTTCGATCGTGACGGGATCGGATGACCAGCCGGGTTGGATGAGCAGCGAGTCGGGGCGCTCGTCGACCGCGGCGCCGAGGCGGCGGAGCTCCGAGGTGATCGTGGCCAGCCGGTCGGATTCTTTGACGCGCAGGTTGGCCACGTTCACGATCTCGACCGGCGACGATGCCAGCGGCGCGATCGTGGCGAGCGTCGGGACGATGTCGGGCGAGGAGTTGCAGTCGAAACGTCCGCCGCGCAGTTCGGATGCGCCGACGACCATGATCGCGTCGTCATCAAAAAGTACTTCGCATCCCATCGATCGCAAGATGTCGAGGAACGTCGCATCACCTTGCGCGCTCGGGTGCGCGAGGCCGCGCACACACACTGCGCCGCGCGTGGCCGCTGCTCCTGCGAACCAGTAGGACGCGGAGGAGTAGTCGCCTTCGACGCGGTAGCCGTCGCGGTGGAGTTTTGCCGCGCGCACGTGCACGACGTTGCCGTCGCGTTTCACGTTCGCGCCGAACGCGGTGAGGATCGACGCGGTGATGTCGAGGTAGGAGGCCGAAGCGAGGGAAGTCAGGCGCAGCGTGATGCCGTCCGGCAGCGTGGCGCCGGCCATCATCAGCGACGACGCGAACTGGCTCGATGTATCGGCGGCGATGGCGACATCGAATCCGCCGCGCATTTTCTTTCCGCGAATCCGGAGCGGCGGATAGCCTTCGCGATCGACATTCTCGACCTCGGCACCGATGGAGAGCAGCACCTCGACCAGATCGCCGATCGGCCGCTCGTGCATGCGCGCTTCCCCTTCGAGGACGAAACGCCCCGGCGTGAACGCGAGCCAGCCGGTCAAAAAACGCATCGCGGTTCCTGCGTTGCCGACGAAGACGTGAACGTCATTCGCCGACATGCTGATGCGCGGTCCGATCGCGACGCCGGTTTTGAAGGTGCCATCGACCCGAAATCCGATCGTGCGCAACGCCTCCAGCGCGTAGCGCGTGTCGTCCGCATCGAGGCAATTCGTAATCGTCGTCGTCCCCTCGGCCATCGCGCCGAGCAGCAGCGCGCGGACGGAGTAGGACTTGGAAGGAGGGGCGGTGACGGTGGCGGCGAGCGGGCCTGTCTTTGGGATGGGCCTCATGAGAAAAGCGAATGTTGAATGTTGAATGTTGAATGTTCAATGTTGAATGAAGGCGGCGCAGACAGCTCCCCGATCCATTCAACATTCAACATTGAACATTCAACATTCAACATTCAGACCTCCAGAACCAAGCCGTCATACGCAAGTTTGATCCCGTCGGGCAGGGTCGCTTCGACCGTCGCGTGATCGACTTCGTGCGTCAGGTGAATCAGCCACGTTTCGCGCGCGCCGATCCGCTGCGCGGTTTCGACGGCTTCGTCGATCACGAAATGCGTGGGATGGCGTGGCGCGATGCGCAGACCGTCGAGCGCGAGGACTTCGACGCCTTGCAGCAAATCCATCGTCGCGTCGGGAATGCCGTTCGTGTCGGTGATGTAGGCGAAGTTTCCGATGCGGAACCCGAGGATCGTCCAGTCGCCGTGCGCGACGGGGAGGGGCGTGATGGCGATGCCTTCGTGGACGAAAGGCGCGTCGATCTCGATGAGGTCGAGCTGCGGTTTGCCGCCGCCGATCTGCGAGTCGGACCAGATGTAGCTGAACGCGCGGCGGATGCCGGCCGCGGTCATCGGATTGGCGAACGCCTGAATGGCCTCGCGCTGCCGGAAATTGAAGGGGCGAATGTCGTCGAGACCCATGAGGTGATCGGAATGCGAGTGCGTGAAGAGGAGGAAGTCGAGTCGCGGGATGGGGAACTTGAGAAGTTGGAGACGAAGGTCGGGACTCGTGTCGATGAGGAAGTGCTTGCCGGAGTGCTCGATCTTCACCGACTGGCGCAGGCGCTTGTTGCGAGGGTCGGTTGAGGTGCAGATGGAGCAGGAGCATCCGACGACGGGAACGCCCGTACTCGTGCCGCTACCGAGAAAAGTGACGCGCATGGCCGGCGCGATCATACCTAGACGACGTCAGCGCCGAGCACGTATCTAACAGCCATGAAGGCGCTGTTCACGACTACGTTTGTCCTGCTCGCCGCCTCTACCGCACTGGCGCATAACCTTGTTGTCAATCCGACTCAGGCAACACTCGTGGCAGGACAGACGATCAGCGTCTCGGTGTCGAATCATGCCGGCTTCTCGCCGCCACTCCCGCTCTCCGCGAACTTTTTCGTTTCCGGCCCTCTCGTGATCGACCGCGTCGATACCACCACCTACGGCGGCAAGCTCGTCGTCATTCGCGCGCTGGCGACGGGCGACGGCATGTTGAGCGCGGAGACTCCCGACGGCACGCCGTACGGAGTCCTCGCCACGCTCAATGTGACCACTTGCAGTGAAGCGCAGCCGCGAGTGGAAATGTTCGTGTCCAGACACGGAGACGAAATCGACGTATCAGCGACGGGGACGCCCTTCGGAGGCACGTACGAGTGGTTCTCGGGCGCTCTCGGTGACACTTCCCATCCGATCCCCACGCTGACGCCGTCCTTCTTCTGGTTTTACGTCCGGACAGGCCAACCCGTGCAGATTTGGGTCCGCTACTCCACACCGTGCGGCGCAGCCACAGCTACGGGCGAATCGATACTCCGCCGGCGTGCCTCACGGCCCTAGATCTCCACAAAACGGAACTCGCCGGAATCCGGATCGATCGCCATCGCCTCGCCCGTCTCGTACCACGGCGGAAGGATGGTGATCGTCGGAGAACCATCCAGCACCAGCTTCTCGTGGAAGTGTCCGAAGACCACGTGCGTGAAGCTGTTGCGCGAGGCGCCGAAGGTTTTCATCTGCTCGATCGGGAGCTGCGATTTGTGTTTGAAGTTCGAATCGGACAACCGGCCTTCGATCTTGTCGACGAATCCGCGCGCCGTCTTTTTCGGGATGAACTTCAGCGCGAATTTCGACAGCGCGTTCTTCGAGGCCCAGCGCCAGAAGCGATACGGGATGTCGCGGTCGTTGATCATGTCGCCGTGGATGATCAGGTACTTTTTGTCACCCGCCGCGACCGTGTACTCCATGGCGATATCCGTTACGCCATCCTCGACGAACGAGCCGTGCAGAAAAAAGTCGCGGTTGCCTTCGACGTAGTGAATGGGGACGCCGCTGTCGCGCAGCTCGCGAAAACGGGCGAAGACTTTTTCGACCGAGGACGTGTAGAACTTCGGATCGGCGATGAGGTAGTGAAAGAGATCGCCGTTGAGGTAAAGCGCGCGCGGACGCAGAGCGGCGAGGCGGTCGAGCCAGGCGACGATCGGCGCTTCGCTGCCATCGGAGAGGCCGATGTGCGAGTCGCCGATGACGAAAATCTGTCCTGCCGGAATCACGGAGTCAGCTCCTCGAGGACGCTCTGCAACTCCACGAAGTTCGGTTCGCTGAAGGCGCAGAAAACGACGCGCTGCAATGATCGCGCGTGCGGCCGGAAATCGAGCGCGGTCGAAACCAGCACGCGCCAGCATCGCGCAGGATCGAATCCGAAAACCGACGGCACCGGCGGCATGGCCACCGAGGCGATGGCCAACTCCTCGGCGCGCTTCAGCGCAGCCCAAACCGCGTTACGCAACTTCGCGTCCTCATCGCCGTCGCCATTCCGCGGCACGATGGCGTGGATGACGAACTTGCACAACACGTTGCCGCCGCTGGTGACGACCGCATGTCCGACCGGAACCGATCCGAACTCCGCCACCGGCTTACTGGCCGAGGCCGGATTGATGATGGCGTCGACCTTGAGCGAGTTGACGTCGGCGCGAAGGAGCTCGATATTCATGCGTTCAGAGCGCCGGATTCAGCTTCGCGCGCGGGTCCTCGCCGTAAGCGGCATCGATGGTGTCCGCGGCCTCGAGCACCTCGGCCGCGGCGTTTTTCGGAACGGTGATTTCCACGCGGTAGTAGTGATCGCCGGCGGTCGTTTTCTTCTTCACGCCTTTGCCGCGCAGCCGAAAGGTTTGGCCGCCTTGCGTGCCGGCCGGGATGCGCGCGCGTACCGGGCCTTGAATCGTCGGCACTTCCACCTCGGCGCCGCGAATCGCTTCGCCGACTTTGATGGGGAGGTCGATGTAGATGTCGTCGCCGCGGCGTTCGAAGAGCGGATGCGCGCGAACGTGAATGAGCACGTTGAGATCGCCGCCCGGTCCGCCGTTGTGTCCCGGCGCGCCCTTGCCGCGCAGACGGATTTTCTGGCCGTCGGCGACGCCCTCGGGGATCTTGACCTTGACGCCCTTACCGTTGATGACGAGGTCCATGGTCGTGCCGAGGATCGCGTCGCGAAAATCGATGGTGAGTTCGGCTTCGAGATCGCCACCGCGTTCGGGGCCGGGCTCGAATCCTCCCGGGCCTCCCCCGCCGAAGAGATCGGAAAAGATGTCGGTGAATCCGCCGCCGCCGGTCGAGCGCCGTCCGGCACGCGCGCGTCCACCGCCGCCGGTGAACTGCGAGAAGTCGAAACCGCCGAACGGATTTGCACCACCTGCAAACGGATTTCCGCCGGGACCGCCGCCGCCGCGGAACGCTTCCTTGCCGAGGCGGTCGTACTGCTCGCGCTTCTCAGTGTCGGAGAGAACTGCATAGGCTTCCGAGACTTCCTTGAACTTGTTCTCGGCGTCCTTGTTGCCCTTGTTCTTGTCGGGATGGAACTTCTTCGCCAGGCCGCGGTAGGCCTTTTTGATCTCGTCGGCGCTGGCGCTCTTTTTCACGCCGAGGATGTCGTAGTAGTCCTTCTCAGCCATAGTCCGGCCCGATGTTTTAGCACATGAATTGCTTCGGCGGCCCGTTGGAGAAACAATCACCCGCACATGTACGGATCACTGGCTCGCCGCAACATTCTCACGATGATCCTCGCCGGCGGTATGGGCGAGCGGCTCTACCCGCTGACGCGCGACCGCGCCAAGCCGGCGGTGCCGTTCGGCGGCCGCTACCGGATCATCGACTTCGTCATCAACAACTTCATCAACTCCGGATTTTTCAAGATCAAGGTGATGACGCAGTTCAAATCGAACTCGCTCATCGAGCACATTACGCGCACGTGGCGCTTGGTGCCCGAGATTGGTCAATATGTTGACATCGTCCCGGCGCAGATGCGCAAAGGTCCGTTCTGGTTCCGCGGCACGGCCGACGCGGTCTTTCAGAATCTGGAGCTGATCTTCGACGAGCAGCCGGAGTTCGTCTGCGTCTTCGGCGGCGATCACATCTACAAGATGGATGTGAATCAGATGCTGCAGGAACATCTGACCAACGATGCCGACCTGACCATCGCCACGATTCCGGTACCCGTCGAAGAGGCGCACCACTTCGGCATCGTGGAAGTGGATTCCGACTGGCGCGTGACCGGATTCGTGGAGAAGCCGAAGGAAGGGGCCAAGACGATTCCCGGCCGGCCGGACATGGTGCTGGCCTCCATGGGCAACTACATCTTTAAGGCCAACGTGATGATCGACGTGCTGCAGCGCAATGCGCTGCGCGACGCGGCGCACGATTTCGGCAAGGAGATCATCCCGGCCATGTATCCGCGGATGAAGGTGTTCGCGTACGACTTCGGGCAGAACTACGTGCCTGGCGAGGCGGAGATCAACCGCGGCTACTGGCGCGACGTGGGGACGATCGATTCGTACTTTGCTGCGTCGCTCGATCTCGTCGCCGTGACGCCGCTGTTCAATCTGTACAACGCGCAGTGGCCGATGGTCTCGGCGCCGCTGAACCTGCCGCCGGCGAAGTTCGTCTTTGCCGATTCGAAATCACAGCGCATCGGAATCGCCACCGACTCGCTCGTCTCCGACGGCGTGATCATTTCCGGCGGCACGATCAACCGCTGCGTCCTCCATCCGCGCGTGCGCATCCATTCGTACACGGACGTCGATGAGTCGATCCTGATGGACGGCGTGGAAATCGGACGCCACTCGAAGATCCGCCGCACGATCATCGACAAGGGCGTGAAGATCCCGCCGGGAACGACGATTGGCTACGACCTCGAAGCGGACCGGCAGCGCTTCACGGTGACCGACAGCGGGATCGTGGTGGTGCCGAAGGGGGCGGAGATTACGGAAGGGGTGCTGGCGTAGGAAGGCGTTTCGGATATCCTCGCCCGTCCATGACCACCAAGCCTCGCACCGACGGCCGCGCATCCGATGAGATGCGCCGCGTTCTCATCACGCCGCACTTCAGCAAGCACGCGGAGGGGTCGGCGCTGATCGAGGTCGGCGACACGCGCGTGATCTGCACCGCGTCCGTTCAGGAAAAAGTTCCGCCGTTTCTTTATCGCAGCGGCAAGGGTTGGGTGACGGCGGAGTACGGGATGCTGCCGCGCGCCACGACCGAGCGCACCGACCGTGAGGCCGCAAAAGGAAAGCAGGGCGGACGGACGATGGAGATTCAGCGCCTGATCGGCCGCTCCCTTCGCGCAGCCGTCAATTCCGAGTTCCTCGGCGAGCGCACGATCTGGCTCGATTGCGATGTGATCCAGGCCGACGGCGGCACGCGCACGGCCTCCATCACCGGTTCGTTCGTCGCCCTCGCGCTCGCCCTCGGCCGCCTCTACCTCGACGGCAAGATCGTGACCTGGCCGATCAACGCGTTCGTCGCCGCCGTCTCGGTCGGCATCATCAACGGCACTCCCGCGCTCGACCTGAATTACGAAGAGGATTCGAAAGCGGGCGTCGACATGAACATCGTGGCCACCGACAAGGGCCGCTTCGTCGAACTGCAGGGCACCGCCGAAGGCGCGACATTCAGCGATGAGGAAATGACGGCGATGCTGGCGCTGGCAAAGTCGGGAATCGCGTCGCTCGTCGAAAAACAGCGCGAAGCGCTCGCACCAACGCTGACCCGCGTCGACGCGATGTCGCGCGACCGGCTGAACAAGAAGTTCCGATAGCCGGCGCTGCCTCGAATTAACATTCGACATTCAACATTCAACATTCAGCATTTCCAAAACCGACAAGCGAATCGCGGAGTGGCTGGGCATCCTGACCTTCGCCGTGTACGCCTGTTTTTTTGCCGGCGGCGGATGGAATCAGAACGCGGCGTTCGATCTGACGCGCGCGATCGTCGAGCGGCACACGTTTGCCATCGACGCGTATGCCGGTAATACCGGCGACGTTTCGTTCGCCGGCGGCCACGTTTACGCGAATAAGGCGCCGGCGCTGGCGTGGCTGGCGGCGATTCCATACGCGCCGCTCTACGCGTTGGAGCACGCACAGGGCGCCGATCCCGGCAATGCGCAGCTGCTGACGATCAACGCGTACCTCTGCTCGCTCGTCTGCGTCGCGCTGCCGGGCGCGTTCATTCCGGCGATGTTGTTTTTGTACGCGCGGCGGCGCGGCTTTGACGCGCGCTGGTCCGCAATCGTGGCATTGACGGTGGCGTTCGCGACGCAGCTCCTGCCGTATGCGTCGATCTTCATGGTGCACGTGCCGAGCGCCGCGCTGTTGCTGTTCGCGTTCACGACGCCGCGCCGTGCGCTGGCCGGATTCGCAGCCGCGCTGGCGGTGGCGATGAACTACCTCTGTGCGCCCGCTCTCCTCGCGTTCCTCTTCATCGGTCCAGGAAAGACGTGGCTTCGCTACATCGCGGGCGCGATCGCTCCCATCGCCGCGTTGATTGCGTATCAGCGCATCTGTTTCGGCGGATTTCTGACGACGAGCGTCGCGGTCACCGATCCGCGTTTCCTCACGCGCGGCGCCGCCCTCGGCGTGATGCAGTGGCCGTCCCTTTCGGTGTTTTACGCGATTACGTTTTCGCCGTATCGCGGCCTGTTTTTCTTCGCGCCGATTCTGTTCGTCGCACTTTTCGGCTTCGCCGCATGGTGGCGCGCGGAACGAAGGAGCTGCGCGGCGGCGCTGATCGTCATCGCGGCGTTCTTCGCCTTCAACGTCAGCTTCAACGGCTGGGAAGGCGGCTTCGGAATCGGCGGCCGTTATCTCGTGCCGGTCATTCCGCTATTGATGATGGCGTTGCTGCACGTCCGCTGGCGCGTGCTCGCGTACGTCGCGATCGCACTCTCGTTCGCGATCAACTTCGCGGCCACCGCCGTCGATCCGCAACCGTCAGCGACGATCCCGCGCCCGTTGACGCAGTACATCGTGCCGCTGCTCGTTACCGGCCATTTCTCGCCCGCGGTGCCGATCACCCCACCCTGGTCTGCCTCCACATTCACCGGCCACACCTCGGTCAATCGCATGACGCTCGACGAAGCGATCGTCTTCGCACGTCACGCGCCGGACGATTCGGCATCCGAATGGGCCAGCTTCAACATCGGCGAGCTGGCTACCGGACCGGGCGACGCGCGCTCGTTGATTCCGATCGCGATTGTGATCGCCGGCGGATTGATCCTCATTCTTCGAAAAGCAGCGTAGCGACCGGAACGCTGGCGTCTCGCCGGCTGGACCGGCTGCGTCTCGCTGCCGAATGGGAGGCTTGCGCGTTACCAGCAAAATTCGAGGGTTTGGCGGTTCGGCAGCGAGGACGCAGCCGGTCCAGCCGGCGAGACGCCAGCGCTCCGTTTCGCTACGCTCGGCGCAGGCGGAAACGCAGCGGCCAGGCGATCAGAAGCAGCGTCGTGACGATTGCGCCGAGCAGGCCGCCGTAGAACGACCACGGGAAGTAGTCGATGCGGATGTCCCAGTCGCCGGGCGGAATGGTGAAGCCGAGGAATGCGCCGTTGACCGGTTGCGGGGCGATGCGCTGGCCGTTCCGGAAAACGCGCCAGCCCGGCCACCACGGCTGGCTGCTGACGATCAGCGCGTAACGTTGCGATTGGATGTGCAGGCGGAAATTCGTGTCGTCCGCTTCGACGATCTGCACATCCGGATCGCTCTTCGGGCTGAGGAGATCGTTGCGCATGCGATCGCTGTCGACGGGGAGAATGTTGACCACGGTCTGCTTCGAAAAATCGTGCTCAGTCAGCGTCTGCGCGAAGCGGTCGTGCTGGAAGGCGAGAATGATGTCGTGCGCCGCGAAGAAACGCGGCTTGACGTCGCGATTCTCGAAAATGCGCCCGTCGCGTCCGTCGTAGACGAGCTGGTAGCGCCGAGGATCGCCGGGATCGAGACCCGGATCGCCGACCATGTAGCGCACGTTGAGGTAGTTGAGCAGCGGCGTCTCGGCGTTGCTCCACTTCGCGAAGTACTCATTCGTCTCGAGGTTCGTAGTGAGGCGAAGCAGGCCGAGGTAACGGCCGAAGGCCATCGGATCGTGGGTGCGGATATCGGCGAAGCCGTACATCGCCTGCGCGTTCGGAAAAAGAGCGGCTCCGATGCCGACGATGCGGAACGGCGCATTGCGCGGAGCCTCGTTCTGCAACTGCTGGAGTTTCTCGATCAGCGGCGTCGTCGGATACATCGCGTCGGAGGGCAACACCGGATTCCAGCCATCGGTCGCCGTCCAGAGTTCCGCCACAAGCGCACCGCCGACCAGCATCGCGGCGATGTGTCGCCCGCGCGCCTGCAACACGAAGAGCGACGACAGGACGAGCACGAGAACGCTCGGCAGGATCGCGATCATGGCAATGTCCTTCGCGGCGTCGGAAGGGAAGGATCGCATGAGCATCAGCCCGAGCAGGATCACGGCGGTGGTCAGAACTCCCGCCAGGAAATGAATCGATCGCTCGCGTCGCGCCGCGTCGATCACTGCTGCCGTCAACGCCGCCGCGATCCAGCAGAGGAAGAGGCGCAGACGCGCATTCGCGGCCAAGCGGAAGACGAAATGGAAAACCGCGCTGATGATGGGCCAGTTGAAAACGATTCCGACGGCGAGTAGCGCGAGGATCACCAGGAAAAATTCGCGCGTGCGGAAACTGCGCGTGGCGATGGCGCGGAAGAACAGCGCGAACCATGAGGCGATGCCGAGGATGCCGGCGAAGCCGGTGATCGACTCGGCGGTGGCCGGTCCCCACGGTTTTTCGCCGGGCGCGTGGCCGTAGAAATTCGGCTGGAACGTGCCGATGGCCGACGCGAAATCGGAGAACGGCGGCTCCTCGTTCGCGTGAACCTGCAGCTCCTGGAAGCGCTGCGATTTCTTCACCGTCTCCGCGAACGTGGCGATGAACGGCGAGGCCAGCATCGCCGCGACGAAGATCGCGAACGCCGTCAGCGCCAGCGAGCGGATCGCGTCGCGCCTCGGCGCCGCGCGTTCGACGAACGCAATCCAGAGCGCGAAGAGGCCGCCGAAGAACGTCACGTGCGTGACCGTTTCCGGATGGCCGCCGTAGAGCATCGCCGTCCAGACGATGACGGCGAAGAGGAATCGCCGGTATGTTCGTCGCTCGATCAGCAGTTCAATCGCCAGAAACGCAGCCGGCAGCCACGCCGCGACGGTGACGATCGGAAAGTGCAGCCAGGTGATGACGAAGCTGCAGAAGGCGAACGCGATCGCGCCGATGGCTGATGGCAGTTCGTCGTAACGCCGCCGGCAGAAGAGATACATCGCCGTCAGCGCGATCAACAATTTCATCGCCGCCTCGGCCGTCATCGCGTAGCCGAGCGGCAGTGGCAGCGCGAGGAGCCGCAACGGCGACATCGCCGAGCTCTGGCCATTGGCGAGCAGCGGATAGCCGCATCCGGCGAGCGCGTTCCACAGCGGGAAATGCAGCGAGCGCCACGCCTCGCGCGCCTGATGCGCCCACGGCACGATCTGCATGGCCAGATCGTTCATCTCCGGATTCGACAGCAGCCGCCGGTGATTCCAGTTTCCCCACGGCGGCAGGATGTTGATGAAGTCGACCGGAACGTTGATGTAGCTCCCCGTCATCGGCCGGAAAAGGTAAAGCAGGACGAGCGCGTAGAAGAACGCAGCCACGCGCCACGGCAACGCGTCACGGACCGCCGGAATCCACCGCCGGGCGCAGGCGATCGCGATCGCGTACAGCGCGCCGGTGTAGATCCATGTGGCGTTGAACACGGGCGCGGATCATAAAGCAGACGAGAGCGGCGGCGGTCAGCAGGGCGATCATCGAGGCGATGCGGAAGGAGGTGTCGGCGTAGCGGATGTGCACGATGGTGTGGCCGGCGGGAACGGTGAAGGAGAGGAAGGGATCACCGGCTGGCAACCGCCGCACTCCCGCCCGCGGTTGCAGGCGGGGATTCCTCGCCGCGCTCAACCCCTCCGGGGTACCGCCGGCTCGGAATGACAGCTTCCACCAATGCGACGCACCGACGCTGCTTTGAATGAGCGTCTCGCTGGGCGCATCGACGTCGAGCGTGTACTCGTCGCCGCGCGTGGCGATGATGGTGACGCGCGCGCCGTCTGCGAAAAAGCGCGGCATCGCGTGCAGGTTTTCGTAGAGGCGTCCGTCGGGACCGGCGTAACGGAGCACGTAGCGCGTCGCATCGGTCAGCTCGTGATTCGGCTCGGTCATCAGCCATCGGACGTTGAGCCGGTCGAGCAGCGGCGTGGATTCGTCGATCCACTTTTTGTAGTAATCGTGCGTGATCGCGGCGCCGATGAAGTGAACGAAACCGGCCGGCTCCATCGGATCGTGAATGCGCGCGTCTTCGATGCCGAACATCGCATTCGTATTCGGAAAGAGGACGTTGCCGATGCCAGCCACGCGGTCGAAGCCGGGACGATGAACGCGCAGAACGGCGTCGATGAGCGGCGTGCGCGGGTAGAAGGTGTTCATGGGAAACGGCGAGTTCCAGCCAATCGTCAGCGGCCACATCTCGGCGACGACGGCGGCGACGAGCAGCAGCGTCGCGGTTGTTCGTGTTCGCGGGATCAGTGCGACCGCGGCGATGACGAGCACGATCGCGCTGGGAATGATCGAGACCAATCCTTCGTGACGCGCGGCATCGCTCGGAAACGGCGTCCGCATCACGATCACAGCCAGCAGCAGCGCCGCTGACGCTAATCCGATCGCGAACGGGATCGTGCGCAATCGATCGATCGCGGCGGCGATGAGCACGGCCAGAATCCAGGCGAAGAGAAAACGCAATCGCGCGTTGGCGGCGAGGCCGATGATCGCGTGCATCGCGGCGACGGCCGGCTTCACGTTCGCGAGGAGGATGAAGATTCCGATTGCGGCGATGACGAAGAAAACTTCGCGGTCGCGGAAACGGCGCCGCGCGATCGTTTCGATGGCGATGCCGAGGATCGCGGCGATGCCGAGGATTCCGGCGAATCCCGTCACGGCCTCGGCGCCAGCCGGACCCCACGGATTGCCCGGACGCGTTCCGTACAACCGCGGCTGCACGAGCAGCGCGAGCGACGTGGCGTCGGAGAACGGCATCTCCGCGGCGGCCGATTTCATGTCCGCGAAGCGCGTCGATTGGCGCACGTTCTGGGCGAACGGAACGATCATCGGCAGCGCCAGCAGGATCGCCACCGCTCCCGCTCCGATCAGCGCCGGCAGAAACGCGCGTTGTCTTTCCACGATTGCGATCCAGAGCACGTAGGTGATCGCGAAGATCAGGATGTGCACCGCCGTCTCTGGATGACCGCAGAAGACGACCGCCGCGCCGATCGCTGCGGTCGTCGCGAAGCGCGGATACGTCCTACGCTCGACGAGCAGATCGATCTGGTAGAGCACCGCCGGCAGAAAACAGGCGGCGGTGCTCTGCGCGAAGTGCAGCCAGGCCACGACGAATGGTCCGAATCCATACGCGATCGCGGCGACGCTGCTGGGCAGGATTCCGTATCGCCGCCGGCAATAGAGAAATGTGAAGGACAGCGCGACGAGCATCTTCATCGCCGCCTCGGCGGTCATCGCGTAGCCGAGCGGAAGCGGGAACGCGAGAATTCGCAACGGCGAAAGCGCGGCGCTCTGCGCGTTCGCCAGCAGCGGATAACCGCATCCCGCCAGCGCGTTCCACAGCGGGGCGTGGCCCGATTTCCACGCTTCGCGCACCTGATGCGCCCACGGCACGAGTTGCATCGGGACGTCGTGGGTTTCCATGTTCAGCACCGTGTATTTGGTGGTCCCCGGCGCCGACGCCGACCACGGCGCGATGAGTTTCGGGATGTCGGTGGCGATGCAGACGTACGGACCGGTCATGGCCTTGAACAGGAAAACGAGCACGAGCGCGTAAAGGAGCAGCGCGATCCGCTTCGGCAGCGGATTGCCGCCGCGCCGCGCAAGCGCGACTGCGATCGCGTAGATGGCGCCGACGTAGATGAAAGTGGGGTTCAACGCGAGGATGGTAAAGGCTTTGAACCACAGAGACACAGAGGGATTCTCTTTGTGCCCTCTGTGTCTCTGTGGTTCAAAGCTTTTTGGCGACTTCGTTCGCTTTCGTGAATGACGATGCATCCCCTTCGACGATCGCGCGCGCAATCTCCGCGATCGCGTCGACGTGCGGGCGAAGATTTTCGCGATTCGCGTCGAGGATTGGCGTCCACACCGAGGCGTCGCTGCCGGCGAGGCGGAGAAAGGTTCGCAGTCCGGGGCCGGCGAAGCGGAGGTCGACGTTCTGGTCGTGGAGGTACGCGGCGAGCGCGGTCGAAAGGATCTGCGGCAGGTGGCTGGTCAGCGCAACGGCGCGATCGTGATCGGACGCATCGACGATCTCCGCGTTCGCGCCGCAGGCGGCGATGATCTCGCGGACGACGGCATCGTCGCGGTCGATGAACCACGTCGCGTTTTCGAAGAGATCGGCGCGCGCTGCGCTGATGCCGCGCGATGCAGAACCGGCGAGCGGATGGCCGGCGACGAAGCGATCGCCGGCGGCCGCGCGCAGCGGCACCATTACGCTGCAAACCGAAGTGATGATCGGCGCGTGTGTATTCGCAACGAGACGCACGGCGACGTCGACCGGCGTTGCCAGGATCAACACATCGGTATCGACGTCGAGCGAGGCGACGCGCTCATCCGCCGCGTCGCCGGGATCGAGATTCGGATCGGAATCGAAAAAGGCGACGTGCCATCCGCGGCGGCGCAGCGCCAGGCCGATCGATCCTCCGATGAGGCCGAGGCCGGCGATCAGCGCGCGCCGCGCGGACATCACTGCGCCATCATGATCAGCGTGCGGTCGACCGTCTGCGACGTCGATGCGTCAAAGTACGGCCGCGTGATCGTCACACGCGGACGATTCGGCTTCGGATCGATCTGAGCGCCGCGATACGTCCCGACTGCTTTCGATGCATCGAGCTTGATGTTCATCTTCTGCGCGACGGGAACGATTGCGGCGGCGTCCTTGGCGAGATCGCCGGTGTAGTAGTACGCGGGCGGCTTCGCGGAGCTGAGGTTGTTCGTCGCGTCGGGCGCGATCTTGTTGTAGCCGTACGACTGCGCGTAAAACTCCGCCACCTTGTCGAGCGGCGCGTCGGTGTCGTAGATCGCGATCGGCGGAACCTCGTCGTTCGGACGGAAAACCTTGCGGGCCTGCTTCCAGAGATCGGTCAGTTGTGCCAGGTACCGCGAGCCGGGGTAGATCGTGAATGCGAACGATTCCGGCTCCGTCGATTCATTCTTTTTTTCTTTGCCGCAGCCGGCAGCCACGAGCGCGATGAGCATCGCGGCCGCGAGCAAACGTGTACTTCGGTTCATGCTGAATTGCCTCCAGGTCATTGATTCGACTCTAGCATACGGATCGCGGACGAAATTCGTTTCTACTTCGCCGCGGCCGTGGCCCGGTCGCGTGCGGCGCGGAACTCATCGCCCGGTTTCCAGTTCGGCATCGCTGCGTCGTTCGCGGCTTCCCATCCCATCCAGATTCCCAACTGCCCCATCTGCACGGCCTCGGACCAATCCCAGTTCGGATCGAACTGGTCGCTCGGCTGGTGGTAATGGTTGGCGCGGAAATCGTTCGACCACTGCGCGCCGAAATCGGCCGGCTTGCCGATGACGGTGTGGCCGGGATCGATCGAGAACGCCGGGATGCCGACCTTGCCGAAGCTGAAGTGATCGGAGCGGTAGTAGTGGCCCTGCTCCGGCTCAGGATCGGGGATGATCGAGAGACCGAGCGCGCTGGTGATGCGTTGCGCGGCGGGATAGAACGTCGTGCGCTCGATGCCGTTCATGTTGACGTCGCGAACGCGGCCGAGCTCCGGGATCATGTCGTAGTTGATGCCGAGGGCGATGCGGCCGGATGGAATCGGCGGATTCTGCGCAAGGTACGCCGACCCGATCAGCCCCTGCTCCTCGGCGGCGACGGCCGCGAAGTAGATGCTGCGTTTCGGCGTCGGCATCTGCGTCCAGACGCGCGCCATCTCCAGCAGGATCGCGCAGCCGGAAGCGTTGTCGAGCGCGCCGTTGTAGATCGTGTCGCCGGTTTTGTCGGCAGGTCCGACGCCGAGGTGATCGTGGTGCGCGGAGTAGAGGATCGCTTCATCGCGCAACTTCGGATCGCTGCCGGGAAGCTTGGCCACGACATTCGTGGTGTTGAACGAGCGCAGCTTGCTGACGATGTTGCCGGAGAGCTTGATGCCGAGCGGCACCGGCTGAAAGCTGCGCGACGATGCCTGCTGCGTCAACGCGTTCAGATCCTGTCCGGCCGCAGCAAAGACGGCGCGCGCTTCCTCCTCGGTCATCCAGCCGGCGAACTTCAACGCCGGTGCGCCGGGCTTGTTCTTCATGAACGAGTTCTCGCTGCCCCACGAGTTGGAGACGACGTTCCAGCCGTAACCGGCGGCCGGCGTGGTGTGAATCAGGATGACGCCGGCGGCGTTTTTCAACGTGCCGATTTCGTACTTGTAGGTCCAGCGGCCGTAGTACGTGCGCGCTTTGCCTTTGAAAAGATCCGGCTCCTGCGCGTTGGCGGGCGGATCGTCGACCAGCATCACCAGCGTCTTGCCGCGCGTGTCGAGATTCTTGTAGTCGTCCCACTTGTATTCGGGCGCCTGCACGCCGTGGCCGACGAAGACGAGCTCGGAGTCGATGGTGTCTTTCTCGGTCTGTGTCTGATTTTGTCCGACGATCTGATCGCCGAACTTCAACGGCCCGCCAATGGCCGTCCCGTTCTTCGTGAAGGTGAGTGACGACTTGTCGCGATCGGTGGCGATGCCGAGGAGCGGAACGTTCTGGTAGTACGTGCCATTGTCGCCGCCGGGCTGGAGGCCGTACGCCTCGAACTGCGCGGCGATGTACTGCTGCGCGATCTCGTCGCCGCGAGTTCCGGGGCCGCGGCCTTCGAGGAGGTCGCTGGCCAGGAACTGATCGTGGGCAGCCATCGCCTTGCCGCTCAGAAGGGCCATGCCTTTCTTGACGGGAGGGGGCGGCGTGTCTTTGGTGGACTTCGTCGCGCCCAGAACGGGCAACGCTGCCAGCGTAGCAAGGGCGACGATCGAACGCAGTCGGTGCATGTCGATGCTCCTTTATTTGTGGTTCCGGGCTGCCGGATTCAGCATTCGCGGCCCGGACAACATGCGAACCATATCGCAGACCATTAGAAACTTAGGAGTCGTGCGAGCCCCGAATCCCTACCCGCCGTCACCAAACGTTCACCAAACTGCCTCGCATGAGCGCCTGATCAAAGAAAAATGCTGATTGTTACGAAAAAGAGGGTAGGGATAGCGGGAGATAAATCACTCCTAGACAGAGTGCGATATATGTACACCGAAACCTCGGACATCTCGGATACGTTCGGCGACCTGAAAATGCCGTTGCAGGAGCGAGTGGTCGACAAACTGGCGGACATGCTGTTCGCCAGCGACATGATCCTCGACATGCTCCGCGACGAGCGTTCGTACAAGTTCGCCGGGCACCTCACGAGCGTCGAACCGTCGGTGCGCCTCGTCTACGATCAGATCAACGAGTTGATGAAACAGTTGACCGATTGAAGCGAAGCCGCCTGCGCGCTGGATGCGTCGCTCGGAGTACCGCCCCGGAAGGCACCCATCCGCGTCGCTCCCGTAAATTAGCCGCCGGCAACCGGCGGGATGAACGCCAGCTCATCGCCGTCGTGCAAAAGCTCCTCGGCGCCGACGTAACTCTCGTTGACGGCGATCATCGGCGGCTGGACGTAGTCGCGAAGCTCGGGATGCCGGTCGCGCAGACGCTGCCAGACGTCAGCGGCGCGCGTGCCCTCGGGGACTTCGATCTCCTTCTCGCTGCGGCCGGCGATGTCGCGCAGGACGGCGAAGAAGAGCAGCCGGATTTTCATCGCCGTGCATTCTATCTGCGTAGAATTGCGCCGCCATGGAACCGCGATTCACATCCGCGATGACCGTCGACGCCGCGTTGGCCGAGCATCCCGCCGCGCGCTGGGTTTTCGCGGCGTATCACATCGGCGGCTGCGACGGCTGCTCGTCCGCGTCGAACGAGACGCTGGCCGAGGTGGCGGAGGGGTATCGGCTCGATCTGGAGCGGCTTTTGGCAGATTTGAACGCTTTGCGGTGATTCGCCGCGGACAAATTTACAACTGCGGGCAGGCTCGCTGCAAATTTTTCCATAGCGCCGAAAGGCACTGCGAGGGGCGTTTTCCGAGAGCGCGAGAGGGAAACGGCCCCGAAAACCGCGACTTATTCGACTTGGCAGGCCCCGTGCAACAAGGCGAGGCACGATGAAACAGGTTTCGACAGCTTCGAGACCAACACGCGGGTCCCATCTCACTCGCCCGCGTCTAGTGGCTTCTGCGAGCCCCCTCCTAAACTATTGGACCGATTTTGGACGATTATTCACTTAGCTTCCTTGAATCCCACCAACTAGCCGCAGAAGTCCAAACCCAAGCGATGTACCACAACGGAGCCGAGAGGCTCCGTTAGTGCTTTTGGGCGATACTTCGAAATCGTGAAGCGGAAAATCAAATCGTACCCGCCGCTCTCCTCCTTCGCCACCACCGGCGGTTGAGCGTGCAAGCTGGGTCAGGATGACCTTCACTCCGTCCTGTCAAAACTCCCTTCCCAGGAAGGGCTGGGGGATCTTGTCGTCGGTTACGGCACGAATGACGACGCCGCAGTCGTACGGATCTCCGGCGATGTCGCGATCGCACAGACGGTCGATTTCTTCACGCCGATCGTCGACGATCCGTACCTCTTCGGCGCCATCGCCGCGGCGAACTCCGTCTCCGACATCTACGCGATGGGCGCGAAGCCGATCCTCGGACTGGCCATCGCCGCCTTCCCCACCGACGTCCTGCCGCTCGACGTTCTGCAGGAAATCCTGCGCGGCGGTTCGGAGAAAGCGGCCGAGGCGGGATTCCCGATCGCCGGCGGTCACACGATCATCGACGACGTACCGAAGTACGGCCTCGCGGTGACGGGCGTCGTGAGCGTCGCGAAGCTCGTCCGCAACTCGACCGCGAAAGTGGGCGACACGCTGATCCTGACCAAGCCGATCGGCAACGGGATCCTGATCAGCGCATATCGCGGCCTCACGCGCCGCCGTTTTCTGCATCGCACGCCGCCATCGCTTGATGAGGCGATCCGCTGGATGACGATGCTCAATCGCGACGCCGCGAATGCGATGACGGAGGTCGGCGTCAATGCGGCCACCGACGTCACCGGATACGGCCTGGTCGGACATCTGCTCGAAATGTGCGAAGGCTCGGGAGTTGGTGCCGAGGTGCGCGCGAGCGCGGTGCCGGTGCTGCCCCACGTCCGCGACTATCTGGCGCGCGGATTCTGTCCGACCGGTACGATGCGCAACGTGAAGACGTTTCAGGGTCGCGTCGACGTTCGCGTTCCGGCGCCCGAGTTCACATTGATGTGTGATGCGCAGACCAGCGGCGGCCTGCTCCTGTCGGTACCTTCCGAAACCCTCGGCGCGCTCGAAGCGCGCATGCAGCGGAGCGGCCTGTTCTATGCAACGATCGGAAAAGTAACGGAGCGAAGCGGTACGCTGACGCTCATACCCTGAAAGTCGAGGAGAGAACGATGGACGATACAAAAGCGCCCGCGGGCGAGCAGCCGTTTCAAACGGTGCGCGGCGAGGATGGAACGACCTGGGTCGAGATCGCCAGCACGGGGACGGACGATGAGGCGCGCATCATCAAAGGCTTCCTCGACGCCGAGGGCATTCCGGCGCAGATCGAGAACGTGAGATTCAGCATGGAGCCGGTCAACTTCGGCACGATGGGTGACATCCGCCTCTACGTTTCCGCCGAGGATGAAGCGCGCGCGCAGCAGTTGATGAAGCAGCGCGAGGCCGACTTCGATCGTCTCGAAGACGATGCCGACACGGTCGTCACCGATGAAGGCACGGCCGAGATCACGGAGGACGAAGAGATCGAGCCGGCGGAGACGGAATGACCGAGGAGCAGCACCGGCCGGACGAAGCACCGCCGATGCCGCGCTGGGTTCCCGGCGTGATCGGCATCGTGCTCGTGGCCATGGCCGCGCTGGCCGTCTACACCGGCCTGCGCTATCGCAATCCGACGCTGGTCAACGGCGTCGTGAAATCGCGCCGCCCCGCGCGCGCGATGACCGGGGGCGCCGGCCCTCCCGGTGAGCCCGAGCCCGGCTCGTCGCTCGTCTTTCCCGGCGATTCCGCCGACAACGCTCCAACCGCGAGCGATCCAGTCACCGGCCATGCCCGCGCCCAAATCACCGGCAGCGGTCACGGCATCACATCCGTCGTCCGCATCTGGGCGCGCCGCGGCATGATGACGAACGTCGTTCCGGACGATGCGATGGTCTCCGTCAACGACCTCGTGATCGGTCAGGCCAAACAGTTCGACAAGCCCGACGAGATCTACGACTTCCCCGCCCCCGGCAGCTACACGATCCACATCTCCGCGCCCGGCTACAAAGACCAGCAGTTCATCGTCACGGTCGCCGACGACGCGAAGCAGGAGATCGCCAAGCTGGACGTGAAGCTGGCGAAGTAATCTCCGCCCCTTCGCGCGTGATCCGTCTCTATCCTCCTTCTACAGGTAGGGAAACTCTCATTTAAATCACTCCTACTCATAGCAACGATCGATCGGCGCGAATACGAAATGACCAGTCAATTCGGCTGGAACAGGAGGAGTGTATTCAATGAGGAAGCGTCACGTTGCAATCGCGATACTCGTGATCCTTTGCAGCACCACCGTCTTCGCGGCGCCGAAAAGCGAACCGCAGCCATCTCAGTTCTTCCAGGCACTCGACCGGATCGTGCACGTCATCAAACACATCGTCCAGCCCCTCGACAACATCAGCGTGTCGCCCCCGCATCCGTAATCAAGATCTCAATCCATAGCGTCCGGCCGGTGAGGGATGGTGGTCCCTCACCGGTCAACTTCGGGGATAGCCGGCAGGAAGTTGTTCCGGAACCTCAGGTAGCTCCGGCGCGGTTGCAGCACACTCACTCTGCCCCATCGATCGGCACCCACTTCGCGCCCTGCTTCACGTCGATCTCGAGGATGGGGTGAATCTCCCAGAGCGTGGCGCGGGTAGCGTGGAGAATCTTGCCCGCGTGGTTCTTGCGGTTGTGCAGTTGCTCGGGATGTTCCTGATCAAACGTGCGCCAGCCGCGGATGCGGAGCAGCGTGCCCTCCCTGTGAGCCTTCGACGCCAGTTTCGGCCAGTCCGGATGATCCTTCAGCAGGCGCGGACTGATCTCCACGACCATCGACTTCGCCTGCTTCTCCTTCGGCTTCGCCACCAGCCACATGTGGTAGTCCCTGTGTGTCGGATCGCTGCAGTTGCATGATTCCTTGCCCTCGAGGTTGGCATCCCCGGCCAGATATCCGATTACTTCGATGCCGGTCGCTTCCTTCTTCACCAGCGACTTGCGTTCTTCAGGCTTCCACTTGTCGCGGCGGCGTTTGCCCGCATCGAGCGCCTGCGGAACGTCCGCCGTAACCGCGGCGACAGTCGTGTGCGTGTAGGAGTCCGGCGGAACGTCCCGGTTTTTCAAGGCATTGAGGTACGGATCGGGAACGCTGGTGTCGGTGGCATCGCCGGTCGCCGGGCACTTCTCCGTCCCGAAGAATCCTGACGTGTGTCCGATCAGCGAGGGATCGTCCGCGGCCGGCGTGACGACCGGCGTGAGCGACAACGCAACAGCGATGGCCAGATAGCGAGCGCGCATGAGCTACTTCCAGATCCCGGTGATGTCGTTCGCCGTCGCCGAATCTCCGAACGGTGCAATCCCGTAGATGTCCAGAATCGTACGAAGAAGATCGGCGTGCGTATAGATCGTCGTCGACTTCGTGCCGGGAGCGACGGGCTCGCCCATCACGATCGTAGCGATGTGATTCTTTGGCGGCTTCGTCGTGATCACGCCGTTTGCGCAGTTGATCGTGTACGAGGAGCTGTCCTCGTCCCACGTGACGATGAGGAGGCTGTTGTTCTTCTCCGCCCAATCGGCATAGGCGCTGAGGTTCTGCTTCAGCCAATCGTCACCCGCCCTGACCTCGGCACCGATGGCGTTGCCGTTGTGCATGTCGTTCACGAGGTTCGGGATCACCAGACTCACGTCCGGCAGGGTTGCGAAGCCGGCGGCGTCCTGCGGGAAGTCGCTGAACCGCTTGCTCGACGTCGACGGCACATTGGAAAAATCGAGCCACGGGGTGTGCTTCCGCGCGAAGGTGCCTGCCTTGCAAACCGTCGATGCGTTTGGAGGAAGATTCTCCGCAAATCCCGTGAACGACTTTCCGGCCGCGATCAGCGCCGCGCCGAGGTTTTGCGAAGTAAAGGTAGTGGTCGTGCAGGTATCGTCGCAGACGCCCAATGTGTCACCCGCGAAGAAGTCGACATAGTTCGGCTGGCTCGGATGATGAGACGCGTAGAACTTCGTCAGCGACGCCCCTCGCGCCGCCAGGTCATTGATGTACCTGGCTTTCGCGGATCCGATGATGTTTCCATACCCCTTGTTCTCATCGATCACGATGACGATGTGGCTTGGCGCGGGAAGCCTGGTGGTGCCGACGACAGGTTGCGGCTGTGGTTGTGCGGCAAGCATCGCCTCGAGCACGTCCGCAAGGCGATAGCCGCCCAGGGCGATTGCGGCGTCTGCGATCTTGAACGCCGCCGTGCGGTACGCCGCGGGAGCAGCCTGCTTCTCGTGGAGCGTCGCCGGATAGACCGATTGTTTGGCGGTCTCGAATCCTTCCCGCGACCATGCATCGAAGTCGCCCGACTCGAGTTGACCTGCCGTCACGTCCGCGCGCGGATGATCCTGCGTGAAGGTGCCGATCACGCGGTCGAGATAGGCAATGCTCGTGGCACTCGTCTCGCCCGATTTCAGAGGAACGGAGCTCTTGACGATTCCGTCCCAGAGACCGTGCAGTTTTGGCGGATGCCCACCCGTACCCAATGGAAAGAGGTTGCCTCCCTGATCTCCATCCGGATGGGCTGACGACGCTCTGCCAGAATCGTGAAGCGGTTGATGAATGTCGCCGACGAGATGGAGAGTCCAGGCCAGGTCCATCGCTCGCTGCCCGTCCGAACCGCACGGAGCCAGGTCGCACGCCACGGTATGACGGAACACCTTGAGGCTCTCGACGGCATTCTCGGCGGCCATCGGGATGTCAGGGCGATCCTTCGGAGCCTTGCTGCCCGTAGCACCGGAGACGCCTTCCCAGAAACGATCGATAAAATGCCAGTTAGGACGGCTAAAGGTCTGGCATTTCCCGTTTCGGATGACGTCCGGCCAGGTCGCCACGCGCATGAAGAACTCCCGCTGGCGTTCGGCGAGCGGTCGTCCGTCCGTGGGAAACAGGTCAGGAATGCAGGTGTCGTCCGGTGCGGCATTCAGGATGTCGATCGCCTTCTGCCGCGCCGCGGGCGTCATGGTGTCCCAGGCAACGCCCGCGACGAGCTCATGGCCCGTGGCGTCCCACGCAAGGCCGGACTGCGGAAGACAAAGCGCGACGGCGAGAACAGCAACAACTCCTGAGAGTTTCATCGGACCTCCTGTTTGGTTGTGCAGTACAGACGGCCACTTTCCACGCTTTCGGCGTGCGGCGGGTCGCGGTGTGCTCGATATATGGGAGGGCCGGGAGCGACAGTTTCCCCTACCTCCCGCCAGGGCGCGAAGGCGCCATCAGGCGGTTCGCATTACTAATTGCTCTTCGGCTTCGTCTTGATCAGTTGCTCCGCATCCACCAGTCCGACGAACCACTTCTCCCGGTCCGGCCAGTGCCGCGCCGCGGTCCGATCGAGATGCTCCTTGAAGCATTTGTACGCGGGAATGTTGCCCTCGTAGCCGTCATGGAAGTGATACGACAGCCACATGGCCGCGATGCCCGCCACGAATGCCGTCGCATACGAGGTTCCTTCCGAATCGGCGTACACGTTGCGGCTGCCGCTGGTGGCCTTTGCACGATAAATCGGAGTGGCAGGCGCAGAGATCGTGATCGTTCCCTCGGGATCGCGGCCGCTGTATTTCCACGGCTCGCCCTCCCGAACCAGGTTGAATCCGTCGATGCCGGCAACGCCGACGACTTCCGAATAACGCGCAGGCTCACAAGTTTCCAAGAGCGGGTTGTACTGCCCGGCGGCCGCCACGACGATGATGTTCTTCTTCACCGCCTCCTGAATCTCCTTCCGCAGGATCGGGTCCAGGTTGTACCAGCCGAGGCTCATCGAGATGATGCGGCAGTTGGTTTTCGTGCGAGCAAACTCGATCGCCTTCGTCAACTCCGCCACGCCGCCGTTCAGCACGACACTCCGGCCCGCGCGGATGGGAACCACCGTGGCCCACGGCGCCACGCCGGTGATCTTTCGATTCGGTGCCGCCACCATGACGCTTGCGGTGGACGTGCCGTGACCGTTGAACGACCCGTCCATTCGATCGAGAGAGTTCCACTCGCCGCCGTTGCGAGAGTTCTCGACGAAGTTCCAGCCCGCGCGGTGGTCCAGGTTTCGATGTTCCGTGACGCCCTGGTTCCAGACCTCGTGGTAGTACCAGCCTGTATCCGGATGGGCGATGCGGACGCCGTTTCCCGGCCTGGCCCGGTCTCCGCTTCTCGTGGCAAAGATCTCAGTCCACGCTTCCTTGATCTTCATCGCATGGAACTCCCATTCGAGAATCGGACGCCCCGAGGGCGCCTGTTCCTCGGGTCGTTCGGGAGCCGCGACGAGAATGTCGGGCGACACGCGCACGAAATCTCCCTCACTGCGAATGCTCTCCGCGATCTCCGGCGCATCGATCGACACGTCGTCGAACGCCACGCCGTAGACCGTCGCGACGTAGATGGACTTGCTCCAGGGCGGATTCGTTTCCGGCGAAAACACCGGCTCCGGGAACAGCGGCTCGACGGCGAACCGCTCGTTGACCCGCTGCAGGGCGCCCGTCACCTCCGGCAGCGACCGGCCCTCTCGCGCATCGACGATGAACCGCAGACCGTGCTCGCGCTTCGCGTTCTGGATGAAATCAGTCGGGAGGGCGTCGAGAGCAGCTTCTACGTCTCTCTGCAGGACGAACTTGTCGAACATCGCGACTCCTGTTCCGGCTGCGATCGAATTGTGGAGAGATGGACTTCGGAAATTGTATGCCAGGCTCCGGAAGAATGGGTAAAACCCAGGCCTTTGCTTTCCCCCTAGTTTCCAGCGACGCGTTTCGCCGCGATTTCAGCGCCTCCCTGGTACAGCGTCAGCGAGCTGCCGTCGGCGGCGAAGACGATGCGCGCGCGGAAGGCGAGCGGATGGAAGTCGGTCGGCGAATCCGCCGCCATCTCGAACTTCGGCTGTCCGGTCGCCTGGCTGAACAACTTGTCCCCTTCACGCGTGAACGTGATGTTGAAGCCCGGACGGAGCTCGTAGGTGCCGACGTATTTGTCGAGCGTCGCGGCGTCCGGCTTGGGCTGCGCCGGCGCTTCGAGGAGCTTCAGCCGCGCCGCACCGTTGTCGTTTTTCGGATTGAGCTCCAGCGACCTTTTGTAATTGGCGATCGCCAGCTCGCGATCGCCATGCTCCGCGTACGCCTCGGCCAGGCTGTCGTACGCGTTCCACGACTTCGGATTCTCCTCGGCGTTGAAACGGAAGACGTCGATGGCATCGGCGACGCGGCCGCCGCTCATGAGCGTGTATCCGAGGACGTTGATCCCCGGCTCGCTGAAATCGTAGGCGTCCGGCGATTTCGCCTTCAGCTCGCGGATGCGGGCGAGCGCGGAACCGCTGTTCTTCATCACCTCGTCGGCGAGTGACGCTTTCGGCGCCGGCGCCTCGACGTCGCGCAGGATGTCGATGATGCCGCGCGCCGCGGCGTCGAGCTTGTCGCCGCGCGACGTGTTGTCGAGGAGCACCACGAGGTCCTGCCTGTCCGGCATGCGGATCTCGAGCGTATTGAATCCATTGATCCCGCCGTTGTGTCCGATCGTCGCGACCTCGGTTTTCTGATCGTCGAGCTTCAACGGCCTCACGGCCCATCCGAACGCATAGTTCTGCAGCATCGGCGTGAACATCGTCTGTTTCAGCTCCGCGCTCAGGAGCTTGTCGCTGTAAAGCGCGCGATCCCATTTGTACAGATCCTCCACCGTCGAGTAGAGCGAGCCGGCGGCGTAGGGAATCGACATGTCGAGATACGGCGCGTTCACGTAGCCGTTCGGCGTGAGGGCATAGCCGCTGGCGCGCTTCGGCAGCACGGTATCGAATCGATCGTAGCCGCTGTCCTTCATGCCGAGCGGGTCGAAGATGCACTCCTTCACCGCGTCCGCGTAGGTCTTGCCGGTGACCCTCTCGATGATCGCGCCGAGGAGGAAATAGCCGGAGTTGTCGTAGACGAACTTCGAACCGGGCTCGAACTCCAGATTGCCGCTCGCGTACTGCTTGACGAAGGCATCGACGGCGTACGGATCGCGCGATTTGTTCTGAAAGAAGCCCGGCAGACTGGTGTAGCTCGGGATGCCGGAAGTGTGGGTGAGGAGATGGCGTACCGTGACTTTGTCGCCGGTGTCTTTGCGGTAGTCGGGAAGGTACGTCGTGATCTTCTCGTCGAGCTTGATCTTCCCTTCGCTCGCGAGCTGCATGACGACCATCGACGTGAACTGCTTCGTGATCGACCCGAGGCGGAACTTCGTATCGGGCGTGTTCGGAACGTCCCACTCCATATTCGCCAGCCCGTAGCCCTTGCGAAGGATGACGTTCCCCTTCTCCGCCACGAGCGCCGACCCGTTGAAGTAGCGCTGCTTGTGATACGCCGCCAGCAGCGCATCGATCTTCTCCGCATGCGTGACAGCGAGAAGGTTCGACGCAGCGGCGAGACAGAGCGCGAGAACAGAGACGAGCTTGGACATTGGAGAATTGTAGATGGATTTACGCCAGTGTCCTCGCGTCGAGTACACCTTCGAAGAAAGCGCGCAGGACTTCGATTGTTAGTTGCCCGACGGCAAGCTGGTCCTCACCGCCAGGTACGAAGGCAGCGCCTGCGGCGCGGCCTGACCAAAGCGGAGTGGATGAATACCTCGGCAGCGAGTCGTATCGCGCCACGTGTGAGGCGCGGCGAGTTTCATCAGAAGCGCTCGCGTCGCGTGGTGCGTCGCGTTGCGGTCGATGCGAACATCTTCGTGCCCTGGCGTTCGTCACACGACCCTGCCCCTTCGTCACATCGTCACGGCTGTTCATCCCGCGTCACCGATCCGTGTGCGCCGGACGCCGTCAGCGACGCGTATAAACATTCGAAGCAGTCAAATTCAATGAAGGGGAGTGGCGAATTGGGGTCAGGCCTTCGATCATTGCTGCTCGCCTTGCCGGCCCCACGGATCGTGACTTCTCTCGACTTACGAAGGCCCGACCCTATCTCCGTCGAATTTGGGGACAGGTCATGATCGCGTCGAGTTGGGTTCCGGCCTTCCATTCCGTGGGGAATTGTTGGCTCAGGCCTTCGATCATTGCTGCTCGCCCTTGCCGCTCCACAGCTCGTAGGCTGACTTTCCATTCCGAGGAGGTTCTGTGGCGGTTTTTCTACAGCGGTTGGATTTCAGCTCAGATCGACGGCGGCCGAGGGATCCTCGGTCGCGTTATGGCACGACCGTTACGACTTGAGTTCAGCGATGCTCTCTACCACGTCACTTCGCGCGGCAACGAGCGCCGGCCGATCTTCCGTACGATTCGCGACCGCCAGACCTTTCTGCTTTTCCTCGGCATGGCTACGCGACGATTCGGCTGGTCCCTCACCGCATGGGTGCTGATGACGAACCACTTCCACCTCGTCCTGAAAACACCCGATCCGAATCTCTCGAAAGGAATGCACTGGCTCAATAGTACCTACGCCAACTGGTTCAACCGGATTCATGGACGTTGCGGCCATCTGTTTCAGGGCCGCTTCAAGGCATTCCTGATCGAGGAGGAGGCGTATTTCGCCGACGTCCTGCGTTACGTTGTCCTCAATCCGGTGCGGGCAAAGATGTGCGCTCGTCCCGAAGCGTACCGTTGGTCCAGTTACCGGGCCATCGCGGGTCTCGAGGAGGCGCCGGAGTGGCTCGATACGGCGCCGGTGTACCGCCTCTTCGCTGCCGATGCTGCAACGGCCCAGCCGCTCTATCGCGAGTTCGTGCTTGCAAAGATCGATTGCGAGGACCGTCTTTGGGACAAGCTCACCAACCAGTTCTACCTTGGCCGCGAAGCCTGGCTCAAGAAGATGCGCGCACAGATCGAAACGAAACCGCGATCAACGGATCATCCTCGAGCGCAACGCGCTGCAGGGAGGCCGAAGATGCACGCGATTGTCACTGCGGTGGCGAAGGCTGCCGGCGAGACGTCAGAGTCCATTCGAACGACGCGCGGCCACATCCTGCGAAACCTGGTGGCGTGGCTGGGATGGCATGAGGGCTGGGTTACGCTGCGCTCGATCGCGGCATCTCTCCGATTGCGAAGCGAAGGACACATCTCGAATCTCATCAAGCAGTGCGAAGAGATATTCGGCGAGAACTCCAGGCTCCTCGCGTACCACGACGTCGCACTGACAGCCTTGCGCGCCTGACGCCGGTCTCCGGGCGACTTCCAACGCCGCCTCAGCGGAGGCGGGCTTTGTAGCTACGACCTCTTCGCCCGATTCAATCCCGTCTCATCGCGGATCGCTCTTGCTATTGTCTGCTCCGCAGGGAGCGAAATGCTCGTCCCATCGCGAGATCGGCCGCCGAGCCTGACAGAATGGTGCCGAAGACCTCGTTCCACGGCCAATCATAAAATCGAAGGCCTGACCCTCGCGATCTGACTGAAGGTCAAACACCGAAGGCCTGACCCCATGACCCCATCGTGACCCCATCGGACCCCATCGGGTAGCGGGTAGCGGGTAGCGGAGGCGGGCTCGTCTCATCGCGGATCGCTCTCGCTATTGTCTGCTCCCCGCGGGGAGCGAAATGCTCGTCCCCATCACGAGATCGGCCGCCAAAGCCTGACAGAATGGACCGAAAGACTCGTTCCACGGCCAATCGTAAAATCGAAGGCCTGACCCTCGCGATCTGACTGAAGGTCAAACCGAAGGCCTGACCCCACCGGGTATCATCCGCTCCTTTGTCCTCAATCCGGTGCGGGCAAAGATGCTGCTGGCTTCGGATGATCGTACCTCGTCGCGTTGCACTGCAGCGAGGTGGCGACAATCACTGCACCGACGGCGTCGTTCTTAGCAGCATCGCGAAGAGCGCCGGCTGCGCGGCTGCGAGCGAGGCGGGATTCCGCCACAAGCGCAGGTCGATGAATGGCCGGGATAACAGCTCCGCCAACTGCTTCGAATAGACCTGCGGCACGAAGTGGCTGTGTTTCTGTGCTGGGGTGATGGATGTGATGCTGCTCTTCCACTCCTCGGAGTCTGGATGCGGCATCGTATCGATGAGGAGCATGATGATCGGCCGCGACTGCCAGGCGCGCGCTAGCTCTTTTCCGACCCACGCGCTCGTGAGAATATGAGGGCTCATGGCGAGGATGAAGAGCTCGGCCTCGTCGATATATGTGAAGAGGTCGCGTTCCAGTTCCGTCGCATCCTCCTGTTGAGCCTCATCGCGCATGTCCTCGGGCGCGAACCAGCTGGGTATGGCAAACCAGGTCAGCATCTCTCGCAGGTATTGCACGAAGGGCTCATCGCGTCGCGAATAGCTGATGAAGCACGTTTTGTAGAAATGCTGCCGGACATGCGTCTCGACCAGACCGCGGACGTGCGGCGGGACGTGGCAGCCGACGTAAAACGCCTCCGGCAGCGGTGTCGAATGGACGAGCGTGAACTGATCGGCAACGCTCGGCGCGAGATGGACGATCGAGTCGACGCCTTGGCAGTCCCGAAGCGGCGTGAAGCCGAAATGGGTGTCGCCGAGGATCGCTCCGTTCCAGTCAGACCGATCGGCATCGCATCGGATGAACTGCGTCGCTCGCATATCGGCGCCTCGCAGATTCGCTCGCGTGAGCTCGGTCAACCTGATCTCGGCGCCGCGGAGGTCGGCTCCGCTCAGATCGGCATCCGCCAATTTGCACATCGACAATTTCGCACCCCGCAGATCGGCATCGTGAAGGTCCACACCGCGGATATGGAAATCCTCGAACTGCCGGAACACCGACCGTGTGCGACCCAGCGTTGACTTTGACGTATGCCAGTTGATCCTCGCGCCGCGGAGATCAGGCCGCTCCGAAGGATGTTCGCGCCTCCAGTCGTTCCATGTGGTGGACTCGTAACGCAGCCTCCGCAGGTGATCCTCGTCCATATCCGGAGCCTAGGTGCCGACTCCGCGACCGTCAAGCACCACTTCTGTGCCTCGGCACAAAAGAGTCGAGCAAGGCCAACGACGCAGAACTCGGATCACACCACCCCTCCCGAGTGGCGCCGCAGAACGAAGCCACGTCTCGCTCGTCCGGCGCTGACCACCTTCCCCGGCGCGCTGCGATGGCAATGGCAACCTTCGATCGGAAGCTCGCGAACAAGCTCGGTACTTTCGGCCGCGTACATAAGGGAGACGCCGCAACAAGACGTGGGTTCGCGTGTATCCCAAATGGACAGCCGGACCCTGTGGCGTCTCCGACCGAGGTCGCGGACTCAAGTCTTTTGCGCGCGGCCTCATCGAGCGTCGGGATCCTTTCCACCCGTAAAGAACAAGATGAGCGCCAGAATGAAACAGCCAACTGCGATCGGTAGAAGCCACTCAAGCATGCCTTGCGCTTGTTTTTCCACCGGGTGGGCAGTCAAGAGTGAATAACTGCCGACCAAAAACGCGACAATACCGAGCCCTATACTCCCAGCGGCGATACACCCGAAGGTCGTGGCCGCCGCGCCGAAAAGCCGTGCAAAACGACGCGACGGCAGAGTCTCGCCCGCTGGCGAAGGCAATTTCATGAACGCCACTGCCTCGCGAACCGGTTTCGAGAAACCGCTCGAATTGCCATAGAACCAGACAAGTCTTCCTTGATCGACAACAAACAGCGTCGCAAGCGAGTGCATCGGCTTGGGAAAATGCAAAGAAATGTGCAACCGCTCTCCCAGCAATGCCATGAATGCATATGCTTGAGCATGGTCGCGTGGTGGAAGAAGAAACACGGTCCGTGAGAGGAGACCGCCCGCCAAGATGAGATCCAGCTCTTCGGATAATCCTGGTGAGGTTCCGACGCGCACAACGATCAGCTGGGCTTCGCCACCCAACTCCACAACCACCTTTCGCCACTCCCGGCCGTGGACGTACAGCCGGTATGCCCCGAGCATCGGAAACGCTTCTCCTGGTTTACCGATCGCCACTACAGGGCCGTGGGCATGAAATGCGGTAGTCACCGCTTCTTCAGCAGTTGTGCCCAGCTGACGACTGGCAGGTCTTTTCTGATCTTCCGGATCCGCTTCCTGGTCCGTAGCGAACGGGCGCAGATAAAGGGTGAATCTCAATCCGTCGAGTTCTTCGCGAAGCTCGTTCAAGTTCTGAAAAACCGGCCAGGCACGACGTCTCCCCCACCACACCATCAGTCCCCCGGAGAACATGAAGGCGACGCCGAGCGCCGCAAGTCCAGCCGACGAATCAGGCGGCAGTTCGGACGATCCATGTTGCGGCGGGAACTTCTCGGGGTACTTACGGGATAATTCCTCGATTACACGCTCAACCTCAGCGCGCTCTATCTCGTCCGCGCTCGGCGCTCCGAAGGGCCCGCTGCCACCCGAGCTTTGCGCGAGAATGAGGACGAAGCCGACCAGAAAATAGATCGCGCCAATCACCCGCACGAAAGACGCGATGCGGCGATGGAAACGCCTTGCGGAAGCGGACATGCGGAACGCTAAGGGTACTCATCTTGACGATCGCCTGGCAGACGCCAGCATCTGACATCGGCGGGATCTCTAGGGCTCGAAGTCTCCCCAAACAACCGGGGCCCGCTTGCGCGGGCCCCGGTCTACTGCCTGGGGGAACTATCGCTTCCGGAGGCGTTTGCGTGGGGGGACGCGGATGCGCATCGTCTCCACTACGGTCAGCCAGGGGTAGCGGCGGGCGTAGGGGCGCGTTACGAATCGGCCGGAGCTGGCGTGGCGGGCTACTTTCACTGTAATGATCATGATGTTCTCCTTTCCTCACGCCGGGAGCTTCGGTTCCATCGTGTTGACGGCGAGGTCTTTGCCGGCTTTGAAGCTCTCGGTGACTCCGTCGAGGGCGGCGACGAGCGTCGTCACGATGGCGCGCCACGTGGCCGGGATCAGCGGGATCGCGGAGACCGCGACCAGGATCGGACGGGCTGCCGTATAGGCGGTCCCCAGACGCTGGACGCGGTCCGCTGCCGTCTGCGGCGCCGCGGTGTGCGCCGTGACCTCGGACAGATCGATCGTGCTGATGTGGGCACTGATGGCTTCGAAAGAGTTGGCGTTGTGCTCGATGTGGTGCTGTTGTCCTGTGCTCATGATGTTTTTCCTTTCATTTCATTTAAAGGTTGATGTTTGGTGGACTGGAGACTGGGGGTCAGGCGGCCAGGCGCGGCAGCCGCCGGCGGCGCCAGTGGAAGCGGGCCGGCTGCTTTTTCCGCAGCAGTGGCGGCGGTACGGCGAGGCCGACGTCTGACCATGCCTGTGCGACCGTCATCTGGATCGTGCTGCCGACGCCGTACTCCGCACCGGCAGCGACGACCGTGGCCGACGCGAAATCCTGGAAACCGGCGTGGGGAAACAGCATCGTCGTCAGGACGACGTACCAGATGCGGCCCGGCACCACCCAGGCGTTTCCGCCGAGGCGTATGGCGATGAGGTAGAAAGCGTGATTCGGGATCCCCGAGTTGATGTGCACGCCTCCGTTGTCATCGGCCGCGTCGACGTAGTTGCGCATGTGCGCGGGTTGCGGATCGCGTCCGAGGACCGGATCGTCGTAGGCGCTGCCAGGCGCTTTCATGGAGCGGATGGCTTTGCCGCGGACGAGCGGCCCGAGCAGACCTTTGCCGATGAGCCAGTCGGACTGCGAGGCGATCAGGCCAAGCATCCACTGCTTGGTCATCATCCCGAACGCATCCGACAGATGCTCGTTCAGCGCGCCGGGCTGTCCCGAATACGCAAGACCGGCGGTCTTTTGCGTGACGCCGTGCGTAAGCTCGTGGGCCATGACGTCGGTAGCGATCGTGAAGCGGTTGAACAGCTTCCCGTCGCCATCGCCGTAGACCATCTGCCGCCCGTTCCACATGGCATTGTCGAAATTCCTGCCGTAGTGGATGGTGGAGATGAGGGGCAGTCCTTTGTCGTCGATGGACTTGCGCCCAAAGACTTTGTTGAAAAAATCGTACGTCACACCGCTGCCGTCGAACGCTTCCATCGCTTCGACGTCGCTACTGACGGCGTTGCCGTCGGCCATGACCAGCTTGCCCGGAAGGGTTTGCTTGTGATGGGCGTCGTAGACGATGCGGCGTTTGGCCGGCAGGGGTGCGGCCGCGTTGGCCGGACGTATGAGAGCGGGAGAGCGGTCTTCCGCAATGCGCGCCGTATGGCGCATCGTGGCGGCGGCCCTGATGCGTGCTTCCGCGTCGCCGTACTTCGCGACGTGCTGCTGGATGTGCAGCGGGATGGCGCTGCAACTTTGATGTATGTTTCGCATGACACGAAACTCCTTTCTTAGACGGTTAGGGGGGTCGATGTTGCGCACGGCCGCGCGCAAACGCGGCCGTGCGGGTTTCTACTGCACAGTGTTGGTTGTCGGCGCCGGCACCTCCTTGGACTTGGATTTGCGGCGTCCGAAGCCGTTCAGATCGCGATTCATGTTCTCCACGTGCGCCGCGATCGAGGCGCTTCCGGGATCGCGGCCGAGGCCCTTGGCGATCGCGTAGATCTGCAGACCGCCAGCAACCGGTTTCGCCTTCTTCGAGTCGCAACTGAACTTCACGTTCGTCGCGAGGGTGGACAGAAAGTCGGCGATCGGGCCGAACGCCTCGTTGTAGCGAAGGGCATCGATGGCTTCGTCAGGGTCGAACTTTTTCAGCTGCTGCAGTTCCGGATCGGCCGTAACGGCCGATACCACCGTGACGAGAAAGCCGTTCGGGTATTTCGCATACGTACGAACGAACTTCGCCGTGGCTCGATGCTTAGGCTCGTAATGGGGAATGAGGGTGACCGCCTCATTGAGAAGTCCGGTCAGCCGGTTTGCTACATCGTGATAAGGGTTGGTGACCGGCGTAGGCGGCAATTCCGCCGTCCCGTCGGGCACACCTGTGGCTAGGGTCTTAGACATGATTTGTCCTCCTTATGGACGCAAAACCGCTGAACAACGCGACACGCGATGATTGCGGCGTAATGGCACCGCGGCGAATGGCCGTTCGACGCGGGCAATCGGCACTATGCGCATGTGCCGTTACAATCGGTCCGATGCGCGTATTTTAATTCGCCTCGCGCGCAAATGGTGTGAAACAGCGGCTACAGCTAGGACCTTCTATAGGTGTGGAAGTTCCCGTGCAGCGACGAAGAAGGTCGACTTTACTCCGAGGGTTAGCAGGCCTGGCCTCTCCATCTTGCAAAAGCACAGACAAGAGTGTCTGTGCCACACTGACTCGCGCCTTTAGTGGTTAATTCTGTTTTTTTGCAGAGAATTCTGCCTTTCGAGCAGATCATCCTGCCCTTTGAGCAGAAAATCCTGCTTTCTTGCAGACCGTTCTGTTCTTTGAGCAGAACATCCTGCATTTCTGCGGGCCATTCTGCTTTTTCTGCAGACCGTTCTGTCATTTTGCAGACTGTTCTGCAGGATTCCAGAAAGCGCGGCCGATTCTGTTAGACGCCCTCTTCCAATTTGAAATGGCTGCTGCGCTTGCGCAAAAGATACTTGGCCATTCGAACGAGGCGTTTCGGCGGCGGCGCGGGGGGTTCGTGCAGCGAGGGCTTGCGAATACTGCGGCTCTGCGACGTCAGCACATCCATGAGCGGCTCGGAGCGCAATGCGGCTTCGATGAAGGCGGTGATCATCGCGGAACGGGTGATCCAGATTCCGGCCGCGGCGCGGATCTCGCCGGCGAGCGCGTCGAGTCTGCGGATCTGCCTCTGCGTGACCCAGACTTTGATCGTGAGACTTGGTCCGGGAACAACCTTCCGCAGGCCGTGCTTCGCTTTTGGATAGACCCCATCGCCGGGAGGCTCATCCTCACGCATGTCCAGCTCCTCGGCGGCCTCGGTGTGCCGCCCCCGCATCCGTAGTCAAGATCTCCGATCGGATCGAGGCCGGTGAGGGATGGTGGTCTCTCATCGGTCAGCCTCGGGAATTGCCGGCAGCGTGAAACGCGCCGAGGAGCTGGCCAGAACTTCGTGAAGGAACCTGCGCACCGAGGCGATCACGCGCTGCATCACTCTCGGCGATGACGTGCCGGCTACGGTGGCCTGGAGGTAATCGACCGCCTCGCGAACGTTCGGCGGGACGTCGTAGCGGCCGAGGATCGCCAGCTTTGCGCAGAGGGAGCGCGCATATTCGACGTCCCCCGTTATCTCGAAAACGACGTCGTGGATGTCGATCAGGACCGCGATCGCATCCTGGACGAGACCGCGGTCGAGAAGTTTCGGGTAGACGCTGCAGAGGGAAAGGACGGCCTTGTCGAGATGGCCGCGTTCGCGCTCCAGGCCGGCGATGTTGGACACGGTGCGCTGGATCTCTCCGTCGAGGCGCAGCCGCGTCATCTCGCTCAACGCGCGCGAGAGGTAATCGTTCGCCGAATCGAGGTCGCCCGTCCGAAGCGCGCAGTATCCGAGGTTGTTCAGAATGCGCGCGCGCTCGCGGTCGTCATCGAGACGATCCGCGTGCTCATAGGCGCGGGCATACCATTCGCGCGCGCCGGCCACATCGTCCTGCTGCAGCGCAATCATGGCCTGGGTCTGGATGGCATCGAGGTAGCGGCGCGTCTCGCCGTGCTCGGCGAAAACGGCGATGCTCTGCGCGACCGCGGCCTCCGCTTCGCCGAACTGCTGCCGCGCGCTTTGGATCAGCGCGATGAGCAACAACGCCGAGGCGTGATCGACGGCCAGAACCTCCTCGGACGAAAGAATGCCGGCGGCGCGCTCCGCGGCAGCGAGGGCGTCGTCGATGCGGTTTCCCGCCGTATAAAGAGCGTTGCCGTGCTCCTTCCACGCCGTTCCCTCGAGCTGCGGCCGGAGAAACGCGGGCGAGTCAGGGACGTGCACGCCGGGAAGTTGCGCCAGGACGAAGGTCGTCAGCTCGATCGCGAGGCCCACATCGCCGTCGAGCGCGTCGTGCGCGCGCGCCAGCAGCGCGTGGAGCGTGCCCGAGCGATGCCACTCAGGATGCGCCCGAAGGAGCGTTTCCCGATCGGCGACACCGGCGTCGAGGAGCTCGATCGCGGCGATGCGGCCGATGCGGGCGTCATCGTTGAGAAAGGCGAGGTAGTCGCGCATGTCCACGGCACACCCGCCTAGAAGATGACGATTTCCTTGACCAGCTTCTCGGGATCCTCGATGAGGATCCGGCATCCACCGTTGCGGGCATCGCTGAGGTACTTGTCTATGGTCAGGGCGCGGCGGACCACCTCGGCGAACGAAACGTTCCGTGCTTCGGCGAGCTCCCGAAGGACCGCGACCGCGTCCTCGGGGAGTGAAATGGTGGTTTTGAGCGCTCCGCGAGCTGTTATTTTCGGCATGCGACACTCCTTTACTTTCGTCGTGCGAGGTCTATGTTATGTCCAAAAACCTCCAAATGCAAGCACATTGTACGGGAAAAGAAGGTCTAGTGTACGGGCCTACGAAGGTGTATCGTAAAGGTTACTTGAGCTGAGAGAGCACACATGGATGACTGGGCCTTCGACCTCGAAGACACCCTCCTGGCTGGCTTCCAGGAGGATCTGTTGATGCTGGCGCACATCCCCGGCGTGATCGAGGCCGTCCACTGGAAACTGCGGGAGATCCAGCGCAACCCGAGGATGGTGGGGTCGGTTTCTGCCGTCGATAGCGACGTGGTCTACGTGGCGAAGACCGGCCAATACCCGAGCGGCGCTCCTCCGCTGCTGATCGCGTATAAGCTCGACGACCGGCGGCGGCTCATCCGGCAGTTTCTGGTCTGCAAGGCGGACGACGACGATTTCGAAGGGCGCATCCGCCGCGCGCTCCTCCGGCCGCGGACAGAACATTGAGGGAGATTGCCGGAGGGAGACGGGTTCGGGCGCTGCAGCTTGCAGCTCGTCGCCGGAGGCGACACGTACGGTAGCCGGTGGTCGCTCGCGAAGCGAGAGACCCGGAAATGAGGGCGGATGCTTCCTCGATCCCGTGGTGGTCTGTGCCACACGAGAGGCTCCTAACTGCCGGCGTTACGCCGTGCGCGGAGCAACGACTCGACCTTCTGCACGTCGGCGACCGTTACGCGGCGAAGCGGCGGCAGATCGGACGGCTTCAGGCGCGAATTGGTGCCTCCCTCATTTTTCGGGTCCGTTTTCACCCGCTTCTCCTCTGCTCCGTCGATCGTTTCCCGTTGAAGGGCTCTGCAAAGGTGTGTCGTTCCGGAACGATTTCCCTACCCTGAGAGTGACGAATTGCCGTATTCCTTGCCGGGAGGGGGTGTCACGCGGAGGCGGGGAGACAGGAAGAGTGTTCAGGACGCCTATGCGGCACGGACGACAACGGCCTTGAGGATCTCGTCAAGCTCGCGGATCAGTACCGAGGTCGTCGCAGAGAACGGCTTCTTCCCCTCACGGTGCAGATCGATCTGCCTGGTGAGATCGTCGAATACCGCGGTGTTGTGATCGACCGCCGCCGCCATCCAGCGAACATACATTCCCCTCAGTTCGCTGCAGGTCTCCTTGCGCGCTTCGAGCAGGCCGTCGCGGTTCAGACCGAGAAGTTCGACATTGCGGCGTCCGCGCTCCGTGTGCCAGGAGATCGTTCCCGATCTGTCGAACTTAAGATGCTCGGCGGGATCATCAATCCACGGGTTGAGCAAGGTCGGCTGCTCGACCACTCCATCGTCCGGGGTGAACGAGCGCGGGCCGCCCTCTAGTGGAAACCGCTCTCCTTTGCCGTACTTCGCGCCGTCTTTGCTGATTTTGACCTTGTTGCATGCAGCGCAGGAAATCAGAAGGTTCCCCCATTCGTAGGCGAACCAGAAGTATCCGGGGTGAGGCTTGCCGGCCGCGTCGTGGACTTTTTTGTTGTCGGCGTCGCGGACGCTGTCCTTGGGGCGGTAGTGCTCGACGTCGCCGAACTGCGCCCCTTCGAGCCGGATCTCACAATAGGAACATTTCCCCCCGAAGATGGACCACAACTCGTCTTTCGCGGATTTGTGGCGGTAGTACTCCTCGATTTCAAACGGTTTTCCGGCACGCCATGCAGCGACGATCGCATCCCGCTTCGCCGCCGCTTCCTCCCGCCATTTCTTCCACTTCGTGCCGATCGGCGTGACTTTCCCGACGAACCTCACCGCTTCTTCTCCTCGCTGGAGATGGTGGACAGGATTCGTTTGCGCATCTTCGGATCGATCTTCTGTCCCGACAACAGTGCGGCGAATCCTTCTTCGCTGGCCAGTTGATCGAGAGCGTGCCGGAGTCGCTTGGTTTTCAGGAACTCGTCCGTTTCCGCGATGGAGCTTTGCAGGATGGCCAGCTCCTGCTCCTCTTCGGGAGTGCGCTGACGTTTTGCCAGAAGTTCCGCATGACGGTCGACGTGCAACTGTCTCGTTGACGACAAGCCAAAGAGCGGGCTGGTGAGGATCTGGTCGGCACGCAACCCTTCGAAATGGATAGGGGACGGAACGACCGTGGCGCGTTTCGTCCTCTCGTCGCGATCGGCGATGAAAACGTCTTCCCGGCGCAGGCCGGCCACAACGAGCGGCGAGTGCGTGGTGGCGATGAACTGCACCTGAGGGAACTGAGCCTTCAGCAAGCCGATGATCTCCTGCTGCCACTCGGGATGGAGGTGCGCGTCGATCTCGTCGACGAGTACGACGGCAGGTTCCTGCGTCGGGTTCGCGCTCTTTGCGCGTACGGCGTACATGCGCTGCAGCAGCGTGCCGATCCAGGCGATGACGGAGAGCATGCCCTGGCTGACGTAGTCGATGGGGATGGACTCGACACTGTCCTCCGTGCGGACCAGAACCTGGTTCGTGTCGAAGTCGACTTTGTCGAACGTCAGGGTAAGGCCGGGCGTGAAGACGTTCAGGAGATCGAAGAAGCGGTTGCGCAAGTCGGCAAGGCGCCACGATTCCTGGCCGCCACGGAGACGCCGGCTCTCGAGGTTGATCAACCACTGCTTCAGACTCTCGGTGCGGGGATCGACCTCTCCCGCGATCAGCGGGAGTACGTCAGAAACGTCGGGATTCGGCACGGTCCTCTCGTTGCTGGGGTCACCGCCGCTGCTGGTCCCCTTCGACGGAGCGATCCCGCGCACTGCCGGAAAGCCGAGGGCGAATACTTTGCCGGTCTGCAGCGGTGTCAATTGCCGGTTGACGACGCGCACGCGCGAGAGCTCGCGGATGAATTCCGCGCGATAGACGTCGCTGCCGATGGTCAGCTCGACGAAACCGGTCGATGCACCGGCGCGCAGCAGCCGATCGGCGACGACGGCAGCCCTCGGATCATCGCCGCAGAGCGCGGCGGCAATGGCCCTGAGGATGGTCGACTTCCCGGAGCCGTTGTTGCCGAGGATCACGTTCCAGCCGGGCGACAACGCCAGGTCGAGCGTTTCGAACGGTCCGATGTTATCCAGCCGCAGCCGGCTCAACGTCGGAACGTCAGGAGCGCGCCGTGAGGCAAGCGCAGGCTTGCCGGCCTTCACCGCGCGGACGAGGTTTTCGACGAACCTGCGCGAGCCGTCAATCCCCGCGGAGGACGGCGTCTCGATGATGTCGATGGGATAACGCGCCTTGAGCTGCTCGCGCTGGAGCGCCGAGCCGGGTTCGCCCTGCAGGACGGCGAAGTGGCGGCTCGGAGAGGGTCCCCATTGCAACGCCGAGAAATACTCGTCGATGGTCGAGGCGCTCGCGCCGATGAATACATGCGTACGGGTCGACAGGAGCGACGTCAGATACTTGGAAAAAAAGTCGTTGCGGCGGATGAGTTGCCGCATCTCGGTGCGTGTGAGGATGAGCGTCCTGGCGTCGGTGGCGTTCCCGAGCAGGCGAATCAGTGAGAACCGGTCCGACTGGAGGAGGTCGGAGACGTTGTCGGTGCGTGGCAACGGAATGTCGAGTGGATCGCGGCCGCGGAAAAGTTGCGCGAGCAAGGGCGTCCAGCTCGTGGTGACGACTGCTGCGAAATCGATGAGTTTCAGTTCATCGAGTACGTTGCGCCGCGGTGCGGGGCGACCATAGACGTCAGCAACGCGCGCGGCCAATGCCTCGGCCGCGGGAGAAGCGAGGATGATGTCGATCACCGGGTCGATCTCGCGGCGTCTGATGCCTTCGAGCAGTTGCTCCCGCGTTGCGATTGGGAGGTCGATTCGTTGAACGAAATCGGTGAGGACTTCCCACAGCGGAGGGTACTCGGCAATGAGATCGAATCCCTGCCCGGCAAAGAGGACGCAACCACCGGCTGCGCAGGCCCGAACGAGGGATTCCGGAGGCTCCGGCATCTCGACGTCGGCAAGATCAACCGCCAGATTTGCTTCGAGTGGCGCGTCGCTGCGATAAACATCGTTCCCGGTCATCCACACGCGTTGCCGCAACCTGGGCATGAAATACGTCGCCATCACACCGCCAAGTGCCGCAGCGAATAACGCCAGGGCGAATAGAGCCCAAGGGTCATCGAAGGGAAACTTCGGGGATAGAACGTCGATTGGCAACGCGTTTTCGCTGGGCCTGCCTCGGTAGAAGACCACCACCTTTGCGGTGGAGGCGCCCAGTGTTTTCGGGAGCACGACGGTGATGGCGTACCCGGAGACGCTCTTGATCGTCGCTTTTTCCCCTGCGACTGTTACCGCGAGATCGGATAGTTTCAGCACAGGGGGGAGGTTGTGCGACACCCAAACGACCACGTCGTCTCCCGCGCTCGCCCGCTGCGGAATGACCGCGGTGATCCCAAACTGACTAGGATCGACGCTGGTGCTCCCATTGCCAAGCGCGCGCATCGCCACGACGGACGCAAGCACGGCCGCACGCCACCACGCGTTGTGCCGCATTACGCGCCGGCCTTCAGAAGAGCGTCCAGCGCGGGGAGCTCAGTCGGGATCTGTTTTCTCAGGGTTCTGCGGCAGACGGCGTCGAACTTCTGCTTCGTGGTGAGGTGTTCGAGCACGGCGTCCGAGGGGGCGAAGAGGGGACAGGTCTTTGCGCCTTTCTCGTGCGGCTTGCCCTCGCCGAAGAAGCGCGTGAGCAGGGCCACCATCGTGTTGATGATGGCGCGGTCTGTTTCGGGACCTTCGGGCGCGAGTGTGAGACCCGAGGTGGAGAAAACGCCGACGGGAGAGCCGCCCTTTTCCGGCCACCATGCATTGATGTGGGGTTGTTTTTCGGTGCGCATGGGGTGACGCGTCACGCACGCCAGAAGATCGACGTTCAGTTCCATGGTCTTGTTGGCGACGCGCGTGGCCAGGCGGTCTGCGAGCAGGTATTCCTCGGCACCGGAGCGGTCCCACGTATCGAGCGGCGCGGAGATGTTGGCGATCTCGAAGACGAAACGGTTCTGGGCCGCATTCATCCGCTCGAGCGTGCCGGCGAGCGTGGGGAGATCCCTGTCGATGTCCCACACGGCGACGGAGATGACGGCGGCGTTCCGCGGCCGGTTGCGGCGGGCGACGGACATCGAGGAGAGGCTGGCGGCGTGTGCCGCCGCCGTGGACGCGGCGCAGAGCGCGGCGTTGGCGTCGCGCGCGTACAACACCGGGATGGCCCAGTCGATCAATTCGCCCTGCATGGAGTAGTTGACGGCGATGCGCGCTTCGCGCGCGGCGTGGCCGAGGGAGTACCCCTGCGCGAGCGAGGCATAGAAGAAGTTCGCGAAGGAGCTGGCAGACGAATCGAGGACGCTGTACTGGTTGGCGACGAGCGCCGGCAATCCGTGCGCGACGAGCGACTGCGCCACGCCGCGGTTGAAATCGGCGCGGCCTCCCGTTGCGCTCTGGCAGGAGTTGAGGAAGACGAGACTGAGACCGCGGCCGCAGAAGATTTCGCGCACGGAACGCTGCCCGAGTGGATGCGGGCGGCCTTGCTCATCTTCGAAGACAAGGAAGCCCTCACCCTTTGTCTCGTCGAACTCGCCGTGACCGATGAAGTGCACGATGTTGTAGTCGCCCGACTCGAGCGAGCGATGAAGCGTCTCGGGCGTGGCGTGCGGCAGGACGGTCATGTCGACGAGCTTCGCGTCGAGGAGCGGCTGGAAATCGGCCTTGATGCGCGCCACTTCCCCTTCGATCGACAACACGCCGAACGCCGCCGGCTGCGCGGAGACGACGAGGATCTTCAGCAGTTCCCGGCAGGCCTCGACCTGATCAGCCGGAATGGCGGTCAGCACGTTGCGCACGAAGTGAACTTCTTCCGTAGCCAGGAAGCTCCCGCGCGATCTGTCGTAGCAGAACTCCCACGGCTTGGCGGCAAGCCAGGGGATGGTCGAGGTGAGGACGAGATTGAGCTTGCGGCCGCGCTGACGGGAGCGCGCCTCATCGTAGAGGCGCCGCACGTCGCCCTGAAACAGCGTATCGAAGAGCAGTCCGCCGAATTCGATCATCTCGTTTTCTTCGGGAAGCCTGCCCTTGTTTTTATTCGTGTAGTCCTCGATTCGCGTGTGAAACCCGATGATCTTCCCGAACGACGTGGGAGGCTCATCGCCCTCGGCTCGAAGGCGGATGCTGATCATTACCCGCGCGCCGGCGTAGGTGGCGAGGACCCGCGCCCATTTCGGGCGCGGCGGCGGTTCGTTGGCGTTGGGATCATCGAACGCGGCCATGATGACGATGTGGAATGCGTCGTCGTCAGACCTGGGCGGAGCGCCTGCGATGCGCACCTCGGTTTGAGGAGCGGCAATGGGAGCGATCGGTGCGATCGCAGCGACGGGGGCCTCTTCCGCGATGGCCTCCGTGAGCGCGGTACCTCGGCTGATGCCTCGCGTGAAACGGCGGTCGGGAAGCGGTTTATCCGGATCGAGCCGCGGCAGGGTTTGCGGATCTCCCGCGAGCGCGGTTGCAAGGAACTGCGCGGTCTCGGGGCGGCCGAAGAAGTTGAGATGATGAACGA
>Ga0068868_100000135_pt1 | contig 47523 bp, 42 predicted proteins | sample KBSMisM42_FD_64660 | JGI IMG/M metagenome (GOLD analysis project Ga0068868, IMG submission 64660) | Miscanthus rhizosphere microbial communities from Kellogg Biological Station, Michigan, USA - KBS Miscanthus M4-2 | ecosystem: Host-associated > Plants > Roots > Rhizosphere > Soil ...
GCTGCGCAGCGGTTGGCGACTGCTGCGCAGCGGTTGGCGACTGCTGCGCAGCGGTTGGCGACTGCTGCGCAGCGGTTGGCGACTGCTGCGCAGCGGTTGGCGACTGCTGCGCAGCGGTTGAATGTCATCTCGATGGGACACTGAAATGCTCAATTGACGCTTCCTTGATGTTTAACAGCCCAAGCAGCGATTCATCCACCGCCCTGCCATCTTTAGATAACAAATCGGCAGATTTACGTTCACACCCCAATGTCACACCCGATCTCTTCGTCACTGCGCAGCTTTGGATAAATTCGGTACACTCCGCGGCCTATGACACAGCCGCAATCTGGCACTCGCATCGACTATCGCGACGGCAAACTTGTCGTCCCCGACGATCCCATCGTTCCCTTCATCGAAGGCGACGGCACCGGCCCCGACATCTGGCGCGCCACACAGTTCGTGCTCGACGGCACCGTGGCCAAGGTCTATGGCGGCAAGAAAAAGTTTCACTGGTTCGAAGTGCTCGCCGGCGACAAGGCCTTTGCAGCGACGGGCGAATATCTGCCGCAGGCGACGCTGGACGCGATCCGCGATTACCGCGTTTCCATCAAAGGTCCGCTTTCGACGCCGGTCGGCGGCGGCATCCGCTCGCTCAACGTCACGCTGCGGCAGGTGCTCGATCTGTACGCGTGCGTGAGGCCCGTGCGCTACTTCGAAGGCGTCCCTTCGCCGGTGAAAGAGCCGGGCAAAGTGGACATGGTCATCTTCCGCGAAAACACTGAGGACGTGTACGCCGGCATCGAATGGCCCGCGGAGTCCGAGGGCGCGCGCAACATCATCGGATTCCTGAACGCGCTCGAACGGCGCGGCGGCAGCAAGATCCGCGAAGGTTCGGCCATCGGCATCAAACCGGTTTCCGAGTTTGGCTCGAAGCGGCTGGTGCGCAAAGCGATCGAGTACGCGATCGCCGCGAAGCGCGATTCGGTCACGCTCGTGCACAAGGGCAACATCATGAAGTTCACCGAGGGAGGCTTCAAAGACTGGGGCTACCAGCTTGCGCGCGACGAATTCGGCGACGTCACGATTCCCGAGTCCGAGGTTGGAAACGAGGGCGCCGGCGGGCGGATCATCATCAAGGACCGCATCGCCGACTCGATGTTCCAGCAGGTCTTGCTGCGTCCGAGCGAGTATTCGGTCATCGCCACGACGAATCTCAACGGCGACTATCTCTCCGACGCCCTCGCGGCGCAGGTCGGCGGCCTGGGCATGGCGCCGGGCTCGAACGAATCGGACGAAGTGGCCATCTTCGAAGCGACGCACGGCACCGCGCCGAAATACGCCGGCAAGGACATGATCAATCCCGGCTCGCTGATTCTGTCGGGCGTGATGATGCTGCGGCACATGAAGTGGTGGGAAGCCGCCGACGCCATCGAGCGCGCCATCGCATCAACGATCGCTCAGAAGAAGGTTACGTACGATCTCGAGCGGCAGATGCAAGGGGCAACGAAAGTCTCCACGAGCGAATTCGGGAGAGCGATCGTCGAAAACGTTTAGGCGGAACGGCTCGCGGTAAACTTCCGCGCATCCGGAGGACCATCATGAAACGTGCGCTGCTGATTGCGGTCGTCGCATTGGTTCCTGTCGCCGTGCTCGCTCAGAGCGCGCCCGACGTCATCATCCATCACGCGAAAGTCTTCACCGGCGATGCCGCGCATCGGTTCGCCGAGGCCGTGGCCATTCAGGACAACAAGATCGTCGCCGTCGGCACCAACGCCGCGATCACGGCGATGGCGAACGACAAGACCAACAGCATCGATGCCGGCGGACGCGTCGTCGTTCCCGGCTTCAACGACGCGCACACGCATCAGGGACCGCGCCCCGAGGGGTTCACGTTGTCGATCGAGCAGGATGCGACGTGGCCACTCGTCAGCGCGGCCCTCGCCAACGCCGCGGACGAAAACCCGGACGACATCTGGATCTACGGCACCATCGGTCCGAAGCTGCTGGCCGATCCTGCCGTAACGGCGCAGGCGCTGGACAAAGTGGCCGGCCACAGGAAAGTCATCCTGAGCTCGTGGACTGGCCACGGAACGATCATGAACAGCGAGGCGATGAACGCGTTGCGCATTCGCGACACGGCCGTGGATCCGGCCGGCGGCTCGTTCGAGCGTGACGCCAGCCATCACCTGACCGGAAAAATGTTCGAGTACGCCGGATGGGCCGCGGAACGGCGGCTGGCGGACAGCGTTTCCGACGCCGACGCCATCGATCAGCTCAAGACTTACTCCGACCAGGCCCTCGGATTCGGCATCACGTCAATCCAGAACATGTCGATGGGATCGCTCTCGCGCTACGAGAAAGTGGAACGGCACGGGCCGGCGCCGATCCGCATCCGCATGATCCGCATTCCGGTGAGCGAGACCGCCGCGCGCGATACGAGCGAAGGCGCGACTCTGCCGGTGACGTCGCGCGAACGGCCGCTGTCGATCATCAGCGGGACGAAGTGGATCCTCGACGGTACGCCCGTCGAGCAGGGCGCGGCGGTGCGCACGCCGTATCCCGGCACCACGGACAAGATGGGGAAGCTGAACTTCTCCCCCGACGAGCTCAAGGTGATCATGAAGGAAGCGTTCGACTCGAAAGAGCAGACGCTGCTGCACGTCGCCGGCGACCGCACGGCCGCCGCGGTCTTCGACGCCATGCGCGCGGTTGCGCCGGCCGAGGAGTGGCGCAAGAAGCGGGTGCGCTTCGAACATGGGGACGGGCTTCATCCCGACCTCATCGCGCTCGCCAAAGAATTCGGCGTAGTAGTCGTCGTCAATCCGGCGCACGTCGTGGCGCGCTCGATGTATCCGAAGGGGCCGTACATGCCGGCGAAATCGCTGCTGAAAGCGGGCATTCCGCTGGCGATCGGTTCCGACGGTCCGATGAATACGGGCCTGAATCTCATGCTCGTCACCACCATGCCCGGCAATGCAGGTGAGGCGATCACTCGCGAAGAAGCAGTGGATGCGTATACGCGCGGCGGCGCCTACGCGGAGTTTGCCGAAAACGAGAAGGGAACGATCGCGGCCGGCAAGGTTGCCGACGTCGCGGTGTTGTCGCAGGACATCTTCACCGTTCCGGCCGATGCCCTTCCCGATACTCAAAGCGTCCTGACGATCGTCGATGGAAAGATCGCGTTCGACGGCGGCGTCATCAAAACGCACAAAGACAAGCCCGGAATGATCCCGGGCGTATGATGTTGCGTCTCCCAACATGCGCCGTATCGTCCTCGCGTCCGCCTTCGTCTTCGCGCTCGTCGCAGCGCGGCAGCGCGCTGTGCTGCATCCGGCGCCGTCGCCGGTGACCAACGGTCCGACGTTCAGCAACGAAGTCGTCCGCATTTTTCAGAACCGCTGCCAGACCTGCCATCACCCCGGCGACATCGCGCCGTTCTCGCTGATGACGTACGCCGATGCCGCGCCGCACGCCGACGCCATCAAGTACATGACGCAGACGCGCCAGATGCCGCCGTGGAAAGCGACGCCCGCGTGCGGCGATTTCGCCGACGCGCGCGTGCTCGCGCAGGACGAGATCGACACGATCTCCAAGTGGGTCGACAACGGCGCGCCGCAGGGGAACGTCGCCGATCTCCCCGCGCCGAAAAACTTCGACGGCGGCTGGGCGCTCGGGCAGCCCGACCTCATCCTGTCGTACCCCGAGGCCTATAAGCCGCCGGTGACAGGCGACATGTATCGCTGCTTCCCGATTCCGACGAATCTTCCAGCCGACATGTACGTCTCGGCCATCGACATCAAGCCCGGAGACCGCGAGACGGTGCATCACGTCATCGCGTACATCGACACGACCGGCGACTCGCAGAAGCTGGACGAAGCCGATGCTGGTCCGGGCTACACGTCGTTCGGCGGTCCGGGCTTCACGATCTCCGCCTCGAGCCTCGGCGCGACCACTCTGGGCGGATGGGCTCCGGGCGCGCGTCCGGTCGTGCTCCCCGAGGATGTGGCGCTTTCGCTGCCGGCGCAATCGCGCGTCGTGCTTCAGGTTCACTATCACCCGCACGGAATCAAGACCATCCCCGACCAGACCCAGATCGGCATTTACTACGCGAAGAAAAAGCCGAAGCAGCTCCTCTACATCCTGCCGTTGATCAATCAGGACTTCACCATTCCGCCGAACGACGCGAACTACAAGGTGCCTGCGTCGTACACCGTCGGGTGGCCTGCGCATCTCTACCTCATCGCGCCGCACATGCACCTGCTCGGCCGCAAGATGAACGTGACCGCAACGTTGATCAACGGCGAGACGAAGTGCCTGATCAATGTCGACGACTGGGATTTCAACTGGCAGGGGCAGTACCGCTTCAGCGAGCCGATACCGATTCCGTATCACACGAAGGTGTCGCTCGAAGCGATCTACGACAATTCGGAAGGCAACTGGCGCAATCCGAACAATCCGCCGAAGGCCGTTTCGTGGGGCGAGCAGACCACGGACGAAATGTGCATCGCCTTCCTCGGCGTGACGCTCGACGGCATCACGTTAGGCCAGTCGCTGCCGAAGACGGAATTGTTCAAGCAGGATCGGTAGCCGAGGACGCGTTACCGATGTCTCCGACGTTTCTCTATCGATTCGCCGCGGTGATGCTCGTGCTGTTCGCTGCCGGCCACACCGTCGGTTTTCTCACGTTCGTCCCCGCTTCACCGGAGGGCGTGGCAGTTCATGACGGCATGAACAACGTCCGGTTCGACTATGGCGGAAAGCAATACACGTACGGCGGCTTCTACAAAGGCTTCGGCCTGACGATTACGGCGTTCCTTCTCTTCTCGGCAATCGTGGCCTGGAACCTGTCCTCACTCGCTCGCACCGCACCTCAAGCGGTCGGCGTCATCGGCTGGTCGCTTTGTGTGCTGCAACTGGTGAGCTGTTTCCTGAGCTGGCGGTACTTCTTCCCTCCGCCTGTGATTTTGTCGGCGCTTGCGGCGATCGCGATCGGTTGGGCGACCTGGATCGTGCACTGAAACGCTTCGCGTAGCACGGCAAGCACGCTCGCACGTTTCGGGCGTACACTTCTCTCCATCCCTATGCCATCCGATCGCGAGAGCGTGCTGCGCTTCGATCTCGCAGTGCAGAAGAGCCATGCGCTCGCCTACACCGCGGCGTTCGTTACCGCGCTGGCCGGCCACGCGTTGGGCGTCTTCGTCCTCGACATCGCCGCGGCAACGGCGGTGTGGATCATTTCGCTGACCTGTCCAGCGGCGATGTACGCGCTCTTCCGGCAGGGAGTCTCGCGCCGGATCCTGAATCCGATCTGGATCGGCGCGGATCTGCTCTTCGTGTCGATCGGCGTCTACGGCACCGGTGGAACCAACAGTCCGTGGTTCATCTGGTATCTGGCCTCGGCGGCGGCGACGGCCTTCGCGGTCGGCAAACGCGCGTCGTACATCGTCAGCGTCCTCAACGCCGCCGCCTACATCGTCGTGCTGCTGGCGATCGGACAGGCGTGGTTCGTCAATGACGTCCTACTCCTCGCCATCGCGCGGATGCTCTTCCTTTTCGGCGCGTCATTCGTCTTCCTCGGCGGCATCGCCAACCTGCAGCAGAAGCGGCTGGTGATCCGCCAGCTCGAGAACGAACAGGCGCGCGAGCTGGCCGAGCTCACGCGGCTCACCGAGGAGCTGCAGAGGAGGGGCGACGAGCTGGAGGAGGCCAGCCGGCGCATTCAGGAGGCAGACCGGCTGAAGACCCAGTTCCTGGCGAACATGAGCCACGAACTGCGCACGCCGATGAACTCGATCATCGGCTTCTCGGAAATCCTGATCGAGCGTTTAAACGGCACGATCGACCCGAAACACGTCAGCTTCCTCCGCCACATCCTCACCTCCGGCCAGCACCTCCTCGGCATCATCAACGACATCCTCGACCTCTCGAAAATCGAGGCCGGCAAGATGGAGGTCTTCGCGGAGAAGTTTGACGCGCGTCCCGTCATCGAGAGCGTCTGCACGGTCATGCGCGGCATGGCCAAGACGAAAATGCCGACGTTCGTCATCGAAGCCGATGACGCGCTGCCGCCGATCGAGACCGACCTCGCCAAGTTCAAGCAGATCCTCTACAACCTGCTCTCGAACGCGATGAAGTTTTCGCCCGCCGGATCGCCGATCACGATCGGAGCGATGCACGTGGACGAGACCATCACCATCTCCGTGCGCGACCAGGGCATCGGCATCGATCCGAAAAATCACGAGGTGATCTTCGAGGAGTTCCGCCAGATCGACGGCAGCGAGCGCCGCCAGTTCGGTGGAACTGGCCTCGGTCTGGCGCTGGTCAGGAAGTTCGTGCAGCTCCAGGGCGGCTGGGTGCGCGTCGACAGCGCTCCGGGCAACGGCAGCACGTTCTCGTTCACGCTGCCGATCCATTCGCGCGCCGCGGTGGTGAGCCGCGTTCCCGATCTCGTCCCCTCCGAACAGCGCGCCGAACGCGTGCTGGTGGTCGAGGACGACGCTCACGCCTACGACCTGATCGCCACCGCTCTCAACTCCGCCGGCTATCTCTCCGTCCGCGCCCGCCACGGCGATGAAGCGCTCCGCCTCGCGCGCGAGTCCCGCCCGATCGCCGTCACGCTCGACCTCGTCCTTCCCGGCATCGACGGATGGGAAGTGCTCAAGACGCTCAAGAGCGATGCGGCCACACGCGACATCCCGGTGGTAATCATTTCCCGCGTCGACGAACGCGAGCTCGGCGTGGCCCTCGGCGCCGACGATTACTTCGTCAAGCCGGTCGACCGCGACCGTCTGCTCAATCGCGTTCGTCAATTGACGACGTCGGACCAATCAAAAACCCGCCTGCTGCTCATCGACGACGACACGTCGCTCCACGAGCTTCTCGACGAAGAACTGACCCGCCTCGGCTACACGATCGAAAGCGCCTTCAACGGCGAGACCGGCTTCGCCGCCGCCAAAGCCAACACGCCGGACGTGATCATCCTCGACCTGATGATGCCCGGCATGAGCGGCTTCGAAGTAGCCGGCCTGCTCAAAGATCATCCATCGACCGCGCGCATCCCGATCCTCGTCCTGACCTCAAAAGAAATCTCCGCCGACGATCGCCGCGAACTGCAATCAAAGGTCGCCGCCTGCGTGCAAAAGGGAAAGAGCGCGCGGGACCAGTTGGTCGCGGAGATTCGCAGATTGCGCAGCTCGAATCTGCGTCCATCTGCGTAATCTGCGGATTTCACCGTGCGAACGAGTCGTAAGCCGCGCGAGCGATTTGGCTCATCACGCGCAGCGCCACATTCTCATTCTGCGGAGACGATTTCTTCGTGAAGACGGCGATGGCGATGTGGTGCTTGCCGTCGGCCGAGGTGATGATGCCGACATCGTTGAAGACGCCGGGCATCGTGCCGGTCTTGTGGGCGACGACGACGCCCGGCGGAAGCGCAGACGCCAGCCGGACCGGGTTGTGCGACGCGGTCATGAAGTGCATGAGGAGTTCGTGGCTGGCGGGCGTTAGGCCGTCTTTGCGCTGCGCGAATGCGACGAGTAGCTGCACCATCCCGTCGGGCGTAGCGGTATCGCGAACGTCGCGCACGTAGGCAGCGACGCCGTGAGCCTGAATGGCCTCGGCGATGTCGTTTTCCGGACGATCTACGCGGACGCCGTCGCCGCTGAGGGTGCGAATGCGCGCGGTGATCGCGGCGCCGCCGAGGCGGCGGATGAAGTAGTCGACGGCGGTGTTGTCGCTTTCGACGACCATCAGCTCGACGAGATGGCGGACGCTGGCCGTGACCGGCTTGCCGTTCGCGGAATCGCGCAGCGGACTATGACCGCGCGAGAACTGCTTCGGCTGGATCGTGATCGCGTCGTCGAGTTTGAATTCGCCCGCGTCGACGCGCTGCAGAACGACCAGCGCGACCGGAAACTTGAAGACGCTGGCCATCGGGAAGTGGTCGTCGCCGTGAATGCTGACGCGCCGGCCGGATTCGAGGTTGATCGCAGCGACACCGACTGTCGCCTCGGTCTGCGCGGCGATCGTCGTGATCTGCGATTGCAGCGCGGCGAAGAATGCCAGTGCGGCAATGATCATGGTTCGAAATCCTCCAGCTACCACGCGGCGGGCTTGTGGATCGCACCGTTCGCATTGTAGAGAACGTCGGGAAGAAGAGACTGCGCGAGCGTCCACGTGCGAACTTCTTTGACGAAACTGGCGCATGCGCGCAGTTCTACGGACTGTCGTTGATGGGGATTGATGATGCCGACTGTTTTGCTCAACCTCGTTCGTACCGCGCGGATTGGCGCGACGAGATCAGAATCATTGGAAACAACGACCGCGACGTCGTACGCGTTCGTGAAACCGTCGACAAGAAGCTCGGTGGCGAGGTTGACGTCCGAGCCTTTCTCTTTCATGTCCATGACCTCGACGCTGCCCGAGCCGTCCGCTTTGGGCCGCTTCACGGGATGCGCTTGAAATGAACCCAGAAAGATTTCGACCTGCGGAATCGTGCCGAGCGCACGGAGAAACGTCTGCTGCCGGATCACCTTCGCGGGATCGCTCGCGGACGGCTTAACGATCGCGGTGAAGTACTTCACGCGGATCACTTCATTCTTCGGCAGCATGGCCTGCGCGAACTTGAAGAGATCGAGCCACCGGTACGGCGAGTTGCGGATGCAACCGTAGTAGAAATTGAAGCCGTCGATATAAACGTACGTTTTGCGCACAAAAAGCAGAGGCCGCCTTTCAGCGGCCCCGCGCCCTCCGCCGAAGCAAGAGGGGTGATTGGCGACGAAATCTAGTCAATGTCGTCATCGGTGTCAAACCTGGAGAGCAGACGTCCTGTTCCTCTCATGGTGATCGAAACGCCCTTTCATACCCCGTCATCTCGACGTACCCCCGCCCGTTGACCGCGACGTTGCCGAACGTCCCGGCGGCGTCGACGGCGCCTTCCCAGTACGTCACGTGCGTGGAGCTGTTGGTGACCAGTTCCTGATCTTTCATCACGGGCTGCAGCGTCAGCGCGATACCGAATGAAGGGACGGCGATGCGCCAGCCCATCGGGTACGTCGCGTTAGATTTCTTCGAATGCCACGAGCTCACCGGCGTGATCGAAATCTGCTCGCGGCGGAGGTGGATGACGTTGCCCTCGCTGCTGATCAGCGAGCCGGATGAGGCGGGATCGGGAGTCCCGTCTTTGCGGCGGATCTGATACAGCATCAGCTCCGCGTCGTTGTCGAGCTGGACGGAGAACCAATCCCAGCCCTGCTGCGTTTCGCGAAGGCCGGAGCTGCCGAACTCGTGATCCATCCAGGCCGCGCCGAGGCAGTGCGCGCCGTTTACGCGGCCGCGCACTTCGAGGCGCGTCATCGAGTAGTAGTGCGACGCGTATCCCGGTCCCTCGGCCTTCACGCTGACGCCGTTCTCGCCGTGGATGGCCGGCGCCTTGCGCGACGTCATCACCAGGTCGATCGCGTCCTTGCCGCCGTAGCCGATGATGCGCCACGAGCCGTCGGCCAGCGTGACCGCGCGCCATCCTTCGTTGAAGACATCGAGCGTCCCCGCGGCGGCGCCGGCGGTGAAGGGCGACGAGCGATTGAGCTTCTCGTAGTAGCGGAAGTCGTTCGCAGCGACGTCGGTGATGGCAAAGTGCGCGAGCGAGAGATTGCGCAGATCCCATCGCGTTTTCGGATCGGTTCCGGGAGGCACGACGCCGACGCGGAAGAACGTCAGCTCGAAGCCGTAACGTTTGCCGGAATCCGTATCGAGATGACCGGTGTAGTACCACCACTCGGTCTTGTAGTCGTCGTGCGTGCCGTGATCGCGCGGGAAGGAGTAGTCGTAGCCGGGCAGCGCGGGCTGGAACTGCGCCTGCTCCGCGGCGAATGTTGAATGTTGAATGTTGAATGTTGAATGAAGAAGCAACGCGGCGATTGCCAGGCGCCGCTTCCATTCAACATTCAACATTGAACATTCAACATTCAACATTCGGCAGTCATAATATGCGCTCACCCATGGCCGAGACCGTCGCACGAACGCGCTTCCGCACCGTTGCCGCGGAGGGGAGCATTCCCATCGATGCCGACGATCTCGTCGCGCTGGCGCGGCGCTACGCCGATCAGGGGATGTACGACGAAGCCATCCATCTGTACGAGATGGCCGAGAAGCTCAAGCCCGGTTCCGTGGCCGTGCGCATCAACCTGGCGCGCGCCCGCGACCTCAAATCGCAGGCCGAAGCGTCGCGGTTCGAGAGCGTGAAACAGGAAGTCGAAGCGTTGCGGGCGCGCGATGAAGTCGACGCCTCGCAGTACGTCGGACTGGCGCAGTACTACATGGCCAAGGATCAGACTTCGAAGGCCATCGAGCTGCTCGAGATCGCCAAGCTGAAGACGCCGAACAATTACCGCCCCTACGAAATCCTCGGGCGCCTTCACTACTCGCAGGGCGAGTGGGATGCCGCGCGCGACGAGATCGTCAAAGCGCGCAAGCTCAATCCGTTCGACCGCGGACTGGCCGAGATTTCGGGACGCGTCGAATTCGAGCTGCGCAACTTCGATCGCGCGCTGGAAGACTTCGTCGACGCCTTTCTCCTCTCCACCGATCAGAAGGGCGAGAGCACCGAGCCGGTGCGGCGCATGATCAACACGCTCAAGCGGATGGAGAACATCGAGACGAAGGAGCTGAACGCGCGCATCAAGCAGCGCGTCGAGCAGTTGCAGCTCTGCACCGAGCGGCTCGAACTGCGCAAGGACAACCTCTTCAAAGTCGAATCGAAAAAGGGGCTGCGCGAGATCATCCAGAAAATCACGCGCGACGCCGAGACGCGCGACAACCTCATCACCATGGCCGCCGACCTGCGCGCGCTGGCCGTGTTTCAACACATCAAGGACGAGCAGCTCATCCGCCTTTCGAAATTCGCGCGCGTGGAAGCGCTCGAAGCGGGCGGCTACGTTTTTCGCGAAGAAGAGCGGTCGATGGATTTCTACGTGGTCAAAGACGGCCGCATCGACGTCCGCAAGGACACACCCTTCGGTCCGCAAATCCTCGGGTCGCTCACGTCCGGCACGATCTTCGGCGAGATGAATTTCATCGACCGCACGCATCGCTCCAGCGACGCCGTGGCCGTCGTGCCGTCGAGCTGCTTTACGTTTTCCTTCAGCGCGCTCGACCAGCTCATGGACGAGGACAAGCAGCTCGCCGTCGGCCTGCACTGGGCCTTCTGGCGCTCCCTCACCGAGAAAGTGCGTGACGCCAACGAGCAGCTCAAGCTCTTCTTCCAGGAGGACGCCAAGAAGGGGCAGGGCCGCAAACGCGTCGAGGGGACGCGCGAGACGCAGCAGGTCACCGTCAAGTCGGAAGACAAGGTCGATCTCTTCAAGGAGCGCGGCCTCTCCGCCGGTGAAATGAAGCTGCTGGCGACGTTCTCCAGCGAGGAGCGCTTCCGCGAAGGGTCGATGGTTTTCCGCGAAGGGGAACGAGGCGAGAAGCTCTACATCGTCCTGGACGGCCGCGTACGCATTTCGAAATTCATTCCGGGCGTCGGCGAGGAAGCGCTGGCCGTGCTCGACCGCGGCGATTTCTTCGGCGAGATGGCGCTGATCGACGACAAGGCGCGTTCCGCCGACGCGAAAGCGCACGACGGCGATGCGACGGTGCTCTCGATCGACCGCGCCACGCTCAACGAGATCCTGTCGATGGATCCGCACGCGTCGCTGCAGTTCCTGAATCTTCTCTGCCGGATGATCAGTCGCCGCCTGCGCGAGATCAACGAGAAGATCGTGCAGTGGAAGTACATGTCTGGCGGGTTTTAAAGGCGTTTCACCACAGAGACACAGAGGACACAGAGAAACCCCTCTGTGATCTCTGTGCCTCTGTGGTGTAAAGGTTTTCGAGCCGAGATATCCGCAGCTCCTTCGAAAACCCACGCACCACGTGCTCGCGCGCGTTCGCGGCCACGCGCGTACGCCGCGGCTCGTCGTCGATCACCTCGGCGATCGCGCGCGCCAGCGGCTGCACCACTTTCGCCGGAATCAGCCACCCCACCTCGGGCGACGACACCAGCTCGCGGTTTCCGCCGCAGTCCGTGGCGATGACCGGCTTGCGCATGGCCATCGCCTCGCGGATCGTGCCGGTGATTCCGGTACCGGCCCACGATGCATCCACGACCAGATCGCACGACGCGAAAACGTTGGGCATGTCGTCGCGATACTCGATCGCCGTGACGTGCGACGCCACGCCGCGCTCGCCCGCATACGCATCGACGTCGGCCTGTTCGCTCGCGTTCCGGCAGCCGATCAGCGCCAGATGCGCCTGCGGATGCGTCGGGAGAATCGAGGCAACAGCATCGATCAACTCCTTCCATCCTTTCCACGTCCGCACGCCGACCTGCGCGATGAGGAAGCGATCATCGGCGATCCCTTTCTCGCGGCGGAACGCGCGCGCATCCCACTTGCCGGGATCGAATCGCGCCACGTCCGTTCCCGCATAGATCACCACCACCTTCTCGCGTGGCAGCCCGCCGCTGGTGACGATGACGTCCTTGATCTGCTCGCACACGGTCACGACGCGCGACACCCGGCGCGTGCGGTACTTGATCCGGTTCCAGACGTCGAGCGGAAACGAAACGCCGCGATTGACGACGAACGCGCGCACCGGCTGCTGGAACGTCGCCGCCAGCGCCAGCGAATGCGCGACGCCCTTGTGCACGTGAACCGCGTCCGGCTTCACCTCGCGAAACAGCCTGCCGAGCTTCCAGGCGCTGATGACGTCAAACTCGTGCCTCATCGGCAGCCCGACGAATCGCACATCCGCCTCGGCAGCCTTCGACGCCAGCACGTCGTCGGGCCTGCTGACGATCGTCACGTCGTGTCCGCGCTCGCGCAAACCGGCCGCGGCCTGAAACATCTGGTGCACCGAACCGGTGTTGAACTGATTGAACTCGAGGATCTGAAAGATGCGCATCGGCGAGGGCGCGGATTGTAGCGGCGGTAGCGGGAAGCGCGCACTTGCTATATCGTTTCCGGTCCCCGGAACTGCCTAAACTACTGACGACAATGACCGACAAACCGAAATCCGAGATCAAAGTCACCGACAAGCGAATCTTTACTGCCGAGGGGGAGATCCGCGAAGAATTTCGGGAGGAGATCAAGGCGGCGGATCCTGTGGCAACGAAGCCGCCGGAGAAGCCGCCCGATAAGCCGGGTGCGGCGAAAGAACCGCCGGCGGAACGGCGTCAGACTCCCGATCCGCAGCCGCCTCCGGGCGGCGAGCGGCGCAACAAATCGATCGCCGACAAAGCGCAGAATCCCGGCACGCCCTTCGCCGACTTCGTCGAGCCGCTGATCGCGCAGGCCTACGTCTCCCTCGGCATGCTGCGCGATCCTTATGGACAGAAGCCGAAGATCGACGTCGCCGCGGCGCGGCAGATGATCGAGATGGTGACCATGCTCAAAGACAAGACGGCGGGCAACCTGACGCCGGATGAAGACGATTTCCTCTCGACGCATCTTGGAGAATTGAAGCTCGCGTTCGTACAGCGAACGAAAAGCCTCACATGAAACTCCGCCTCATTGCGCTCCTCGCGGCGTCCGCGTGCCTTGGCTCTTTGGCGGCACGGGCGGAGGAGCTTGCGCCGCGCGACATCTGGCCGCAGGCGACGGCTGCGGCGGATGCGGGCAACGCCGACGCGGCCACCAAGAAGACCACGCAGCTCACCGAGGCAGGCAAATCGCTCGGCATTCGAACGTATCCGGTGTACGCGATGTCAGCCGGCGCGTTGTCGCGTCAGGCGGCGAAGCAGGGAAACAAATCCGGAGCCGAATGGGGATCGAAAGCGGCAGACGCGCTCGATCCTTACTCGCCTGCCGTCGCCTTCATGCGCGCGGATGAAGCCTCCGACTCGAAGAACTTCGGGTCCGCGCTGACAAACATCTTTCGCGGCTTCGCCAACATCCTCCGCAATTACCGCTCGCGGCTTCTGAGCCGCGCCGATTTTCTGATCACGATCCTGCTGGCCATTGCGCTCACCGCGGCCATCTTCGCCGTCGCGCTCTTCGTCCGCTACGGCCACGCCATGACCCACGACTTCCGCGAGATCCTCGGCGCGCGGATGCACGGCGGCTCCGTTTCGGTGCTGGCCTTCGCTCTGCTGTTCCTGCCGATTTTCCTCTGGCTCGGTCCGGTCTGGCTGGTCTTCTACTGGTTCATCCTCTTCTTCGGCTACGCGAAACGCGGCGAGCGGATTCTCATCGGTGTGTTCTCGCTGCTCCTCGCAACTGCCCCGGTGCTTCTCGATCTCACCTCGCACTGGATCGCCGGCGTCGATAGCCCGGTCGTGATGTCGGCGATCGCCGGCAACGAGCGCAGCTATCAGCCGGATGCGCTGCGCAGGATGCAGGAGCTGATCAACATCGTCCCCGACGACGCCACGCTCCATCTGCTGATCGGCAACCTCTATCTTCAGGACAGCAACGAGCAGCAGGCCAACCAGCACTACCGCCGCTCGGCGGAGTTGCGCGATTCCGCCGGCGCGCATGTCAACCTCGGCAATCTGCACTTTTTCAACAACGACTTCGCCACAGCGGTGACGGAGTACAACAAAGCCGAGGTGCTCGATCCGAAACTGGCGATTGCGTTTTACGACGATTCCGTCGCGCTCGGCGAGCTGTACAAATTCGATCAGCAGGCGCAAAAGCTCGATCGTGCCAAACAGATCGACAGCGCCTCGATCGAGCGGATCTCGTCGCAGCCGCCGGCGCAGAAAGTCGTGGTTTATCACCCCACCATCGCGCAGGCGTGGAGCGTGTCGTCGAACATTGCACGCCGAGGAGTGGCGCGGTCGCTCTTCGGCAATTACGCGTGGTTCGACGCCGCCGAAAGCATCCGCAATCCGCTGACGCTCGGCGCGATTCTGACCATTCTCCTCGCGCCGATCGTGCATTTCATCCGCCGCAAGACCGGGTACGCCGGCGCGTGCATCAAATGCGGACGGACGTTCTGCCCTCGATGCAAGTCGGCGCACGAGAGCGCGACGTTCTGCACGCAATGCATCCACATCTACCTGAAGCGCGACGGCGTTTCGATGGCTACCAAGCGCGCCAAGCTGGATGAAGTCAGCGAACATCAGGAGAGCACGCTGAAGCGCAATCGCTGGCTGGCCACGTTCCTGCCGGGATGCGCGCATTTCATCGAAGGGCGAACGTTCTTCGGAGCGATTGCAGCGTTCGTCTTCGTATTCTTCGTTTCGCTGGCGCTGCTCTCCGGACGGCTGGCGCCGGTACTCGCGCCGGGCGACGCTGCGAAACTCTTCGTTCGCATCGTGGCCATCGTTCTCGCGATCATTCTCTGGATTTTCATCACGCTTCCGGTTTACCGGAGGCGTGCTACGGCGTAAATCATGGCTCTCGAAGGCACACTCAAAGATTTCAGTCTCGCCGACATCTTCCAGCTCATCGGGCTGCAGCGGAAGACCGGCGTGCTGACGCTGCGCGCGAAGGACGACACCGTCACCGTCACGTTTCTCGACGGCAAAGTGGTCGGCGCCGATTCGTTGAGCCATCGCCTCGAGAACCGCCTTGGCCACGTCCTGATCCGCAGTGAACTTTTGACGCAGGATCAGCTCAACCGCGCGCTCGAGATCCAGAAGGAGACGCTGCAGCGCCTCGGCTTCATCCTCGTGCACTACGGGATCATCTCGGTCGACGCGCTCAAGCAGGCGCTCCAGCTCCAGATCATGCAGATCGTCTTCCGTCTTTTCCGCTGGAAGGACGGCGACTATCACTTCTCGCAGGAGACGACGATCGAGTACGACCGCGATTACGTCGTGCCGGTCACCGCCGAGTCGATCCTGATGGAAGGCGCGAGGATGATCGACGAGTGGCCGATCATCGAGAAGCGCATCCGCTCGTACGACATGGTCTTCCGCAAGAAGCTGACCGACCAGGAGATCGTAGTCGTCGGCGCGGAAGACGCGGACGAAATCGATTTCGACGGCTCCGACTCGACGAACATGCGCCGCCGCCGTCAGATCATCAGCGACAAGATCCGCATCTCGCGCGAGGAGAAGGTGATCTACGACCTCGTCGACGGCACGACCAGCGTGCGCGAAGTGATGGAGCTGTCGAAGTTCTCCGAGTTCGACACCGCCAAGGCGCTCTACGAGCTGCTCACGCGCGACCTGATCGAGGAAGTGCGCGGAAGCGCGGCCGCGGAAGTGCTCGCGCAAGCGGCGCCGCTCGACGAGACGGACGTCGCGGAGACGCCGGTGCCGTTGCCGCTCGTGGCCGTGCTGGCGCTGCTGGCCATCGTTTCCCTGGCCACGTCGTTCCGCAATCCGCTGAACTCACTGAACCCGCTCGGCGCGGCGCAGCGTTCGTCGTCCGTCGAGGAAACGCGCAAAGCGATCTCGATCCAGCGCATCGGCCAGATCGGCGAAGCGGTCGAAGCCTTCAACCTCGTCAACGGACACCTCCCCGCGCGCCTGCAGGAGCTGACGCCGGTCTACATCTCGCCGTCGCTGCTCCACGACCCGTGGGGCCACGCCTACAAATACCTCCAGCAGCCGCAGCGCTACCTCGTCATCGGCTTCACCCCCGACGAGAAGCCCGACACGGATCTCTTTCTCTCGCACATGATCGAATCCGGCTCGCCCTCCGCCGCCGCATCAAAGCCGGTGACAGGCGGAATCCAGTTACTGGATTGACGAGTCGTCCGCAGCTTCCGTCGGCGTAGCCGGCGCAAGAACCGTAGCCCCCACGTTCACGTGGGGGGAATCGATGGCGTTCGTTGCGTGAGCCCGTTTTAACGGGCGACAGAAAGCTTTCTTTCGCCCGCTGAAGCGGGCTCCCAAATTGACGCGCATGACGTTCCCACGGTTGAAAACCGTGGGCTACGGTTCTTACGCCGGCTACGCCGACGCGGCATTCACCTTCGCGCTAAACTTCGCGCCATGAAAAACGTGAAGGTTGGAATCCTGGGATCGGGCGACGTCGGAAAGTCATTCGCGAAAGCGTTTGGGGCGTTGGGACATGACGTCGTGATCGGCTCGCGGTCGCCGGAGAAGTTGAGCGACTTTGTTGGCGGCGAGGGAGATCGCGTCACCAGCGGGACGTTCGAAGATGCGGCGCGGTCGGGCGATCTGATCGTTCTCGCCACGCACGGCATGGCCACCGAGGAAGCGATTTCGATGGCCGGCAAGCAGAACTTCGATCACAAAGTGGTGATCGATGCCACGAATCCGCTCGACTTCAGCGGCGGCGCTCCCCGGCTCGCGATCGGCCACACCGACTCCCTCGGCGAACAGATTCAGCGCTTCATTCCGAACGCGCGCGTCGTGAAAGCCTTCAATACCGTCGGCAATCCGCTGTTCTTCAAGCCCGACCTGCCGGGTGGACCGCCGGACATGTTTATCGGCGGCAATGACGCCGACGCCAAGAAATTGGTGTCGCAGGTGTGCGAGGCATTCGGCTGGGGCGTCGTCGACCTCGGCGGCATCGAAGCGTCGCGCTACCTCGAACCGATGTGCATGGCCTGGGTCGTCCACGGCGTCATTTCCGGGACGTGGCTGCATGCATTCAAGCTTCTCCACAAATAAGTTCGGCGTTAAATCGCGCCCGTTCACCTCTTCGCAACAGCCTCCGGTCCTCCGAGGAGTAGCATTGCGCTCCGCTGGGGCAGAGGTTTTGCAGCCCGGCGGGACAAGCAGAATTCAGAGTTTTCAAACGGAGAGGTACTTTCGATGCGCAAACTCGCAGTCGCTTTCCTCTTTCTTCTGTTCGCTTCCACATCGCTGAACGCACAGTACTTCGGGCGCAACAAAGTGCAGTGGGAGCACTTCGATTTCAAGGTGCTCAAGACCGAGCACTTCGACATTTATTACTACGACCGTGAAGCGGACGTGGTGAACGACGTCGGACGCCAGGCGGAGCGCTGGTATACGCGCCTTTCGCGGACGTTCAATCACACGTTCAACCGCAAGCCGATCGTCCTCTACGCCAACTCCGCCGACTTCCAGCAGACCACCACCACGCCGGAGATGATCGGCGAAGGGACGGGCGGCTTCACCGATCCGTTCATGAACCGCGTGGTCCTGCCGCTGACCGGCGATTACGCCGAGAACGATCACGTCATCGGCCACGAAATGGTGCACGTGTTCCAGTTCGACATCGCCGCCGGCATCACCAGCAACCGGCGCCGTTTCAACCTGGAGATGATGCCGCTGTGGATCGTGGAAGGCATGGCCGAGTACTTCTCGAAAGGCCGTGTCGATCCGCTGACCGCGATGTGGATTCGCGATGCCGAGGTGCACAATCACCTGCCGAATCTGCGGCAGCTCGAGCGCGATCCGTACTACTTCCCCTACCGCTACGGCCAGGCGCTGCTCGCGTACATCGGAGGCCGTTTCGGCGACGACGCGGTCGTCCGCTACTTCCTCGCGGCCGGCTTGACGAGCCCCGAGGCCGCGTTCGACCGCGCGCTTGGCGTGCCGGCGAAGCAGCTCTTCACTGACTGGCAGGAATCGGCGCACGAGATGTACGCGCCGATCGTGGCCGACCGTCCTTCTGAGCCCGGCACGCCGCTCATCGGCAGCAAGGCCGGAACGCGCGGCAATCTCAACGTCGGACCGGCGTACAGCCCGGACGGCAAGTACATCGCGTTCCTCTCCACGCGCGCCATCTTCGACATCGATCTCTTCCTCGCCGACGCGCAGACCGGACAGGTGATTCGCAGGCTCGCCTCGACCGACCGCAACGGACACTACGAAGCGTTGCGCTTCATCGACTCGGCCGGCAGTTGGTCCGCCGATTCGAAGCGCCTGGCCTTCGTCACCTTCGAAAAGGGCGACAACTACCTCGGCATCGTCGACGTCGACTCGCGCAATTTCAAGAGCGTGCGCGTCCCCGGCATCGACGCCATCACGAACGTGGCGTGGTCGCCGGACAATCGCACCATCGTAATCGCCGGCCAGGCCACGGGCGTCTCCGATCTCTTCCTCTTCGACACGGAGTCGAAGGAAGTACGGCGGCTGACGAACGACAAGTACGCGGACATGCAGCCGGCCTTCTCGCCGGACGGCAAAACGATCGCGTTCGTTTCCGACCGCGGCTCAGGTCCGGAAGCGAACCTCGAGTCGCTGTACTTCGAGGGGACGCGCATTTCCACGATCGACGTCGCCAGCGGTTCGATCAAGAACCTGCCCCTGTTCTCGAACGCCAAGAACATCAATCCCGCGTACGGTCCGGACGGCAGCATCTACTTCATCGCCAATCCGGAAGGCATGGCCGACATCTATCGCTACTCGCCGGATGGCCGCGTCAGCCGCATCACGCGCGTGCAGACCGGCGTCTCCGGCATCACCGAGCTGGCGCCGGCGCTTTCCGTGGCCACGCGCACCGGCGACATCGCCTTCTCGCTCTACGAGGGCGACAACTACAACATCTACAAGCTCCCGGCGAACCCGCCGTCGCTGGCCGTTGCGACGACCAATACGGCGCCGTCGAGCGCGCGCGCCGGACAGCTTCCGCCGCTGCGCGGAACCGGCTCGACGATCACCGCCTATCTGCAGAAACCGGACGAAGGGCTGCTGCCGGCCAGCACGACCTTCACGCAGGCGACCTACCATCCCAGCCTCCACATCGCGTACCTCGGGCCTCCGACGATCGGCGTCGGCACCAGCTCGTTCGGCACCGGCGTGGGCGGCAGCGTCAGCGCCTATTACAGCGACATCCTCGGCTACCACAACATCGGCATTACCTTCCAGGGCGGCGGCAGCTCCGGCGTGGGAACGGTGGCGGATCAGTTGGCCGGCGAAGTCTTCTACCTCAATCAACAGCATCGATTGAATTGGGGAATCGACACGACGCACCTGCCGTACGTCACCGCGACGAACCTCGTGGGATCTGACGTGATCCCGATCAACGGTGTGCCGACTCCGGTCGACGTCGTGATTCAGGACCGCCAGATTCAGCGCTTCGATGACGTGTCGGGCGTCGTGCAGTATCCGTTCAGCCAGACGCGGCGAATCGAGTTTTCGGCAGGCGTCCAGCGTCAGGCGTACAAGCTGGAAGAGGAAACGGTCGTTTTCATCGGCAACACGATCATCTCCGACGAGACGGCGAAGTCGCCGTTCAACTTCTCGTACAACATCGCACATGCGAACACCGCGTTCGTCGGCGACAGTACGGTGTTCGGCTTCCTGTCGCCGGTCCGCGGCACCCGCTATCGCTATGAGCTGGAGACGCTCACGGGCGATCTGAAGTTCCAGACCGCGCTGGCCGACTGGCGCAAGTACTTCTTCTTCAATCCGGTCACGTTCGCCGTGCGCGGCATCTACTACGGCCGCTACGGCACCGACTCGGAGAGCGGAAAACTTTCGCCGCTCTACATCGGCCAGGACTCGCTGATCCACGGCTACAACATCGGCTCGATCGGTCCCGAGGAGTGCGTACGCACGCCCGGTTCGACAGCGAATGCGTGCCCCGTATTCGACCGTCTGGTCGGCTCGAAGATCGGCGTGGCGAATTTCGAAGTGCGCGTGCCGGTCATCGGCACGAAGCAGTTCGGCCTGGCCAGCGGCTTCGTCCCGACGGAGTTGTTCGGCTTCGTCGACGCCGGCGCAGCATGGAGCAGCAATCAACACGTCGACCTGCGCTTCGCGCGCAACAACTCCACCGACCGCGTGCCGGTCGTGAGCGTGGGCGCCGGCGTTCGCCTCCTGCTCGCCTACATCCCGCTGGAGTTCTACGCCGCGAAGCCGTACCAGCGCCCGACGCAGGGTTGGGTGACCGGCTTCAACATCATTACGGGCTGGTAGTGGCCGTCAATCCCGCCGAGTTCGAGCGCCTCGTCGCAGAGGCGCTCGACTCGCTCCCCGAGCGTTTCGCAGAGCTGCTCGACAATGTGGTGGTCGTCGTCGAAGAAGAGCCGAACGCCTCGGATCTCGACGTCCTCCATGACGGCCACGATCACGATCACGGCCACAGCGAGCTGCTCGGCCTCTACCGCGGCACGCCGATGACGCGCCGAAGCTACGACTCGTTCCGCATGCCCGACCAGATCGCGATCTTCCGCGGCCCGATCCTGCGCGTGAGCCGCTCGCGCGACGACGCGCATCGCCAGATCCGTGAGACGGTGATCCACGAGCTCGGACACTACTTCGGGCTCAGCGACGAGGAGATGGTGTTTTAGGGAGTGGGGGGTAGGGGGTGGGGTGTGGGAGGAACCCCGACACCGCTAAGGTTTGCAGAGGATTCTGTCCGCTGGGCAGACCGTTCTGCTTTTTTTCGGACGATTCTGCCGTGTGGGCAGACCGTTCTGCTTTTTTCCAGACGATTCTGCGGTCTGGGCAGACCGTTCTGCTTTTTTCCAGACAATTCTGCCGTGTGGGCAGACCGTTCTGCTTTTTTCCAGACGATTCTGCGGTCTGGGCAGACTGTTCTGCTTTTTTCCAGACTGTTCTGCTTTTTTCCAGACTGTTCTGCTTTTTTCCAGACCGTTCTGCTTTTTTGCAGACGATGCTGCTTTTTGCAGCCGCAGCTCCGGCGGCTCAGATGACAGCACCTAATCTCGTGGTATCTCGAACGGCACTTCCTCGCGCTGCGCGCCTTCGTATTCGTGCTCTTCGTCGCGTTCGTCTTTCTCTTCTTCGATACGGTAGTTGCGAATGTCTTCCATCACGGTCTCCTGCTGAACTGCGCGGCTTCGGTGGAACCGGCCAGCGCGGTCGTCGATGACTGTCCGTTCGAAATCACTTTCATCACTTCGTCGAAATACCCCGTGCCCACTTCGTGCTGGTGTTTCGTCGCGGTGTAGCCATGCTCCTCGGCTGCGAACTCCGATTCCTGCATGCGCGAGTAGGCGGTCATCCCTTCGTCGCGATACCGGCGCGCCAGCTCGAACATCGAGAAGTTGAGCGCGTGGAATCCGGCCAGCGTGACGAACTGGAACTTGTAACCGAGCGCTCCCAGCTCCTGCTGGAAATTCGCGATCTCGTCGGCCGACAACTTCTGCGCCCAGTTGAAGGACGGCGAGCAGTTGTACATGAGCATCTTCCCCGGATACTTCGCGTGAATCGCGTCCGCAAAGCGCCGCGCCTCGCCGATGTCTGGCGTCGACGTCTCCATCCACAGAAGATCGGCGTACGGCGCATAGGCGAGTCCGCGCGCGATTGCCGCATCGACGCCGCTTTCGATCCTGAAGAATCCTTCCGCGGTCCGCTCGCCGGTGAGGAACGGATGATCGCGTTCGTCGATGTCGCTGGTCAGCAACGTGGCGCTGTTCGCGTCCGTGCGCGCCACGACGAGCGCTGGCACGCCCATGACGTCCGCCGCCAGTCTCGCCGCGGATAGCGTGCGGATGAACTGCGACGTCGGCAGCAGAACTTTCCCGCCGAGGTGACCGCATTTTTTCTCGGAGGCGAGCTGGTCTTCGAAATGGACCGCCGCCGCGCCGCATTCGATCATCAGCTTCATCAGCTCGAACGCGTTCAGACATCCGCCGAACCCTGCCTCCGCATCGGCGATGATCGGCGCGAACCAGTAGGTGTCGCTCTTTCCTTCGCTGTGATCGATCTGATCGGCGCGCTGGAGAGCCTGATTGATCCGCTTCACGACCTGCGGCACGGAGTTGGACGGATAGAGACTTTGATCGGGATACATCTGCCCGGCCAGGTTCGCGTCCGCGGCAACCTGCCAGCCGCTGAGATAAATGGCCTTGAGTCCGGCGCGCACCTGCTGGATGGCCTGATTTCCCGTGAGCGCGCCGAGCGCGTTCACGTACGGCTCATCCTGCAGGAGCTGCCACAACCGTTCGGCTCCCATCTTCGCGAGCGTGTAGTCGATGTCGATCGAGCCGCGCAGGCGCAGCACGTCGTCGGCCGTGTAGTCGCGGGTGATGCCGTCCCAGCGCGGGTTGTTCTCCCAATCGCGCTCGATCTGCTTCGGATCGCGTACCGCTTTCAGCTTCGCCATCGCTAGTTCTCCAATCGAAGAAGCTCCTCGTACGCAGGGAGCGTGAGGAAGTCAGCCAGTTCATCGTTGAGAATCAAGTCGTTGAAAATCGCCGCGGCCTTTTCGAGATGCGGCCGCGACCCGATCCGCTGCAGTTCTTCGTCGCAGATCTGCCGGTACAACTCCGGCGTCACGGCGCGTCCGTCGTCGAGATGGGCGTGGTGATGAATCCACTGCCAGAGCTGCGTGCGCGAAATCTCGGCGGTGGCTGCGTCCTCCATCAGGTTGTAAAGCGGGACGCATCCGAGGCCGCCGAGCCACGCCTCGAGGTAGAGGATTCCGACGTTCACGTTCTGACGGAATCCCTGCTCCGTGATCACGCCCTCGGGGACGCGCAGAAGGTCGGCCGCGGTGATCTGCACATCGTCGCGTTTGCGATCGATCTGATTCGGCGCCGGCATGTGCTCGTCGAAAATCTTCTTCGCGATCGGCACGAGTCCCGGATGCGCGACCCAGGTGCCGTCATGGCCGGCACGCACTTCGCGCAATTTGTCGGCGACGACTTTCTGCATGGCCGAATCGTTCGCGGCGTCATCGCCCTTGATCGGAATCTGCGCCGCCATCCCGCCCATCGCGTGAATGCCGCGGCGATGACAGGTCTTGATCAGCAGCGCGACGTACGACGCGAGGAAGTGCTTCTCCATCGTCACGCTGCCGCGATCCGGAAGTACGAAATCCTGCCGCGCCTGCAGCTTCTTGATGAAGGAGAAGATGTAGTCCCAGCGCCCGCAGTTGAGCCCCGAGGAGTGATCGCGCAGTTCGTAGAGGATCTCGTCCATCTCGAACGCGGCGAGGATGGTCTCGATGAGCACCGTGGCGCGGATGGTCCCGTTCGGGATGCCGAGGGCCTGCTGCGCGTGCACGAAGACGTCGTTCCAGAGCCGCGCCTCGAGATGCGACTCCATCTTCGGCAGATAAAAATACGGACCGGTCCCGCGGGTGATCGCCTCTTTGGCGTTGTGAAAGAAGTAGAGCCCGAAGTCGAACAGGCTCGCCGACACAGGCTCGCCATCGACGATCAGATGCTTCTCCGCCAGATGCCATCCGCGCGGCCGGACGACCAGCGTGGCGGTCTTTTCATTCAGCGCGTAATGCTTCTCGCCGGCCGAAAACGAAATCGTCCGCCGCACCGCGTCGCGCAGATTGAGCTGGCCGTCGATATTGTTAAACCAGGTCGGTGCATTCGCGTCTTCGAAGTCGGCCATGAAGACGTTCGCGCCGCAATTGAGCGCGTTGATGATCATCTTTCGATCGACGGGACCGGTAATCTCCACGCGCCGATCCTGCAGATCGCCCGGAATCGCCGCGACCGTCCAGTCTCCGTCGCGAATCTCTTTCGTCTCCGGCAGAAAGTCAGGAAGCTCACCAACATCGATGCGCAACTTGCGCGCCTCGCGCGCCGCGAGCAACCCGTTGCGGCGCCCGTTGAACTGCCGATGAAGATCCGCAACAAACGCGAGCGCATCCTCCGAAAGGATGTCCCCCCACTCCGGCCGCCGCTCCGCAAGCACTTCAATGCTGCTCATCAGTATCCCCTTGAGCAGTAAGCAGGCCAGTGCTCTAAGTGTTTGATGCGTCGAGACTAAGCTCCAGCTCCATGAACCGCGTGCCAGCGATCGGATTGAACCGATACGGCTCGATCTCGACGAAACCCAGAGCCCGATACAGCGGGATCGCAGCGGTCATCGTGGGCAGCGTGTCGAGACGCATCCGCTTGTATCCGCGTTCGCGGGCGGCGGCGATGATGTGGGTCGCGAGCTCGCGTCCGAGGTTCATGCCGCGAAATGCCGGGCGAACGTAGAGCCGCTTCATCTCGCAGATTTCGGCGTCGATGCGGCGGAGGGCGACGCAGCCGGCGGCGCGATCGTCGTCGCGCGCGAGGAGGATCCGATCGTAGAAGGTGGATAGCGTCGAGAGCTCGTGATCGAGGTCCTGGAACGAAAGATCGACGCCGAGGGAGCTCGCGTATTCGGTGATCAGCTCGCGGACGATCGTGAAGTCATCGGCGGGCGCGATGGTGATCACACGACCAGCTCTGCGCGGAACACCGTTACGACGCGGCCGGCCAGCTTGACGCGGTCGCCGTCGAGGCGGACGCGGACGGCGCCGCCGCGCGGCGAGGCCTGGTACGCGTTCATCTCCGTCTTGCCGAGGCGCTCGGACCAGTAGGGCGTGAGGCAGCAGTGTGCGGAGCCGGTCACCGGATCTTCGTCGACGCCGGAGCCAGGCGCGAAGAAGCGGGAGATGAAATCGTATTCACCGGTACCGCGGCTGGTGACGATCACGCCGCGCACGGGCAATTGGCGCAACACGCCGTGATCCGGCTTGATCGCCCTAACCTCGGCTTCCGAGGGCAGCTCGACGATGTAATCGAACTGGTTGCGGCCGACGTACGTCGCGCTGCTGACGCCGAGGGCGTCGAGCAAGCCCGCCGGCGCGGCGATCGACTCCTCGCGCTTGGCCGGAAAATCGAGCTCGATCATGTCGCCGTCGTGCTTCGCCGTCAGCACGCCGCTGCGCGTGTGGAAGCGAAGCACGGCATCGCTGCCGATGTTTTCGCTCCAGATCGCGTGCGCCGAGGCGAGCGTGGCGTGCCCGCAGAGATCGACTTCGACGGTCGGCGTGAACCAGCGCAGTCCCCATCCGTCATCGCCGGGCGTGAGGAAGGCTGTCTCCGCCAGGTTCATCTCGGCGGCGACGTTGGCCATCCACTGGTCGTCCCGCGCGCCGTCCATGAAACAGACGGCGGCGGGATTTCCCTTGAATGCATCGCTGGTGAACGCGTCGATCTGGAAAAGCTTCAAATCAGAATCCCTGCACCGCCGCGGCTTTCGCGTACATCCAGCGGACGAAGAGGAAGCCGACGATGATGACGCCGGCGAGAATGCCGTCGCGAACGAGCGGGCTCGCGCCGTAGACAGTCGGGTAGTGATTGCTGATCATGGCGAAGATCAGCGGAACCGACATGTACGTGTTCTGGCGGGAACGGAGGCCGGCCTGACGCACCGTTTCGGCGTCGGCTGCGGGCTGATCGCCTTTCACGCCTTTGATGATCTTCTGCTGGTACGGCCAGATCACCATCCAGACGTTGAGGGCCATCATCGTACCGAAGATGCCGCCGGTGTGGATGTAGAGCGCGCGGCCGCTGAAGTGGCCGACACACTCGAGCAGGCAGTAGACGGCCACGAACAGCGCGAGGTTGATGGCGCTGGCCACGGTGACGTTCTTCACGCTCTTGAGGATCAGGTTGTAGATCACGAATCCGATCGCGAGCGTGATCAGAACGACCGCCAGCCAGAGCCACGGATTGCCGATGTGGTCCTGGTCGAAGAGGACCGTCTTGGTCTGGTAGTAGACAATACCGAGCAGCAGGAAACCGGTGATCCACGTCCACGCGGCGCCCCAGCGGAACCAGAACAGCGCGCGCGGCATGAGCTCCGGCACGACGACTTTCTTGGTGGGCGCGTCGAGCTTGCCCGCGAACGGGCCGTTGACGAAGTTGAAGAACCAGAGGTGTCCGATCCACATCACGCCGGCAACGACGTGACCCCATCGGAAAATGAGCTGCAACCAGTTGTTCAGTTCGGGATTCATACGCTCTCCTCAATCGCTGCGTTTGGGGTAGCCTGACGGCGATTATATGTCCGCGCTTGAATTGGAAGGCCGCGTGGCGATCGTGACGGGCGCGTCGTCAGGAATCGGACGCGCGACCGCGGAGATGCTGGCCTCGCGCGGTGCGCTCGTGGCGGCGTTCGCGCGAAATGCGAGCAACGCCGGACTGGAAATGCTCTCGATCGATGGCGATGTCAGCGATCCTGAGGCAATCGAGCGGCTTTTCACGGAGACGGAATCGAAGCTCGGCGACTGCGACATCCTCGTCAACTGCGCGGGGATGATCGATCCGAAGATTCTGACCGAGGTGAGGCCGGAGGAGTGGGATCGGATGTTCGCGGTCAACGTGCGCGGGACGTATCTCGCGTCGCGCCGCGCATTGCCGTCGATGATCGCGCGGCGCTCCGGCGCGATCGTCAACGTCGCCTCGATCTCCGGCGTGCCCGGTCCGGAGAAGTTTCCGGGATGGGTTTCGTACTGCGCGTCGAAGGCGGCGGTGATCGGAATGACCGAGGCGCTGGCGGTCGAGGTGAAGCAATTCGGGATCCGCGTGAACAGCGTCAGCCCCGGATCGGTGGACACGAAGATGTGGGCGGAGGCCAGCGGAGGCGCGCCGGCGGCGATGACGGCGCACGAGGTTGCCGAGGTCATCTGCTTCCTGGCCTCGGATCGGGCGCGCGCTGTGAACGGGCAGGACGTGCATGTCTACTCTTCGTGAGTCGCGGCCGACGTATGCGGTCATAGACTTGGATCGTTTCGAACGGAACGTCGATGTGATTTCGCGCTCGTTGCCCGAGGGCGCGCGGCTCGTCGCGGTTTTGAAGGCGGATGCGTACGGCCATGGGGCCGTCGAAGTGGCGCGACGGCTGAGGGCGGATCGGGTGGCGATGATCGCGGTGGCGTTGTTGGAGGAAGCGTTGGAACTGCGACGTGCCGGCATCGAGCTGCCGCTGTTCGTGCTCGGGCCGCTTTCGAAAGAGCAGATCGTCGTCGCGCTCGACCATCGAATCACGATCGGCGTCGTTGGTCCCGAGGAGCTCGAGCTCGTCTGCGAAATCGCCCGCGATCGCGACGTCGCCATCCATCTGAAACTCGACTCCGGGATGGGGCGGATGGGAGTCGTCGCCTCCGAACTGCAAGGCGTCATCGAACGGATCCGCGCCACGCCGCGGCTGCGCATCGACGGCATCTACACGCACTTTGCGAACGCGGACGACATCGCCGATCCCTTCACCGAAATCCAGATCGCCAACTACGACCGTATGCTCGCTGTGCTTCGTGAGTCAGACATCGACGCGCCGCTGCATCACTTCGCCAACTCCGCGGCGACGCTGCGCGGGCTCGTTCGGCCGGGCGATTTCGCGCGCGTCGGCATCGCGATGTACGGACCGGAACCGATCACGATCGCCACCGGCACGATCGAGCCGGTCCTTCGCTGGCGCACGGAGATCATGCGCCTGAAAGAGCTGCCGGCCGGTCACGCCGTCGGCTACGGGACGACGTTTCATACGACGCGGCAGAGTCGCATCGCCACGTTGCCGGTGGGATACGCGGACGGGTACGACCGGCTGCTGTCGAACAACGCGGAGGTGATCGTCCGAGGAAAGCGCGCGCCGGTCGTCGGCCGCGTGTCGATGGATCTGGTCACGATCGACGTCACCGATATCCCCGACGCTTCCCTCGGCGACGAAGTCACGCTCCTCGGCGACGGCATCACCGCGGAGGAGCTGGCGAAGAGATCGCAGACGATCTCGTACGAAGTGTTTTGCCGCATCAGCGCCCGCGTTCCGCGCGTCTACGACGACGGTGGCACGGTTCGGGTACGCTCGCGATTCGCCGAATGAACCTGCTCGAACGGATCGGCCGCGTTTTTCTCCGCCTCTTCGAAGAGACCGGCCTCTGGTTCGGCATGCTGGGCCGCACGTTCCTCTGGACCTTCCGGCCGCCGTTCGAAGGGGGGGAGTGGCTGCGGCAGATGGTGCGCGTCGGCGTCGATTCGATCCCGGTCGTTTTCCTGACCACGATGTTCACGGGCATGGTCATGGCGCTGCAGACGTACAACGGATTCCATCGAGTGCACGCCGAGAATTTCGTCGGCAGCGTGGTGGCGCTGGCGATGCTGCGCGAGCTCTCGCCCGTGCTCGTGGCGCTGATGGTGACGGGGCGCGTCGGCTCGTCGATGGCCGCCGAAATCGGAACGATGCGCGTGACCGAGCAGCTCGACGCGCTCGAGGCGCTGGCCACCGATCCGGTGCAGTACCTCTTCGTCCCACGCGTGATCGCCGGCACGGTCATGCTTCCGCTCCTGACGATTCTGGGCGACGCGCTCGGCGTCGGCGGCGGCTACCTCGTCGGCGTGAAAATGATGGGAGCGAATCCGGTCGTGTACCAGCAGAACACGTATCAGTTTCTGCACATGAACGACGTCTGGAGCGGCTTGATCAAGTCGGCGTTCTTCGGCCTGATCCTGACGCTGACCGGCTGCGTGCGCGGCTACTACACGCGCGGCGGCGCCGAGGGCGTCGGCCGCGCCACGACCGCGGCGGTGGTGAGCGCGTCGCTGATCATCCTGCTGACCGATTTCTTTTTGACCAAGCTGCTCTTCTGACATGGCTGACGACACTCCGATGATCTCGCTGCAGCACGTCGACAAAACGCTCGGCGGGCGGAAGGTGCTCGACGACATGTCGATCGACGTCGGCCGCGGCGAAGCGCTGGTCATCGTCGGCGGCTCGGGCGTGGGCAAGAGCGTCACGCTCAAGCACATCATCGGATTGATGAAGCCGGACCGCGGAAAAATCATCATCGACGGCGAGGACATCGGCACGATGAAACCGGTGGAGCTGAACAACTTCCGTCGCAAATTCGGGATGTCGTTTCAGGAAGGGGCGCTGTTCGACTCGATGTCGGTCTTCGAGAACATCGCCTTCCCGCTGCGGCGCCATACGAAGTTCACGGAACAGCAGATCCGCGATCGCGTCGACGAGTGCCTCGACCTCGTGCACCTGCCGGGCGTGGCGTCGAAGCGTCCGTCCGAGCTCTCCGGCGGCATGCGGCGCCGCGTCGGTTTCGCGCGGGCCATCTCGTTGAAACCGGAAATCCTCCTCTTCGACGAGCCGACCACCGGCCTCGATCCGGTCATCAGCGACGTCATCGCCGAACTGATCGTGGAGATGGACCGCACGCTGAACACGACCACGGTCACCATCACGCACGACATGAAGGTGGCCTTCAAGATCGCCGACCGCGTGGCCATGCTCTACCAGGGACGCATCGTGGAAGAAGGGACACCGGAAGCGTTTCAGCAGTCGAAGAATCCGATCGTGCAGCAGTTCATCGAAGGACGGGCAGAGGGTCCGCTGACGGAGTGAACTGATGAAGCGCGAGCGCAATCGTCCGTAGGTCTGACGCGATTTGCGTCGACATGCTTTTCAATATAAAGTTCTTTCGTGCGACTGCCGATCAAGCGCGTCAAGCTCATTCTTCCGGCCTTGACCGAAGCGACGAGCCCCTACTGGCGCCCGATCAAGTACTCGCTCTTCCCGCCCCTCGGCCTGGCCACTCTGGCCGCCTATCTCGATCCGAGCCTGGAGATTTCGCTGCAGGACGAGCACGTCGAGAAGCTCGATCTCGACGACGATCCGGACCTGGTCATCATTCAGGTCTACATCACCAACGCCTACCGCGCCTACCAGATCGCCGATCACTATCGCGCCCGCGGCGCGTACGTGGCGCTGGGCGGACTTCACGTGACGTCGCTGCCTGACGAGGCGGCGCCGCACGCCGACACGATCTTCCTCGGGCCGGGCGAGCACACGTTTCCGATGTTTCTGAAGGACCTCGCCGTCGGTACGCCGCGGCCGCGCTACGAATCTTCCGTGCGCACGCTGAAAGAGCTTCCGCCCATTCGCCGCGATCTGATTCAACGGCATCGCTATCTCGTCCCGAACTCGATCGTCGTTTCGCGCGGCTGCCCGCACCACTGCACCTTCTGCTACAAAGACGGCTTCTTCGCCGGCGGCCGCACGTTCTACACGCAGCTCGTCGACGACGCGCTCGCGGAGATCGCGCGCCTTCCCGGCCGGCACCTCTATTTCCTCGACGATCATCTCTTCGGCAATCCGAAGTTCGCGCGCGAACTGTTCCGCGGCATGCGCGGGATGGGGCGCGTCTTCCAGGGCGCGGCAACCGTCGATTCGATCCTGCGCGACGACGTAATCGAAGAAGCGGCGGCCGCGGGGCTGCGCAGTCTGTTCGTCGGATTCGAGACGCTGTCGAATGCAAGCCTGGCCGGCGCCGGCAAGCGTCAGAACCTCAACCGCAGCTACCGCGACGTGGTCCGCCGCCTCGACAGCCTGGGCATCATGATCAACGGCAGCTTCGTCTTCGGCCTCGACGGCGACGACCGCGACGTTTTCTCGCGCACCGTCGACTGGGCGGTCCAGTCGGGCCTGACCACGTCCACGTTCCATATCCTCACGCCGTATCCCGGCACGGCGCTCTTCGCGGAGATGGAAGCGCAAAACCGGATCGCAACGCGCAACTGGGATCTCTACGACACGCGCAACGTGGTCTATCGCCCGACCAGCATGTCGCCCGAAGAACTGAAACGCGGCTACGACTGGGCCTACGAATCGTTCTACCGCTGGAGCGCGATCTTCAAAGCGTCATCCGCACACGAATCGTTCAAACACCGCGTCAAACACTTTGCCTACAGCGCAGGATGGAAAAAGTTCGAGGCGGCATGGGACCTCGTCATCCGCATCAAGCAACTCTCGCAGATGCGCCCGATCCTCGAAGCAGTGCTCGCACCGGTCGGCCAAAAATCACCACAGAGGCACAGAGGTCACAGCGAGTCCTCTGTGTTCTCTGTGCCTCAGTGGTGAAAACATGCTGCGAACGCGCAGGACGAGGCGCCGTTGGTCTACGATTCCGCGTCATGAAACGTCTTGCGCTTGTCCTGCCGCTGCTTTTCATCGCCGTCGCGCTTTCCGCCGCGCCGATCACCTTGCGCGTCGATGCGACGAATGTCGCTTCCAACGTCTATCACGCGCATCTGAGCATCCCCGCGACGCCGGGGCCGATGACGCTGTTCTATCCGAAATGGATCCCCGGCGAGCATGGGCCGACCGGGCCGATCAACGGCCTGGCAGGGCTACGCATCACCGCGAACGGACAGCCGGTGATCTGGCTGCGCGATCCGGTGGAGATGTTCGCGTTCAACGTCGACGTCCCGTCCGGCGCAACGTCGCTCGACGTCGATCTCGACTTTCTCGCGCCCGCGCCCGGCGCGAACTTCACCGCCGGCGCGTCGACCACGCCGCGGCTGGCGGTGCTGAGCTGGAACACCGTCCTGCTGTATCGCCGAGGAGTGGCGAGCGACTCGATTCAGGTCGATGCGTCGCTGCGCATCCCGGCCGGATGGCTTTACGCCACGGCGCTGGAGACGGTCGGACGCAACGGTGACGAGATCCACTTCGAGCCGGCCACGCTGACCACCGTCATCGACTCGCCGGTGCAGCTCGGGCAGACGCTGCGCAAGATCGATCTGGTCAGCCATTCGCCGCTGCGGCACACGCTGAATCTTCTTTCGGAGAGCACCGAGGCCACGGAGACGCCGGACGATTTCGCGACGCAGTACGGAAGGCTCGTCGACGAGACCACGGCCGTTTTCGGCGCGAATCATTACCGTCACTACGATTGGCTGCTCACGCTCAGCGACGCCGTCGCGCACTTCGGACTCGAGCATCACGAGTCGAGCGACGACCGCACCGACGAATCGACGCTGCGCGAAGACACGAGCCGCAAATGGGTGTCGGGCCTGATGGCGCACGAGTTCGTTCATTCGTGGAACGGCAAGTACCGCCGCCCGGCTGGCCTGGCCACCAACAACTACGACAAACCGATGACCGGCGAGCTGCTCTGGGTTTACGAAGGTCTGACCGAATACCTCGGCGATCTTCTTCCGGTGCGCGCCGGAATCCTGACGCCCGAGGACTATCGCGACAACCTGGCGCTGACTGCCGCGCAGATGACGCAGCACACCGGCCGCACGTGGCGTCCGCTGCTCGACACCGCCGTGGCCGCGCAGCTTCTGTACGAGGCGCCCGGTGCTTCGACGAACTGGCGCCGCAGCGTCGACTACTACCCGGAAGGCGAACTGCTCTGGCTCGACGCCGACATGACCATCCGGTCGCTGACGAACGGCAAGAAGTCGCTCGACGATTTCACGCGCGCGTTTTACGGCGGCGCGAGCGGGCATGCGGAGCTGAAACCGTACACGTTCGACGACCTCGTGGCCGCGCTGAACGCGGTCGCGCCGAACGACTGGCGCGGATTTCTGAATCAGCGCCTGACGTCGATGTCGGCTACGCCTCCGATGGGCGGCATCGAGCAATCGGGATGGCATCTCGTCTACAACGACAAACCGAACGTGGCGCTGCAATATCAAGAGGGCCGCTCCAAAGGCGCGGATCTGAACGCATCCCTCGGCTTCAACATCCGCGACAACGGCTCGGTCGGCGACGTGGTGCCCGAGTCGATTGCCGCCCGCGCCGGCCTCGCGCCGGGCGCGCACATCGTGGCCGTGAACGGCCGCGCCTACAGCACGGCGCGTTTGCGCGATGCGTTGAAAGCGTCGAGCAAGTCCACGACGCCGCTGACGCTCATCGTCCAGAACGGCGAGTTCTTCACGACCGCGTCGATCGACTACCACGGCGGCGAAAAGTACCCGCATCTCGAGCGCACGACCGGCAAGCCCGATTGGATGGAAACGCTGATCAAGCCGCTCGCGCCGCCGCCGGCGAAACCAGCGGTTGCGAAGAAGAAGTGATCGCGGAGTGGATCAGTAGATCAGTGATCAGTAGATCAGTGATCAGTGATCAGTAGATCAGGAAAGCGTCAGAGCAGTGTGCAGCGACTACTGACCCACTGATCTACTGATCCACTAATCCACTGAATACGAAAAAGGCGCGGTCGCCCGCGCCCTGCCGTACTGCGTTTCGACCGCGAGTTAGTCTTTGTGCATCCGGCGGTGATGCTTCGTGGTCGTCTTGGCCGTCGTGTCGGTAGTGGTGGTCGTCGTGTCGGTGCTGGTCGTCGACTGCTGCGTGGTCGTTTCCGTCGTGCTCGAGCTCATCGGAGCGGGAGTCTCGACGATCGTCGGCGTCGGGGCCGGAGCCGGCGTTTCAACGATCACCGGAGCCGGGGCGGGCGTGATCACAGTGGTTTCGGTCGTCGTCGTGCTGGCTGTCGTGTCGACCGTAGCCGGCGACTGCGTGACGACTACCGTCGAAGTGCTGCTGTTCTTCGGGATCAGATTTACGTTCGTGTTCGTGCCGATCGTGGAACCGTTGCCGGTACCGCCGGCGGAGCTGCTGGTGTAGGCGCGGCCGCTGTTATCGACAGCCGCCGGGCCGGAGATCACGGCCGGAGTCGGCGACGTGGCCACGCCCTCCGTGTTGGCCGGCGCGGGAACCGTTGCGACCGTGGTGCTGCTCGAATCCGCCGTTGCCGGCGCCTCGGTGCGGATCTGTCCGTAGCCCTGATCCGCGGCTACATCGTGGTGTGCACATGCGCTCATCGCGATTACGAGCGCCGCCGACCCCAGGCCGGCCACTGCTTTTTTCAGAATCGATTCTGTTCTCATTTTCCTGCTCCTTGCTGCCTTCGAACGGCAGCCGTCAAATGCCTTGCGGCAATCAACGGAAGAGCAACTAGCTTGCCCGAATTGATTTCAATAACATGCGAGCGTATGGCCGAGCGCGTCTGGAAAGTAAGTGAGCTCATCCGGCAGATCAACGTGGAGCTCTTTCGATACAACGACATAAGCGTCGAGGGCGAAGCCACGAACGTGGTCCGATCCGCGGCCGGACATATTTATTTTTCGATCAAGGATTCGCGCGCTCAGATGCGCGTGGTGCTGTTTGCGACCAATTCCCGCTTCCTCCGCTTCCGTATCGAAAACGGATTGCAGCTCATCGTCCGCGGGCGCCTGACGCTTTACGAGCAGAAGGGGGAGTTCCAGCTCAACGCCGTCGCCGTCGAGCCGGCAGGCCTCGGCGCGTTGCAACTGGCGTTCGAGCAACTGAAAAAGCAGCTCGCGGATGAAGGACTCTTCGATCCCGCCCGCAAGAAAGCGATTCCGATGCTGCCGCAGCGCATCGCCATCGTCACCAGCCCCACCGGCGCCGCGATCCGCGACGTCCTCAACGTCCTCGGGCGCCGCTTCGAAGGGCTGCACGTGCAGGTGTATCCGGTGCGCGTGCAAGGCCGCGATGCCGCGCGCGAAATCACCATCGCCATCCGCCATCTGTCGCGCTGGCAGATGCATGACGTCGTGCTGATCTGCCGCGGCGGAGGATCGCTCGAAGATCTATGGGCCTTCAACGAGGAGTCCGTCGCCCGCGCGGTTGCCGCGTGCTCGATCCCGACCATCTCCGCGATCGGTCACGAGACCGACTTCACCATCTGCGACTTCGTAGCCGACCTGCGCGCGCCGACGCCGTCCGCGGCCGCCGAGGTCGTGATTCGGGCCAAGAGTGAGATTTGTACGCAGATCGATCACATGGCGCGGCGCGTGCGGCACGTCGTCGAATCGCGCGTGCGTAACTACCGCCACGAACTTCGCCACCTCGCGTCGTCCGATCGGCTCGGACTCTTGCCGCGGCGGATCGCATCCCGCCGGGAACGCCTCGACCGCAGCCGCGTCACGCTTTTCCGCATGCTCGAAGCGCGTGCGCGATCGATGCGATCGCGTTTGGCCGCAGTCAACGCCCCGCTGCTGCGCTTCCCGTCACAGGTGGCCCGCGAACGCGAGCGCCTCCGCGCCACCGCCGCCACCCTCGGCGCAGTGTCGCCGCTCTCCGTCCTCTCCCGCGGCTACGCCATCGCCTTCTCCCGCACGAAACGCGGCCGGCGCAAGCCGATCATGGACGTCGCCTCGGTGGCGATCGGCGAACCGATCGAAGTGCAGTTGAAAACGGGCCGCCTCGCGTGCACGGTTGACGGAAAGACGATGGGGCTTGAGACTGTCTGGCCCACAACAGGGGAGTGATGGCCCGCAAGTCGAACGAATTCGAAAAAGCCTTTCAGCATCTCGAGACGATCGTGAAGCGTCTGGAGTCGGAGGAGATGCCGCTCGACGAGTCGCTGCAGCTCTTCGAAGAGGGCATCCGCCTCTCGCGCTTCTGCAATCAGAAGCTGGAAGAGGTGGAGAAGAAGATCGAGCTGATCCTGGCGGACGCCAAAGGGCAGCCGCGCATCGAGCCGTTCGAGGGCGAGGAGCTCGACGAGGTTCCTGAGGTCGACGAGGAGTGAGCGACCTCGGCGACTATCTCAATTCGAAACGGCAACTCGTCGATCGCGTCCTCGACGCGAACCTTGCTCCCGTCGAGACCGAACCAACTGTCATTCACGAAGCGATGCGCTACGCGGTCCTCGGCGGCGGCAAGCGCATTCGTCCGATCGTCGCCATCGCCGCGGCGGAAGCGTGCGGCGCGAATGTCGACGAGCTCCTCGTGCCGATCGCCGCACTGGAACTGATCCACACCTACTCACTCGTGCACGACGATCTCCCCGCGCTCGACGACGACGATCTTCGCCGCGGACGCAAAACCACGCACGTCGTCTTCGGCGAAGCCATGGGCATCCTCACCGGCGACGCGTTGCTGACCGAGGCGTTTTCGTGGCTGGCCAGGCCGGTGGTTGGGGTGGAGGCGGCGCACCAGCTTCGCGCCATCCGCGAAATCGCCGTCGCCGTCGATTCGCAGGGGATGATCGGCGGCCAGGTTGCCGACATCATCGCCACCGGCACTGACGAATCGACTCCCGAGCTGCTCGACTTCATCCACCGCAACAAGACCGGCAAGCTGCTGACGGCCTCGGTCGTCCTCGGCGGGCTGCTCGCGAACGCCCCGGACGTCAAGATCGACGCGCTACGAAACTACGGAAACGCGGTCGGCCTGGCCTTCCAGATCGTCGACGATCTCCTCGACCAGGAAGAGGACGCGGCCACGCTCGGCAAGACGGCCGGGAAGGATGTTGCACAAGGCAAACTGACCTATCCGGCGCTGTTCGGCACGGATGCGGCACGCGCGAAGGTAGAGGCGCTCCTCGGCGAGGCGCTCCGCAACGCTGATATCATCGCCGGCCCTGTGAACTATCTCCCCGGTATCGCGCGTTTCATCTGCGAACGGCGATCCTGAGAGGCGCCGCACCGCCATGACGCTCCTCGACACGATCAACTCGCCGCACGACCTGCGCAAACTGGACCGCAAGCAGCTCCACGAGCTCGCGGCAGAGATCCGTCACCGCATCATCGAAGTGGTCTCGAAGATCGGCGGCCACTTCGGCGGAAACCTCGGCATCGTCGAGCTGACGCTGGCGCTGCACTACGTCTTCGACACGCCGCGCGACCAGATCGTCTTCGATACCGGCCACCAGTCGTATCCGCACAAGCTGATCACCGGACGCCGCGATACGTTCGACACCATCCGCATGCACGGCGGGATCTCCGGCTTCTGCAAGCGCGAGGAGTCGGAGTACGACGTGTTCAACGCCGGTCACGCTTCGACTTCCATCTCCGCCGCCCTCGGCATCGCCGTCGCGCGCGACATCAAGCATGACGACTATCGCGTCGTGGCCATCATCGGCGACGGCGCGCTGTCCGGCGGGCTGGCGCTGGAAGGCCTCAACCAGGCCGGACATCTCAAGCGCAAGTTGATGATCATCCTCAACGACAACGACATGTCGATCTCGACGAACGTCGGCGCCATGTCGGGATATCTGAACGGGCTGATCAAAGGTCAGGCTTACAACCAGGCCAAGGATCTGGCGCGCGGCATCATGGATCGCATCCCGCTCGTCGGCGGCAAGCTCCACGGCATTGCCAGCGACATGGAGCAGCTCTTCAAGCACATGATCGTGCCAGGCACGCTCTTCGAGGAGCTCGGCTTCAAGTACCTCGGACCGTTCGACGGCCACGATCTCGATTTCCTGATCGACCTTTTCGAGAAGAACAAGGATTACAACGGCCCGCTCCTCGTGCACGTGATCACGAAAAAGGGCAAAGGCTACGTGCCGGCCGAGAACAAGCCAATCTGGTCGCACGGCGTCTCCCCGTTCGACATCGAATCCGGCGAGGTCGTGCCGTCGACGAAGGCGTCTGCGCCGAGCTACACGGCCGTTTTCGCGGAGACGCTGATCGAGCTGGCCAAACGCGATCCGAAAATCGTCGGCATCACCGCGGCGATGCCGGACGGAACGGGGATGGACAAATTCACGAAGGCCTTCCCCGAGCGCGCGTTCGACGTCGGCATCGCCGAGGAGCACGCGGTGACGTTCAGCGGCGGTCTGGCCACGCAGGGCATGAAGCCGATCGCGGCGATCTACTCGACGTTCCTGCAGCGCGCCTTCGATCAGGTTTTCCACGACGTGGCCATCATGGATCTGCCGGTCGTCTTTGCTCTCGATCGCGGCGGCATCGCCGGCGCCGACGGGCCGACGCACCACGGCATCTACGACATGGCCTATCTGCGCATTTTCCCGAACATGATCTGCATGGCGCCGAAGGACGAGAACGAGCTGCGGCACATGCTGAAGACGTCGTTCGAGACCGGCCACCCGACGTCGCTGCGCTACCCGCGCGGCAACGGCTTCGGTGTGACGATGGACGCGGAACTGAAGTCGTTGCCGATCGGCAAGGGCGAGGTGTTGCGCGAAGGCAACGCCGGCGCGATCTTCGCCATCGGCAACGAAGTCTGGCCGTCGATGCAGGCGGCGGAAATCCTGGCGAAGGAAGGGATCGAAGTCGCGGTCATCAACGCCCGCTTCATCAAGCCGCTCGACGATGAGCTGATCGCGAAGTACTGCCGTCCGTTCACGAAAATCATCACCGTCGAAGAAGGCTCGCTCGCGGGCGGCTTCGGCGCGGCGATCATGGAGCGCGTCCAGCAACTCGGCATCCGCGACGTCGCCTTCCACCGCATCGGCATCCCCGACGAGTACGTCCACCACGGCGCGCAGGACGTCCTCCGCGCGCAATACGACCTCGATGCGAACGGGATCGCGAAGAGGGTGCGGGAGTTCCTTAGCGTCGCCGTCGCCACAGACGAGACCGACCCACATCTGCGGGCATTGAAAGCGAGCGGCGCGACGCTCGGCGAAGTGGCTGAATACCTCTTCAAAGACGTCCCGAAAGAAGAACTCGACCGGCTTCCCGGCTCTGACAACGTCGATGAGGTGGTGTACGGGCTTCGCCGCACCGCGACGAAGTAATGAACCTCCACTTCGTCGATACCTGGTATCTCGTCGCTCTTGCCGACCCATCCGATTCTCATCATCGCCAGGCTAAGCAGCTCGACCGTTCGGTCGAGGGCCTCTTTCTAACTCACGACGCGGTTCTCACGGAACTCCTGACGTATTTTTCCTCGGGCGGCCGCAACTCACGCGCCCAGGCCGCAGCTCTTGTTTACAACATCCTTCAACGCTCGGACTATCAGGTCGAGCGCGGCAGCGATCTCTTTGCGGCGGCGCTAGCGCTCTACTCGCAACGCCCCGACAAGGAGTACTCGCTCGTCGACTGCATGTCGATGACCCTGATGCGCGAGCGCGGCATCACGCACGTCCTCACCAACGACCATCACTTCCGCCAGGAAGGGTTCACCGTCATCAACGAATGAAGAAGCAGCGGCTGGACGTCGCCCTCGTCGAGCGCGGACTTTGTGAGACGCGGTCGAAGGCGCAGTCGCTGATCATGGCCCGGCGGATTCTCGTCAACGGCGAGCACGTCGACAAGGCCGGTGCGAATGTCGGCGATGACGACGAATTGCGCGTCGAGGAGTTGGAGCATCCCTGGGTCGGACGCGGCGGGATGAAGCTTGCGCACGCTCTGCGCGAATTCGGGATCAGCGTCGAAGGGAAAATCTGCGCCGACGTCGGCGCCTCCACCGGCGGATTCACCGACGTGATGCTGAAGGGTGGCGCAAAGAAGGTTTACGCCATCGACGTCGGCTACGGCCAGATCGACGTCTCGCTTCGTAACGATCCGCGCGTCGTCAATCGTGAGAAGGTCAATGCGCGGTATCTCACCGCTGCGGATTTTGAGGAGGTCATCGAGTTCGTATCGATCGACGTCTCCTTCATCCCGTTGAAATTGATCCTTCCGGCGGTGGCCACGTTTCTTCGCGGCGAATTCGTTGCCTTGATCAAACCGCAGTTCGAAGTCGGCAAAGCCGACGTCGGAAAAGGCGGGATCGTGCGCGATGAAACGAAGCGTGCTGCCGCCGTCGACGCCGTCGTCACATTTGCGCGCGAGATCGGGTTCGACGTCCGCGGCGTCATCGCGAGTCCGGTCAAAGGCGCCGAGGGAAATGTCGAATACCTGATGTACGCGGGGAATTTGGCGGATAGGGCCATCTAATCAGGGCAGCCGGATTCCGGCGGTTGCGCTGCGCTTCGTCTGGGTCGCGTAGTTGCGCCAATGGGTCCGGCTGCACTTTTTTCAGGGACGCCGCTGCAGGTACTCCCGCAATCCCTCTTCCCACGACTCCGGTTTGACGCCGGTGATGCGTTCGTAACGCTCCGTCGAAAGGACGGAGTACGCCGGCCGCGTTGCCGGACGAACGTAAGCGTCACTCGAAACCGGAATCACCGTCGACTGGTCGCCGACGATCGCACGGGCGAAGTCGAACCAGGTGCACTCCGGCTCATCGGCGTAATGGACGATGCCGCGCGCGTTCTCGTCGCCGTGCGCGCGTTGCGCGAGACGGACGATGGCGTCGGCGAGGTGCGGCGTGTACGTCGGCCGTCCGCGCTGATCGTTGACGACGCGCAGCGGATTCGTTCCCTTGCGGACTTGATTGCGAATGGCCTCGACGAAGTTCGGACCATGGACGCCGAATAGCCATGCCGTTCGGAGGACGACGAATTTCCGCGCCACCGTTGCAGCCTGCTCGCCGACGAGTTTGGATCGACCATACGCCGACAGCGGAGCCGACGCGTCGTTGACTTCGTACGGCGTCCGTTTGGCGCCGTCGAACACGAAATCGGTTGAAAGCTGCACGAGCAGCGCATCAACCTCATTCGCCGAATCGGCCAGGAACTCGACCGCCGATCCGTTGATCGCCGTGGCCAGATGCTCGTTCGTTTCCGCATCGTCGACTTTCGTGTACGCGGCGCAGTTGACGATGATGTCCGGCCTCGCGCGGCGAACCGCATCGCGAACGGCGGCGGGATCGGTGATGTCGAGATCGGATTTCGTCAGCGGAAGGACGGTTTCATCGCGTGACTTCAGCGCGGCGCAGACGTCGTGGCCGACCATACCGCCCGCTCCGGTGACGAGCCAGCGAAGCGTCACGCGTACTTGCCGCCGTCGGTCTTGACCTGGACCTTGATCTGGCGCGGCTCGCGCGGAACGATCAGGCCGAGGGCGAAGAACGCGTAGAGGATGCGCGCGTTGTCCGCGGAAGCCAGCGGCGGCGTGTTCACCAGCTCGTAGAGGACTTTGCGTCCGTCGACGGCGTCGAGCAGTCTCTGTTCATCGTCATCCAGCACCAACCCCTCGGTGTGGCCGGTCGAGCGGGCGAAGAGCGTCGTCTTCGTGCCGAGGCGCGCCACGAGAGAACGCGCGTCGGCGACGTGCCGCACGCCGTGCAGGATCGCCATCGGCACCGGGATGTCGACCTTGATGAACTCGAGCCGCTTGTCGCGGCCGGCAGTGAAGCTCACCGTGCCGGAGTCCCATCCGAAGACAGGCCAGATGATCTCCTCGATCTGCCCGCGCACCGCGGTGAACAGCTCTTCGGGCGTGATCGCGTTCATCGCCACGAGCGTGGTGCCGTGACGATTGCCCGTTTCTTTCGCGCGTGCCACGCTTTCCTCGTACTGGCGGCGCGTGATGCGGCCTTCGCGGAGAAGCTTGTCGCCGAGCGATTCGGCGAGCTGGTTGGTGGTCGCGAAAACGATCTGGCCGTGATCGAGATAGATCCGCTTGACCTCATCGCCGCGTTTGCAGTCGACGCGTCCGGGCGCGCGGTATCGATGGATCTTCACCAGCACCTCGGCAAGAGGCATCTGGGAGATCTCCGTCTGATACAGAGGTGTTGCGGGTTCCGGCGTCAGTGGCACAGCGCGCCCTTCGGAACGAGTTACGCGTTCTTCTTCTCTTCGAGTGTGGCCGTCTTCTTGTCGTCGCGCGCCTTCAGGCCATCGCGAAAATTGGAGATGCCTTCGCCGAGTCCCTTGCCGAGTTGCGGCAGCTTGCCGGCGCCGAAAACGACCAGGATGATTGCGAAAATGATGAGGAGCTCCGGTACTCCGAGTGAACCGAACATTTAGTAGCCTCCGAGTTGGTTGCCGCGGCGGCCCCTGAATTCCGCATCGACGAACCCGCCAAGTGTAGTACGAATCGCTGATTTCCCGTGACAACAAGCCATTCCTGCGGATGGATTTCGCCTCGAAAAACGGCTGTTACCATGCGCCCGAATGATCGACCTCACCGGACTCAACCCGCAACAGCGCGAAGCCGTGACGCACGGCGAAGGGCCGCTGCTCGTCCTGGCCGGAGCGGGCTCCGGCAAGACACGCGTGATCACGTATCGCATCGCGTGGCTGATCGGCGAGCTCGGTGTGAATCCGACGAACATCCTCGCTGTAACGTTTACCAACAAGGCCGCGAACGAGATGGTCAGCCGCGTCGGCCACCTCGCGCCTGGCAGCGGCGCGCGGGCGCATGGCAACCTCTGGATCGGGACGTTTCACTCGACCTCGCTCCGGATGTTGCGCCGCTACGCCGACCGCCTCGGCTACACGAAGTCCTTCGCCGTCTACGACACCTCGGATCAACTCACGCTGGTCCGCCGCTGCATGCGCGAGCTGCAGATGAACGACGAGGCCTTCCCGCCGCGATCGATTCTCAACCGCATTTCTGCCTCGAAGAATGAGCTGATCGGACCGGCTGAGTACGAGAAAGAGAATCTCGACTTTTTCGGCTCGCGCGTGGCCGAGGTTTACCGGATGTATCAGCGCCGGCTCAAAGAGTACGACGCCATGGATTTCGATGACCTCATCGGAAACTACGTCGCGCTCATCGAGAAAAACGAAGACATCGCCGAGGAGATCCACAACCGTTTTCAGCATCTGCTGATCGACGAATATCAGGACACCAACCGCGCGCAGTACATGCTCATCAAAGCGCTGGCGGGCAAGCGGCAGAACATCGTCGCGGTCGGCGATGAGGACCAGTCGATCTACAAGTTCCGCGGCGCGGACATCAACAACATCCTGAATTTCGAACGCGATTTTCCCGGCGCGCGGATCATCAAGCTCGAACAGAACTACCGTTCCACCGGCAACATCCTCGATGCGGCCACCGGAGTCGTCGCCAACAACATCGCGCGGAAGGGGAAGACGCTTTTCACCGACTCCGGCAGCGGCGAGCCGGTGCGCGTGGTGACGTGCAGCAACGAGCGCGAAGAGGCGCAGTTCGTCATCGACAAGATGACCAGCATGCGCGGGCGCTACAAGCTGTCCGACTACGCGATTCTGTTCCGCACCAACGCGCAATCGCGGCCGTTTGAAGAAGAGCTGCTGCGCGGCAACATCCCCTACTCCGTCGTCGGCGGCGTGAAGTTTTACGAGCGCGCCGAGATCAAGGACGTGCTCTCGTTTCTGCGTTTGGCCATCCGTCCGCACGACACGCCGTCGATCGAGCGCGTCATCAATGTCCCGTCGCGCGGCATCGGCGATACGACGATGAAGGCGCTGAACGATCAGGCCGCGGCGCAGAACGTCACGCTCTGGACGGTGATCGAAGGCGATCTGTCGTTCCTGCCGCCGCGCGCGTCGAAGGCCGTGAAGGAGTTCCGCGAGATCGTGCACGACCTGCAGCGCGCGGCGAACCATCCGCTGCCGGAGCTGTACGACTACCTGCTCCTGCGCACCGGCTATCGCCGCATGTTGACGGAATCGCGCGACGTGCAGGACGAATCGCGGCTGCAGAACATCGACGAAATGATGAACTCCGCGCGCGAGTACTCGGAGCAGAACCCTGGCGCGACGCTCGGCGATTACCTCGACTCGCTAACGCTGATGTCGGACCTCGACAAGTACGAATCGCAGAAAGGCGTCACGCTGATGACGCTGCACTCGGCGAAGGGGCTGGAGTTCAAAGTGGTCTTCCTCACCGGGATGGAGGAAGGAATCCTGCCGCATTCGCAGTCGAAGGAATCGAACGAGGATCTCGAGGAAGAGCGCCGCCTTTGCTACGTCGGCATGACACGCGCCCGCGAGCAGCTCTGGTGCGTGCATTGCCTCGAGCGCCGGCTGCACGGGCAGTTTCGCGAACAGAGTCCGTCGCCGTTCATCACCGAGATCCCCGAAAACGTTCGCGAGGAAGTGCGCATGGCTCGCGCGCGCTACGTGCCGGACGCGCCGTCGTGGCGCGAGCGGCCGATGCGGCAATCCGATCGCTACAGCGACCGCTACTCCGGCGAGCCGCGCCGCGCGCAGCCGTCGCCGTATTCGCGTCCCGCGTCACCGCCGCCTCGGATCGCGTCTCCCGCGCCACCGCCGCGAAAGAACGACTCCGTCAACGGCGTGCTGGCGTTTTTCAAAGAGTCGCCGGTGCAGCTCGATCCCGCTGCGCTTCGTCCTGCCGCACCGCCGAGCGCGCCCGCGGCGCTCAAGCGCGGACAGCGCGTGCGCCACGAACAGTTCGGCGACGGCACCATCCTGACGATGGAAGGCTCCGGTCCCGAGGCCAAGCTCACGGTCTACTTCGACCGCGGCATCGGCTCGAAAAAATTCATCGCCAAGTACGCGAAACTAACGCGGCTGTGAATTCGCGGGCAGGAGGTAGATCACCTCGCCCTTGCGCGACATGCCGAGGTCTTCGCGGGCGATGCGCTCGACGGCGAAGGTCGACTTCTTCACGCTGTCGATCTCGGCGCGCAATCGCGCGTTCTCTTTCTCGAGCTGGCGGATCTCGGCATTCAGCGAATCCACCCGCTTGCGCGACTGCTGCAATTCCGCGGTCGCGCGGCCGGTGACGAAGAGCGAGGCCGCGCCCGCGACGACGAGAATCGCCACCAGCACCACCGCGATTCTGCGGATCGTTTGCGTGGCGCGGCGCGGAGAGCGCGTGGAGGCGGCGGGCTGCATGTGTGAAGGTAGTGTCGCGGGTCGGTGCGGCAGTGTCAACGCCGTATAATTCGCCGCGGTGACGCGCGACGCCGCACAGAACCCTCTCAACGAGCGGTACGCCTCGAAGGAGATGTCGTATCTCTTCTCCGCCGACTACAAATTCCGGACGTGGCGAAGGCTCTGGATTGCGCTGGCCGAGGCGGAGAAAGAGCTCGGTCTGGAGATCACCGGTTCGCAGATCGCCGAACTGAAAGCGGCGGCGAACGACATCAATTACGCCGACGCCGAACGCCGCGAACGCGAGATTCGGCATGACGTGATGTCGCACATCTACGCCTTCGGTCTCCAGGCGCCGTCCGCGAAAGGGATCATCCACCTCGGCGCGACCTCGGCCTTCGTCACCGACAACACCGACATTCTCCAGATGCGCGAAGCCCTCGGCATCATCCGCCGCCGCATCGTCAATCTGATGGCCAAGCTGCGGGATTTCGCCTGGAAATGGCGCGCGACTCCGGCCCTTGCGTTCACACACTTCCAGCCGGCGCAGCTAACGACCGTCGGCAAACGCGCGACTCTGTGGCTGCACGATCTGCTGCTCGATTTTCGCGAAGTCGAGTTCCGCCTCTCCCAACTCGCGCTCCTCGGCGTGAAAGGTGCGACAGGTACGCAGGCCTCGTTCCTCAGCCTCTTCGAGGGCGATGAAACGAAAGTGAATCGGCTCGAACAGCTCGTCGCGGAAAAGGTCGGCATGCGCCGCAGCTATCCCGTTTCCGGGCAGACCTATTCGCGCAAGGTCGATTCGCAGGCCGTGAACGTGCTCTCCGGATTCGCGCAGTCGGCGTCGAAGTTCGCGTACGACATGCGCCTGCTGCAGCACCTCCGCGAGATCGAGGAGCCGTTCGAGGCCGAGCAGGTCGGCTCGTCGGCGATGGCGTACAAGCGCAACCCGATGCGCGCCGAACGGATTGACGCGCTGTCGCGGCACCTCATTGTCAACGCGCTCAACCCCGCCTTCACGGCGGCGACGCAATGGTTCGAGAGGACCCTCGACGATTCCGCGAATCGCCGCATCGCCATCCCCGAGGCCTTTCTGGCGGCGGATGCGATCGCGCTCATCTATGACAACATCGCCGCCGGGCTGGTCGTGCACGAAGAAGTGATCGCGGCCAACGTCCGGCGCGAGCTGCCGTTCATGATGACCGAGAACCTGATGATGGAAGGGACGCGGCGCGGCGGCGACCGGCAGGTGCTGCACGAGCGCGTGCGCATCCATTCGCAGGCGGCCGCGGACGTGCTGAAATCGGGCGGCGACGAGAACGATCTCTTCGACCGCATCGCCGCCGATCCGCTGTTCGGCATCGATCGCGCATCGATCGCAGAGATGGCGAAACCGGAGAATTACACGGGCCTTTCGAAGCAACAGACGGAACGATTTCTCATCGAGGACGTCGATCCCATCCTCGAAGCGGAGCGGTCACACATCGGAACGGAAGTCGGCGAGGTGCGGGTATGAAACGAATTCTTCTGTCGTTGGCCGCGGCGGCACTGTACGCATGTTCGTTTCACGCGGCGCCCGATTCGAATCCGTCAAGGTCGCAAATCGCGGCCTCGGATGCACAGACAGGGGCGGCCAGCGCACCGGCGCAGCAGATGACGTCGCACGGTCTGGCCGGATGGATCGGCCAGGAGTTCGCCGGACGGACGACGGCCAACGGCGAAATCTTCGATCCGATGCTGATGACGGCATCGCACCGCACGTTGCCATTTGGGACCCTGCTCGACGTCCACAATGCGAAGACCGGCCAGACGGTGCGCGTCCGCGTCAATGACCGTGGCCCGTACGTGGGCGACCGCCTGATCGACCTTTCGTACGCGGCGGCGCAACAGATCGGAATCGCCGAAAGCGGTGGCGGCGAGATCGACATGACCGTGGTGAAGATGGGCCGCGGCGACCGCGAGCCGCCCGCGTCGTTCAACGTGACCGTGCCCGATACGAGCGCCGTCGCGGCGACGCCGACTCCGACGCCCGTTCAAGTCCCCGCTCCCGCGCCATCGACTCCGCAGCCGCAGCCTTCCGCGCCGGTAACAGTCGAAAGCGTTCAGGTAACCGAACAGCATGCGAGCGGCGTCGAGACGCGGCGTCAGGTAGCCGCGAACGGCACCACGATCGAAGACGTGCCGGTGAAGACGTCGCCGCTGCCGCCGACACCCGCGCCGATGACTCCTCGCGTGACGCCACAACCGCAGCCTCGTCCCGCGACACCGCGCACGGGACGCTACGTCGTCCAGGTCGGCGCATTCTCGCAGGAAGCGAATGCCAAAGCGCTGCAGAAGAAGCTCGCCGGCATCGGCCAGGACGCGACGATCGAGCACACTTCGCTCTACCTGGTCCGCATCGGCCCGTTCGAAACGCGCGACCAGGCAGCAAGCGTTCGCGCGAAACTGGAAGCGTCCGGGATTTCGGCGATCATCACGACCGCGCAGTAATGTCATCCTGAGCCGCCGGAGCGACAGAGGCGGACGGTCGAAGGAATTCCGGCTGAAACCGCGGATGGGCGGTGGGCATGACGGCCGGCAATTCGCCGATCGGAAGAGTTCCCATCTTCGAAATTCGATGCTGCATTTTGAAGCATTGATGCAGCTTTTCGCAGCATCGATGCTGCGTTTTGAAGCATTGATGGTGCTGTTTCGCACCATCGACGGTGCGTTTTGCAGCATTCATGGTGCTCTTTCGCACCATCAACGGTGCGTTTAGCAGCATTCATGGTGCTCTTTCGCACCATCAATGGTGCGTTTGAAG
>Ga0068868_100000136_pt1 | contig 47292 bp, 79 predicted proteins | sample KBSMisM42_FD_64660 | JGI IMG/M metagenome (GOLD analysis project Ga0068868, IMG submission 64660) | Miscanthus rhizosphere microbial communities from Kellogg Biological Station, Michigan, USA - KBS Miscanthus M4-2 | ecosystem: Host-associated > Plants > Roots > Rhizosphere > Soil ...
GTAATCCTAAGACTGCAAAGTATGTGCAGGATATGATGGGGAGGCTTGGAGCTACGCCTGCGGCTGCGAATGATGTAACAGCTATTCCAGCGAACGATACTACCTTACCCATTAACGGCAAAACCGGCGTCCCCGCGCTCGATTTAATCGACGCCCAGCAACGATTCCACGTTCTCGCAATGGCCCGTGAAGAATTTCGCCGTCGCGACACCCAGGACAAAACTGACGTAGAAGTTCGCCACCAAAACTCTCTCGCGCAAGCAGATGCAGGTGTGGCCGTCACCAACCCACCTACACATGATGACTACATTCGCGCCTGGGGCCCGAATATTGGTCCACAGAAAGAAGAAGAACTCAACGCACAGAAGCGTCTCGGAACCTTTAAAAAGAGTATGAACACTCTTCCTGATGCACAGATTGCAGCACAGGTTGCTGCACTGAAGCCCAAGAACCCAGATACTTTCGCCGTGGACTCAAAGGCGTATGCCGAGGCACAGCAGGCCGCATCACAAATAATTTCTGCAAGGCAGACGGATGCCGCTGGCTACGTGATCGGAAACTATCCCGGCGTGAAGGAAGCTTGGCAGGGCGCGAATGATCCTAACAGCCGGCAAAAGGCGTATACCGCGATGAATACTGCGTATACAAATCTCGGTACACCAGCCATCGACCGTAAGCCGATGACGAAAGAGCAGGCCGCGAACATGAAAGAGCAGTTCGAAATCATGCCGGATGCGCAAAAGCTGGCGACTATTCGAAGCTGGCAAAATGAAATGGGGCCGCTCTTTCCTCAAGGTATGCGACAGCTTTCAGACTCTGGCCTCGGAGTGGAGACGTACCTTGCGGATACGATGAAGACAACTCCAAGCTATGCTGGTACTGCGGTGAGAGTTCTGCAGGGACTGCGGATTATGAAAGAAAATCCCGCACTCATGCCCGATGAAAAAATATTCAACAACGTCTTCGCTTCAACCATTAATCCGCAAACTCAAGTTAAAATCGCACCAGCTGATATGGGCGCGGTAAAGAAAGCGGCGCTTGCCCTTTATGTAGCTGATGGTGGGCAGCCCGGTGGAGTTCCGGATGCGGGTTATCTTCGCCAGGCCCTCGGCGGTGATAAGAATAATTCCGATACTGGTTGGATGAATGGCGGGCTTGGGTTCCAGACGATTTTGCCTGCTGGCGTGACCGGCCATCTCTTTACAAACTGGAAGAATGGGTTGACTGGTAATGACTTGCTTCATCTTGGTGGCGGAGATTACCCCCGGTACGGTTCGGGTGTTTATGCACCAGCAGCAGCGATCGTGAATAACGGTGTCTTTGTAAAGCGTGCGCCTGATCGCTACGAAATCCACATGATGCCAGACGGCGGCACCCTCCGTAATAAAGACGGCTCCCCGTACATCATGGTAATCACTCCCGATCAGGTAAGGAAGCATTTCTAATGTGGCAGGATCCTTACGATTTATCTCTTGGAGTAGACTCGCCGGCGGCCGCTGAGCCTGCAGGGCCGACGAATTTGTGGCAGGATTTTAAGCATAGCTTTCAATCAACCTTTAACTACAATGAGCTTGATTCTTCCACGGCATTTACATCTGAACTTTACGATCGTATCTACGAAAACGATCAGCGCATAGCTCAGATGATGCCAAACTATAGGCCACCGATTAGCGAAGTGACTCCCGAAGATCTTATGGTTATGTCCTCACAGTTCACTGACCAGGACATGACTCCAGCTTACGTAACGCAGGCACAACGTTCGGCAGCGCTCGCGAAGTATAAAATCTACGAAGCGAACATGGAGGAACTTCAAAAGAAGTTTCCGGCCGAGGTCCGAACCTTTTCGGATATGTTTAATGATGTGAAAGCTGCGCGGGAGAAAGCATTTCAAGATGTGCAAAGTGCGAGCCAGGGTTCCGGGTTTGCTGGAACCGTCGGCGGATTTTTTGGCGGGGCCGCCTCGCAGTTTGATGCTACCCGTAATCCCTTGCAGTTTGCGAGCCTTTTTGCTGGTGGTTTCGGAAAGGCTGCAGCTACGCGAATTGCAACCGAGGCCGGAGTATTTGGTACAGGGCAAGTAGTGCAGGACGCACTTTTCACGCAACCTGCGAGGCAGGCATTTAATGAACCTAACGTGAACTACGTCGAAGATTTTGCCACGGCCGCGCTTTTCGGTGGGCTGTTCCGCGGAGTTCATGAAGGAGCAGCGCCAGCATTTCGCGCACTGGAAGATAAGATAGCGCCGGGACGTGGATTTGCGAGGGCGCTCGAGGAAGATGTGCGCGCTTGGCATCCAACAGAGGACTCATTTAATTTAGATAATCCTACGGGACGAGCGGGCGCCGCGATCTTTTCTCACGACGAGGCCTTGCGCGCTGAGAACCCCTACGGAAACTCCGATGAAGGAATGGCTCGGTTTGTTCGTGATCTGGATCAGATAGATCAAAGTTATACGACCGGTGAACCTCCTGTTGATCCTAACCCGAGAGTACCTGGAGATATTCGAACCGCGACGGTCGATCGTAGTTTACTTCAAATTGAAGCGCCCGAAGTTTTTCAGCGACTAACTTCGGCCGAGGCTAAGCTCGACGAAGCTACGGGAGTGGCGAAGACTATCTCAGACTCAATCGATAATCGAAGTGTTGGAGATATCGCGGCGCACTTTCTTGATAAAGATACGTCGAATCTTATCAAGTCGCTGGAAAGCGATATGAATGATGTGAAGGCTAGACAAGAAGTTCGGGCCGCCGCTGAAAAACAATTAAATACAATCGTAGAGTCCATCGGCCCCGATCGTTTTATTCAGGCTGCGAATGATTCACTTATCAAACCAAAGTTTGAATTACGGACTGCGCGTGGAGCGGAGAAGGCCGCGAGGCAGGAGTTCAATGCGGCAGCTCGAGATGCGTTTGATGAACTGGACCGGATTAAGTCTCGGAAAGAAGCGGCCGCGCTAGTGGAACATGCGAAGGCGGTAGAGGCTGCAAAGCCAGTAACTGTCAACGATAGTCCCGCCCCACTTACTCGTGAAAGTACTGAGGCTGCTGTGAAGTCTACAGAAGTAGTGAATGATGAGTTGCCAAAGATAGTCGAAAGTAGTGCTGAAAAGGAAAAGACGGCTCTTGCTGAACCCGCCGAAGGCGAGCCTAAACCTATTACTTTCTCCTTACCAAACGGCGACGAAGTTCACCTCGACTTCAAAATCGACGACGAAGGAACTCCCCGAACCGTTCGTGAACTTCTTTCATCACTGCAAGATGAAGATGCCATGCTCGCTGCTATGAAGGTTTGCACGCTATGAGTTTTCTTGATTGCATTAAATCGGCGGTTGAAGCTGGATCGATTAAACCCGAGAAGGGCGTGCAGGCGCAAGCTGAATGGCAGGCGGCGTATGATAAAGCTATCGCAGATGGGCTGTCGGAAGATGGCGCGCACGCAGCAGCCGGCATCGCCGCCGTGGATACGGTGACGAAATCTACTGGCGACAAGCGCTGGCAGAAAATCAATACCATTGAAAAGCAGCATCGGCTTTATCGCCGGTTGGAGAATATGAAGGATATCCGGAAGGAATCCTACGATGTAATGCGCGATGTGAATATTGCTCAAGATCGTAACCTGGGCGTAGCTATGTCGCATATCGATGCGTTGCTAGATAAGTACGGTACGAAAGGGCTTGGCTGGCGGTCGATTAAGAACCTTGACAACGTAGTCGAAGAAGCCTACGCTCCCGGTTCCACTAAAGATAAAGCCGCCGAGTCCATGGCGAAATCTGTAAAGGATCTTTTCGAATGGCTGAATAAGCGCGCGAATATGGAAGGGGCTTCAATCCATACGAATGAACTATGGCGACTGCCACAACGGTTTGACCGCCTAAAGGTTCGACAATTTACGCGCGAAGAGTTCGCGGCCCGGATGGAGTCACTTGGTGACTGGGACGTTATTAAGTATAATGGTAAGCTAGTTCCAGAAGCTAATCGTCGTGAAGTGCTCATGCACATGTACGATAACATTCGGGGAGATGGGCCGAAGATTGAACCGGGTCAATCAAAGGGTTCCGCGAACATCGCTACGAGGCTTAACGAGCAACGTTTCTTTTACTATAAAGATGCTAAGTCCTATCTCGCCTCGATGAAGGACTTTGGGGCCGGGAATGTTTACGACCAGATCCTGGGCACGATCCACATTATGTCGCGAGATATCGCGATGATGGAGACGTTCGGTCCTAACTCGCAATCTGGCTTTAACTTCATGAAGCGAATGGTGGAGGATCAGGGGCGGACGTTGGAACTGGCCTCGGATGGGAGTAAGCGAAAGAGTGTTATTAAGACGCGGAATGAAACGCTTTCGGCTCTTGATGATCAGTATAAGTTGTTAGCTGGTCACGTAGTGGGACCCGAGGAAAATCTTCCAGCGCTGTATGCGAATAATGCTATGGGATTTGTGAAAGCGCCTTTGCTTTCCGGGGTGCTTCTCGCGTCCTTTCCAGATATCGCAGCGGTGAAGTCGCTGAGCCATGCGGTTGCGGGATTGCCGACAACAGGTTTCATGCGGAGTTACGTAAAGAACTTCTTGCTCAATCCGAAGGATTTTCGCCAGTCCGCCATTCGCTCTGGCCTTATCGCGCATAACCTCATCTCCATGTCACATACCTACGCAAAGTTTCATGGACCACTGGAGGGGAGTAAGTGGGTTCAGCATTGGGCCGATTTTCATTCACGGATCGGCTTGGCAACGCATCATAACCAGGTGGTGCAGAATGCCTACGGTATGGAGGCGATGGGGGAATTTGCGGAGCAAGCCAAGAAGAAGTTTGACGATACTCCGTTCTCAACTCAGATGGCGGCGAGAGGTATTACTGAAGCTGATTGGGACCATTTCCGCGCACAGGCCATTCATGATCCCGGCGGCTTTCATCAGCTTCGGCCGATTGATCTCATCAACTCTATTGAAGGGGACGCTAAGCATAATATTAGGGTAGGTGAGAAGTTCCAAGATTACCTTATCTGGGCCACGCATCAGTCTTTCCCAAATCCTGATGTGGTTATTCGTCAAATGCGAGGTGATGCCAATTCACCGGCGACTGTAGCTGGTGTTGCCCTTCGGGGTATTATGACCTTTCGAAGTTATCCGCTGACGATCATGACAAATCAGCTTGGGGCCATCGCACGCCTTCCAACGTCTGGTTCGTCTATTAAAGCTTTTGCGAAATTCGCTTTGATGATGACTCTCTTTGGTGCAGCTTCGATGCAAATGAAAGCATTGAAGGATGGGAAGGATTTGTATGATCCCACTGATCCGACATTCTGGGCGGCGTCAATTGCCAATGGCGGTAGCTTCGGTCTTGCCGGTGACATGATTTATAACTCAATTAAGGGCGGTAGCCTTTCAAAAGCTATTGCCACACCTTACGGCCAAGCCCTGGACGCAACCGTCCGCCCGCTTGGTGATCTCTTCCAGTCAGCTAAAAACAAATTCGGTATCGGCCAGTTTAAAGAAACTCACGCCACTCGCGATGCAGTGAAACTTGCAGCGACATATGGTCCCCAGACGTGGTGGCTTAAGCTCTTGATGGAACGGTATTTTTATGATACCATCCTTCAAAGCGGCGACCCCGCCGCGTTCGCGGAAAAACAGCGTCGAGTAATTCAACAGTCACAAGACACTGGTCAGCAAATGTGGTGGGCGCCTGGGCAAGCGCCGAGGGCTCCACAAGTAAGTCACAAGCCGAGTTAAGTATGGCTTTGGGAAGTCGTGCACACAACCATATCCCACTCAAGGATTAACTCATGACTGTAGCTACCCCCGTTTCTTCTGTGGTCCATATAGGTAATGGGGTAAGTGTAAACTTTCCCTATTCATTTCGTATCCCCGATCCAGATTATGTGAAGATTTCTATTCGAGATAAAGCTACGCATCTGGTTACGAAAGTGCTAGACGTTACAGAGTATACGATCACGGGTACGACGTGGACTAACTATGCGGGCGGGATTGTTACGTACTCTCCAGCGATTACCGCGGATCAAGAGATTGTGATTGAGCGGATTGTAACCGTAGATCAGCAACTGGATATTAATAATCAAGGCGGTTTCTACGCGGATTCAATCGAGCAAGCTTTTGATAAGCTAACGATGATTGATCAGGAACATGCTTCGGATTTGGCTCGTGCAATCGTAGCACCCGTTGGTGAAACCGTTCCAGATCTTCCTTCATTAAATACCGCGGATGGTAAGGTTCTTGGATACTCTGATGGTGGATTTGTTTGGGTAGCGAATGATGCAGCTGCAGTAGCCGCTGATGTGTTGGCCGCGCAACTTGCTGCTACAGCGGCCGCAGCATCAGAAACACAGACGGGGCTAGATGTAGCTGCGATTGAAACTTTGTTTTCAGTCCTGCCAGTTCGATATAATAAATTAGTAGATACAACGAGGACTGCAACGACGACACTTGTCGCTGATCCTGATCTTCAAATTCCCCTTGCGGCTAACTCCCTTACAAATATCAAGGGGGAAATTCGCTATACAACCACGGATGCTGGCGATTTCAAATATCGCCACACCGGACCGGCGGCCCCGACTCGTGTACGAGTTGATCGGCGCGCAATCGCCCCTGGTGCTACTGCAGACAGTGGAATCGCAATTGATACTGCGTTTAGCGCAGGTGACGTAGTTATAGATGGGGGCACCGGTTCAGGTGTAATTAAGATTGACGCCTTTGTTCAGAATGGCGCGAACGCAGGGTCATTCGGGATTTCTTGGGCACAAAATACTTCGGATGCAGGTAATACAATAGTTGAAGCCGGAAGTTATTTGGAAAAGGCCATTGTACCTGCGGCACTAATTGTGGCGTTTGATGACGCGACTATCGCGAAACTGGGTGAATGGCCACATATTATTTACGGTGGGCGCAATGCAGCTTTTGGCAGTGGAGATGCATCTTCTTATGTTGAGTTTATAGCCACGGGTTATAAGCTTACAGCGATCATGTATGGCAATGGAAATAACTGTACGCTTACTATTGACGGTACGCCAAGCGTGCTGACGCCGCCAGCAGGTTGGAATGTAGTTACGTTGTTTGATGGACTGGCAGATAGTGCGCACCGAGTGAAATTACAGGCTGCATCGGGCGCGAGCCTTGCATGTGCTTTTGATGTAGTAGATACGTTTAGTCTTTCTAGCCGTGTCTCTCCATCGATTACTCATCCAACAGATATTTCAAATTACTGGATGTTTGAGATCGCGCCTTTCTCTACCTATGGTAGACTTGATTCTCTTCCGAACTACGGTGGCGGCTTTGGCTTCTACAGTCATCCATTCTCGTGGGGCAAGGGAACAGGTTTTGGTATTCGGTTCAAGTCCACGACTACGCAGATTCAGATATTTGCATATGGTTATACTGGTCAACAGTTTGTAGTAATTCAAGATGGCCTCGACGTTGGCGCGCCCGTCGCTATTCCAGCTGATGGCCTTTGGGGATTGCGTACCCTTGCTACGGGATTGAGCGGCGCGCACGAATACGAAATCATCCAAACAGAAGCTAACTCCCTTTGTACAGTGCTTGCCGTGCTTGCAGATACTGTAGATGCAACAGCGCACGCTGTTCGTGATCTTGATGTCTGGTATGGAGATAGTATTGTAGTCGAAAGTATCTTGACAGATGCAAGGCAAGGTGATGCGTTTATCGTAGCCCATGCCGGCGGGCGTCATGTATACCGAGCTGGTAATGGCGGACAAAAGGCATCTACCTTTGGTCGGGATAACACCGCACAGGTTACCGGACTTTCACAACAACCAGTAAAAATCTTTGAATGCTTTGGCGTGAATGATATGCAGCTTGGTGTATCGATTCCAACATTCCAAGCCGATGTGCAAACTATGCTGGTAAATCTTCGGGCGGGTTGCCCATCGGCTAAAATTTACTGTTGTGGAATTCTTGATGTTAATCCAACTGTTTCAAATTCCGCACAACGTTCAGCGTATAATGCTGCCAAGGCCGCGGCTGTGGCTGCAATCGGCGATCCCAATATAGTCTATATAAATCGCGATGGTTGGATTAACTACGCCACCGATACTTACGACGGCCTCCACCCGAACGCTGCCGGGTATGCAAAAATGGGTGCAGCTCAACTCTTGGTAATGTAAGGAGAATAAAATGCGTAAAGATCATTTTGATAAATTTGCAAAAGTTGCTGATGCACTGGATGATTTGGATCAAGATAGTCGGGCAACGAAAGTTCTCCGTACTCGTATTCACAATGCACTTGATAGCTTTTCGCATGTATTCACGGAAGAACAGTTCACCGCATTGGGCGGTGACGTGCCGAAAACTGAATAATGCTAATTGTACTTTTCTCTTTATCGCTAGTTCTCTTTGCGCTATGGTTAACCTGGCCTGAAGAGAACATGCGATGGATAGCGTTTACACTTCTAGCAAGTATAACTATATCTAATATCGTACACTTTTATAGTAATCCAAATAACATTCCCGGCGCATATACCATGACTGAAATGTTTGTGGCAACTGCAGCTTACGTGACTTGGGAATATCACAGATCACGATGGCAAATTATTTTGGGATTTTTAACCGCGATTTCAATTACTGCAAATATAGCACGGGCAAGTATTGCTCAACCAGATCGGATGCAAATTAACTTGCATGAAGGTATAACTAATATTATATTTATTCTAGAATGTCTTACCACAATTGGCATGGGAATAAATTATGGTATTAGAACTGGCCATTTCAGTAAGTGGCCTGGTCTTCGTCATGAGACTTCTCAATCGAATGGTCAAGGGAGTTGGAAAGCGTGACAACCGATCCAATTGAGTTCATTCGCGGTTGGATTAGTACAGGCGCGCTCGTTACAATTACTGGCTTTGCGGCTAGATTATTTGTTCAAAATCGCAAGCTTCGTATGCAAGAAAAGGTGGAAGACCGCCAAGGTTTTGGGGTATTGATTGAAGCGCTGTCGAAAGAGGTTGCTGCGCTTCGTGATGAGAATAGCGCACTGCGCAGAGAAGTCCGCGAACTCCATGGGTTGATTGACGGCATGTCCAGGGGCGATCTTCAAGTACGAACAAGTGCACAAATTTTAGAAATGCGTTCTATACCTCCAGCAACAGCCGCCGTTTTAGATCGGCTTGAAGGGAAATCGGAATGATACATAGTGATGCCGCAAGAGATCTGATTGCAAATTTCGAAGGTCGGCGCGCGCAAGCTTATCCCGATCCAGCGACGGGTGGTGAGCCCTGGACGATCGGCGTCGGCCATACCGGACCCGAGGTTCATAAAGGACTTATCTGGACGGATGCGCAAATCGACGCTGCGCTCGACACTGATCTTAAACGCTTCGATGAGGGCGTGACGAAACTAATTGGAAACGCACCGACAACGCAGCATCAGTTTGATGCAATGGTTTCATTTGCGTTTAATCTCGGGCTTGGTAATCTCGGTAAATCAACCTTGCTTACGGATCATAAAGCGGGTAACTATAAAAACGCTGCAATTGAATTTGCCCGATGGAATCGGGCAGGCGGTAAGCCGATGGCTGGATTGACTAGGAGGCGCGCGGCCGAAGCTGCGTTGTACGCGTCATGACCGAGCGCGAAAACCTCATTGCCTTTCTTGCAATAATTATTGCACTTGTAGTTCTATCCGCGCTCGGGGCCTTCACCGGTAAGCCCGCAGATCTCGCAATTATGACCGGACTTATCGGAGTGCTCGGAACATTTCGGCCGAAGCAACCTACTGGAACTACAAGCACCGGTGACGTAAATGTTAACACGAAGGAGACTGATAAATGAAACGAATTATTCTAATTGCGTTGGCATTATCCGCCTGCACCCCGATGGCAGATATCGTTGGTAATAATGGTACAGCTATTTCGAATGCAGCTGACAAGACGACGCTGGATGAACAACTTGGCATTGATGCTACTGCTGGGTATACGGCGGCCTCGAAGCTTGGTTATGTTCTTGCTAAGAATGGCCTGATTGATAAGGCTAAATTCAAGGATTACGATAACAAAGGCTATGCCGCAGTTCAGGTAATTCATGATGCCTATGAAACTGGTAATGCCCAGAATTACATAGCGGCAATAGCAAAAGCTAAAAAGGCCCGCGACGATATCGCTGCCCTCGTTCCAGCAAAGGTGAAGTAAAATGACTCTTGAACAAATTATCGCAACGGCAACCTCGATTGGTTCGGATTTGCCGGCTTATAAACAGTTGTTTGACCTTGTAGTAGCGGGTCACTCGGAAACAGATCAAACTAAGCTTCGCGAATCATATGCAGAGGCGCTGGCGGCCGCAGATCAGGCTCACGCTCAGGCGCAGTCTCTTTAAGGAATATAAAATGAAGAAATTTTTGCTAATCTTTGCGCTGCTATTTCCCGTCGTAGCAAGTGCTCAGCAACTTCCGGCAAGTGGCGGGCGTACTCAGGGGATGCCAGATGGATACGGTGATCTTGTTCAAGTAAATTGTAAAACGGGTTGTTCGGCATCTGGCCCAAGTTCTTCACAATTGCCTGCAACTCTTGGCCCTAAAACTGGAGCAGCTAGTCTTTCAGTTGTTCCTAGTACAGATACTCCGTTTTCAGTTCTCGGTACGAAACTTAATGACGGTACCCAGTCATCTGCAGGCGGCACACATCTCACGATGGGCGGTATTGATACTGGCACCAATGTTTATCGTCCATTACTAGTTGATAGTACTGGTCGAGCGAGTGTGGTTGGAACGCAATTTCCATCATCACTTGGCGGCAAGACGGGTGCAACAAGTCTTTCTGTCGTGCCGAATACCGACACAGCATTCCCGGCCAGCCAAAGCGGCACCTGGACGGTCCAGCCGGGCAACACGGCTAATACAACTGCCTGGAAAGTCGATGGGTCCGCCGTAACCCAGCCGATCTCGCAGGCGACGGCGAGCAATCTTAATGCTCAGGTAGTTGGCTCGACCGCGGCGGGTGCGACATACGCAGGCAAACCGCTTAACACCGGCTGTTATGGTTCGAGCACTGCGCCGACTGCGGTGACTAATGGTCAGATGCAAAATGACTGGTGCTTTCTCAACGGACAGCGACCGATAACCCTCGTCAGCAGCGGCGGGACGATCTTCACGTCGCCCTCCGACGCGACCGATGGCCAGACGGCGGGTAACATCGCACTTCTCACTACGGCCCGTTGTACGGTCTATAACGGAACGACGTGGAATCTCTGCCGGGGTGATGCGAACGGCATCAATACGCAACTCGCCGCGACAGCTTCGCGCTGGCAGTATGCGGCGGCGACAGGCGGCATCAGCAACACCACTACAGCGGTAACGGTCTGTCCGGCGCAAGGCGCTGGCGTTCGTTGTTATATGACCAGTCTTCAACTTGACGCGACTGCGCTTGGTACTGCAACTGAAGTGGCGGTTCGTGATGGCGCATCTGGTACTGTTATCTGGCGCGGGTATATTGGGACGGCTGGTGTTTCTAATGATAACATCGTGTTTCCGATACCACTAAAAGGTACTGCTAACACGTTAATGGAAGTAGTAACATTAACTGCAACGGTTACTGGCGCTGTCTACCTAAACGCACAAGGTTTTTCAGGGAATTAAATTATGGAAAAGATACAGCCGATTGAAAATTCATCAACTGATGCTTATGATATTTATCTTATACGAGTAGATAATAATACTCTTGAGGAGATAGAACGGTTAAAAGTATGGACTTGGCGAGACCTTGAGGGAGTTGGTACACTCGGGGGCCTACAAATGGCTTTAAATTATACTACCAGTTATATTGCTCAATCTAATGGCGATAAACTTGATATTATTAGAATCCGAAATGATCCTTACACAGAAGTACACATTATACCAGATACATTAGTTGATACAATTGATGTATCAGATGAAGGAGATATTCAACTTACTGATATTTTACAGCAATATAAAAATAATACTCACTATATTGCTGAACAAACAGCATAATTAAACCATCTTACTTTTCGGCACATACCCAATCCCACCTTCTGCAAATTTCTTTTCAATGAGTTTCGCCCGTTCCATAACGTCGATAATTCTCGCGACGTTGTGGGCGGGCGTTCTTTCCTGGAGGAAGTGGAAGAGACGGTGCTCGAGGACCGGGTTTTTATTCTTGTCCTTGATGAAGATTTCATAGATGAAGTGATAGGCCTCCTCGATAACTTTACCGTCGCCACCTGTTTTCATAGCTTTGAAGATATCTGGGATCGCGTGTTCCATTTCAGCGAGCCAATCGAGGGCTTCGGCGAAGTGGTCCAAGGTTATTTCGTAACCGGAACCCGAGGCCACGCAGGCGATCTGACAAAGTTTTAAAAGATGTGCTGGGCGGCGGGTAAGGTAGTCCGCAAGCTTTGGATGCGATGGCTGGGGGGCGCCGCCACTTCGTGCCCAGGCGTTAATCGCTTCTTTTACTTCATCAGTTGGAATGAGTTCCCCTACCATCTGATTCACCGACTTCAAATCATCGACAAGGTTATTCCATAACTTACTGTCGAACTCAAACTCTGCAAACATATCTGTAAAGTCAGCGGCCCCGGAGTACACCATAAGGACTCGAGCCATGAAGCCATGTTCCCAGGCACCTTCGGGGAGGAAGCCATTTAGGTAAGTCGGGGTTGTGGCCGAGAACATATTCAGCTGCGCCGACGGAATATTAATGTTGATTTTGTTCGTTCGCCGAGTCTCGGAGTAGTTCTTACAATCCCAAAGATCCGTCAGGGTGTTCATAAACTCCCCGTCGTAAGCTGGGAGAAATACGCCAAGCTCATTGACTACGATGGATAAGGAGTTGAATGAAAAGATCGGAGGTGTCGCCATTGGCCGAATGATCTTTCGCTCGGCGCCGTCGAGTGCATCTATCAGCGAAGCCTTTGTAACTGACGTAGGGGCAAGGTGAACGTTCGCGTTCTCCGCTAATTCTCGAAGTAACTCGTAAACCGTATTGGTCGCGAGAGACTTTCCGGTCCCGGCTTTACCCACCAGTACTACGTACATGTTCGGGAAGAGCTTTCCCTTCGCAGTTCGCAGCCAAACCTTGCGCTCGACTGCAGCAGCCAGCGTATATATCGCGGCCCACTTGCGCCAAAGCACTGGCGATCCTTTACCCTCGGTATAGCTAATAAAGCCGTCCACCCAGTTAGCTAGGTGGCGGCCCTTTGCCTCTGCGAGTTTAACGACGGTCATAAGAGAACTTGAAGGGAGAGTTTCCTTTGTGGTTTGCGAGACCGCTGGTCTCCGCCTTTATATTTCTTGAGGCCTTCGGGATTTCCATCACTATAATTTCCCCAGTTCCAGCCAGTCTTGGCCTCGGTTGGGACGGAAAACTCACGTCCCTTTTTAAGTATGATAGTGGAGCGGAGAGTCTCCAGCGCCCACGGTACGATTTCATCTTCGAGTTCTTCGGGGTATTGGAATAGAATGGAGTCGTGGACTTGGATTAAAAGTTGTACGCGGTTCGCGCGCCAAAGGGCTAGGATGCCTGTGTTGATTTCATCGCCGGTCATGGACTGGGGGGAATATGCGATTGCTTTTCTGTGAGTGGCTGCGTCGGTGGGGCGGCCGAAGAAGAAGCGACGGCGGCCGTAGAGGGTGGTTAGGGGTTGGAAGTTTTTTATCTGAGAAATGGTTGCGGTGTGCCAGGCGGGAATGCAGGGGAAGGCGGAGAAATAATTTTCGTGAAAGGTTTTTACAGTTGAGATAGGAAGCTTAGCGTGCTTTGCCATCGTCGGGGGAGTGCCAAGGTAGTTCGATCCATGCCCGAGTTTTTTAGTAAGGTCTCTGTAAGTGAGATGTCTGTAAGCAAGTTGATCAGCAATTTCTCGATCTGATCTTCCGGTATCCCAAGGAAGTATTGGATTAGACATTTTGCAGACTGTAGTGTGAAGATCGCCTCCCTCACAGACATCGAGATATTTTCCTGCATCTTTCTCACTCCAATCAGGGTTGTCGATAAATAAGTCCCAGCAAAGCGCCCCGACATTACGGGCATCAGCCTGCTCGAGATCGAGGTTGGCGAATTTCATTCCGGGGTCGGCGACGAAGACGCTCCGTAAACTCTCGGTTACGTTTTGGAGGTTAGTTCCTGTTCCGAAATCAGATACACTTGAAGACCACCGTCCGGTGTCAGTTCCTGCAATTGAAAAGTTACTCCGCATGCGGCCATCCGTATCGATTCCTGTTTCAAGAAATCCGATCGACTTACCGAGATCCCGGAGACATAGAAGGTGGTTGATAATGGGTTCAGCAATGAAGTTAACGGATAGTTTTTCAAGAGCCTCCCGGTCTGTAGTTGGGGCATACACTCCATTTGCATTCCTTTTCTTCTGAACTGGAAGTCCCATGACTCCATACAGTAATCTTCCAAGCTGCGCCGGCGATCGCCAGTTAACGCTCACGCCCACGCCTTCAAGAATGATCTGGTCAAGTTGACTTTCAAGCCGGGTAAGTTTCGCCCGCATTTCTTTCAGCGTCTTTGCCCGCGCTCGCTGATCAACCTTCACGCCGCGAAGCATCATTTCGAGGACTGGGGCCTGGAGGGCTTTGGAGAATTCGTAGGTTCGGCGAGCGTGGGTGCGGTTCTCGGGGCCGGCATCTAGATGGGGGAGCATATTTTCGTAGCAGTCAAGAGTGACTGCGGCGTCCAGCCCGTTGTAAACTAGATGCGCAATGTCTGGCGTCAACGACACAGGATCAAGGGTCTCGGTATGGATTACCTGCACGGAAAGTAATCCTCCCCTACGAAGGTGATGAATTTATTTGTAATCTCTGCTGCGTCGATCTCGGCCATGACTCCTTTGGAGTCCTGCCATCCATCTAACTTCAAAACCCAAAGTTCTTTGGCCGCGCTGAGCATCGCGAGATTATAAGTTTCCCAGAATTTAAATTCAGGTGGCATGGAATATTTTATGGCGAGCGCATGGCAATGAACGATGGGGGAGAAGATGGGGCGTTCGCGGGCGATGGCGCGGGCCACGAAACGCTCGGCGGCCTCGAAGCGGGCGGTCATGGTAGTGGGGTCTGAGTGGGTGTAGGGGGATGCGAGGTAGATCATTATTGATTTCCTAGAAATTGAATATGACCATCAGAACCCACTGGTAAAATTTCAATAGCTAGACCTTTCTCAACTTTAATCTGAAGGGCACGCATTTCAAAAAGTGCTAGCATCTCACGGGCTTTTTGAATAATTGATTCATTACCTGACCAAGGCTTTTCATTATCTAAAGTTAGAACACGATCAATTAAAGCCCGGATAACTTCTTGGCATGAAGTTCCTGGATATCCAGTACTATGAATAGCCGGGTCTTTGTAAAAAGTTAGTTCAGTCACACCTTCATTTTTAAGATTTGCGAGATGATATTTGTGACCTGATTCGATAACATGCATCTCATTCATCCTTCTTTAAAGTAGTAATCTTCCGCATGTGTTTCCAACTAGCCTCATCCGTGTAAATTGAAGCAAGAAAACCTAATCCTTTTTGCATTTCGGGTTGCATAGCGTGGTGCATGAGCATAGTATCTTCGATGGCGTTAGGGCAAATAATGCCGTATCTCCGCCAGAGATATTGGATATCATAGAGACCATTCTGAAAAAGGGATGGAAATTTACACCAGTCGGAAATATACTTCCATACGATTTTCTCATCGGCCGCACTCCAAAATGATCTGCCTTCTGCCGACACAATCGGCACCACGATAGCTACATCAGGCCTCGGCGAAAAACCAATACAAGTAATCTGCTCCAGCTTCGTCTCAATATCAATTGAAACCAGCTTTGGTTTATAAAGGTACCGGGTCTCCGCCCATGATAAATCCGCGAGCGTCTCGACAATATGGATCTCCCGTTTCGGCCGGCGAAATTCCTTATATACACTTTCGCGCTTGGCTTTGTCAAGGTCGGCGATGACTACTGGACGGAGTTCCCACTGGCGACTTATAGCTGAAGGTGAATATGTAGGAAGAAGTTTAATCCCAGGAGTAAGACGAGAAGCAACGCAAATAGCGCCGCGAGAATTGCGAATGCCGGATGACCCCGTGAAGGCCCACGCGGCCGCCGCTCCAAGGGCGACGATGACATTGGGAGAAGCGGCGATGATTTCTTGGGTGAGTCTTTCCAGTTCACTTGCGTACTCCTTTAGTACGTATTTGCCTTTGAGAAGTTCGGGGGCGCCGGGGATGCCTAGGGTACGGGGGCCGCAAAGGTTCTTGATATCTGTAGATGGCTTTGGCCGGATATTGAAAACTGAAGTGACGAAACAATCACGACGGGATATACCTACCTGCGCAAGCATCCCATCGAGAACGTAGCCGGCAGAGCCAGAAAAAGGCCGGCCGGTTTCCTCATCTTCGACAGTCCAGGCCTCGCCGACGAGGGCGATGTCAGGCATTTAATGCTGCCCATCGAATTTCATCTAATTCACTTTCATCTACTGCAAGCAAGTGCATAAGCTCTTCATCTGTTCGTTCAGGATTTATCCGAAGAAGTTTAAGATACTGCTTAACTTCGCGTCGGCGATATTCTTCCTCATCCATAGTAAGCCTCCCAAGCTACGTTGAAAAAATTCACGTCCTTTTCGATACCGAGGATGGAATTCGCGCCGAGTGCTTCTGCAGCTTTAAGTGCATTCGCACTACCGCAGGTAGGATCAAGGAATACGGTGTATTCGTCTACGCAAAGGCGAAGAAAGTGTCGGAGCATTTCGACAGGCTTTTCGTTCATATGAAGGACTTTATCTCCACCTCGATATGCGTAGGCATTTGCGACGGGTCCTTGCCCATGTGACCCCGTTGCAAGCTGTCGATCACCGCGAGAGCAAAAGAATGCAGTTTCGTATATTCTACGGGGACCTCTTTTGGGATCTGGAAGGATACCTGTATTGTCGGATTTAAGCCAGATAAGGGGGAAGGGGTTGACCATCCAGCCAATTGAACTAAGGGCGTCCTTGGTGCGCTGATAGTAATCCAGCGAGAACCAGAAGATAAGGTGGGCTGACTCGGCGACGACATTTTCCATGCTCCTAGTAAGTGTCGCCAATAGCGACCAGTACACGTCTTCTCCATCTTCGTAAGTGCCGAACGCGCCGCCCGCCCCCTGATCGGAGTTATGCATTCCGACTCCGTAAGGAAAGTCACAGTGGATCATGTTGAATTTTGGGCCGGAATAATCGGCGGCCCACTCGGCGAAGTCAGCGTTGATAAGGGGCGGAAGTTTGGGGGCCGGGAGTTCTTCGGTTACGCCAGTGTCTACCGCAGTTTGTGCGATTGTCGCCGTGACCTGGGCAAGCGCGGATTCTTTACGACGGGAAAGCGCGCGCTCGGAAATTCCCTTGGCTACAGAAAATGCCGCGGCTTTAGCGACTTCCGGTTTTTCCATATTCCCGGCGACGAGTAGAACTTGGTTCACCCATTTGCGAGATAGGCCGGTGGCTTCGGCGGTTTTCTCCTGGGTCCATCCAGGTTCGTGATTGGAGTAAAGCTTATGAAGGCGGGCGATGGTTTTGACCTGATCCTGCCATGGAAGGTCTTCGCGCTTGATGTTCTCGTCGAGTTCGAGGATTTGCTTTTCGAACTCAGAAAGCGTGTCGAAAAGTTTTACCTCAATCTGGGTCCAGCCTAGCGCGCGGCAAGCCGTGAGACGGCGCTCGCCCGCGAGAAGGTTATCATCCTCGTCGATGACTATCGCGTTGATGAGACCGATGCGGGAGATGGAATCGGCGAGATCTTCGATGCCGGTAAGCTCGCGGCGCTGACGGCCCTCGCGATCTACGATGATGGAGTTGATGTCGCGGATCATGTGATTTTTACATCCTTAATAAATTGATAGCTGTCCTTAAAAATAGTTTGATCTGCCTTCATCCGCATCCAGGAAGTAACTTGCGCAAATTCACCATCATGCTCAGCTTTGAAACGCACAAGTGCAAGGTGAACGGCAAGAGAGATAATCTCCTGCATGTTCTTATATTCCTGCGGTGGAATGGCATCTTCATGAGTTTGCATTGCAGATTGTACTGCATAATCTCTGATGTATTTCATCATGAGTTCGGTGCGATCAGGACCGTATATCATCCGATCACCTCAAGTAAAGTGTCGAGGGACACCGGAAGAAATCCGAACTCACTCATCCCATTATTCATCTGCCGGCGACATGCTTGCAACATGGCTGTGTGATCGAAGAACTTGGCATCAGTTCGATCGGATGAGTAGGTGCCGGCGGCGGTGAACCAGCCGGAAAGTTTGGTGGACCAGAGGAGGTACATTATTCTTGCTCCTGATTAAACTGATTTAGCTTCTTGTCTAAGTGATCTTCATAAAGCCGAGCGTGTTCTGGATCGGATACAGGATCAAAGCCGCAATATCTGCAGACTTCTTCAGCCGGAGAAAAAATAGTTCCACAAGCTGGACAATCATCATAGTAAGATAACTTACTCATTCTTCTTCTCCTTACTAGAATACCGGGCCGCCGAGAGAGGATAGCGTTTTATGCATAGACCTAGCGGGTGTTGAGTTCGGAGTACCATACACCGATCCGCTAATTACCATCCCGATACTCAAGTAAGGAGGGGGCCGAAACCCCCTCCCGTTAATCTAACGGAGCCGTTTTTCCAATATTCGCGTGGAAAATATCTGCGTCATTCTTATCCTGCTTCCACACGATCGGGGCCAGGAACTGCTGGTTCACCGAGTTGTTGATGGCGACGTTTAGCGGTTCCGACTCGTCGGCGCACTTCACATGCTTCATGAGGAAGGTCTTGACGCGGTCGAGGGACTTATCGAACTCGACCTCATCTTCCTTGTTGAACATGAAGCGGACGCTTTGCATGATGTTGGAGATTTCCCCCTTGTAATCATCCATCTCCACGTCTTCCATAGCCTCAACGGCGCGGACTGGGAAGTTCAGGATATCCCACTTGCCGTCGGCCGAAGTCGTAGACTCGGGAAGCTTGGTAATGGTCCAGCGGTAAGTGCCGACTGGGGGAAGGGGAGGGCGTTCGATGTCTGCGAGTTTCTTAGAGGCGACATCTGCAAAATTAAGTGCCATGAGATTATTTCCTTGGGATTAATGATGGTTGAGTGATTGCTTTTTCATGCGACCAGCCTAATCTGATCCTGGATCGTAAAGTAGTTCTATGTACTTTGCATCTATTATCCTCCAGCCAATAAGTGAAAGGTTTAGTCTCGCCAAATGCAGTTAACATTTTGGTATTGTACCTATTGTTTGACTGTTCTCGACGGGATTTCCAACAACAATTATTTGGAGTATAATCTCCATCATTATCATTTCGCTCTAGTGTTAAAAGAGGACTGTAGCCATTAAGCTCGGCCCAAGCTTTAAACACCTGAAATTCATTCCATTCAGTGCAGATTTTAATTCCGCGCCCGCCATAATAGCTATATGTATCACGTCGAGGGTCATTACATCTCCGCCGCATATTATGCCAAATTTCATATAGTCTAGTATGACGTACATTCATTATCGTAGCTTTTCAAAAATTGTTGCGAGCCCGGTTTCGAGAGGAAGTTCCGCTTCAATTTCTGGATTCGGAATTTTTAAATCAATGATACCAGTTGGCATGGTTTTGATTTTACGTCTGGTATTTTTACCTGCGCCTGAGGTTTCAGCGAGAATAAGTGTATTGAAGTAACGAGGAATAACTGGTCCAAGTGCAGACCCAATAGCGTTAACATGGCCTTTATGGCTACCCTCAGTAACTTCCTTATAAGATACATGAGAAATTACTATAACATTCATTTTAAATTCAGCGCCAGTTATCATAGCAAGGACAGATTCCACAGCCTGCTGTGCCGTAAAATACCAATTCCGTCCATCTTTTGCAGTAGGATTCATGCCTTTGCTCCATTCAAAAGCAGCACGTCCAAAGGCACTAAGACTATCGAGAACAAAAATAGTTTGAGGGTCCTCTATTTGTCCCCATTCAGTGAGCTTATCTAGAGCATCTGTGAATGCTTTAGGTGAACCTTTAATAATGGGACCAGCTCGTGTTGATTTATATATGTCGCGATAAGTCTCATATTCTACATTACGTAATTTATCTGAACATTGTTTTTTCGCGTAGTTTATAAGACTATCAAGTCCATTGTCCATGTCAAGAATTTTGAATTTATAACCTGCTTCAAGCAATGATACAAGACTACCTGTCTTTCCTGTACTGCTATCACCTATATAAATTAGTTTCGTATAATCAGATGATTGATGTTCATCAAGTGTAGGCATCACCTAATCTCCAACGGGTTCATCGCCGTGCCTTGCACATAGTCGGCTTTCAAGAATTGTTCACGGACCTCAGGAGAGCGTGAACACGCCCGCCTGTACATGCATCCACCATAATTACTGCAAGCTGTTGGGTTCATGGGGAAATGGTTTTCCTTCGTCGCCGTTCGCGCGCGCTCGATATCCAGCATGGTGTTGTCGTACCATTCGTTAAGCTGGCTGGCGCTACGGAATGTGAATCCTCGCTCGAACCGGGTAAAGCCGACGGCGATTTGCGCTGCGTCGATCATTACTCCGTGGATCGGGATCGCGAGGCTAGCTTTGCCGAGGAAGGTGTACATACTCATCTGCGTATCGGGGGAATAGCCCTCGAAGTAGCGCTGAGAGATTGTGGACTTTGTGGTCTTTTGATCCTGAATATATGGGTTATGGGCGTACTCGACTACGCGGTCGAGGTGGCCGGTGAAGAGGAGGTCGTTGTCGACTGGGAGAATTATCGAATGCTCGACGGCGGCGGAGCCATCCGCGAGGATCACGGTCTTCGCTGCGTCGTCCGTGAAGTGGTCGAGATACCAGATGATGGAGCGGATAAGGTTAGGACGGTTCTTGGCAGAGTCGCAGGTTTCCCAAGGCCAGCCCGTATCGGGGATGGCCACACCCTCATCGTCCACCTCATAATCCCAGGTCACAATCATGGCATCGGCAACCACGTCTTCAATCGCGTTCTCGCGAGAGACTCCGTCGGCGATGGCTTTGTGAAAATTCTCGAGGGCCGACGCGTAATGCAGGCCGAACCGAAGATGCATGGATAGGCCCTCGACCTGCCATCCGTCGATCATAGTAAGTTTGTATTTGTAGAGGCATTCTTGGGTGAGTTTAATGGAGGTGGAATTCCATGCGTACTGGAGACCGTGCTCGTCAAAGGGGGATGGACTAGTCATTTAAAATTCCTTCACACACTAGTTCACTTTGCATAATTTCAATGAGTTCGATTGCGTGAGTTAAGAGTAATTTAGTTTTAAGTTCAACTGCATTAGTGTTATTCGCAAATAATTTTTGCATGTCTTCAAAGTCTTTAAGTTTTTGTGGCAGCTGTTTACACATCAAAGGCATAAATAATTCCTATAGCGAAATCTTCAGCTTACTTGCCAAATCACTAATTTGCTTCTGCTTCTCAGTCGGCGGCTTCGTGCTTCCAGCCTTAATGTTTCCTGCGTTGAAGGCATGGCGGGAGGCGCGCATGGTAGTGATGATCTGGGTAATGTCGGATTTGGTGAGGGAAAGGGGGTCGCGGGCGAAAAGTTCAGAGATGTCGGTCATCTTGTACCTCCACGGTTTTTAAGAGACGTTCCATTTGACCTGTTAAATAATCTAAATCTTTTAAGACTTTTTCAAGAGCTGAAGTTGCTGTTGCTATATCACTATTAAGTTCGGTGAATTCATTCATTTGATCTTGTGTCATAAATTCACTCCCACAGGGTTCGGTGCTTCTCCCCCTTCGTTTACCTTATCAAGGTAATTTCGGAGGAGCTTGCGGATGATGACGGCGGCCCCGATGTCGGGATAAAGGTCTTGAACCCGCTGGTAGTCGCCGGAGTAAAGAAGGAGGGTGTGTTTTTGAAGCTCACTTGCCATCATCGATCTCCGCATTGTCGATGAATTTTTCCATTCGATCAGTAATTTTAGATATATCATGAGCTGCCTGATCAATGACTCGACGTAATTTGTCAATATCTTTTATGAATGTTTCAACAACATTCAATTCTTTAGTTGTCATCGCCTGTCACCTTAACTATCCAGAGGTCCTCTCTGGGATTGAGTGGGGAGATTAGGAATGAAAGGGGGAGAAGCGCGGGGTCCTCCTTGCGGAGGGGGTAAAGCTTTTGCCTCAGCTTCTCCGGATCTTTCGAGGATACTATTACGCCGTAGGTAGAATGGAGGGCGGCGTAAAGGAGTTCGATGAGGGGCATTTAGTCCTCGTCGTCGAGTTGCTCGATATCAGCCTCGAACTCTTCGGCATCTTCATTTTCTTCGGGGAGTTCGATTGCAAGACTTGGCCGTAGAGAGTTTTGGAATGCTACAATCTCTGCCGTGAGTTCTTCACCCACATCGAGCGCCTGGGCGATTTCATAGTTATCCGTTTTCGGAATGAAGCCGAGGAACTCATCGTTGTAAACGCATTTCACTGCGTTGTGGTCGTAGGGATTTTCGGCGTCGCGCTCGAGAATGAGAATATCGCCGACGCGGAGGGACTTGATGATGTCTTTGGTTTCTTGAGGGCGGAAGTTGGCGCCGACCATGTCGCAGAGGATTTGCATAGCGGGAGTCCTTATTAAATATTAGAGACATGGGTCGGATTTGCACCAACTACCTCCGCCAAACTCCGTAGTAAACTACGTCCGACTGCGACGGAGCCCTTGTCGGGCCGGGGCTTAGCTCTACTAAGCTGCCATGTCATATTAAAAAAGGTGAACCCCGACGGCCAGGGGAGGAAATCCGCCGGGGTTCTAGCCAGAGCAAAAGGGCGGGATGCTCTGGCTAACTGTGGCCCCCTCGACCCGGAGTACCTGACAGTCGAGGGGACCTAGCGCGACGAGGATTGGCAACACATCTCATATCCAAAATGTAGTGCTACCAGCATTCGCGCTATCTCTTAAAGCTGAACGCCGCCCGCGCTTTCCAGCAACGCTGCCGACTTCTTCTGCTTATCGGCTACGTTCTTGGTCGCGACCTTGAGAACATCGGGGAGGGCGGAGATGCGGTCGATCTCGCCGTCGATCTTCTCGCTCCAAGATTCCTCGGTTTCGCCTTCGGGCGCCACGGTGAGCTTGCGGCCACTGGCTGCCAGGTTCTCCTTGATAAGTTCCTTGGCGATCTTGCGCGCCTCGGTCTCGATGGGGTCGCGCTTGACGGAGGCGGAACCGGACGACATATTGAAGACGTAGCTCGCATCGCGTTCAGCGACCAAGGCGTTTGCCTCGTCAGTCTTGCCGGCCTCGAGAAGCTCCTTCAGCTTCTCGCGAACGTTATTGCCGATGTTCTCGGAACGAACTTGATTAAGCGCACGAGCCTCGGCCGCAGTGAGGACGGCGCCCTCGACATACGGCTGGGAGAGGTTGAACGCGACGCCGTGGATAATCTTCGACTTGGTTTCCATGTTGGTACTTTCTTTCATTGTGGGCGGGATGCCGATTACCGTGATAACGATTTATGCGGGGAATGCAAATGGTTTTGCGAGGTTGGTATGGTTGTGGGAAGTCGGTTACAGGACCATATTACGCTCGTCTCATTGCTTGTCGATGTCGTGCCATAGATCTGTAATGATCGCTATAGTTATCTTCATCCTCGTCTTCTCCGTATTGGTGTGAATGGGGATAGATCGGTTTTTTACAAACAGGACAACAGCGCTGATAATCACAAATAGCAACTTCACAGCATCTTGTGAAATGTGTACTATTGGTAGATGAGCAATAAAATACACCCGGCATTAATTTACCTTTCCATAATCTTCAGTTCGAATAAACCCAAGAAACTTCTTAGCCCTAGTAATGATGACGTAGCGAAGATTTCTATCTTGGCCCTCGATATCCAACAGATGCTGATCAAGGAAGAATACGTAATCGTACTCCAAACCCTTCGACTTATGCCCAGTCATGCACTTTACTGGTCCCGAAGACGAGAACAGGTGTTCTGCATACGCAATGCTTTCGCCGAGCGTGGCGCCTACCTCCGCGAAGATAGTCATACATTCAGCTTTGTCCTCGACGGCGCGGATCCCGGACTTTCGGGCCTTTTTGAGTTGCGCCTCTTTCCAGTCCGAGATGTTTTGGAAAACTTCGTTTCGAGACATAGAAGAGTTGCCGAACTTCTTCATTACTTTCAGTAAGGCTTTGCCAATATCATTACCAGATAGCTCGGGATAGCGTCCGGCTTTCAGCAAAGTGATTGCCATTCGGAATAGTGGCGCGTTATTTCGGCAGATGATCGCGCTGCCATCGGGGATATCCTCGGTGGTCCAACCGGAGTACCGACGAACTTCGCCCTGGATCGCCCATTCAGGATACTGCATCGTGGGCGCCCGCCATCGTGCGGCCTCGACTACGGAGATGGGGCAGCGGAAAGAGATCGAAAGGGGAAGTTCTACCATGGAAAAGGTAGATTTAAGGAGGTCCATGGATTCTTCGTGCGCGCCCCGAAAACCATAGATGGCTTGGCAATTGTGCGTTACAATATTATCTGCAACGTATAAATGATTATCTGAAACTGTTAATGAATACACTTCCAAATCTTCTACCCATTCGTGTAATACTTCCACAGGTTCCCAGGCGGCTTTAGCGCTTTTTGAATCCCCATTATAAGGAAGCATGAGACAACCTGAAATTAGGTTGCAAGCCTGCATAATAGATGGTCTAAGGAGACTAAATTTAGCTGGAAATCCTTTTTGCCAAATGGGGTATTCCATCATACGATTATAATAGTCAAAACATTGTTCAGCCCGTTCGGTTAAATTAACTGAAGCTAGAATATAACTCCAAGCCTCATCAAGATAATCCTGATTAGCAAACCCAATGTTTTGATTAGGGCAAATAAAAGTTATATCTGGAATACCAAAATGCGCTTGGGCAACCGCCTCCTCTAGAGCTGCTTCTCGCTCTGTTTTATAAACACCTAATATCCAATAAGCATCTGCTCCTTCCGCGTGTGCTCGTCGTGTAGGTCCACTCCCACATTCATAATCCATTTTACAGCGGCCAAGTCTAAATTTATCTCCTTTACGCATCACGTAAAGAGCGTAATATTTTCTAAAAGGCTCGAACGAAGCATAACAATGATGGTTTTCTGTATATTTAGACGACTCACCTGCAGCCATTTTAACGGTTGTAAGATTACCTTCAAAAAGATTTGAACTAATACCTTCGACAGTTCTATTGAAAATGAAAGCTCCTTCGCCATTATATCCAAGTAATTTGTCACCTACTGATAGCTGTTCAATAGGTACTTTACGTAATTTAGGAGGATTCCAACGATCACCCAATTTATCTACTACAGTTACTAATGTTCCAGCAGGTTGACAAGCGTCGCCAACAGCTATGATGCGTTTTGTCACTAGTTTTTTTAGCATGGCATGGTTTAGCGCGGAAAGGTCCTGGGCTTCGTCGATCAAGATGAGAGGGTATCGCGGGAAGGCCCCGATGCCTAGGGTTGGCATGAGGATTTGGTCGTCGTAGTCGCAGATTCCCTGCCACGCCTGCTTTATGCTTTCAGAGGTTACGTGGACTACTAGTAGTTCTTCTTCCTCGGTTAGCTTTTCATCAAGGTGGGCGAAAAACTCCTGCTCACGCATAAGCGCCTTCATCCTGGGGGTGCCTTCGGGGATGAAACCGCAGGCTTTACCGAAGCGAACTGTATTCATGAGGTCGGCCATACGGGGGTAAAGGATTTTCTTCTCCTCGGGAGAAAGGGTTTCCATGTAAGCTGATGTGATGTCGTAGACTTTAGATGATTCGATCCGGAGTCGGCGGCCGATGGCGTCTTGCCAAATGCGGTGGCCAAGGCTATTTAATGTCTGACAAGTGCAGTTTCGAGGCATTCTTTCCTGCATTTCAACTGCTATCTTTTTATTAAAGCAGAGGGCTAAAATTTTAAGATCGGGAAGGGCCTCGGCGAGGAGGACAAGGGTGGAAGTTTTGGCCGCACCGGCAAGGGCGGAGACTAGAAGATTGTCAGTTGTGATTGTAGCTGCGTGGATGATGGCGGATTGCTCTTCAGTGGGCTTGAAGGTCATGGGAGGTTCCTTATTGTGCTCGGTGTGCAGTAGGAATATCAAGGAGAGTTAAAAGGAGTCGTTCTTTTAAAACTAGATAACGTTGATGAATACTTTCACGATCATCCAGGCGCATACTGCCCCGCATTTCATCGTCGCGAACTGCATTTTCAAATTCACGAATTATTCGTAAGGCTTTATCTCGTTTCATCTCTAATCCTTAATATGAAATAGTTTAAAACTTCCATCTAGTGTCACCACCGCTATGTATCCAAAAGGGTAGATGTAGATTTTGTCACCGAGATGGATGGCGTAGGCTGCGGGGGGTAGTGGCGGGGCACCTTTCTTTACAAGACAATCATCGGCGGTAATGCTCCAACCTAGGTTCGGCGGCGCAAAAGGGAAGCCGAGTTCGAGTAACTGCATGGATGCGGGGTCAGCGGACTCGGCGTCGAGGATTAGGGTGCGGGAGCCGACGGCGTCTTGTTTGTAATTGTCGTTTATCATCCAATCTAGGGGTTTCATAGGATATCCCTCGCAAATTCCAGTGCTTCACTAAGCAACGGATCATCTTCCCTCACCCCAGTTCCGACCACAACCACCTCTTCTTTATTCGCGGGGGTGAACTCACCAGGGGTCTCGATAATATGGATTATGATTTCGGAGCTTTCAGGCTCTACCTTTCGGAGGGAAAGACGATCATAGGGGGAATTCTGCTCGTTAACCGTGTCGCGATAGAGTTTTCGAAACTGATACGCGCGCTGCCGCCAATGAACGGCGGTGCCATGGGAGCCAGTTCGGAAAGTTCCGCCGCGAGCGGCCAAGGCTGCATCGAGTACCTTTTGGATGTCGGAGTACATGGCGAGGGTCTTTTTCATTTTGGGTCTCATTTGGGGTCCTTTTCTTTGGTTACCTGGGGAGATGCGAGAAGGGAGAGGGCTTTAGTTATTTTCCATCGGATATCGGCGATCCGTGCCCTGTCGCCCTGAGTGCGGCCTTCCAATGCTTCAAGCTGGCTGCGCACATGGAACAGCGCTTCCCTCGCCACCTTCTCCCGCACCTCTCCCGCATCGGCGGGGGTTGGGCTAAGGATCGGCAGGTATTTGCGCCACCAGAATGAGCCGCGCTGGCCTTCCATCTCGCCGAACCAGTTGCCCTCAAGCGCCGCCTCGCCATTCAGGAACGCGATCACTTCGGCTGGCGTTGGGTCGGTCATAGCTTCATTCCTGTTAGCGCTTCTTCGACCCGATCACGCCATTCCGCTTTCGGAAACGATCTGGCGTACAGAAAGGCAATCAGTTCGCCGACACCAAAGCCACCGCGACAGCCGCGTCCTTCCTTGTCGATCATCGCCGGTTGCGGGCCGTAGACATGGGCATAGACCTCGTATGCCCTCAGCGGGACGATCTTCGGGCAAACCGCCTGTCCGGGCCTCTGACGCAGATTCGTTTGGATGGGATGCGTTTCTACCGCCTTCAGCTCCTCGGTCATTTGGGGGTTCCTAGCCGGGCGATCTTGTCATGGACCGCCTGAATATATTCGGACCGGTTGCAGTTCGTCGGGATCAGATGGTACGGATCAATACAGACCTCGACTTCTCCCTCGAATTGCACGGCCGGGTGATGTTCTGGTTTGGGCGATTTGCACGTTGGGCACTTATGCCGAGGATGCGGCGCATAGTCGCGCTCGCCGAAGCCTTCGAATCTGTACTCGCTTGCGGTTTCGTAAATCGTGATCATTTAGGGGTTCCTTCCTCGGTGGGCGGGGTGGAGAGGGAGAGGATGCGGTCGGCCTTATCGAGCGCATCATGTCATGCAGCCGGCCCAGTGCCACACATACGATCATGATGAGCGATTGCAGCAGCTTCCGGATCGATCACCCGCGCAATCTCCTCCCTTCCGGGCAGCGGAGAGGCGGAAAGGGCGGAGAGCAAGTTCCTCACATCGGAAATCATCGCGGCAATTCGGTTATCGAAGGGGTCGTACGCACTCACGATGCTGTTCGTATCCGCCAACACTTGCAACCTTGCCCTAGCTTCCCCATCAGCAGCCACGGCGCTGGTAGCGGCGAAGGCGAGGCGGTGGCAGGCGAAGGCTTTGGTGAGGCGACTCAATTCGCGATTATGCGTAGCGCTGAGCACCCCAGTCGCTCGCTTGGCGGTAAGGCCAAGAAACTCTGCAGCTGCCTCTCTGTCCGCCCGCATCTCTATGTCTCTATCCGGCATGGGTTGAGTCCTTGTTCCAAGAGCGGCTGACTTCGGTCAGTTCAGGCAAGCCAAGGCGTCCGTCCGCGTAGCATCCGATCGCTTGGCGAAGGCGAAACACCTCAGTCTCGAGTTTGCGCAACACGACCGCAGCGCGCTCGCATCGGGCTGCATCAGCCTCAGCCATTTCGGCGTTCCGGTGCTGTATCCGGATTTCCTTGGCGATCTCGACCAATTGCGGAGCCGTGCGCTTGGCCAGCGCGTCAGGCAAAAGACTAGCACAAAACTTGGCGTCGGCTTCAGCCAGCGTTTCCAGATCAACCATCATTTTCGCTCCTGTTGAGGGTGAGGGCGGCTCGGGCATCACGAAGATCGCGACAGGTGATGCTGCGCGAGGCAAGGGTATCGCGAACCGCTTCGCTATCTTCATCGCTGGCAACGAGTTCATCAGCCGCCTGCGCAAACGGTTCGATCACGGCTTCCAGCTCTTTGATACGAGCAAGGAGCGTCGGGAGAGCGTTGACGGCGGCGACCAGGGCGATGAGCCGATCCTCGGGCATCGACAGGTCAACGCAGCCATCTTTGCAGAGATAGCCTGAAAGTACGTCAAGCCCGCGCGCCGTCTTCACGCGACGGAAGCTGTTCGAGGTCCAGACCTCCCACGGCAGCGGGCGCTCGTGGCCGGGGATCGCGAAACTGCCGGTGCCGCTGGCCCTCTCCAGCAACCCTTCGAGCTCGGTTGGGGTTGGGAGGATCATGACCGAGCCTGCATCTTGGCCACGAACACGCGCTGCTTTTCGGCTATCGTGTCGATCAGATCCTGCGGCGACATGCCCATCGTGCTCGCCAACATGAAGGCATAAGCGCACACGTCGGCGATCTCGTATCGGATGGCCTGGTCGTGGCCGTCACCGTCCCGCCAGCGCTTCTTGACGAAGTTCGCTACCTCACCGGCCTCACCTGCCAAGCCGAGCGTCAGGAAGCGAATATCGCTCTCCCGATCTCCCGTGTCCGAGTAGCGGCGGTGATTGTCCTCGGCTTGCGTCCATACGGCTGCTATATCGCTCACAGCTTCACTCTCCTTATGGTGCGGGGTTCAATTCTAAAGGTAGGAACTTCGTTGAAAAGGCGGCGCTTTTCGGCAATCACCTTTTTCACTAGTTCCTTGTCTTCGCGGAATACGATGACGCCGTTCATTTTGTTTCCTTTCTGCAAGGGTAAAGAGTGCCATCGATATGAAAATGAGGGACTACGTTGGAGGCTACGTGCCCGGCACTATCGATACGTTCATAAACGAAATATTCAACTCCATCTTTACAGACGAAAGTGGCGTCGTCGACAGCGCCCTGAGTTCCGTTGCAGGCAGTGAGGGCTAGTGTGAATGTAATGATTATTCGTTTCATTCGTAGTCTCCTTCGTTGGAGTAAAGCCATTCTTCATAGTACTCTATTTGCTTGTCAGTGAGAGTTACCTCGGCGCCGTCTTCGTCGACTATCTTTTCGATCTCAGCATACCCGCCTTCAGCAGGCTGACCGCCGCAAGCATAGCTTGGACCCTGTTCGGGAATGTAAGGAATGATAGTATAATGGATGGCGACGGCGATTTCAGGATCGAGATCTAGGGTTGTGTAGTGGATGGGCATTAGCGATATCCTTTCGGAGTATTCGCAAGGCGGAAAAGCGCGTCGTTATCTACTTTGGTAGATGAATGGCCGATGACCTCGAGGGTGGACGAGAAGAGCAAGTAGTTGGAGGAGTTGGGATCGCGACGGGCGAGGGCGTACTGACCGGTGGCCCAGGCGGTACGAGCGAGATCGGGGAAGAGGAGTTCAATCATTTAATTTATCCTTTTCAAACTGCCAGCCGTTTTGCCATTGACGGCGGAATTTACCTTTATTATATGGACATTGCTGAAGAGTCTTTCCGCAAAGAAAAGCACTTCTACCTTGTTCAAACCCTTCAGTATTCATGGTTCCTCCTAAAGTGAAATTGAAATTTTCGAAGCCAGCTCCGTATATTTCGTGGGCGCAGGCTTTGTCTTCTCCGGCACGCCTTCCCTCAGCGATTTTTTAATCGCCGCGATCTGGCTAGCGTTCTCCGCAAGGAACTCCGCCTTCGCCTGCAGACACATATTTTCAATTTTCTCCTTTGGCCAAGTGGATATGGTGCAGGCGAGGGCCGCCATTTGGATATCGAGGAGGTTACTTGGGTAATCGGGGATGGCGTCTATGCTATCGGAAGATAAGTAGAGGCCTGGGAAAGCGATGGCGCGAGCCAAACCGTAGGCACGACAGAACTCGGGGGAGGGTTTGGGGAGTTTCATTTTAGTCCTCCCACCGAGCACAATCACAGCCACGCCAAACGGAGCAGCCGCAATCCATAATTTCAGGGTCTTCGTATTCATCAAAGACAGGTGCAGGATTTTCGCGATCGGCTTGTATTGCACAGCGTTCGCATCCGCACATATCTGAATGTTGCCTGTAGTTCTTTCCCATCTCTTCCTCCTAAATTCATCACCAACCTCTAATCGCACTAGAGGGTGGGGGGAAGTTAGTCGTCGTTAAGATATTGTACACTAGAGTAAGAACGAACGTAATAAGGTTGGCGCCCAAAATGTTCTCCAGCAGCTTTTGCATCTTCCCGTGATTGATATTTATCAGCTTCTCGGGGTTTAGACACGAGAATTCTCATGCCACCTTCCTTTTTCAAAAAACCAGTTCCAATACGACTTTCATTTACAAAGCAGGGTGGTTCTTTTGGTCTATTCATAATCTCAACTCCTTAAACGCTTGACCCAGCTAGATGCGCGCCCCTGCCTGCATCAGTGCGAGCACAAGATCGGCGAGGACGCTTTTCATCTCCGATGGGATTTTCTTATCTCCGCGAAGCGTAAGCGATAGCGCGATGAGTTCACTTCCGTGCTGGGAGGTGAGAAGCGGGGCGATGTAGCCATCGGGGATAGTTAAGCGCATATGATAATTCCTTCACGTTCTGGTATAGCTACAAGATCGTCGTATTTATCAAATACTCTATCCCAACCAACTCCAGCTAATCTTCCATAATTTTGTTCGATATAACGTAATCCCGCCACTGCATCGGCATAAGCGTTTTTTACTTCTATTGTCATGATTATAGGTGGTTTCATACTTCAGTCTCCCTATAAGCTACGATATCGTTTCGGCGTTCATGGGAAAGATGTTCCCACCATGAATAAGCTCCAATCCAATATCCAGCTTTCATACAAAGTGCTTCTTCACCATCTCGTATACGAATATCTACAAGAGTTTCAGGGTCAACGGGGCACGGTCCCGGTTCCCATTTAATCCAATCGGTCATGCCTCCACCTCCCATGCGAAAAGAACTCCTTCGAAGATATCTTGCAAGCAGGATAGCGTGCGAAAGGCGTTCGCCTTCAGTATGATCATAGCCGGCCGCCCTCCAATCCAGCGGACATCTAGGATAGACTCCGCGTGGCGGGCAAGCGTTGCCGTGAGCTGCCGGTCGGATGGCGGGGATAAATCGGTGATGGTCATTCGGGCCTCCTTTGGATCTCGTGTCTCAATCTCGCTTTTGGGCATTATTTTACTTTTCTAATTTTCAGACCCTCGTTTACACAAACGAGCTGTAATAGCCAATCCATGATAAAACGACGAGGTCCTTCGATGATATCAGTAAGAGTTATAGCACCGTCATTTTCATAAATATAAAGTCTAAGCGTTTCGCCGTCAATTTCCTTAATGGTGTATTCCATCTTTTTCCTCCAACAATCTATCCCAACCTCGTCATCGCACGGCGGGGTTGGGGAGATAGTTATTTGGAAAAGCGAAGAACGACTACGAGATTATCGGCCACTGGATCACAGCCGGACTTCCAGTTCTTTTGGATAACTTCAGAAATGGCTTTTCCAAGAGCTTCTGCAGTTAAATCGCTCGTCATTTCGAAAGTCAGGGAATAAGTGTTGGCGTTATCTATGCCAGTAATATGTACGGTAGCCATGATAATTCTCCTTACAGATTATAATTATACCAGCGCCATCCAAGCGGCTACCGCCGCCCTTCGCTTATAAAATTCCTCCCTTGCGATATCGCGGAGGGCGAAAGCGCGGGAACGCGCGTGGGTGTGGATGGCGTGTTGGTCGCGAATGCGAGTAGCGTGAACGTCAACGCCTTTGGGACTATTCACCTTTCATCTCCTTACAGTGTGCGTTCCATCGATCAGCGGCGCGGGCCATGCGGAGTAATTCTTCTTCCGCATTCCACCTAGAATCCTCGTTTCCATCACGTAGAACTGCAAGCCAAGTGAGAAGTATCTCCTCCCAGGTTGGCGTGTAATCGATATACTCCACGATGTGGATATCCTTCGCGATGGGTCTCGGTCTCGCCTTCTCAGTAATCACCTTACCGATAAACTCCTTGCCTACGATTTTCTCTAATCCATTTTTGAAAATTTCAGGTGGGATGATAGTTCTCGAAGCTGACCCCTTAAACGCTTGACCCTCTACGCCTTTGGGCGCCTTCACAGCAACCCCCGCAACCGATGGATTTCGAGGGAGAGCGAGAGGCTTGGGCGTTCCGCGAATGCTTGCAAGGCGGCGGCTAGGAGGATTTGAATTTTATACATCGCTTCAGTCCTTATGACGTGGAAGACTCATCAGGCCGGGTTTCACCCGACGACCGCCGAGGCGGTTTCGTCTTAGCTTTTAAAATTTCCTCCTTTGTGGATAATTCGTTTTGCGGCTTCCCACGAAAATTCCACATCACCGCCTATACCATCCGAACGATAGATAATCGCGGTTGGATTTTTATCACTACGCATCTTGGCCGAATGTCCATCCAGTGTAATTTTTTGATTGCCTAACATTTTCACCTCCATTGGAAACCCGTTTATACCACAAACCGGGGTCCAATGCAACCGCCATTGCGAGGTGGATACGTATCCATACCAGCGCATACACAGCCCATACCCCAGCGCCCACCCTGTGGTGATGCATGCCTCACATGATGCATGGCTCCGGTAACGCATGGCTACGGTATGCTAGGGGGTACCCCCGTGCCCGACCCCCCACGTACCCATGATTTCCGGAATGATATGGTCCCCAACTCCCCCACTTGTGGGCTTGCCCACCTGGGATATGGCTCTGAGGGGGGTTCTAGTCAAAAAAAAAAATTGGACCATATGAACCTCACCATAAAGAAAACGGCGCATACCTCGAGTTTTGGGGGACGAGGAGGTGGATATGGTTGTGGGAAGTAGTTCACAAAGCCATATCGACCTCGGGACCATATGTGTCCGGGATTTGCGTGTGAGACGGGGTGGCGCGAAATCGCGCCCCATAGGATACAGTAGCCATGCAGTACTGCAGCCATGCGTCATGCTAGGTAGGGATGACGTGAGTGATGGTGTCGCCGTGGCGTATGCCAACGCGTCGGCGGGTACCGCGTTCGGGGTATTATGTACCGATCGTTCACGGGCCGTTTCCGGGTAAAATTCGGGGCATTGGACCGCCCACCCGATCCCATCGGATGCGTGCCATGGAGGTGGTGGCAGAACCATATGGGGCTGGGCGAAAAATATTTACGGAAGGGGGTTGTATTCGCTTTCGCGATGAGCGATATAATCGGGACCATCAACGGAAAGGCTTTCCCATGTCCACCTCCACCGTCTTTGTCATCATCACCGACGATTATGAAATTGACCAAATTTGCGAAGGCAAAGCCATTGCCGACCGGGAAGCGCGCGACCTTCGCAAGATGGGTTGTGAAGTGAAGGTGAAAGGCTTTGCGTCATGGGAAGCCGCCGAGGCCTTCCAAGATGCGTTCGAAGCGAAGCGTTGACCCCATCACTCACCGGCCATCCCCGTGACCGGTGTACGATGCGATCATGCATCAAGGAGTACCAATCATGTTTGACCTTAACACACTGTCCACCCTTTCACTTTCCACCACCATCGCGAAGACCGAGACCTTCACCTTCACCGTCGCCGACTTCCCCGAGGCCGCGATCATTGCGTTCTTGCAATACGGCTTCCAGCGGAAATTCAACGACGCGGTCGGCGGGGCGGAACGCAATGATGCGCCGTACACCTCGGCGATGAAGGTCGCCGACGCGAAAGCAATGATCGAAGAATACAAGCAGGGTATCGTATCCAAGCGCCGCGAAGGTGGGTCCACCGTGACCCCGGAAATCAGCGCCGCCCGCAAGGTCATGCGCGCCATGCTTCCATCCCTCTTGTCCAAGGACGACTTGAAAAAGTTCCGGGAACTCGAAGCCGTCGACGCCAACGCCAAGCTCGACACATGGGCCACCGCCAACGCGGAAGCCATCGCGGATGCGGTCAAGGCGGAAGTCAAGGCCATGGCCGACCAAGCCAAGCGGCGGGCCGGGTTGGCCACGGTATCCATCAAACTTTAATCCAACCCAACACCTCGAAGGCCCGGGCATTGCGTCCCGGGCTTTTTTGTGCCCGCACCACATCACCAGTAATGCGAATCAATATCACCATCCACCTAGCAAGGATTGCGCCGCTGGCCCTGGCCCTTTCGCCGGTACCGGGTGGGGTCGCGGCTACACTGGCCCTTCTACCAATTTGTGAAAAATATCTCCCATACGGTCCCCAACCATATCCTTGCAGCGCGCTCGCGCGCGTGGTACAGGACGCCATGGACGATATCTTCCCCATCCGGACCCGAGGGCGCGCGACCCTGGATTTGTCCCCTGACATCGTCCGCGATCTCGTCCCAGCTGATCTCGCGGCGATCACTTCGGAGAAGGGGAGTGAGGCGCCCGCGCTCAAGCGGATTACCGACCGGCATCATGCGCTGGCCAGGAATCTCGCAGGAGGTATGGCCGAAGGCGAGGCCGCGTTGGTCTGCGGAATCTCCAATTCCCGAATCTCCATCCTGAAGGCGGATGCCCAGTTCCAAGAACTCCTCAACTTCTACCGTGGGGAGGTGAACCTTGTGTACCAGGATATGCATGAGAAGCTCGCGGGAATCGCGTCCACCGCACTGGATGAATTGCAGGATCGGCTGGAAGATGCGCCGGAGAAAGTCTCCACCGGGCAACTTATGGAGCTTGCAAAGCTCGGCGCCGATCGTACCGGTTTCGGCCCCCAGTCCCAGCAGACGAACGTGAACGTGAATGTAGACATGGCCGCGCGACTCCAAGCCGCACGTCGTCGAGTTCAGGAACGGATCGTCGCCAATGGCTAACCTCCAGATGCTTGCCCAGGCCGGCGCCTTCAACAAGGTCCGAGCTGTGAAGGCATTGGCGCAAGCTCAGGACCTTACGGCCACGCTTGATACCGTATCGGCTGAAGTCGCGACAACTGTCAGCACGCTCTCCGCCACCACGGCTACCCTTTCAGATGTCTCCGATAAGGTAGACCAACTCCGAATCGATGTAGATGGGCTCCTTCCGTAATGGCGATAAGTTTTAATTCCAGTGTGAAATCAGATGATGTTCCAGATATTATGGAACTTTTAGCTGAGTTCTCTCAAGACCCCCTTGGTTTTGTACTGTTTGCCTTTCCATGGGGTGAAGAAGGTGAGTTAGAATTTCAACAGCCGCAACCATGGCAGATTAAAGTTCTCGAAGATCTCCGAGATGGATTGATTGATGTACCAGGCGCGATTAGAATAGCAAGAACCTCGGGGCATGGTATTGGTAAATCGGCTCTCGTAGCTTGGATCATTCATTGGGCTATGACAACTCATGAAGATACCAAGGGAGTAGTAACCGCAAATACCGAGAACCAGTTGAAAACGAAGACCTGGGTGGAACTCGCGAAGTGGTTTCGGCTCTTTATTGCTAAAGATCATTTTGAACTAACCGCCACCGCGCTATTCGCCCGCGACCCAGCCCACGCGAAAGAGTGGCGCATCGATATGGTGCCGTGGAGCGAGCGGAACACTGAAAGCTTTGCCGGCCTCCACAACCAAGGTAAGCGCCTTCTCATAGTATTCGACGAAGCATCCGCCATCCCCGACGTGATCTGGGAAGTCACCGAGGGCGCGCTCACCGATAAGAATACACAAATCATTTGGTGCGCCTTCGGCAACCCAACCAGGAACAAGGGCCGGTTCCGCGAGTGCTTTCCAGGCGGTCGCTTCTCTCATCGCTGGAACTCCGACGTAGTAGACTCCCGCTCCGTCTCCTTCACCAACAAAGACCAGATAGATAAGTGGATCTCGGACTATGGAGAAGACAGTGACTTTGTACGGGTTCGAGTTCGCGGAATCTTCCCTCGAATCGATGCCGAAAGTTTCATTTCATATACCCTCGCAACTTCAGCTCTTAATCGTGAACTTGAGCAGCAGTCCGGCTATGTTGTCCTCGGAGTCGATGTCGGTCGTTTTGGGGACGACCCCTCCTGCATCTACCCCCGATGCGGACGGGACGCCCTAACCCGGCCGGTAGAACTTTACCTTGGTCTTTCGACCATGGAGCTTGTGGCGAAGATCGTCGTCGCCTTTCAGCGATATTCCGCGATTGTGGTGATGGTAGACTCCGGGGGCGTCGGCGGCGGCGTGGTCGACCGGCTCCGCCAGCTTCGCATTCCAGTAATGGAGGTAGACTTCGGCACCGCCGCTGATGGCACGAACCCAGGGGATAAAACGAAATATGCAAACAAACGCGCGGAGATTTGGGGTGCCGTTCGTAATTGGCTACCTGGGGGCGCCATACCTGATATGGCTACTGGCGAGCATACTACCCTCGTAGATGAACTCACCGGCCCGACCTACGCACTAAACGGCAAGGAGGCGATTCAGCTTGAAACAAAAAAGGATATGCGCCGCCGCGGAATCCCGTCGCCGAACGTGGCCGACGCCCTCGCCTGCACTTTCGCCTACCCCCACTACGAAGTCTATTCTCCCCTCGAGTCCTTCAGAACTCAGCCAACCGCCCCAGTCGACTACGACCCCTTCGCCCTCGAAAACTTAGGAGCCTGAAATGACGTTCATGAAAGCGGCCCTTCCATTCGGGCCAATGGGAATGGCAGGTAATCTTTTGAAGTCCGGCGCCCCATCTTTAATCACTGGTCCGCATCCATCTAAGCCCCAGATCATTCCGCCCACGATCATTCGCGGATCTCTCGTAAACCCTCCGCTCGCTTCCTCGGCTCCCAAAGCCAAATACTAGGAGAACCCCGATGGGCTTCCTTACCCCTAAAGTACCCACTCCACCACCAGCCCCAAACACACCAATCGCGGCCAACGCTGGGACCGCCGATACTCCAAGTTCGGCCCAGGGCCTCGCGTCGCTAATCTCCACTGGCGGCACTGGCCTACGCCGTAAGGCAGCTACGAATAAAACCTCTCTGGTAGGTGGAAGCTAATGGAAATCAATCCCGAGGCGCATAAAAACATAATCCAGACGCTCTCCGCGCTTCGGACGGACCGCCTCCCATTCTGGCGCCTGTGGCAGGAACTCGCGCGGTTCTATCTTCCAAAGCGTTACGTGGCTCTAGCCACCGATAAGGAGCGCCGCCTCCGGGATGCGAAGAACCCGAACATCATCGATGCTACTGGCACGACCGCCGCGCGCATCCTCGCTGCAGGTATGATGAACGGCGTAACTTCCCCGGCTCGGCCGTGGTTCTCCCTCCAGGTCCCCGGCTTCATGGACGATCCGCAGAATGAAGGCAAGATGTGGGCGGACGAGGTCACACGCCGGATGCAGCTTGTAATGTCGGAGACTAACTTTTATAACGCACTGGCAACTTTATACCTTGACCTTGGCGTCTTCGGGAGCGCCGCCCTTCTCATCTACGAGGACGATAACGACGTATTCCGCTGTTTCAACCCCGCCCTCGGCGAGTACTACTTCGGCCAGGACGATGGCCTGCGCGTGAACCAGTTCGCTCGCGAATTCCGTTACACGGTTCGCCAGATGGTTGCGAAGTGGGGCAAGGAAAATTGCTCCGAGGCCGTACAAGCTGCGTACACAACCGGCGGCGCTCGTTTGCAGGAAGAGCACACGATCTGCCACCTCATCGAGCCCAACGATACCGACAGCACGCTCCCCAAGGTCTTTAAGTTCCGCGAGACATATTGGGAAGAAAAATGCACGAACGGCTGCGTCCTTGCCATGAACGGTTTCTACTCTCTCCCAGGCGTATTCCCGCGCTGGGAGGTAACCGCGAACGATTCCTATGGAACCTCCCCGGGCATGGACGCCCTCGGTGATGTCATTCAGCTTCAACTGGAAACTAAACGTAAGGCCCAGGGCCTCGATAAGATGGTGCGGCCCCCGCTTGTGGCTGACGTGCAACTTCAGCACCAGCCCACGGCATTGGTCCCCGACGGAATAACCTATGTCGCAGGCATTAACAACGTTGGCGTAAAACCGATATATCAAGTGCAGATTCCAATCGCGGAACTTTCCGCCGACATTCAAGACGTGCGCAGCCGTATCAAAGAGATTTTCCATAATGATCTCTTTAATATGATTTCGCAATTGTCTACGGTGCGGTCCGCGACTGAGATCGATGCTCGCCGGGAAGAGAAGCTAGTGCTTCTCGGCTCGGTGCTCGAGCGCTTCGAAAACGAAGCCCTGGACCCGGCCGTGGCCCGCATCTACCAGATCATGGATCGCGCGGGCCTCATTCCCGAACCCCCTGATTCGATCCAGGGAATGCAACTAAAAATCCAATACATCTCCATTTTGGCCACGGCGCAGCAGGCAGTCGCGGCTATTCCGACTGAAAGGTTCGTGGCCCTCATAGGTCAGGTAGCGGGCGCGGCGCCAATCGCCCTCCAGATTCCGAATTGGGATTCCCTGCTTCGTAATTACGCCGACGCCATCGGCGTCAAAACTCGAGACCTTAATACCCCGCAGCAAGTCGCCGAACTTCAGCAAGAACAAGAGAAACAGATCGAAGCTCAGCAGGCACAAGTCACTGGTAAGAATCTGGTGGATGGCGCTCGCACGCTTTCCGAGACTGATGTGGGTGGCGGGTCAAATGCGCTGCAGCAAGTATTAGGAGCGACACAATGATTATAATTTACATAGCCTTTGGCCTGCTTTATTTTACAACGTTGACATTAGCTTGTTACGTTCAATATAAATCTTTGCAGATTATGCTTCCGGAATTTTGGGAGTATTGATATGGCTCATTGCATCCTCCTAGGAGTCATGGTACATGGATAAGCAAGCGGCCCGGAAGCAAAAGGAAGCGGCCAAATTAGAAAAGCTGAATATCGATAAGGCCTGTGAAAGCCTACTGGCCACGAGAGAGGGTCGCCATTACCTTTGGTGGCTCCTTCGCATCGGCCGAGTCGGCTCCCAGCCTTTTACCAATAACGCCCTTGCCACCTCCTTCGGATGCGGCGAACTTAACGTAGGGCAGCAAATCCTTGCTCACATCATAGAAGTTAATCCAGCCGGTTATGCGCTGATGATACAGGAGAAAGCTGATGACGATCGAGAGTGGCGAAATCTCAACCGAGATATCAACGACGGAAAAGCCGCCGGAGAGTTTGGTGACGCAGGAGACGACGACGGAGCAGGCACCGCAGACTGAACAGGCGCCCCAGGTCGAAAAGCCCCCCGAGTACGTCCCCCTTACTCCCGAGTCCCTAAAGTTCCCCGAGGCCTCCGAAGGCTTCGTAATGGACGAGACCGTCCGCGATGAGTTTCTCGGTCTCGTAAATGATCAAACCCTAACCGCGGATGCCCGCGCGCAGGGTCTGGTAGACTTGTATCTGAAAACAGCGAAGCAAGCCGCGGAAACGGGTAGCACTGCTTGGGCCGAGACTCAGACGCAATGGCAAGATCAGACAAAGGCTGACCCCGAAATTGGTGGGGATAAGCTGGAAGCCGTTCTTGTAACCGTATCTCGTGCGATCGATAAGTTTGGTTCGCCTGAGCTTCGGGAAGCGATGGACTTGACCGGCGCCGGGAATCATCCCGCTGTCATCAAGTTCATGTACAAAATGGCTAAGCAGTTCAACGAGGGTACCCCAGTTTCGGGCTCCCCCTCCGGCGGCGCTGTTAGCCTCGCAGACAAAATGTTCCCATCTATGGCAAAAGGATAAACCATGAGTGTTCTCGCAGACACCCATCCGACTCTGCTCGATCTCGCAAAGCGACTCGACCCGGATGGTAAAATCGCAGGCATTGTAGAGCTTCTCAATCAGACGAATGAGATGCTCGAAGATGTTGTTTGGGTCGAGGGAAATCTCCCGACCGGCCACCGTACCACAGTTCGTACCGGCATCCCCGCTCCGACCTGGCGCAAGATGTACGGCGGCGTCCAGCCCACGAAGTCGAAAACCGCTCAGATCACTGATAATACCGGTATGCTGGAAGCATATGGTGAGGTGGACAAGGCGCTCGCCGATCTCAATGGCAACACCGCCGCGTTCCGCCTTTCTGAAGACTCTCCGCATATTGAGGGGATTTCGGAGGAAATTCAGAATACGCTGATCTACGGAAACGAGGGGAGCACGCCAGAAGCCTTCACCGGCTTTGCCCCGCGCTTCAATTCCACCACCGCTCTCAACGGCAATAACATCATCAAGGGCGATGGTGCGGGCGCCGATAACGGTTCTATCTGGCTCATCGGCTGGGGTCCAAACACGGTCCACGGTATCATCCCCAAGGGCTCAACTGCCGGGCTCCAAATGGAAGACAAGGGCCAGGTCACGATCGAAAACGTGGATGGGCTCGGTGGCCGAATGGAAGCCTACCGCACCCACTACCGTTTCGACGCTGGCCTTACCGTTCGTGACTGGCGTTACGTAGTCCGCATCTGCAACATCGATAAATCGAATCTCGTAAAGGATGCGGCCACCGGCACTGATCTTTGCGATCTGATGTTCCAGGCCACGGAACGGATCAAGTCACTGAACGGCGTTCGCGCTGCTTGGTACATGTCGCGTGATATGGCTACGAAGGTTCGCCAGCAGGCAACCTACGCGACGAAGGCATCCAGCCTTACGATCGAACAGGTTGGCGGCGTGAAGATCACTTCCTTCGCTGGCATTCCGATCCGCCGTGTTGACAAGATGGGCGCTGATGAAGCGCTGGTCGTTTAAGGAGTATTGAAAATGATTCTCGATTCTCGAGTTGAATTCGCTGATGCAGTTTCGGTTGCAGCGGCGGCCGGCACTGCCCTTATCGGCAATGTCATCGATCTTGGTGCTACTCACCGTGATATTGGGGCAGGTAAATCTGTCTACCTTATTATCACGACGGATACTGAGATCATCACCGCAGGCGCGGCCGGAACTCTCAAGTTCCAGTTGGTTTCCGATGCCCAGGCCGCGATCGCTACGGATGGCACTGCCACCATCCATATCGATACTGGCACGTTCGTAACTGATGATGCGGCGGCTAATGATTCCCAGCTGAACGCCGGGGGCATCATTGCTTGCATCGCTTTGCCGTCAGAGGGTAAGGTCTACGAACGGTACCTGGGCATCCTCGCCGTCACCGGAACCACCACGACCACAGCCGGAAAGATCAATGCCTTCCTTACCGAAGACCCGACTGGCTGGGCCGCCTACGCGCAGGGAGCCCTCTGATGCAAGTTAATCTGAAGCGGGACTTCTTCGGTCCCGATGGCGTTCAGTATCGGATGCTGGATAACCCCCATGATTTCGATGAGGGTTGGAAGCTGCCGAAGGATGCGGAAAAGGTTAAAAAGAAAAGCATCCTTGACGACGATGATGAAGTAGTTGTCAAAACTACTAAGAAGTAAGGAATAGTTATGGTCAACGATGAAGTAGGCATTTACAATCTGGCGCTAAACCAGATCGGAGCCCGCGATAACGTGACCATAACTACGGAGGCCTCGCGGGAGGCCGAGGTGTGTCGTCTGTGGTATCCTGTCGTTCGCGATGCGGTACTGCGGGCGGCACATTGGCCGTCAGCACGGAAGGTTGCAAGGCTCGCCCTTCTATCTACACAGGTAGATGGGGAATGGAGTGAACTCCTTCCCGAACCCGGTTATAGCTATTGCTACTCTCAACCCGCCGATATGCTTTATCCCCGGTCGTTAACTACCTATGAGCCTTTTATTATAAATAATTTCGGTAGCGTTCCCGCTATCACTACGAATGTCGCGAACGCCATCTTACTTTACACCTTCCGTCAGACGACTGTGGCCCGATGGGAATCTTCCTTACAGTCAGCGATTGCTTTCGGCCTCGCAGCGCACATTGCCATGCCACTTACTGGCAAGCAGAATCGCGCGAAGATGCTTCTTGACCAAGCTAACTCCATCGTTACCCAGGCCCAGGTCGAGGCGTCGAATGAAGGTGGCTTGATGCTCGACACCCTTCCGGACTGGATCGCAGCCCGCGGTTACTGCGATGGGCAGGCTCTTGCCCCAAGATTCCTTTACCCATTCGGTTCGATGCTTAGTGTCGCCGGAACTACTCCGGTCTCCGGCACTTATGCCCAGGGTGCGCTTTAATGTCCATCGAACTAATCAAGTACGCCTTTGTAGCTGGCGAGGTATCCCCCTCGCTACTCGGGCGCACGGACCTTACGAAGTATGATTTCGGGATGGCGCTCGCACGGAATTGGTTCGTGGACTATCGGGGCGGTCTTTCGACAAGAGCTGGCAGTGAATTCATTGACGTAATCCCGTTTGGCACCGCTCGGCTCTTCGAGTTCCAGTTCTCCCCCAACACCGCGAATACCTATTGCCTTATCTTCGGCGATAACTATATACGCTTTATGCAAGACGGCGCCTACGTTCTTTTAACTGAAAAGAACATCACTGGGTTGACAAAATCCACGCCCCCAGTCGTAACCTCTGTAGCCCATGGCTATACTGATGGCGATTGGGTGAGAGTGTATTCTGTGGGCGGGATGACGGAAGTTAACTCTCGAACTTTTAAAATCAATGTACTTACCGCCGATACTTTTAGTCTTCTTGACCCGACGACAGGTGCCAATATTGTTGGTACAGGATATACTACGTATACGGCCGGGGGCCATGTCGCGAAAGTCTACCAACTTGCCTCTCCGTATAACGACGTGGACCTCGACGCTCTCGGTTACGAACAGGTCCGCGACACGGTTCGCCTCACTCACACTTCCTACCCCATTAAAAATCTAGTCCGCCATGATCATACGGATTGGGAAATCACTGACGAAGTCATCGGTAATCTCGATGGGCCGCCGACTGGACTTACCGGAACTCCATCGGCTTCCGGCACCGCGTCTACTGCATACGCAGTCTCCGCAATCATGGCAGATGGTACCGAGACCATTCCATCCTATCCCATTCTCGTAGAGAACTCCGTAAATTTCACGGTAGAGGAAGGAAGCGTCGCCCTTACCTGGAATGCGCTCGCGGGTGCTATCGAGTATATCGTGTATCGCACGATCGTAATTTCCTCTGGTGATACAAATGCGGGCACTCAGCTCGGCTTCCTTACGAGAACTTTTGGAACTTCCTTCACTGACTCCAACGTTGTCCCAGATTTCACGAAGGCACCTTACGAGCATCTTGACCCTTTCGCGACTCTCGCGATTGATAAAATTCAGATAACATCTGGCGGCGCCGGCTATTCCTTTTTGGAACCAATCGTAATAACTGCCGACGCTGGCGATGGTTTCGTAGGCTACGCCATCGTAGATCCCGGCGGGACGATAACCGCGACTAAAATTCTTCGCCATGGCTCCGGCTATGTGAACCCCGTAGCAAGCTTTGGTGGCGGGGGCGCAACCGCCGATCTCACTCTCACCCCCGGTTCAGGAACCTACCCTGCAGTATCCGCGATCTTTCAGCAGCGCCAAGTTTACGCCGCAACTGCGAATGAGCCCTTACGGCTAGACGCCAGCCGGGTCCGTTCTTTTTCCAACTTCGATATCTCCCTTTCATCAACCGAGGCGGACGCTTACGAATATGAGATCGATTCCACTCAGGTAACGCCCATCGTTCACCTTTTCCCTACCCGTTCCGGCCTCTTTACCATGACGGCTACGGGTATTTGGTTGCTAAATAGTGATAGCTCGGGTCCGGTCACAAATCAAAACGCGCAGTCCGATCCGCAGACTGGCCAAGGCACGACCTCGGTTCGCCCTTTAAAAATCGGAGGAGATTTTCTTTATGTTGAGGCTCGGGGCAGCGCTGTGCGCCTTCTTAGTTATTCTGAGCTTTCCCGTACTTATGGCGGTGTGGATGAGTCTATACTTTCCAATCATCTTTTTGGCGTGGGGAAAGACATTGTACGCTGGGCTTTCACGGAGAACCCACATAAGCTAGTTCAGGCCGTGCGCGCCGACGGCGCCCTGCTTCTTTTTACCCTGGTAAAGGAACAGGAAGTTTTCGCCTGGACTTGGGCCACAACCCGGGGCTTCTATCTCGACGTAGTAAGCATTCGTGGCGAAGTCTTCGACCAAGCTTACTATATCGTAAAGCGATTCATCGGCGGAGTTTGGAGGCAGTATGTTGAACGACAGGCGACCCGCGACTTCACTAATATTGAAGATGCTTGGGCTGTGGATTGCGGGCTTCGGCTTGATCCTCCTAGTAATTCTAATCCTCTTAGTATTTCAAAAGAGTACTTTATTAATGGAGAAAAGTTTGTCGACCTTACCGGCACCTTCACAGGAACTGAAGGCCAATGGGTGAGGGCCGCCGGAGGTATTTTCGTGGTGCAGGAAGTCACCGGAACGGGCGCGCTCGCCAAGGTTATAGTTTCCGCAACCGATATCATTCCCGAGACCGATGGGCTCGTGAATACAATTACTAGCTGGTCCATCTCCCCAAAGTTCACCACGATCTCGGGCCTTTGGCATTTAGAAGGTGAGGAAGTTTCGATTCTCGGTGACGGTTCCGTTTTTCCGAATCAGGTAGTAACTAACGGTAAGGTCGTCCTTTCCGATGGCGTAAGCAAATGTCTTGTGGGCCTCGGATTCCAGGCAGCCTGCCGAACCCTTCCGCCTACGGTACCGAATACTCCAGTGGAGTCCCGGCGTAAGCGAGTTGTGGGTGTGGGAGTGCGGTTGCAGGAAACTCGTGGGTTGAAGATCGGGCGCACGCTTGATCAACTCTATGAACTTCGCGAGCGCACCACGGAACTTTATTCGTCCCCAACTTTTACCGTAAACGGAATGAAGTATAAGATCATCTCCACGAATTGGGATACTGAGGGGCAGACATACTTCGTACAGGATGATCCGCTGCCCGCGACACTGTTGGGCTTGGTTCCGGATTTGGAGGTTGGCGATGATCCAGATTGATCAGGTAAACTTCATTCCAAATCTTCCCTACGCGAAGTCTTCGCTCGTAGAACTCACTCGACATTCCTATGACGACTTATCGAAGTCCGATGAAATTTACGTAGCGCGCGAAGGGTCCACACCATTATTCTGCATCGGCATTTATCGCGCGACCTTAACTTCACAACCCTACGTCTGGCTTCTGGCGTGCGAGGCACTCTCCTGGAAGCATATGCGAGAACTTCGAATCTGCTTCAAAGAACTTGCACCTTCGGCTATGTGGGCACTGGTAAAAGATGAGCCCTCGATTCGAAAGTTCGCACAGTTCTTCGGTATGCGCCAGGTCAAAGTTAACCAAGTCGGTCAAGATACTTATTTAATGATGGAGCGTTAAATGGCATTTTTTCCTGCTGCCCTTGCAGTCGCCGGAGCCGTGGCTGGAGGTGTTTCAGCATTTAGTGCTGGCCAGTATCAAGCTGCGATTGCTGCGCGTAATGCTGAGATTGCGAAAGCTAACGCGGGTAAAGCAAGTGACGCCGCGCAAATCAAAGCTCAGGAAAGCGATCGCGAGGGGGCCGCGTTGCTCGGTTCACAGCTTGCAGATCAAGGTGCTTCCGGCCTTACCGGCGCTAGCCAATATTTCTTGCGGGCGCAAACGGAGAGCACGCTTGCGCGTGAACGTACAAACATAACTCTCGAAGGCCTTGCAGGGTCCCGTCAGCAACTGCAAGATGCTGCAAACTACACAGCGGCCGCATCACAGGCGCGCACGCAGGCTTGGTTCGGACTCGGTCAAGGGCTTATTAAAGCTGGTTCAGCTGCTTATGGAGGAGGTCCCGGAAGCGGTTCACTTCTCGGTGGCTCTAAATCTTCTGGGAGTGGTAGGTCGTGAGAGTTCCAACTAAAGTATCTACCTCCACCCCGTACCCGGTTCAGCTTGGGGCACCCGCGGCTGCACCAGCTATTGTCCAGGGCGCCGGCTTCTTCGCTGAAATTGATGATCTTTCAAAACAGCTTCATGAGAACTATCAAAAGAAGCAGGCTTTTGATTTGAATGCGGCCTATACTCACGAAGTAGGTGCGATGGATCAGGACTTTCAAGAACGGAAGGATACGACGCAGCCGGGACAGGGCTACGGTTTTGCTTTGCAAACGGCTACGGATTATGTTGCACGGCATAAAGCACTACTGGATGGCTTGGCCGCTACCAAAAAGTATACGCCGAATCAGCTTGCGCAGCTTGGAACTCAGCTAGAAGAAAAACGAAATTCTTTCATCGTTCCAGCACTTCAGTGGGAAAAAGCTGTAACCGGAACTGATACGCTGATTGGCATTAAAAATCAGGTTGATGATCTCGGCAACCAAGCTATGATGAATCCGAATAATGTAGTAAGTATTCGAGAAGGTGTCAAGCATCTGTGGGAAATTGCGCCAGGGCTGACCGCGGTCGAAAAAGCTCAAGGAATCGAAAAGGATTTGGACTCGGTGTCGCTTGCGGCCGCCGCTGGATATGCCACACATAATTCATATGAGACTATCAAGTTGTTGACGGGGGAGGACCCCCGAAATCCGCATCCAACTACTTCCGCTGGAACACCTATCACAACTGCAGGTCTCACGCCACTTTTCGTGGCCCAAGAATCTGGAGGGAAATATACTGCGGTTAATCCGACAACGGGTGCAATGGGTAAGTATCAAGTAATGCCAGCAACGGGTAAGGCATTAGCTGAAAAGGCCGGGCTGACCTGGATTCCCGAACTTATGACTAAGGATTCGCCAGAGGCGAGAGCGTATCAGGATAAGATCGGACAAGCTGCAATTGATGATGCAGTGAAAGCTGGGAACGGGGACCCGGCCGCAATCTTTTCGTATTACTACAGTGGGAGCACTACTGC
>Ga0068868_100000138_pt1 | contig 46922 bp, 46 predicted proteins | sample KBSMisM42_FD_64660 | JGI IMG/M metagenome (GOLD analysis project Ga0068868, IMG submission 64660) | Miscanthus rhizosphere microbial communities from Kellogg Biological Station, Michigan, USA - KBS Miscanthus M4-2 | ecosystem: Host-associated > Plants > Roots > Rhizosphere > Soil ...
TACGGCCTCGAGACGGTGGCCCTGCGCTACTTCAACGTCTTCGGGCCGCGCCAGGACCCGCAGTCGCAGTACGCGGCGGTGATCCCGAACTTCATCACGGCCGTGCTCGAGGACCGCGGTCCGACCATCCATGGCGACGGCGATCAATCGCGGGACTTCACCTACGTCGACAACGCGGTGGACGCCAACATCCTCGCCGCGGAGGCCCCAGGTGCGGCGGGCGAGGCCTTCAACGTCGCCTGCGGCGAGCGCGTCAGCCTCAACGAGGTCGTGTCCCGGCTCGGCGCCCTGGCGGGAGTCGAGGTAGACGCGGTGCACACCGATTCGCGCCCCGGCGACGTCCCTCACTCGCTGGCCGACATATCCAAAGCGCGGGAGATCCTCGGCTACGAGCCGGCGATCGATTTCGACGAGGGCCTGCGCAGGACCTACGCCTACTACCAGGAGCTGCAGCAGCGGGAAGCGCTTGACCGGGCCCTCTGAGGGCTTGGTCCTCGACGGCCCGGGCGAGGCGGCGAGACGGCCGCTGCGCGTCCTGCGGATCATCGGCCGCCTCAACATGGGTGGGCCGGCGCATCAGGCCGGCCTTCTCAGCGGGCGCCGCTTCGACTCCGAGCGCTACCGGACTCTGCTCGTCCACGGCTCCCTCGCGCCGGGCGAGGCCTCCCTGGCCACGATCGCCGAGGAGGAGGGCGCGACCATGCGCTTCCTCCCCGAGATGCGGCAATCCGTGCATCCGCTGCACGACTCTTGGGCGCTGGCGAAGCTGATTCGCGTTGCCCGCGCCTTTCGCCCGGACGTAGTCCACACCCACACGGCCAAGGCCGGCTTCCTCGGACGCCAAGCCGCGCTCGCCGTCCGCCCCCGTCCGGTCATCCTTCACACCTACCACGGCCACGTGCTGGAGGGCTACTTCGGACCGGCCAAGACGCGCCTCTACCTCGAGCTCGAGCGGGCGATGGCCCGCGTCAGCGATCGCCTGATCGGCGTCAGCCAGGCGACGGTCGACGACCTCGTCCGTCTCGGCGTCGCGCCGCGGGAGAGGTTCCGGGTGCTTCCACTCGGGCTCGACCTCGACCGCCTCGCGGAGCCGGCCCCTGAGCTGCGGGCCCAGGCACGGCGGGAGCTGCGCGTGGGCGACGACGAGGTGCTGTTGGCTTTCATCGGTCGCTTCGCGCCGATCAAGCGCCTCGACGTCTTGCTGGAGGCGTTCGCCCGCGCCAGGGGCGCCGAGTCGCGACTGCGCCTCGCCGTGGTCGGTGACGGCCACGAAAGAGCGGGCCTGGAGGGCCGGGCGCACGAGCTGGGCATCGGCCCCGATGTGCGCTTCCTCGGCTACCGCCGCGAGCTGCGCCCGATCCTCGCCGCCGCCGACCTGGCGCTGCTCTCCTCCGACAACGAGGGCACCCCGGTCTCGCTGATCGAAGCAGCCGCCGCCGGTCTCCCCGCCGTCGCCACCGACGTGGGCGGCGTCAGCGAGGTCGTAAACGAAGGCACCGGCATCCTCGTCCCCCCCAACGACCCCCAAGCCCTAGCCAACGCGATCCTGACGATGGCCACGGACTCCAACCGCCGCCAAGAAGCTGGAAAAGCCGCCAGGCAGCTCGCTCTAACTCGCTACGGCGCCTCGCGCCTGATTGAGGACATCGACGCGCTCTACCAAGAGCTGATGAACACAAGACGGGCTAGGGGAGCATCCCGGTAGGGGTGTGGAACGTTTTAGCCTTTTCGTAGTGTGCTCGAGGCGCCAGCCTCGCCACTCTCCACCGGAAAGGCGAAGTGGAACACCCCTACCGGGATGCTCCCTATTCCCCGTCTGATCCCGAGCTCCGCCGAAAGGAGATATTCCGCAGCCGCCCGCCGCCGGAGCCATTCCCGCTCTCGACCTCGTCGCGCCCATTCTGCTCACCGTAGTACCCGTAATACCCGTAGTACCCGTAGACCCCGCCGCCGTGAGCGCCGGTGGCGACGCTGCCGAGCACCGTGCCGCCGGCCGAGTCGATCACCTGTTTGGCGCGTCGCACGGCGTCGCACGGCGTGCGGTTGAGGCGGGCGACGACGATGCTGCCGGCGACCTGGCTGAAGAGGGGGATCGCGTCGCTGACCGCGAGCAGGCCCGGGGTGTCGATGATCACGAGGTCGACCTGTTCCTGCAGTTCCGCCAGCAGCGAGCGCATCCGTTGGGAGCCGAGCAGGACGGCGGGGTTGGGCGGCGGCGTGGCACCGGGCAGGATGCGCAGACGGCCGGCGCCGACGTCGACGTCGATCATCGCCTCGTGCAGCGTCTTGCGACCGACCAGGACCGAGTCGAGGCCGACCTCGACCTCGCGGCCGAGGCGGTTCGCGACCTGCGGGCGGCGCAGGTCGCCGTCGATCAGGACCACGTCGCGCTCGTCCATCGCGTAGGCGATCGCGAGGTTGACGGCGACCGTCGTCTTGCCGTCCTGCTGGACGGGGCTGGCGACCACGAGCGAGGAGAGCGAGCGATCGACGTTGAAGTAGGTGAGGCCGGCGCGCAGGGTCTGAAAGGACTCGCGGACGTGCAGGCCGGCGAGGTGGCCAGGGAAGGCGTCGTCGGGGATCATCGCCAGGACAGGGGCGTCGATCACGTCCTCGAGGTCCCCTGGCTCGCGAATGCGCCGGTCGAGCCGGTCGAGGAAGGGCGCCAGGCCGGCGGCGATCAGCAGCGCCAGGACGACGGCGATCTCGGTGTTGCGTTTGGGCCGCGGCGAGATTGGGGTCGAGGCGGGCACCGCTCCTTCGACCAGTTCGGTGGTCCCGGCTTGGGCCGCCTTCTGAACGCGAAGTTCCTGCAGGCTCGCTTCCAGGGCGTCGACGCTCGTTCCGTTGCCCTTTTCCGCCTCGATCTGGAGTTCGAGCTGCCTGATCTGCCGGTCGATGCTCTTGATCGCGTTGGCGGTGCGGGTTTGGGCGAGGGCCTGGGGGAAGGCGTTCGCGATTCGCGCTGCCATCAACGGTTCGGAGTCCTGGGCGACGATCGTCAGGAAGCTGCTGTCGCTCGTGGTCGGGTCGGTCGGCACCACCGAGATGCGGCCGATGAGCCCACGCGCCGTTGAAGGCGGCAGGCCGAGGATGCGCGCCGCGCGACGGGCCACCACCGGCGTCTTGAGCAGGGTCTGCGCTTCGGCCGTGCTCGATTTGGGCGTGACGCGTCCGCCGAAGATGGAGCCGGCGACGGTCGGCTGCACGTTGATCGTCGCCCGCGACTGGTAGGTCTTGGGGAGCAGGGAGGATCCAACGTAGACCGCGGCAGGAATCGTTACGACGATCGCGAGCAGAAGCCACTTGCGTCGCCGAACCAGCCGTCCCCACTGCCGTATGTCCAAACCCTCGTGACGATCTTCGGTCACAGAGTGCCTAAGTATAGGCAGGTGAAAGCGTTCCCAATGTGGGATTTCCTCACGACGCGGACGCGCCCGGGCTATCGTCCAGCGAACGGTGCTGCCGCTCACGGACCACAGCATTCACTCGATCCTCGTGACCGGCACGATGGTCGGTCTCGCGGGGGGCGCGATCGCCCTCTTGGTGGGCTGGCTGCATCGCAGCAGACCCGGCTTCGAGCTCGGGCCGCCGGCCCTTGCGGCGTTCGCCGTCAGGGTGATCGCGGCCGGCCTGATCTCGCTCACTTCCGTCGCGAGCACCCTGCGCGGCGGCGACGAGACGACCTTCCTGATCCACGCCCGCAACGTCGTCGAAAGCTCCGCCGGCTCGAGCGAGTGGAATCACGCCCTGTTCAACGAACTGCACGTCTACCTCTTCGCCGTCCAGGAGTACGTCTTCGACTCGCCCGAACTCGCGATGCGGGTCGGCCAGGTCGGCATCGCGGTCGTCGGACTGGTCCTGCTCGCGGCCGCGGTCTACGAGCTGGCCGGGGCGAAGGCCTCACTGTTGGCGATGTGGCTGCTCGCCTTCGAGCCTTCCAGCATGTTCTTCTCCAGCCTCCTGCACAAGGAGGCGAACATGATGCTGGCGGTCGGCCTGGTCGCCCTCGGCGGGGCGAAGATCTGGAAGCGTGGCGACCCGCGCAGCCTCGGGCTCGTCGTTGCCGGCTGCCTGATCGCGGTCGCCACCCGTCATTACGCCGGTTGGTTCCTGATCGCGGCGGGCGCGGCGACCGTGCTGCATGCCGGCCTGCGAGCCGAGAACCGCGCCGCGATCCGCTCCCTAAGCCTCGTGGCCATGGTCGTCCTCTTCGCCGCGGTCGCGGCGCCGACCGTGCTGCGGGCCTCGACTGACGAAAGCCTGGAAAAGAACCTGCAGGGGTCGCAGGAAGCGAACGCGACGGACAGCTCGAACCTGAAGCTCGAACAGGTCGACTTCTCGACCCGCGGGGCGGTCGTCAAGAACCTCCCGCGCCGCTCGCTGGACGTCTTGCTGCGGCCGTTCCCGTGGCAACTGGGCAACATCAGCCAGGGGCTCGGCCTGTTCGGGACAGCCGCCGCCTACGCGGCGCTCTTCTTCCTGATCAGGGTCGGCCTGCGCAACCGCGGCCAGATCATGGCTCGGGCCGGGCCGCTCGTCTACCTCGGGCTCTTCCTGCTCATCGCCTACTCGCTGAGCGCCGGCAATGCCGGAACCGCGTTCCGCTACCGCACGCAGATCGTCGCGGTGATCATCTGCGTCATCGCCACCCTTTGGCAGGCCCGGGGGAGATCGCCTGCCGGGGAGGTCCACCCCCGGACGCCGACGCGGCGGGGCCTGCCGGTGCCGGCTTGACGGTGAAGGCCGCCCCCCAGGCAGAAGTACCGCCGCAAACTTTCTGGATGCGGCTGGGGCCGCTGTTCGGCGGGCGCCGGGCCTGGATCGCGGCTCTCGCGATCGGCTCGGTTCTCTCCGGGCTGACCGAGTCGGGGATCATCGCGATCCTGGCCCAGGCGGCCGCCGCGCTCGTCGACGGCGCGTCGCGCGTGCGGGCCGATCTGGGGCCGCTGCACGTCGACCAGAGCCTCGGCGTCCTGCTCACCGTCGCTCTCGGGCTGGCGCTGCTGCGCTTCGCGCTGCAGGTGATGATCTCCTTCGTACTCGCGCGCGTCTCCACCGACATGCAGACGCAGCTGCGCAGCCGGCTGTTCGCCGCCTACACCCGTGCCTCCTGGGACGTGCAGTCGCGCGACCGGGAGGGTGAGCTGCAGGAGTTCGCCACCAACCAGATCGGCCAGTCGGTGGCGGGGGCCCGCCAGGCGACCGCTCTCGTCGTAGCCACCACGACCTTTCTCGTCCTTGTCGTCTCGGCCCTGGCGCTAAACGTCGCCGCCGCCCTCATCGTGCTCATTGCCGCCGCCGGGTTGTTCGCGGCGCTGAGGCCGCTGAGCAAGGTGGGCAGCCGGCAAGGACACGCGGTCTCGCTGGCCTCCCGCGAATACGCCCGGGGCATCAGCGAAGCCGTGCGCCTCGCCGAGGAGACCCATGTGTTCGGCGTCGAGGCGGCACAGCGCGAGCGGGTAGACGGGCTGATCGACTCCCTCGGCAGGCCCTACTTCCAGATGCAGCTGCTGGCCGCCCTGGTCCCCGGCATCTACCAGAGCATGATCTACCTGCTGGTGGTGGTCGCCCTCCTGATTCTCTACGCGGCCGGCGGACAGGTCACGGCACTGGGCGCGGTCGTCCTCATGCTCGTCCGGGCAAGCACCTATGGCCAGCAGGCACAGGGCGCCTACCAGGCCGTGCGGCAGGCGCTGCCGTACCTCGAACGCGTGCAGGACACCCAGCGGCGCTACGACGCGAGCGTGTCGCCCGGGGGAACGCGAGCGCTGCGGAAGGTCGAGGGCATCGCCTTCGAGCGTGTCTCGTTCGAGTACGAGCCGGCTCGGCCGGTTCTCCGCGAGGTGAGCTTCGAGGTCGAGGCCCTGGAAACCGTGGGAATCGTCGGGCCGACCGGCGCCGGAAAGTCGACGGTCGTGCAGATCCTCCTGGGCCTGCGGGAGCCGGCCTCCGGCCGCTACCAGATCAACGGCGTGCCGGCGGGCGAGTTCGACGATGAGGACTGGCACCGGGCGATTTCCTACCTGCCCCAGCAGCCGCGCCTCCTGCACGCCTCGGTCGCCGACAATATCCGCTTTTTCCGCCCGATTGCCGACGAGGAGGTCGAGCGCGCCGCCCGCCTTGCCGGCATCCACGACGACGTCGTGGGCTGGCCGGCGGGCTACGACACGGTCGTCGGTCCGCGCGCCGACGCGATCTCGGGCGGTCAGCAGCAGCGCGTCTGCCTGGCGCGCGCGATCGCCACTCGGCCGGAGGTGTTGGTTCTGGACGAGCCGACCAGCGCGCTCGATCCGCACACCGAGCGCCAGATTCAATCCTCGCTGGCGGAGCTCAAGCACGAGCTGACCCTGTTCGTCATCGCCCACCGGCTCTCGACGCTCGACATATGCGATCGCGTCATGGTGATCGTCGACGGCCGTGTCGACGACTTCGACACGGCGAGCGCGCTGCGGGGCAGCAGCGCCTACTACCGGAGGGCGCTGGGGCTCACGGATTCGGCGCCGACGACGATTGCGGAGAGCCCTCGCGGGGAAGAGTAGGCAGCCACGGGGGCCGGCGCTCGAGCAGCGCTTCCAGCTTCTCCCCGTCGGGCGCGTAGTGAGCGCGCAGACGCTCCAGCGCCGCCCGGTCCGCGGCTGAGATCTCCTCCTCGGCCGGCGCCTCGCCGCGCCGGTTCCAGGCGTGGAAGCGAAAGTCGAGCTGCCGGTACCGAGCCAGCACCCGTTTGCGCCCCTCCTCGGAAAGCGAGTGCCAGATCCGCCGCGCGAACCGGTTGCCGGAGGCGACCTTGACGAAGGTCGCCGGCGTCACCTTGTCGAACCGCTGCTCGGCCGCGCTGACGTTGTAGCGCTTGCCGAGGTTGCGGGGTGGGCGCGGCGGCGGCTCGACGCCGACGAAGTCGTAGATCCGCCGCATCGTCCCCTCCGGGTCGCGCGCCAGCTCCTCCGTGAAGAGGACGAGGATCTGCTCGGCCGGGAAGGTCTCGTAGTAGGCGCCGAGGATTCGCCCGTACTCGCCGGTCGTCACGTAGCAGTTGGCGGTGTCGAAGCGACCGCGCCAGCGTTCCAGCTCGGTCGGCCGCAGCAGCTCGTCGACTGCCTCGGCGAAGCCGCGGTCGTCGTGGCCGCGGCGCGCTTCCTGGTGGTGGTGCGAGTAGGCGCGCTCGACCGGGTCGCGCAGAATCGCGATCAGCCGCACGCCCGGCAGCCGCTGGTGGATGCGCCGGGGCACGGTGTATTCGTCGCGCTCCCCGCTCTCAGCGGTATGGGTGACCGGGAACATGTAGTGCGGCGTGATCGTCGCCCGCAAGCGGCGCCGTTCGGGGCCGGGGAAGGCATTCCGCACGTACTCCTCCCAGGGGACGGCGCCGTAGACACGGTCGTCGTTGAAGTAGGGCGCCTCCTTGTCGGGCGGCAGCGAGATCTCTGGGTGATGGCGGAGATACTCGAAGAGTGAGGTTGTGCCAGCCTTGGGCGCGCCGATGACGAGGAAGTCGACGATGTCCTCCTTCGCAGTCGCCTCTTCGGTGCCCAGTGCGGCGGTCATCCGGCTTCCTGGGCGCGATGATAGGGCACGGGGGAAGGCCACGGCGTAGAGTCCAGCGTCCCTTCGTCCGATGGATGCCAAGGCCTATTACGACGAGTTCGTCGGCCGTCAGACGGCCGTCGGCGTCAACGCCCGCCACCGCGCGATCATCACCCGCCTGCTGCGCGCCGGGATGCGGCCCGGGGACGCCGTGCTGGAGATCGGCTGCGGTGTGGGGACGCTGACCGAACTGCTCGCCGATGCGCTTGGCCCGGAGGGCTCCCTGCTCGGCGTCGACCTCAGCCCGGCCAGCATCGAGGAGGCGGGGCGCCGGCTTGGCGAGCGGCCAAACGTGCGGCTGCTGGCGGCCGACGCGGTCCGCGCGGAGCTCGAGGGCGAGTTCGACCTCGTCGTCCTACCCGACGTGATCGAGCACATCCCGCTCGGGCGCCACGACGCCCTCTTCGCGCGGATCGCCGCCCTGGTCAAGCCCGGCGGCTTCGTCCTCGCCCACTATCCCAACCCCCACTACCTGCGCTGGTGCCACGAGCACAAGCCCGAGGTGCTGCAGGTGATCGACCAGCCGATCGAGGCCGACGCGTTGCTCGAGCACGCCTACCGCCACGGCCTCTACCTAGAGTCGCTGGAGACCTACTCGATTTGGGTGCGCGAGGGCGACTACGTCGCCGCCGTGCTGCGCCCGCGCTCTGGGGTCGGCGAGTTCACCGAGCTGCCACCGCGCGGGTCCTCGCTGGCGGACCGGGTGCGGGCGCGGCTGCGGAGGGGAGATTGAGCGATGCCCCGGCGCTCGTCCTGCTGACGATCGCCTACCCGTTCGGCAACCGGGTCGAGACCTTCCTCGAGACCGAGATCGAGGTGCTGGCCGAGCGCTTCCCCCGCGTCTACGTGCTGCCCTCGCGGCGCGAGCCCGGCGTGCGGCCGCTGCCGGCCGGCGCCCAGCTGGTCGAGATGGGGTGGCTGCGGCGACCCTCGCGCGGCGCCGTCGCGCGAGCGCTCGCCTCGCCGGAGGCGGCGCGGGCCGCGCGCTGGACCGCGACGGACGGCGGCGCGGGCCTCCGCGCCCACCTGCGGCTGCCACGCGCCCACCTCGACAACCTCGGCCGCAACGTGCTCAAGTCGCGGGAGCTGGCCCGCTTCGTCGCCCAGCGCGACCTCGACGGCGCCGTCTTCTACGACTACTGGTTCGAGAACAGCACCCTGGCACTGGCCCTCCTGCGCGATGCGGGAACGGTGCGCACCGCGGTCTGCCGCGCGCACGGGTTCGACCTCTGGGACGAGCGCTGGCGCCCCGGCGTCGTTCCCTTTCGGGAGGCGAAGGCGCGGGGGCTAGACGCCGTCTACGCGGTCTCGGCGGCGGGCGCCGCCTACCTCGAGGGGCACTCGCCGGCGCTGCGCGGCAAGGTCTCGGTGCAGCGGCTCGGGGTGCGCGACCCGGGCCAGACCTGCCCCCCGCCCCGCCCGGGCGAACCGCCGCTGATCGTCACCTGCGCGGGACTCAGCGCCGCAAAGCACGTCGACCTCGTGCCCGAGGTCCTCGCCGCGCTCGAACGGCCGCTGCGCTGGGTCCACCTCGGCGACGGGCCCGAGCGCGCCCGGGTCGAAGCCGCCGCCTCGCGGCTGCTCGGGGGCCGGGTCGAGTGGGAGCTGCGCGGCCACGTCGACAATGCCGAGGTGCTCGGCCTCTACGCCGGCGAGCACGTCGCCGCCCTGCTCTCGCTGAGCAGCTCCGAGGGGCTGCCGGTCTCGATGATGGAGGCGCAGAGCTACGGGATCCCGATCGTCGCTCGCGCGGTCGGTGGCGTGCCGGAGATCGTCGGCGAGCGCACCGGAGTCCTGCTCGGGGCCGAGGCGAGGCCGGCCGAGGCCGCGAGCGCCCTGGGCGAAGCGCTCGAGCCAGGCCGCTTCCCGCCCGACGCGGTGCGAGCTGAGTTCCAGCGGTGCTTCAATGCCAGCGTCAACTACAACGGGTTCGTCGACGCCGTCCTCTCCCTGCGCGACGCGACCCTGTCGCCGAACTGACCCATGCCAGGCCCGCCGAACCCTCCGTCGCTCTTCGCCAGGGCCAGGCTGCGGCTGGTGGACCGGGTGCGGAAGGCCGTCCGGCCGCCGAACCGGATCGACCCCGCCGCCGAGGTCTCGCCGCTCGCCGCCGTCACCGCTTCGCGCCTCTACGGGCCGGTCAGGGTTGCCGACCACGCGCGGCTGTACCGGGTCGAGCTCTCCGGAGACGTCTCGATCGGCGCCAGCTCCTCGCTCTGGGGCCCGGGCATCTACGTCTGGGCGCGGGGAAACCCGATTGAGATCGGCAACTTCTGCTCGCTCGCCCACGACGTCAGCCTGCACGGGTTCGGCCACGATCCGAGCCGGATCTCGACCCACTACGTCGGCCGCAACGTGCTCGGCCGCCCGCTCGACGAGGAGACGGTCAGCGCCGGGCCGATCCGGGTCGGCCACGACGTCTGGATCGGTGCCGGGGTACATGTGATGTCGGGGGTCGAGATAGGCACCGGGGCCGTGATCGGCGCCGGCTCGGTGGTAACGCGCGACGTCCCCCCCTACGCGATCGCCGCCGGCGTGCCGGCCAAGCCGCTGCGATTCCGTTTCGACGAGGAGACGATCGCGGCGCTGCTCGCCTCGGAGTGGTGGACCTGGAGCCTGGAGGAGATCCGCGCCAGGGCTGACCTCTTCACGCGGCCACTGACCCCGGCGCTGGTCGACGAGTACCTGCGATGAGACTGGCGCTCGTCGTCCTCGCCCACGACCGGCCGGAGCAGCTGGCAAGCCTGCTCTCGGCGCTGCGGCATCCCGCCGCTCGCGCTTACGTGCACGTCGACCGGCGCGTTGCGCTCGAGCCCTTCGAGCGGGCGCTGACGGCGACCGAGGTGGACGAAGTCGCGCTGCTGCCGCGCCACGCGACGTCCTGGGCCAGCCCGCGGCTCGTCGACGCCGCGCTTGAGGGGCTTCGGCGCGGCGTCGCCGCCGGCTGCGATTACTTCCTCCTGCTCAGCGGCCGCGACTTCCCGCTGCGCCCGGTGGCGGAGATCGTCGCCTTCGCGGAGGCGGCGGGCTCGCGCAGCTACCTCGAGCACTTCCCCTTGCCCGACCCGCGCTGGCGCCTGGGCGGGCGCGATCGCACCGACTTCTACACCTACACGGTGCGGGGCCGGCGCGAGACCTGCATCCCTCGTGGCGAGGACACGAGCTACCTCAACCGTCGCGGTCGTCTCCTCAATCGCCTGCTGAGGTTGCGCGGCCTGGGCAGGCCGGAGCGTCGTTTCCCCTCCTACGCGCGCGCCTACGGCGGTTCGCAGTGGTGGAACCTGAGTCGCGAGGCCGCCGAGCACGTGCTCGCCTTCCTCGAGCGGCACCCGGACTACCGCCGCTACCACGAGCACACGCTGGCGCCCGACGAGATCTTCTTCCAGAGCATCCTCGCCGGGACCGACTTCGCCGAGCGCGCCGAGGTCGTCGACGACAGCCTGCGCTTCATGCGCTGGCCGGCGGACGAGAGCCATCCGCGCACGCTGGGGATCGACGACCTGCCGGCGATGCTGGAGAGCGACGCTCTCTTCGCGCGCAAGTTCGATCCCGCGGTCGACGATGAGGTCCTCGCTCGCCTGGCCGAGCGGGTGGTCGTGTGAACGGGAGCGCTAGCCACGAGTACCGCGCCCTGGTCTGCGTCACGACCTGCGAGCGTGCGGCCTACCTGCGCCGCTACCTGCCGCACTTCGCCAGGTTCTGCGCGGAGGACTCGCGCTTCTCCCTGCTCGTCTCGCTCGACGGCGGCGACGAGGAGACGCGGCGCTTCTGCGAGGAGTGGCGCGTCCCGCTCCTGCACTCCGAGGCGTGCGAGGGGGTCGGCCTCTCGAAGAACCGGGTGCTCGAGCGCTTTCCCGAGTTCGACCACTATTTCTTCGTCGAGGACGACGTCGAGCTGGTCGACGGGTCCGTGTTTCCGAGTCACGTGGACCTGGCGCGGAAGAGCGGCATCCACCACTTCTCCCTCTTCTCGCGGCGCAGGATCCGCGACTACGAGCGGTCCACGATCGCGGGGTGTCGGGTGGCGCATGGGTTCTACGGCAGCGCCAGCTTCAACTTCTTCACCGCCGCCGGGCTCCGTCAGGTGGGCGGTTGGCACCCCCGCTTCGCCGAGTACAGGCGCTGGGGACACACCGAGCACAGCTACCGCTTCTATCGGGCGAAGCTGGCGCCGGCGCCATTCAACGTGGTCGAGGGACTGATCGACGCCTGCATCTGGCACATCCCGCCCTCGGTGACCAGACCCGACCGCCTGCCCCCAGTGGACGCCAACGAGATCTCCGTTCCCGAGCGGGAGCTGATGGATCGCGAGCTGCTTCACGTGCCGCTGACGACGCTCTCGCCCTACTACTTCAACGACGCTCGGTTCGGAGAGCTGGACCGGCTGGCGGCGACGCTCGACGGCGGCGAGCGCTACCCCCTCGTTGCCGGCGAGGAGCTGCGCCACTGCCGCTCCGATTACCAACTCTGGCGCTACCGGACCCTCGCGTCTCGACCGCGCCGCGCCGGCGCTCTCCTCGCCGCCGCCTGGCAATGGCCCGGCAACCCGCGCCTGCGCCAGACCGCGAGGGAAGCGGTTGGACGGTTTCCTTGAACCTGAAGACGCCGCTGGTCTCGGTCGTCCTGCCCTGCTACGAAGCGGAGGAATCGCTGACGGCCGCGCTCGACTCGCTGCTGGACCAGACCTATCGCGACGTCGAGGTCCTCGCGATCGACGACGGCTCGGCCGACGCCACGCCGCGCATCCTCGCCGAGTACGCGGCTCGCGACGACCGCGTTCGCGTCCTGCGCAACGAGGCCAATTTGGGCGTGATCCGAACTCTCAATCGCGGAGTCGCCGCGGCGCGCGGAGAGATCGTCGCTCGCATGGACGCCGACGACGTGGCTGCGCCGACGCGCCTCGAGCGCCAGGTCGCATTGCTCGAACGGCGTCCCGAGATCGGTGTGGTCGGGACCGGTGTCGACCCCGTCGATAGGAGAGGCCGGCGGCTGAGGCCCCGCCCCGTGCTCTGCACCGGTCCCGGAGGGGCGCGGTTCGTCTCGCTCTTCGCGACTCCCGTGATGCACCCGACGATCGCCGCCCGCACGGAGCTGATGCGAGCCCACCCCTACGGCGGTCCGCCCGAGAGCCTTCACACCGAGGACTACGAGATGTTCGTTCGCATGCTCGAGGGCGGAGTCGGGTTCGCCAACATCGACGAGCCGCTGATGAGGGTGCGCGACGATCCGAGCAGCGTTTCCGCTCGCTTCGAGGAGATCCAGGTCGAGAACTTCGTCCGCTGCGCCGGGCGTCACCTCGAGCGGACGCTGGGCGTAAAGCCCGACCCCGGCCCGCGGCGGGTGCTGGTCAACCGGATCGACGGCACGGTAAGGCCGACCGACCTGCGCGAGGGCCTGCGCTGGCTCGACCGGGTCGAGCGCGAGTTCCGCCATCGCGAGCCCGACTCCGCGGCCGAAATCCGCCGCGCGGCCGACCTGCAGCGGGTAGACGTCCTGGTTCAGGCGACGCTCAAGGGCGCCCCGGCCGTGCGTCTGGCGGCGAGCGCTCTCGCCCTCCGCTACGGCGGCCGCCTGCTTTCGCCGGCCGCGCGCGGCTATCTCGCCGGCAAGCTGCGCCCTGCCGCCACCCGCCGGTAGAGGGAGTCGTAGCGCGGGATGCCGACCTCGCGCAGCGAAAGTCGCGCGCGGGCCACGGCGAGGCAGCGCTCGCGCACGCCGGGGTCGGCGCGAAGCGCCTCGGCGGCGGCCGCGGCGGACTCGTACGCCGGCTCGCCGAGCTCGTCGATCAACACCCCTACGCGGTCGTCGCGCAGCAGCGAGTCGACGTCGCCGATGCCGGCTGTGGAGACGACGGGCAATCCGGCCGCCAGGTACTCGCCGACCTTGGTCGGCGAGGAGGAGATCTTCGAGAAGCAGGGCTTGACGAAGGAGATGCCGAGGTCGGCGGCCGCCAGGACGCGGCCGATCCGCTCGTGCTCGGCGCGCAGCACCCGGTAATCGTCGGCACCGATTCCCCGGCGGGCGAGCTCGCTCAGCATCGGCGCCGGGTCGGCCTGCGTGACGATCAGGAAAAACAGGTCGGACGTCGATCGCCTCGCGATGGCGATGAACTCGGCCATCTCCCGGTCCAGGTACCAACCGCCGAACTTGCCGACGTAGACCATCGCCGGCCTGTCGCGCTCGATTCCGAGTTCCTCGCGCACCAGGTCGCGCTGGCCTGCCTGCGCGGCGATCGCCTCGACGTCGGCGCAGCAGGGGATGACGAAGGTCGCGTCGGGCCCGGCTCTCGTTTCGCTCAGATGGGGCCGCACGGCCTCGGTCAGCGTCACGACGCCGTCGGCGCGCCGCAGCGCTGCCCGCTGCACCCATCGAGTCAGCCGGTAGGGCGCGCCGCCGCGCTTCCAGTTGCCGGCATCGGCGTACTCCTCCGCCATCAGCCCGCGCAGGTCGAAGACCATCCGGCAACCCGACAGTCTGGAGGCGAGCATCGCCATCGCCGCCGGCACGTGGTTGCGGGCGTGGATCGCGTCGAGCCGGTGGCGGCGCACCAGGCGGGCCGCCGCCAGGGCCCCGGCGAAGACGTCGAAGGCGGTCGCCGGCAGCGAGGGAGCCTTGTGGTAGCGGCGCGAATGCCAGACGATCCCTTGGCGTCCGAGTTGCTCATCCAACGCACGCGCCCGCGCCGGCTCGAGGCCGGGCTCGAACGTCAGCAGGTGGACCGTGTGCCCGAGCTCGGCGAGACCGGCGAGGTAGGCGACGACCTGGCTGTGTACCAGGGGATCCTCGAGCGAGAGGTAGCATACGTACAGCACGCGCAGCGTCTGCTCGGCAGCGCCGGAGGCGGTGCTGGGGGAAGGTTGCACAGAGCGGATGTCTAACACGCGGGCCACCGACGCCGGGCGCGGCTTGCGCGTCCTCGGCACCTCATGCCAGGGAATGGCTGACGCCGCTTTCCGCGTGCGGCTTGAGCTGCCCGGTCGCGGCCTCACCGCCCACGGCATCGAGCTCGAGCTCTTGCCGCTCTTCTCCAAGGAGGCGACGCGACGCTTCCGTGAGGCGGGGGCGCTCGCCAAGGCGCGGACCCTGGCCTTCTCGCGACGGCACCTGAAGCGCGAACTTGAGGCCGCCGGGAACGCCTCGACCGTCGTCGTCCAGCGCGGCGTCGACCTCGCCCCGCAATTGACGCTGGAGCGGGCGGCGGCGCACGGCCGTCGGCTGATCTACGACGTCGACGACGCGATCTGGCTCAGCGGCCCGCGGACCGGCGGCCACCGCCTGAGCTCGCTCAAGGGCGCCGCCCGCCGGGTGCGCTGGCTGAGCGAGCGGGCCGAGCACACGATCGCCGGCAACGAGATCCTCGCCGAGCACCTCGCGCCGTACGGGCCGGTCACGGTCGTTCCCTCGCTGGTCGACCCGGTTGACTACGGGCTCCGCGAGCACGAGCAGGGCGAGGAGGTAACGCTCGGCTGGATCGGCTCACCGACCACGGCGCCCTATCTGGGCGGCGTCGCCGGGGCCCTCGAGCGGTTCGGACAGGTGTCCGAGCGCCCGGTGCGGCTCCTCCTCCTCGGCGGCTCGGCGCCGCCGCTGGAAGGCGTACGAGTCGAGGAGCGGGCCTGGTGCCCGGCGGCGGAGCGCCAGGCTCTGGCCGAGATCGACATCGGCCTGATGCCGCTGCCCGATACGCCCTGGACGCGCGGAAAGTGCGCTTACAAGGCGCTTCAGTACATGGCCGCCGGCATCCCCGCCGTGGTCGACGACGTCGGGATCTCGGCGAGAGCGGTGGGCGGCGCCGGCTACGCGGTCACGGGCGAGGGACATTGGCTCGAGTCGCTCGAGGCACTTGCCGCCGACGCCGGGTTGCGCGCCAAGCTCGGCGCGGCGGGCCGGCGGCGGGTCGAGGCCGACTTCTCACCCCGACGCTGGCTGCCGACGATCGCGGCGATCATCAGGGGCGAATCGTGAACCCTCAGTACCGCCGGGTCTACCACTTCCACATCCGCAAGACGGCCGGGACCAGCCTCAACGCGGCGTTCTGGGCGCTCGGCGGGCTCGACCTACGGGCGATGGCGAGCCGTCAGGAGGCGGAGGGCAACGGGCTGCGCTTCGTGCGCGGCAATCCCCGCCTGATCGAGGCCGGCGATTACTTCTACGCCAACTCCCATCAGCCCGCCCACGCGCTGACGCTGCCGCCCGAGACCTACACGATCGCGATCCTCCGCGACCCCGTCGCGCGCGTCCTCTCCTACTACCGCTACCTGCTCTGGGCCCGTCGCAACCCCGGCGCGAGGGACGAGGAGCCGTTCATCGACGAGGTCGTCGCCGAGAGTTCCTTCCTCGACCGCCGCTTCTCGTTGCGCCGCCGCGAGGCGACGTTTCGCGACTTCCTCGAGCGAGTCCCTGCCGAGCACCTCTTCGCGCAGCTGCACATGTTCTCGGCCCGCCTCGATCCCGCGGAGGCGGCGGCGAACGCGCTCGCCTGCTCGGCCACCTGCTTCACCGAGACCTATGCGGCCGATTTGGCGCGGATAGCCGCGGAGCTGGAGCTGGGCTTGACGGAGATGCGCGAGCGCGGCTTCGGCGAGAGGGTCGAGCTCGACGAGGACGAGCGCGAGCTGCTGTGCGAGCGGCTGGCACCGGAGTACGCGATGATCGAGCGTGTCCGGGAGGGCCTCGACGCCGCCTATGATGGGGCCGGCCGATGATCGGAGCAGGGTTGCGCAGGCGTCTCAGGCTCCTCACCAAGCCGCGGCAGGTGCGAAGGGCGCTCTCGGTCGAGGGGATGGTCAGCGATGCCGAGGCCGCGAAGCTGATCGAGCTCGCCGCTGGCGTCTCTGAGGACGGCTGCATCGTCGAGGTCGGCAGCTACCGCGGCCGCTCGACCTGCGCCCTCGCGATCGGCGCCAAGGGGGCGCGGGTCTACGCGATCGAGCCGCACGAGAGCTTCGCGGGGGTCCTCGGCGGCTCCTTCGGACCGCCCGACCGCCGTGCTTTCTTCGAGAACCTGCTGCGCGTCGGGGTGGTCGAGAAGGTCCGCCTCGTCAACCTCAGCGCCGAGGTCGTCTGCAAGGGATGGACGCTGCCGATCGGCCTGCTCTGGATCGACGGCGATCACAGCGAGGAGGGCGTGCGGCGCGACTTCTGCGCCTTCGAGCCCTTCCTGCATCCGGGCGGAGTCGTCGCTTTCCACGACGCCCGCGATCCCTCGGGAGGGCCGGCGAAGTTGATCGAGGAGCTGCGCGCGAGCGGCGCCTACGAGCAGACCGACGCCGTCGGCGAGCTCATCGCCCTGCGCCGCCGCGCCTGAGCGGCAGCGGGCCCGCGCCGTAGAGTTCGTCGAGCCCGAAATCGGCGAGAACCGCGAGGCACTCGTCGATCAGCCGCGCGTCGACCTCCTCCTGCCAGCGCCCGAGCATCTGCCCCCAACTGCCGGAGCGGGTCGTCTCCGCCGCCGTTCCCCGCCAATCGGTCGCCGAGGGCCTGCGCATCGCATCGCGCGCGGGCGCGTCGCGAACGGGGCCGAGCGCGGCGGCGCAGTGTTCGGCGAGACGGACCAGCTCGGCCTCCGGATCGAGCACGGCGCTCTCGTAGAAGACGAGGGCGACGCCCGGGTCGTGCTCGCGGCCGAGCGGGTACGCGTTTTCGAGGCACCACTCGGCGACCAGCCGAACCAGCGGCTCGCCGTGCTCGCGCCAGCGGTCATAGCGCGGCAGCCAGGCGGCGACCGGCGATCGCTCGGCGTCCGCCCGGCCGGCGGAGGTCGTCACGTAATCGCCGAGGCCATAGAAGGCGTCCGAGCGCAGCCGCGAGAGCGAAGCGGCAATCGGGTGGCGGACGACGAAGACGATCGGGGTCGCGGGCCGGTGGTCGCGTAGCCAGGGCAGCAGATTGGTGGCGTGGACGTCCTTGATCACGCGGCAGCGCGGCAACCGCGCGAGAAGGACGTGGTCGATGTAGGGGCCGCGCACCCGTCCCGAGAGGACGCGCCGCACCGAGTCCGCGAGCGCCGCCTCGCTCTCGGCGGGGTCGGCGAAGAGGCGCGCTTCGCCGGCGAAGCAGCCGAGCACGGGGTGGAAGGGCTCGAAGACGAGCCGGCCGCCGTGCTGGCGGGCAAGCGCTTCGGCGAGCCAGGTCGTGCCGCCGCGACCGCTGCCGAGCACCAGGGCGGCGCGCGCCGGGTCGCGGTTGCGCTCGACGAACAGCGCCCCGCGCAGCTGCTCCACTCTCGCCGCGAGCTTGCCTGGCATCGGTCAGGCTTTGAGCAGCCCGTAGGTCGGGTTGAGGCGATGGGCCCTACCGTAGGCGCGCGACGCGGCAGCGACCCTGCCGCGCTCCGCCTGGATGCGGGCGAGGACGAACCAGTTGCGCCAGTCGTCGCTCGTCTTGCGGGTCGCCGCCGACGCGGCAGCCGCCGCGGCGGCGAGCTTGCCCTGTCGCTCGAGCACGAGCGCCTCCTGGAGCAGGGGCGCGGACGCGTAAGGCTGGGCGTCGGCCGCGTCTTCGGCCTCGGCGAGAGCGCCGGCGAGGTCGCCGTGGGAGGCGTCGACCTGGCTCTGACGCAGGTGCGTGGCGCCGCTCAGCGGGAACCAGATCGCGATCGTGGCGAGCGCCGCGACAGCGATCGCGACCGCGCGCTGAGCCCGGTTGCGGTTGCGCCGCTTCGAGCGCCGCCGTCGCCGGCGCGAGGTCTCGTTCACCGACCAACCACTGACCGCGACCGCGGCGAGCAACATGAAGGCGGTGGCCAGCGCCCCCAGCTGCCAGACCCAGTCGAGGGCGGCAGCCATCGCGAAGCCGGCCGCGCCGGCGGTCGCGGTCGCGAGCGCCATCCTCTGCTCGGGCGGAGCTCGCATCGCCCGTACGGCGCCGATCCCAAGCACGGCGAAGACGAAGCCGCCGATCAGCAGCAGGCCGACGACCCCGAGCTCGGCCAGGCTCTCGAGGTAGAGCGAGTGCGCGTTGCGGACGTAGCCGTTGTAGGTGGCGTGCCGCGACCACCAGAGCTCGAAGGTGCCGGGACCGATTCCCTTGAAGGTGGCGGTCTCGCTCGCGTCTATCGCGGACTCCCAGAACTGGTAGCGGCCGCTGCCATGGAAGTCGAGGATTGAGGAGGGCCCGCTCGGTTCCTCGCCCGGCCCGCTGCCGCGGCTCTTGAACACGTCCCAGCGGTGGGAGGCCTCGTGCGGCAGCCCGGCGGCGAGCGAGACCGGGATCGCGAAGACGAGCGCCACGGCGGTCGCGATCAGCGCCTCGCGGCGGCCGATTCCCAAGACGCTGGGCCGGTCGATCCGGCGCACGGCGAGTCCGATCCCGACCTGCAGCAGCGCTACCGCCGCGCAGACGGCGAGGACGATCCAGATCGTCTCCGTCCCCTGCTGTTCGGCCGCGGGGGTGGGCAGGCCGCGGGCCAGGGCGTCGCGCTCGGAGACCGCGAGCGCGAGCACGGCGCCGCCGGCGGTGCCGGCGGCAAGGGTGAGCAGCTTCGGGGCGCGGTCGGGGGAGAGGAGGAGGAAGGCGGCGACGGCCACCGCCGCCACCGCGGCGCCGGTGCCCGAGGTGGCGAGGTAGAGGGTGAGGCCGGCAACCGGGATCGCCGCCGCCGCCAACGCCTGAGCGGCGATCGTCCGCGCCGTCGCCGTGGACCCGAGCAGCAGCGGTAGCGTCATCCCGGCCATGGCGCCCATCGCGCTTGAGTAGCCGAGCGGGTAGCCGAGCCGCCGCTCGATCTCGATCCCGGGCAGCACCTTGCCCAGTTCGTTGGCCGGGAACCAGGCCATGTGCAGGCGGGAGAGGACGGCGAGAGCCGCGACCAGGCCGAGGCCGAAGGTCACCCCATGGAGCACCTGGCGCGCGCCGGCCCTTCGTCGGGTCACCAGGCAGATGCCGAGGGCGAAGATGCCGAGATAGGTGGCGACCCTGGCCATCTCGGTTGCCGTGCGCTCCTCGCTCTGCGTCCAACCCATCGAGAGCGCGGTCCAGACCGCGAAGCCGGCGAGCAGCCCGAGTGCCGCGAGGCTCGCCCTCGAGCGGCCCGGCACCGGCAGCGCCTGGGTCGCCACCCCGAGCATGAGCAGCCACCAGACCGCGACCCCGATCTGGTCGCGTGGGATCGGGTCGTAGCCACCGTTCTCGAGTGCCAGGTAGACGACGAGCAGGGCCGCGAGCAGCCAGGTCGCTGCCCCGGCCCAGTCGAAGCGCAGGGGCTCCCAGCGGCTGCCGCGCCGGCTCGCTCGCACCGCTTCCCCGGGGTGATCGAGTGTTTCCAGCCTCAACTCGACGCCCAAACTACTGCGTGGGCGAGCGCTACAGTGTTCGCCGGAGCCGGGGTGCAGGTACAACGGCGCTCGTGGCGTGTTCATGGATTCGAGGCGATGGCGAAGATCGCGACACTGACGCTGGCGATCGCGCTGGCGATGCCGGCGCCGGCTGGCGCCGCGGTGCACGCGATCGTGCCTCCTGGCAACTCCGAGGCGGACCAGTACTCGCAGACCATTCCCGGCTCGACCGGTCCGCGCGTGCCCGATCCGACCAAGGACTCCGGCGACGCCGTGCGGGCGGGAGCGCTGAGCGAAGCGGCCGAGCGCGTCCTGCGCCAGCGCGGGGCGAACGGCGCCGCCCTGACGACCGCCGTCGCGCAGACCACCGAACGCGGCGCCGGCAGGGCGGCGGCGCCGGGCGCTCCCGGCCGCCCGGCCGGCGATCCCGGGCTCGGCGGCGGCTTCCAGCTCCTGCTTTTGGCCATTGCCGCCGCCGCCCTCGCCTACGCCATCGCGCGGCGGCGCGGGCTCGCGACCCGGTGAAGCGGGTGAAGCGGGCCGCGACCGTCCTGACGCTCGCGGCGCTGGCGCTGGCCACAGCCCGGGCCGCGGGAGCGGATGCCTCCACCCGCGGCCTGCGGCTCGGGCTCGCCGACGCCACGTTCACGAACGGCGACGCGGCCGTGCGTGAAGAATGGCTGGGCCGCGCCCGGGACGCCGGCGCCGACCTGGTCCTGCTCGGCGTCGACTGGTCGGCGATCGCGCCGCGGGCGCCCGTCACCGGCTTCGATGCCGCGAACGCCGCCAATCCCGCCTACGACTTCTCGGCGCTCGACGCCGCCGTGCGCAGCGCCGTCGCCCAGGGGCTCGCGCCCGTCCTTGACATCCAGGTCGCTCCCGCCTGGGCCGAGGGACCGGGCCGGCCAAGCGTAGAAGTCGCGCCGCCCGGGACGTGGAAGCCAAGTCCGACCGCGCTCGGCGACTTCGCGGCGGCGCTGGCGACCCGCTATGACGGCGCCTTCCCCGACCCGAGCGGCTCCGGCGCGGGACCGCTGCCGCGCGTGCGCTGGTTTCAGGTCTGGGCCGAGCAGAATCTCTCGCAGCACCTCAATCCGCTTTGGGAAAACGGGAGGCTTGTCGGCCCCGGCCACTACCGGCGCATGCTGAATGCCGCCTACGAGGCGATCCACGGCGCCAGTCCCGGCGCCCGGGTCCTGGTCGGCGGCCTGGCGCCCTACGGAGACGCGGTCGCGGGCGGCAGCCGCGTGCCCCCCGTCTGGTTCTGGCGCTCGCTGCTCTGCCTGCGCGGCACACGCCTGCGTCCGTTGCCCTGCCCCAACCCGGCCCGCTTCGACGTCGCCGCCCACAACCCGATCGACGTTTCGGGACCTCGCCGCGGCGCGCTCAGCCCGCTCGACGTCTCGGTCCCCGACATCGGTCGCCTGCGCGCGATCGTGCGTCGCGCGGTCGCCACCAAGCGGGCGCTGCCGGCGTCGCCGAAGCCGTTCTGGGCGACCGAGCTCTGGTGGGACTCGAGCCCGCCCGACCCGCGCGGCGTTCCCGTGCACCGCCAGGCCCGCTTCCTCGGCGAAGCGCTGTACGAGCTCTGGCGGCAGCGGGTCGACGCCGTCGTCTGGTGGTTCCTGCGCGATCAGGCGCCCGGCTCGGAAGGCTTCGCCGCCACCCAGCAGAGCGGCCTGCTCTACCGCGACGGCGCCGCCAAGCCCGCCTACCGGGAGTTTCGCTTCCCGTTCGTCGCCCGTCGGGAGGCCGGGGGCAGGGCGCTGCTCTGGGGCAGGGCGCCGGCGGCGGGGCCGGTGACGCTGGAGCGCCGCGGCCCGGATGGCTGGGCACCGCTTGTCCGCGCGACCGCCGGCCCGGGCCGCGTCTTCCTCATCCGGATCGCGGCCGCGGGCCGCCTCCAGATCCGGGCGAGGCAGGCCGACGAGGCCAGCCTTCCTGCTAGGCTGGCGACGGGGAAAGGGAGGTCCGTAAGGTGAGGAACAGGCTGCTTCTTCTGCTCGTTGGGGCGCTCGCCGCCCTCGCGCTGTCGCCTCCAGCCGCCTCGCTCGCCGAAACGTGCCCGCCCGGGCAGACCGGCACCCCTCCCTACTGCCAGAACGAACCGTCGAACAAGTTCAACCTCGGCAAGGTCAAGCACCCGGCGACGGGGGTCGTGACGATCCGCGTCAAGGTCTCCAGCGGCGGCGTCTTCGTCGCCACCGGCAAGAACATGCGGACCGCCACCGCCAAAGGCAAAGGCGCGGGGTCCTTCACGCTCACGCTCAAACTGACGACAGCCGGCCTCGAAGAACTCAACGAAGCCAAAGGCCAGCAGCTGCGGGTCAAAGTCAAGTTCACGTTCACGCCGACCGGCGGCAAACCGCGCACGAAGTACAAGAAGCTGATCTTCCGCGTGGTCCGCGGCAAGGCCTCGACCAAGTAACGGGGCCGCGACCGCGCTCTTCGGCGCCTCGGCCTCTCAAGACGCCGTTTTCTCGTCTACGCCGCCGTTGTCCACGGCGGCGTAGGCAGCCGCATTCCGCGATACGTTAAGGAATCTGTACGGTATCTAATGAAAACTAAGTATTGATTTCTTGGGAACAGACGATACTCTTAAGGACGTCGAGCCTCGCCTGGGGTTGGGGTCGGCATTGGGAAATCGGATCCGGGCGCAGCCCGGAGACAGGGAAACGAGAGTCGCCAGATGCCGCCCGAAAGCGATCGGCAGGGGCTCGAAGAAAAGGAGAGTTAAGTGAGAGCACGTAAACCCAGCGGTGCAACGAGCGGTCGCTCGTCGGGCCGCCTAGGCCTGGCCGTCCTCGTCGCGACTGCCGCGGCGTTCCTGCTGGTCCCGGTCACGCAGGCGGCCGCGTCCGGCGTCATAAAAGTAGCCGTCACGGGCGCGGGCAGCGGTACAGTCAAGAGTGTCACGAACTTCCCCTCGCCCGAACCGCCGATCAAATGTCCTACGGTATGCGAAGGCGAAATGAAAACAGAAGCCGGGTTCACCGTGCTCGCCGCATTTCCGGCTTCCGGTTCCGAATTCACAAGCTGGACCATCAAAACTGGAACCCCAGTGGCAGCCTGTAACGGTGGGCCAGAAGAAGAAGAAGCCGTTAATGAAATCCAGATGCACGCTGAAGAAGAACCTGAAGTCTGGGGGGAATACGACGGCCTTGAAGGCATCTGTTACCTGGCGGAAGAAAACACTGACATATCCGCCGCTTTCATAAAAGCACCAACTGTCAATCTCGAAGTCGTGATCGAAACTGGCGAAGGCACGGTCGTCTCGAATCCTGCTGGGATCTCCTGCGAACCGACCTGCTCGCATCAATTCACGGTCGGGGAAAAAGTCACGCTCACCGCCTCGCCGGCTCCGGGCTATCTGTTCAAAAACTGGAAGAAGTGCGACACCGGTGGCGTCAATGGCCGCCAGTGCACGGTGACGATCACCGAAGGACTCAAAGTGGTCGGTGCCAACTTCTACAAAGCCTTCGAACTGAAAGGCTCGAAGTCGGGCGGCCTCGGCATCATGAGCACCGCACCGGGAGGGATCAACTGCGGCTACGCCTGCACCTCCTCCACGGCGCTCTACAAAGAAGCAGCCTTGACGGTCAAAGCCAAGCCCGCCAAGCACTTCCACTTCGTCAAATTCCAGAATGGTACCGGCTCGGCCTCGAGCTGTAACGGCGTCACCTCGCCCGAATGCACGATCGCGACGTTCAGCTCGAACTCCGCGCTCGAAGAGGTCTACGCCGAAGACACCAAGAACACGCTCAGCGTGAGCAAGGAAGGCGGCGGACAGGGCTTCATCAAGACCACGCCCGCCAACATCAATTGCGGCTACACCTGCACGGCAGCGGTGGCGCAGTTCTACGCCGACGAAACGGCAGCGATCACGGTCACGCTGAACAAAGGCACGACCTCGGTCACCTGGGTCTCCGGCGCGGGCACCTGCACCGGCAACGCCCTGACCTGCTCGGTGCCGATGAGCGCCAGCCACTCGCTGGTGGCGAAATTCAACTAACCATCCAGTAGAGAAGTCAGCAGTATTCGCAAAGCCCCGGGCGCCTCTGGCCCCGGGGCTTTGCTTTGCCCGTGGCCGTGAGAGAATGCGGGTCTTGACCGCGGACGGGCGACCCAGCGAGCACCTCGACGTGCTGATCGTCGGCGCCGGGCTCTCCGGCATCGGCGCCGCGCACCACCTGCAGGAGGCGTTCCCGTCGCGCGGCTACGCGATCTTCGAGGCCCGCGACGATCTCGGCGGCACCTGGGACCTCTTCCGCTACCCGGGCATCCGCTCGGACTCCGACATGCACACGCTCGGTTACCGCTTCCGGCCCTGGACACGGACGAGGACGATCAGCGACGGCGGCTCGATCCTCGAGTACGTGCGCGAGACCGCTCGCGAGGGCGGGATCGAGCGCCACATCCGCTACGGGCACAGGGTCGTGCGCGCCGAGTGGTCGAGCGAGGACGCGCTCTGGACGATCGAGGCCGAGCGCGCCGACGGCGCCGAGCCCGTCGTAGTCACGGCAAGCTACCTCTGGGTCTGCAGCGGCTACTACCGCTACGACGAGGGCTACACGCCCGAGTTCGCCGGTCGCGAGCGCTTCCGCGGCGAGATCGTCCACCCTCAGCACTGGCCCGAGGACCTCGACTACGCCGGCAAGCGCGTCGTTGTGATCGGCAGCGGTGCCACCGCCGTCACCCTCGTCCCGGCGATGGCCGAGAGCGCGGCCCACGTGACGATGCTGCAGCGCTCGCCCACCTACATCGCCTCGCTGCCGGCCGAGGACCCGCTCGCCGCCGCGCTGCGACGTTTCCTCCCCGACCGCTTCGTCTATCCGGCGGTGCGCTGGAAGAACGTCCTCGTCCAGACCCTCTTCTACCAGCTCAGCCGCCGCCGCCCCGAGGTGGTCAAGCGCTTCGTCCGCAAGGGGGTCGAAGCGGCGCTACCACCCGGCTACGACGTCGACACCCACTTCAAACCGCGCTACGACCCCTGGGACCAGCGCATGTGCCTGGTCCCCAACGGCGACCTCTTCCGCGCCTTGCGCGAGGGCAGCGCCTCCGTCGTCACCGACACGATCGCGACCTTCGACGAGACCGGGATCGAGCTCGATTCCGGCAAGCGGCTGGAGGCCGACGTGATCGTCGCCGCCACCGGCCTCAACCTGCTCTTCCTCGGCGGCATGGAGCTGGTCGTCGACGGCCGCCCGGTCGAGCTGCCGAAGACGATGACCTACAAGGGGATGATGCTCAGCGGCGTCCCCAACTGCGCCTTCACCGTCGGCTACACCAACGCCTCCTGGACGCTGAAGGCCGACCTCACCTCCGAGTACGTTTGCCGCCTGCTCGCTCACATGGACGCCCACGGCTACGACAAGAGCGTTCCCGAGGTGACCGACCCCAGCGTCGAGGAGGCGCCGCTGCTCGACTTCACCTCGGGCTACGTCCTGCGCTCGCTCGACCAGTTCCCCAAACAGGGTTCCAAGGCGCCCTGGAAGCTGCGCCAGAACTACGTCCTCGACCGGCGCGCGATCCGCAACGGCCCGCTCGAGGACGGCGCGATGCGGTTCTCGGCCTGACCGCCGAGCGAGGTTGCAACAATGTTCCGCCGCATGCGAAGGCTCGCGATCCTCTTCCTCGGCATCTGCGCGGTGCTGCTGGCGCTCGCGCCCGCGACGACCGGTCTCGGTAGCCGTGCGCCGCTCGGCTTCTTCGGCATTTCGCCGCAGGGGCAGACCGGGGCCGAAGACTACGAATTGATGCGCGAAGCCGGGATCCGCAGCGTGCGGCTGCCGCTCAACTGGGCGCAGGTCGAGCCTCGTGCCCGCGACCGCCGCGACCCGGCGTGGTGGTGGCTCGACGAACAGGTCGGCCTGGCCGCCGAACAGGGGATGACCGCCTTCCCCTTCGTCTGGGGCACGCCGAGCTGGGTCTCGCCGCGCCTCGGAGGCGAGCCGGTCGCCAGCGCTCGCCAGCGGCACGAGTGGCTGCGCTTCCTGCGCGCCGCCGAGCTGCGCTACGGCCCCGCAGGCAGGTTCTGGGCGGAAAACCCCGAACTGCCCGAACTGCCCGTCCGCCAGTGGGAGATTTGGAACGAGGAGAACATCGTCACCTTCTCCCGCCAGCCCGACCCGACGCGCTTCGCCCGCATGATCGAAATCTCGGGCCGCCTCCTGCACCGGCTCGACCCCCGCTCGACCGTGATCCTGGGCGGCCTCTTCGGACGACCGTTGCAGATCCCGCCCAACGTCGCCTCGCCGGTCTTCCTCGCAGGCCTTTACGCGCGGCCCGGGATCGAGCGCTGGTTCGACGGCGTAGCCCTGCACCCCTACGTCGCCTCCGCCTCCGCCCTGCGCGGCGAGATCGAAGCGCTGCGCGGCACGATGCGGGCCTACGGCGACGCCGGCACCCCCCTCTACATCACCGAGATGGGCTGGGGCTCGGCCGGCTACGAGTCGCGCTGGGAGCGCGGCCCGCGTGGCCAGGCCCGCGAGCTCGACGAGGCTTTCGCCATGCTGAGCGCCAACCGCCGGCGCTGGCGGATCGGCGGCGTCTGGTGGTTCTCCTGGACGGATCAGGCCGGTTCCTGCCAGTTTTGCGACTCGGCCGGCCTGCTCACCTCCAGGCGCGAAGCCAAGCCCTCCTGGTACCGCTTCAACGCCTGGACCGGCGGCAACGCCCGCACCGTGCCCCGCGCGTCCGCCCGCGCCATGCGCAGCAGCCCGTAGCCTCCGGTTTCGCCCCTCGTTCGCTCGGGTACGGGGAGGCAGGCGACGGGCGGCTATCCTCGCACTCGGGAGATCGTGCTTCCCGACGCGTGGACGAGTGGTTATGTGAAACAGAACGGCATCAGCGAGGGCCCGACGGGGCTGAAGATGAGGCTCGCGGCGCGAGCGGAGAACGTCGCGGTCGTACGCCACGCGCTGGCCGGCCTGGCGGAGCGGATCGGCATGGACGAGGCGGGGATCGCGGACCTGAAGACGGTCGTCACCGAGGCTTGCACGAACGTCGTCGTCCACGCCTATCCGAACGGCGGAAGCGCCCCGGGCCCGCTTCTGATCGAAGCCGAACCCGACAGCGAGGGAGTCACCGTCACGGTCAGCGACAGCGGCTCAGGCATCAATCCCGAAGCGGGCTCCGAACGCTCCAGCCTGCGACTCGGTCTCTCGCTGATCGCGGCGCTCTCGACCAGCTTCAGCATCTCCGGCGGTCTCAACCGCGGCACCGAAGTGACCATGCGCATTCCCCTGCGCGGCGGCGGAACGGACGGGGCGCTCGGGGAAGCGCCTGAACCCAGGGTCACCGGCACCGAGATCGCCGTCGGCAACGCCGAGCTGCTCGAGCCGGTGCTGGCCCGCCTCGTCGGCGCCCTCGCCGCCCGCCGCGACCTTCCGGTCGAGCGCCTCTCCGACGCCGTCCTGCTCACCGACGCGATCTCCGTCGCCGCCCCCGGACGCTTCGCCGACGGCTGCGTCCGTTTCGACATCGAGGAGAGCGAGGAAGGCGTCGCGCTGCGGCTCGGGCCGATGGACAGGGGCGGTGCCGAGGAAGTCCGCCGCGCGCTGGAACTGCCCGACATCGGCGCCTCGATCGAGTCCCTAGCCGACGAGCTCAGCGTCGAATCAGGCGACGACGGCGATTATCTTCTAATCAGCTGGACGTAGTTGGGGCTGGCACCCGCTACCCCTCCCGCTCCTCGATTCGCTCTCGAATATGGGCCAGCGCCCTTCGCAGGATGCGCGAGACGTGCATCTGCGAGTGGCCGATCTTCTCCGCGATCTGCGACTGGGTGAGGTCGTCGACGAAGCGCAGCCGCAGGACGACCCGCTCGCGCTCCTCGAGGTAGGGCAGGGCCTCCTCGAGCGCTATCCGGCCCTCGACGAGCTCGAAGCGCTCGTCCTCCTCGCCAACCCACTCCGAAGGCGGCGCCTCGTCGGACTCCTCGCCCCCGAGCGGCCGGTCGAGCGAGAGGGGGCGGCGGTTGTGATTGGCCTCGAGCACCTCCAGCACGTCGGTCTGCTCGACCTCCAGCAGCTCGGCGATCTCGCCGACCGAGGGGGAGCGCTGCAACAGCTTGGTCAGCTCGGTGATCGCCTTGTCCACTTCCGCCATGCGGTCGTGGAGCCCGCGCGGCACGCGTACCGTCCATACCCGGTCGCGGAAGTGGCGCTTCAGTTCGCCGAGGATCGTCGGCGAGGCGAAAGCGGTGAACGGGATGCCGCGCTCGGGGTCGAAGCGGTCGACCGCGTTGATCAGGCCGAGGTTGGCGACCTGCAACAGGTCGTCGAAGGACTCGCTGGCGCCTCGGTAGCGCAGCGCCAGGCGCTTGGCGAAAGCCATGTTGCGTTCGACCAGTTGCTCGCGCAGAGTCGGATCGCGTGTCCTCGCGAACTCCTCCCAGAGCCGAGCTTCGTCGCGCACCTCCATCCCATCAGCTTAGGTACCCGGGGCGGTAGGCTCCGTATCAGGCTTTAACCCGGTCCAACCAGTCCAGACACAAGAGGAGACGCCAGATGGCCTTTTCGGTTCCCGACTTGCCCTACGCGTATGACGCGCTCGAGCCCCACATCGACGAGGCGACGATGCGCGTCCACCACGACAAGCACCACCAAGCCTACGTCGACAAGGCAAACGCGGCGCTCGAGGGGACCGAGTGGGCCGATCGCGAGGTCGAGGACGTCCTGCGCAACCTCTCGAGCCTGCCGGGCGACGTGCAGGGCCCGGTGCGCAACAACGCGGGCGGCCACTACAACCACACCCTCTTCTGGCAGATGCTGAGCCCCGACGGTGGGGGAGCCCCCGCCGGCGACCTGGGCAGCGCGATCGACGAGACCTTCGGCTCCTTCGACTCCTTCAAGGAGGATTTCAAGAACGCCGGCATCGCCCGTTTCGGCTCCGGCTGGGCCTGGCTGGTCAAGGACGGCTCCGGCCTCGCCGTCGTCTCGACCCCCAACCAGGACTCGCCGGTCTCCGACGGCAGCGTCCCACTGCTCGGCTGCGACGTCTGGGAGCACGCCTACTACCTCAAGTACCAGAACCGCCGCCCCGACTACATCGACGCCTTCTGGAACGTCGTGAACTGGGACTTCGTAGCAGAGAGATTCTCTCTGTAGCGGACGCTTCCGCCGGGGCAGTCCCTATGAGCCGACTGAAACCGCGGGCCGCGCCGCCTCGGGCAGGCGGCGCGGCTCTGATTCCTCCTTCGGAGGGATGAGGCTCATCGCGTGCTCAGCCTTGGCGGTGATCGTCAAGCTCGGGTTGACGCCGGGATTGGCCGGGATCGCGGCACCGTCGCAGACCATCAGGTTCTCGTAGCCGAAGACCCGGTTGGCGCTGTCGACCACTCCGTGCTCGGCGTCGGCGCCGACTACGGCGCCGCCGAGGATGTGGGCGGTCGTCGGGATGTTTCGCACCGACTCGGTGACGGCGCTCTGCGCGACTCCGCCGATGCGCTTCTCGAACCAGCGGGTGACCTGCTCGGCGGCGGGGATGTAGACCGGGTTGGGCCGGTCGGGATCCTGACCGGTGGTGAGGCGGACCCCGCGGCTGAGGATCTTGCGCTTCGGCTTGAAGCGCATCGCCGCGTCGACCGTCTGCATCACCAACAGGATCACCGTGCGGCGTGACCAGCGGTGGGGGATGAGCATGCGCAGGGTGCGCAGCGGGTGGCGAACGAGGGCCACCGCCCACTTGACCGGCCGCGTCAGTTTCGTGCCCGGCCCGGTCATCGCCGTGAACGTGCCGGCCATCGCGTCGCCGCCCTCGCCGTAGGTGACGACCTCGATGTGGGTGTCGGGGTCGGGGTAGATGCTCGAGGTGATCGCCACCGAGCGGCTGAAGTCGCGTTCGTCGTCGGGCGCGGTGACCGCCTGGATCGACTCCGAGTTGGTGCGGACCAGGTCGCCGAGGCGCGCCGAGAGCCGCGGCAGGGCGCCGCTGTGGCGGCAGTTGGCGAGCAGGTTGTTGGTGCCAAGCGCGCCGGCGGCGACGATCACGCCGCGCGCGGTCTGACGACGACGGCGCTTGCGCAGCAGCGAGCCGGAGCGCTCACTGATCACCTCGTAGCCGTCGGAGCCGTCGGCGGCGCCGAGCGGCCGGATCTCGGTCACCTGCCGTTCGGGTTCGATCCGCACGCCGAGCTTCTCGGCGAACCAGAGGTAGTTCTTCATCAGTGTGTTCTTGGCACCGTGGCGACAGCCGACCATGCAGCTGCCGCAGCGCTCGCAGCCGGTCCGGCGGGGGCCCTCGCCTTCGAAGAAGGGGTCCTCGACCTCGACGCCCGGCTTGTCGAAGAAGACGCCGACCCGCGTGTTGGTGAAGGTCTCGCCGACGCCGATCTCCTCGCCGTACTCCTTGAGCAGCTTGTCGGCCGGACCGAGGCCCGCGTACTCGACCACCCCGAGCATCCGTTCGGCGGTGTCGTAGTGCGGCGCCAGCTCGCGTTCCCATTCGCCCAGCTCACCCCATTGCGGGTCTTCGAAGAAGGCCGGCCGCGCCCGGTAGAGCGTGTTGGCGTAGCCGAGGCTGCCGCCGCCGACCCCGCAGCCGGAGACGACGAAGACGTCCTTGAAGAAGGTCATGCGCAGGATGCCGCGCATGCCGAGCTTCGGCATCCAGAAGTAGCGGCGGGGGTGCCTGACCGTCGACTCGGCGAAGTCCTCGTCGCGGAAGCGGCTGCCGCACTCGAGGATGCCGACGCTGTATCCCTTTTCGGCCAGCCGCAGGGCCGAGACCGAGCCGCCGAATCCCGACCCGATTACGAGCCAGTCGAAATCGTGGCTCAAGCCTCGCCCGGCTCCAGGGGGCGGAAGTCGGAGGTGCGGGCGCCGCAGACCGGGCAGAACCAGTCGCTCGGGATGTCCTCGAAGGCGGTCCCCGGCGGGATGCCGCCGTCGGGATCGCCGACCTCGGGATCGTAGATGAAGCCGCAGCTTTCGCAGATCCAGAGCTTTGCCGTCGCTGTAGTCATGACAAGAAAGATTAGAGCGGATCGATGGCTCAGTCTTTGTCGAAGCTGACCGCGACCGGCTCGCGCTGCGAGGCGTCTTCGATCTCGAAGTACTCACGCGCGGCGAAGCCTCCCCGGTCGGCGATGATCGAGCCGGGGAACTGCTGGATCTCGGTGTTGTAGGACTGCACGTTGGAGTTGTAGATCCGGCGCGAGGCCTGGATCTCGTCCTCGAGCTGCGAGAGGTTGCGGCTCAGCTGCTGGAAGTTCTCGGTGGCGCGTAGGGTTGGGTAGTTCTCGGCGACGGCGCGAAGGTCGGTCAGGGCGCCGGTCAGCTTCTCCTCGGCCTTGGCGGTGTCGCCGACGCCCTGGGCGGACATCGCCTCGGCGCGCGCCGAGGTCACTTTCTCGAAGACCTGTTTCTCGTGCTCGGCGTAGCCCTTGACCGTCTCGACCAGGTTGGGGACGAGGTCGTGGCGGCGCTTCAGCTGCACGTCGATGCCGCTCCAGGACTCGTCGACCCGGTTGCGCGAGGCGATGATCGAGTTGCGCTTGCCGATGAAGTAGAGGACGCCGATGACGATGATGGCGACGATGACGATCAGGAGGATAAGCATGCGCGAATCCTACCCCCTAGGATCGGCGTCCGATGGGGGCAAAGGCGGAAGCGCGGGAATGGGCTGAGACGGTGCGCCGCTACGGCGAGCGCAACGACCTCAAATACGAGCCGGTGGGGGGGATCAACCCCAAGGACGGCCCCGTGGCGCTCTGCGTAGGCGGGACCAACCGGCTGACCGGACAGCTCGCCGAGGGCTTCTGGGGATCGAGCTGCGATGCCGACGAGCGCGAGGTCGGCGGCCTCTTCTCGAAGGCGGTGCTGCCCACCGCGCTGCTCGCCAAGGCGCACATGCCGGACCTGGCGAAAGTGGTGCCGGCCTTCAACGTCGAGTCGATCGAGGGCCATGAGGTCGTGACCAAGCGCTTCGCGCGCAAGGTCGAGTTCGAGTCGATCGAGTTCAACAGGCGCTTCCAGGCGACGGTGCCGAGCGAGTACGACCCCGTGCGGCTACGTGAGCTGTTCGGCCCCGGCTTCCTCGCCTGGGCGACGACGCTGACCGGCGAGGTCGACTTCGGCGTCAACGACCGTCAGCTCTGGTTCCTCTGGCGCCTGCGCGAGCGCGGCGAGGAGGAGCTGAAGGCGATGCTGAAGAACGCGGGGGAGCTGTTCAAGAGGCTGCGGTTCGAGATGGATGAGAGTGGCATTCACACGTATCCGCCCGGGCCGTGGCATGCGGGGCTGGCGCCGTTCCCCGAGGGCGAATAGGCGCGCGGGGCCTGTCGTTGGGTTGGGGTGTCCAGCTCCGCGCTGGGTTTTTCGCCTGGAGAGTCGCTAGTTCGCTTGAGGGTCAGTTGGGCGAAAAACGAGACGCCGCGCCGCGCCGGACACCCCAACCCAACGCCACCCGCGCGAGATTCGGTTTAGGGAGACGGCTCAGTCCGGGTACTCCGGGTCGCCCGGGAGGACTACCTGGTGGTCTGCTGAGCTTCCTATGACCTTGGGGAGGATTGGCTCTACGGGGCGGTTGCGGTGGGCCGAGAGAGCTTCGTCGGCGGTGGGGAACTCCGCGAGGAGCTCTAGTTGCTTGATGGTTGGGAAGGCTAGGACGAGGTTGCCGGCGGACTGGGCGGCTAGGGCTTTGGAGGGTTCGAACCAGGCGGCGTCTACGGTCTCCACGCCGTCGGGTTCGGGAGGGGTGTGGGCGGGGGCGAGGGCGAGGAAGAACCAGGCGTCGAAGCGGCGCGAGACGACCTCGGGGGTGATCCAGCGCGAGAACAGCACCAGCTCCTCCTCCGCGGCCAGCGCGATTCCCGCCTCCTCCTCCAGCTCCCGCACCGCGCAGGCCTTGAACCCCGCTTCGTCCTCCCCGTCCCCATCGTCCACCGCCCCGCCCGGGAACACCCACACCCCTGGCATGAACTTCGCCTCCTCCGTCCGCTTGAGTAGAAGCACCTCAAGCTTTCGTTCGGAGTGCTTGCCGCCACGTCTCAGAAGCACCACTGAAGCTGCTGGCCGCGGCACCGCGGGCTCACCGAAGTTGGGCGCCTCGGCGGGTCCCCGGTTGCGCTCGTCCATGACCGTTGACCCTATCCGCATCTCGCGCTTACGCGGCCTGGGCCAGCGACTCGGGGGTCAACGCGTACGCGGCCCCGATCGAGTCGCTGACGATCGCGATCAGCTCGCGCAGCTCCTCCTCGGCGATCGAGAGCGGCGGCATCAGGACGACGATGTCGCCCAGTGGGCGAACGATCGCGCCGCGCGCGCGCGCCTCGAGGGTGACGCGGTGGCCCATGCGCAGGGCCGGGTCGTGCTCGCCGAGGTCGATGCCGACCATCGTGCCACGCGCCCGGACCTCGGCCACCTCGGACATCGCCTCGACGTCGTCGAGCAGCCGGCGCAGCAGCGCGATCTTCGGCCGCAGGCGCTCGATCGTGCGCTCGCCCTCGAAGGCGTCGAGGCTGGCGAGCGCGGCCGCGCAGGCGAGCGGGTTGCCTGTGTAGGTGTGGCCGTGGAAGAAGGTGCGGTACTCCTCGGGGGCGCCGAGGAAGCCGCCGTAGATCTCCTCGCTCGCCAGCGTCGCCGCCAGCGGCAGATAGCCGCCGGTCAGGCCCTTGGCGAGGCAGAGGAGGTCCGGCGCGACGTCCTCCTGTTCGCAGGCGAACATCGTTCCGGTGCGGCCAAAGCCGGTCGCCACCTCGTCGCAGATCAGCAGCGTGCCGTACTCGTCGCAGAGGCGGCGGACCTCGGCCAGGTAACCGGCCGGATGTAGCAGCATGCCGGCCGCGCCCTGGACCAGCGGCTCGACGATCACCGCGGCGACGTCTTCCTCGTGCAGGGAGAGGATGCGCTCGAGATCGGCCGCGTCGCCGGGCGCGGCGGCGTGGGTGTGGAAGAGCAGCGGTCGGTAGGTCGAGTGGAAGAGGTCGATGCCGCCGACCGCGACCGAGCCGATCGTGTCGCCGTGGTAGGACTCGCGCAAGTGGACGAAGGAGGTACGGCGGGCGTGCTGGCCGCCGCGCTGCAGTTGGTACTGGAAGGCCATCTTCAGCGCGATCTCGACCGCGGTCGAGCCCGACTCCGAGTAGAAGACCCGGCTCAAGCCGTCCGGGGCCATGCCGACCAGGCGGTCGGCCAGCTCAATCGCGCCCGGATGGGAGAGGCCGAGCATGGTCGAGTGGGCGACCTTCTCCAGCTGCGCGCGTACCGCGGCGTCGATCCCGGCGTGCCCGTGCCCGTGGACGTTGCACCAAAGGGAGGAGACCCCGTCGAGGTAACGCCGCCCCTCGACGTCGACGAGGTAGGACCCTTCGCCCCGCTCGATCGTCAGCGGCTCTTCCTCCACCCACGCCTGCTGCTGCGTAAACGGGTGCCAAACGCGGTCCCGGTCGAGCTGCGCGAGGTCCGACGAAGTCACCGCTTGCGACCCTAGCCCCACTCCCGGCCGGAATCCCGCTGACTTCGCCTTTAGTTCCGCATACCGGAATCAAAGACGAAGTCAGCGACAAAACGAGGGGAGTGACGTCGATCACACGAGCAAATATTTCGATTGAGAAATAGTTGTCGTCATGCAACTATTGTCGGAGTGCAAGCTAGCGATATGGTGCACATCGAGACGCTGGAAGTCGGCGCCGAGGCCAAGGACACGGCGGCGCGGCTGAGCGCGCTGCTGCGCCACCTCTTCCTCTTCGACCGGGGCAACATGCTGCGGGTCATAGAGGAGAGCGGCCTCTCGATGACCCAGTCGAAGGCGTTGCTGGAGATCGGCGGGCTCGGCGAGGAATCCGAGGCCCGCCACGTCAGCGAGCTTGCCGAGACATTCGGCGTCTCGGTCCCCTCGATGAGCCGCGCGGTCGACGGCCTGGTCAAGAAGGGGCTCGCCACCCGGGTCGAGGACCGCGAGGACCGGCGCGTGCGCCGGGTCGCGATCACCGCCCGCGGCAAGAGGCTCGTCGAGACGCTGCTGGTCGTGCGCCAGGCCGGGATGGAGGCCTTCGCCGCCAGCCTCACGGCCGCTCAGCGCCGCAAGATCGATGCCGCGATCGAGGCCCTGATGGACCGCGAGGACATCGCCGAGGCCTACGCGCGGATGAAGGCGGTAGCCCCACAGTGACCCGCTATCGCCACCTGATCACAGACGACAACCGCAAGTGGTGGACGCTTGGGGCTATGTGCTTTGCGCTGTTCATGATCATGCTCGACAACACCGTCGTGAATGTCGCCCTGCCCTCGATCCAGCGCGATCTCGGCGCTTCGATCTCCGGTCTCGAGTGGACGGTCAACGGCTACACGCTCTCCTTCGCGGTGCTGTTGGCGACCGGGGGCCGGCTGGGCGACATCTTCGGCCGCCGTCGCATGTTCCTCACCGGAGTCGTGATCTTCGCCCTCTCCTCGGCGACCGCCGGCCTCGCGGTCAGCCAGACCGACCTCGTGATCAGCCGCGTGGTGCAGGGGGTCGGCGCGGCGCTGATGATGCCGGCGACGCTCTCGATCATCACCGACGCCTTCCCGCCCAGCGAGCGCGGCAAGGCGATGGGGACCTGGGCCGGCGTCTCGGGGCTGGCGCTCGCCGTCGGCCCGGTCGTCGGCGGCCTGCTCACCGAGCACGTCAGCTGGCGGGCGATCTTCTACCTCAACATCCCCGTGGCGATCGGAGCCGTCCTCGCCTCGCTCTTCGCCGTGCGCGAGTCTCGCGACCGGACCGTCGGCCGCGAGGTCGACTTCGCCGGGGTCGCCGTGCTCACCGCTGGCCTCTCGGCTCTGATCCTGGCCCTGGTCGAGGGCAACGAATGGGGCTGGGGCTCGACCGAGGTCGTCGCCCTCCTGGCTGGGTCGGCGCTGGCGCTGGCGTTCTTCGTCGCGATCGAGCTGCGCGTCCGCGTGCCGATGGTCGAGTTCCACTTCTTCTCCAACCGCAACTTCCTCGGCGCGATCGTCGTCGCGATGATCGTCTCCTTCTCGATGCTGGGCGTCTTCTTTTTCCTCGCCCTCTACATGCAGGACGTCTTGCGCTACTCGCCGCTGGAGGCCGGGATCAGGTTCCTGCCATCGACGCTGATGATCGTCGGTCTGGCCCCCGTCGCCGGCCGGCTCGCCGACCGCTTCGGGCCGCGCTGGCTGATCGTCGCCGGGCTGCTCGTCGTCGCCGCTTCGCTCTACAGCTTCAGCGGGATCGCGGTCGACTCGACCTACCTCGAGCTGCTGCCCGGCTTCATGCTGCTCGGCATCGGGATCGCGCTGACGATGTCGCCGATGACAAGCGCCGCGATGAACGCGGTCCCGGTCGAGAAGGCCGGCATCGCATCGGGCGTGCTCTCGATGTTCCGCATGGTCGGCGGCAGCCTCGGCGTCGCCGTCACCGGGGCGATCTTCCAGGGTTCGGTCGGTGCCAGCTTCGCCGAGGCGAGCCCGCGGCAGTTCGTCGACGCGCTCGGCTTCGCGATGAGCGTCTGCGCCGCGGTGGCCGTCGCCGGAGCGGCGATCGGCGCCGCCGCGATCCGCACCCGGCCGAGCGGCTACTTCAGTCAGGCAGAGGAGGAGGAGGCAGTGCTGGCCATGAGCGCGGATCCAGCAGGTCAAGTCGAGGCAGCGTCTCGACTCTGACCGCGGCGAGCCGCGCGATCGTCTCGCGGTTCGACGCCTCGATCGGGTTCGGAGAGTCGGGCCAGGGGGTGAGGACGATCAGCTCGACCGTGAGCCCGGCGCCGCGCGCCGCCTCGACCGTCAGCAGCGTGTGGTTGATCGTGCCGAGGCCGGGCGAGGCCGCGACGACGAGCGGTAGCCCGAGGTCGAGGGCGAAGTCGCGCACCAGGTAGTCGGGTGCGAGCGGCACGAGCAGCCCGCCGACGCCCTCGCAGACGAGCGCGTCGGCGCCGTCCGCCGCCGCTCGGGCGCCCTCCCGCAACCGCCCCGGATCGATCTCCTCGTCCGCCAGCCCCGCCGCCAGGTGAGGCGACATCGGCGGACCGTACCGGTAGGGCGCCACCTCGTCGTCGCGTTGTACGGACTTAGCTGCGTCTCTCAGCGCCACGTGATCTGGCCGATGGGCCGAAAAGCTCTCCATATGCGCGCTTTTCGGCCCATCGGCCCCGGTCTCGTCGAGGCCGGTGACGGCGGGCTTGAACACGGCAACGCGCTTGCCTTCGGCCGCGAGCGTTCGGGCGATGACAGCGGCGACGACCGTCTTGCCGACCTCGGTCCCCGTGCCGGTCACGAACACGCCGGGCGTCTCGTCACTCCCTTCTCGACGTGCCGGTGGTTGAGTACCCATAGGGGCCGCTAACTACCGGCGCGTCCGGTCAAGCCGCGAGAGGGATGGGGCTGGCGATGCCGAGGTCGCGCGCGGCGCGGCCGACCAGCCCGGCGGCGGCCTCCAGCTCGGCGCGGCGGTGCGCGGCGGTCACCGAGAAGCGCAGGCGAGAGGTTCCCGGTGGCACGGTGGGAGGGCGGATGCCCTGGGCGAAGACGCCGCCCTCCAGCAGTCGCTCGCAGAGGGCCATGGTCAGGTTCGCGTCGCCGATCGCCAGGGGCACGATCTGAGTGCCCGAGCCGGCCACCGGAAGGCCCTCGGCGACCAGCGCCCGGCGCAGCGTCGCCGCGTTGACGCCCACCCGCTCGACCTTCTCCGGATGCGCTTCGAGCAGCTCGAGAGCGGCCTCGGCGGCGCCGACCGCGGGTGGCGGCGGGGCGGTGGAGAAGACGAACGAGCGTGCCGCGTTGAGCAGGTACTCGGTCAGCTCGTCACTCGCGCAGACGTAGGCGCCGTAGGAGCCGAGCGCCTTGCCCAGAGTGCCGACGACGACGTCGACCTCGCCGCTGAGGCCGGCCGCCGCGACCGAGCCGCGTCCGCCCGGGCCGAGCGTTCCGGTGGCGTGGGCCTCGTCGACGAGCAGCCGGCAGGAGTGACGGCACGCGAGCTCGGCCAGCTCCGCCAGCGGCGCCACGTCGCCGTCCATCGAGAAGAGGCCGTCGCTGACGATCAGCGCCGCGCGCTCGCCGGCCTCGCGCAGGCCCCAGGCAAGGTGCTCGACGTCGCGGTGACGGTAGACGAAGGTCTCGGCCCGGCTCAGCCGGCAGCCGTCGATGATGCTGGCGTGGTTGAGCTCGTCGGAGAAGACGACCTCGCCGCGACCGGCCAGGGCCGCGATCGTGCCAGTGTTCGCTAGGTAGCCGGAGCCGAAGAGCAGCGCCGACTCGTAGCCCTTGAAGGCGGCGAGGCGTCGCTCCAGGTCGACGTGCGGCGGCATGTTGCCCGAGATCAGACGCGCCGAGCCCGCCCCGGCGCCCCAGCGCATCGCGGCCTCGGCCGCCGCTGTCCTTATCCGCGGATGCCCGGCGAGCCCGAGGTAGTCGTTGGAGCAGAGCAGCAGCACGTCGGCCCCGTCGAGCAGGACGCGTGCGCCCTGCGGGCTCTGCACCAGTCGCAGCCGCCGGTGGAGCCCGCTCTCGCGAAGCTCGTCCAGCCGCTCCGCGACGTCGGTCATGCGGCGCTCTTGGCGACCGGGTACGGCGGGGGCTTCTTCGTCTTCTTGATCACGCGCAGCTGCGTCGAGGGATCCCAGAACTCGGCTTCGTCCTGGCGATCGACCAGCTCCTCCATCGGCGTCGCCGGCGTCTCGCCCGCGAGCCAGCCATCGCGGTTGTCGGGCCGCGGGTTGGCGCCGTTGTCTGCTTGGCGGGCGACGTTGAGGCCGAGCTCTTCGAACATCGCTCGGTCATCCTCGGGCTCGGCTCCGAGCGTGGTGAGGAAGTTGCCCATCATCACTCCGTTCAGCCCCGCCTTGACCGCCAGCGGCTGCAGATCGCCGAGGTTCTCGACCCGTCCGCCGCAGAGGCGGAAGAGGGCGCCGGGGATGATCAGGCGGAAGATCGCCACCCACTTGACCACCTCCCAGGCGTCCATCAGCGGCCGCTCGCCGAACTTCGTCCCCTCGCGCGGGTTGAGCAGGTTGATCGGCACCGAGGTCGGCTCCAGCTCGGCCAGCTCGAAGGCCATCTCGACCCGTTGCCGTGGCGACTCGCCGAGGTTGAGGATGCCGCCGACGCAGGTCTCCAGCCCGGCCTCCTTGACCGCGTCGATCGTGCGCAGCCGGCCCTCGTAGCGGACCGTGGTCGAGACCTCCGGGTAGTAGGAGCGCGACGACTCGACGTTGTGGTGGACGCGCTGGATCCCGGCCTCGCGCAGCTTCTTCGCCCGCTCCGCCGACATGTGCCCGATCGAGGCGCAGCGCTTGAGGTTGGTCTGCTCGGCGACCAGCCGCGCTCCCTCGAGGATTTTCTCGAAGTCGCGCTTGGAGAGCCCCTGGCCCTGGGTGACCATGCAGAAGCGGTGCGCGCCGGCCGCCTCGGCCGCCCGCGCGTGCTCGAGGATCTGCTCGGGCTCCATCATCGCGTGCATCGGCGTGTCGGCCTCGGCGTAGCGCGACTGGGCGCAGAAGCCGCAGTCCTCGGCGCAGCCGCCCGACTTGGCGTTGACCAACGAGCACATGTCGGTCGAGTCGCCGAAGTTCTCGCGCCGCACCGCCCAGGCGCGCTCGATCAGCTCGCCGATCTCCTCGTGGTCGGTCAGCTCGCCCAGAGCGAGCGCTTCCTCGAAGGAGATCAGGGACGCCGTCATCCAGCGCGCAAGGCTAGGCGCCGCCCCGGACGCCTGTTGGGCAACGATTCGCTCGCTGCTCAGAGCAGCCAGACGATCAGGACGATGATCAGGATCAAGACGATGATCCCTGGCAGGACGATCGTCGTCGCCAGGGGAAACGCGGCAAGAGCCGTGGCTGGCATGGCCCCTCCTTTCCCTTTGGTTCAGGCTCCTTTACCCGTATGCCGCACTCGGGAACCCGCTACTCGACCGGGGCGTTCGCCAGCGACTCCCAGAGGTAGAGCGAGGCGAGGCTGCGCTGGGGGCGCCAGGGCTCGCCGATCTCCAGCACGCGTGTCGGGGACGGCATCTCCTCCAGCCCGTACTCGATCCACACGGCCTTGCGGATGCCGAGGTCGCCGCCCGCCAGTACGTCGGGCCGTTCGAGGTGGAAGATGAGGAACATCTCGGCGGTCCAGACCCCGAGCCCGCGCACAGCGACGATCTCGGCGATCGCCTCCTCGTCGGCGAGCTCGCCGAGCCGGTCGAGCTCCAGCTCGCCGGAGATGACGTGGGCGGCGAGGTCGCGCACGTACTCGACCTTGCGCCCGGAGAGCCCGCGGGCGCGCAGCTCCTCCTCCTCGGCCTCGAGCAGCTGCTCCGGCGACGGCGTGCGCCCGTCGAACAGCTCCAGCACCCGCCCGTAGATCGTCCGCGCCGCCTTGGTCGAGAGCTGCTGGCCGACGATCGCGCGCAGCAGTGCCCCGTAGGCGTCGGCGGGGCGCTCCTCGCCGCGTCGCCGCAGTCGCGTCTCGAGGTCGATCTCGCCGAGCCGCTCGATCAGCGTGGCCATCGTCGGGTCGGAAGCGGCCAGCTGCCTTCGCGCCGCCGCCCCCTTCGCGCTCATCGTCCCTTCCAGACCGGCTTGCGCTTCTCGGCGAAGGCCCGCACGCCCTCGCGCAGGTCCTCGGAGGCGAAGCACGACTCGCGCAGGGCGATCAGCCCGGCCTCCTTCTGCTCGGTGAGAATGGGCGAGGCGTTCAGCACCTCGATCGCGCTCTTGTTGCCACGCATCGAGAGCGGCGCGTTGGCGGCGATCCCGGCGGCGAGCGCGACCGCGGCCTCTTCCAGCTTCTCATCCGCGACCACTTCGTGGACGAGGCCGATCTGCTCGGCACGCTCGGCCTCGAAGTCGCGGCCGGTGAGGAAGAGCTCCTTCGTGCGAGCCAGTCCCACGGTGTCGAGGAACTTGCGCAGGCCGGTGTGGCCGTAGACGAGGCCGAGCTTGACCGGCGGCATGCCGAGCTTCGCGCCGGCGGCGCAGATCCGCAGGTCGCAGGTGATCGCCAGCTCCAGCCCGCCGCCGATGCAGTGGCCGTTGAGCGCGGCGACCGTCGGCCAGGGATGGCGGGAGAGCGCCTCCATGGCCGCGTGGTAGGGGTGGGCGACGAGCGCCTCGGCGTCGCGCTCGAAAGTCTCCGCGGCGAACGAGCCGAGGTCGTAGCCTGCCGAGAAGACCGGCGGCGCGCCCGTGATCACCACGCAGCGGGTCTCGATCCCGCGGTCCAGCTCGGGCAACGCTTCGGCGATCGCGTCGAGGATGTCGTGGTCGAGCGCGTTGCGCCGCTCGGGGTTGGCGATGCGCAGCCGGGCGACCGCCTCGGCCGGGAAGTCGAGCAGGAGCTTGCCGCCGGCGAGCCGCTCCTCCATCCCGCTATCCCAGGACGACGAGGACGTCGCCTTCCCTGACCGCCTGGCCCTCCTCGCAGCGAATCTCCTTGACCACGCCATCGTCTTCGGACTCCACCGGGATCTCCATCTTCATCGACTCGAGGATGACGACGGTGTCCCCGTCCTCGATCTCGTCCCCGACCGCGACCGTGATTTTCCAGACGTTCCCGGTGATGTGCGCCTCGATGTCTGCCATGGCGGGGCACAATATCCGTTGCCGCGGTGCGCTTTATCCCCCCATGACGGGGGAAAGGCGCACCGGAAGGCAAAATGTGCCGCCGTGACCTCGAACCAATCGGACGCGCTAGCCGTCATCGTCGCGGCCCGCAACGAGGCCGATCGGGTGGGGGAGACGGTGGCGGCCCTGCGCGCCGCCTTTCCCGATGCGCCGATCTGGGTCGCCGACGACGCCTCGACCGACGGCACGGCGGAGGTGGCGATGGCCGCGGGGGCGCGCGTCGTCAGCCGCGGTCGCCCGCACGGCAAGGGGGGGAACGTGACCGCCGCCGCCGAGGCGGCGTTGAGCGAGGGAGCGCCGCCTGAGCTGATCCTGCTCTGTGACGCCGACCTCGGCAGTTCGGCGAGAGCCCTCGCGCCTCTGGTCGAGGCCGTGGATGCCGGCAAGTGCGACCTGGCGGTCGCCGCCTTCAGCCGCCGCGTCGGCGGCGGCTTCGGGGTCGCCCTCGGCTTCGCCCGCTGGGCGATCCGTCGTCTCTGCGGCTTTGAGGCCGAGGCGGCGATCTCGGGCCAGCGCGCGGTGCGGACCGAGGTCCTGGGCGCCGCGCTCCCCTTCGCCGGCGGCTACGGGATGGAGATCGGGATGACCGTCGATGCGGTTCGCGCCGGCTTCCGGGTGCGCGAGTACGAGCTCGACCTCTCCCACCGCGCGACCGAGCGCGACCTCGCCGGCTTCGCCCACCGCGCTCGCCAGCTGCGCGATTTCGCTCGCGCGTACCGGGCTCGGCGGCGCGATCGCGCTTGAGATACTGAGCGATGTGCGTCGTTTCGGTGGCAGGCATGGGTTCTCGAAGCGAGTCGCTTGTCTCCTTGCCTGCCTGGTACTTGCCTCGCTTGCGGCCGCTTCCCTGACCCGGGCCGAGCTGGTCGAGCGCGGCGACCTCTTCGTCAGGTTCAGCGGTGGAATCGCTCCCACCTCCCTTCCCCGCGATCATCGAGCGCCGATCGCGGTTCGCATCAAGGGCACGGTGAAAACGCTTTCTGGAAGCACGCCCCCCGCGTTGAGGCGAATCTCCATCGCGATCAACCGCGGCGGCCAGATCGACATCCGGGGGCTGCCGGTCTGTCACCGGTCGCAGGTCGAGGCAACGAGCAGCCGGGGAGCTCTCCTCGCCTGCCGGTCCGCTGTGGTCGGCGAAGGCAGCTACGTCGCCGGCACCGCGTTCCCCGAACAGGCCTCCTTCCCGTCGAGCGGGCACGTCGTCGCCTTCAACTCGGTCGACGACGGTCGCCCGGCGATCCTCGCCCACGTCTACGGTGCGAAGCCGGTTCCGACGACCAGGATCTTCTTCTTTCGCATCCGGCGCCAGCGGGGCACGTTCGGCACGACCCTGACCGCCTTCCTGCCCCCGTCTGTCAATCGCTACGGCTATCTGAAGGAGATCAGCCTCGACCTGTTTCGGGTGTATCGCTACAAGAAGCGGCTGCACAGCTATCTGAGCGCCGCCTGCGCGGCGCCGGCCGGCTTTCCCGGCGCGGTCTTTCCGTTCGCCCGGGCGGCGATGGCGTTCGAGGACGGCCGCAAGCTCGCCAGCACGCTCACGCGCCGCTGCCAGGTGGCCGGCGGCTAGGACGCGCTTCTCGGCGGCAGCGGCCAGCCGGCCTCGGCACGCTCGAGCTGGGCGGCGAGCGAGAGCAGGGTCGCCTCGTCGCCTTCGCGGCCGAGCAGCTGGGCTCCGATCGGAAGCCCAGTGGAGGTGAGCCCGGCGGGGACGCTCATCCCTGGCCAGCCGACCACGTTCCAGGCGAAGGCGTAGGGGCAGGTGGCGCTCGCCGCGGTGCTGGTCGCCCAGTAGCCGCGGCCCCGCAGGGCGCCGATTCGCGGCGGCGGCTTCGCGGTCACAGGCGTGAGGACGACGTCGCAGCGCTCGAAGACGCGGCCGACGCGACGGCGCAGAGCCGGCTCGGCAGCGCGGGAGATGCGCAGTGGCAGCCCGGCCAGCGCCCGCCCGAAGCGGGCGTGGGTGCGGGTGCGGGGCTCGAGGCCGCCGCGGTCTTCGCCGTGCGCCGCGAGCCAGGCCTCGACCCCCGCCATTCCGCGCGGGACGATCGCCGGCCCGACCATCCCGTAGTCGGGGTCGGCGCGGAGGACCTCGTGGCCGAGGCCGGCGAGGCGCTCGGCGAAGGACTCGATCGCGTCGCGGTGCTCGGGATCGAGCCTGTTCGCGACCCCGGGTGGGGTGGCAAAGGAGATCGCGATCCGCAGGCGACCCGGTTCGCGCGCGGCGGCGGCAACGAAGGCCTCGCGCGGCGGCGCCGGCTTGTGCAGGTCGGCGGGGACGTTGCCACTCGCGACATCGAGCATCAGCGCCGCGTCGGCGGCGCCGCGCGCCAGGGGCCCGTAGCAGCTGAGCCCGTTGAAGGCCTCGGCGTCGGGCCAGGTCGAGACGCGACCGCGCTGCGGCTTGATCCCGACCAGGCCGGTCCATGCGGCCGGGATGCGGATCGAGCCGGCGCCGTCGGAGCCGAGCGCCGCCGGGACGACGCCCGCCGCCACCGCCGCGGCGGAGCCGCCGCTGGAGCCCCCCGGCGTGTGGTCGAGGTTCCAAGGATTGCGGGTGGCGCCGTGCAGCGGAGTCTCGGTGAAGTGCCACTGGCCGACCTCGGGGGCGTGCGTCTTGCCGATCGGAATCGCTCCCGCCGCGCGCAGGCGCCGCACCGCCTCGGCGTCGCCCCCGGCCGGCTGCCCGCCGCCGCATCCGAACGGGGTGGTGTGACCGCTCAGGTCGACGTCGTCCTTGATCGCGATCGGTACCCCCAGCAGCGGCGCTTCCTCGCCCTCGCCCAACCGCAGATCGGCTTCGTCGGCGGCGATCAGCGCCTGCTCGGCGCAGATCACGCGGAAGGCGTTGAGGGTCGTCTGGGTGGCCTCGGCCTTGGCGAGCGCCTCCTCGACCAGCTCCCGCGAACTGAACTCGCCTTCGCGTAGCGCTTGCGCCTGCTCGGCCAGACCCGCCGTCGTCCTCGTTACCGTGCCGCTCTCCATATTCGCGCCTCCTCGCAGGCGTTGTTCGTTCGAACGAACGATAGGCGAAGCGGGTAGGCTGGCGCTTCGTGCCCACCGCCGCTCCTCCCGACACCCGCGAGCGGATCCTCCGCAGCACGGTCGAGCTGATCGCCAGCGAGGGGGTCTCCGCCGTGACCAACCGGCGCGTCGCCGGCGCCGCCGAGGTCTCGCTCGGCTCGCTCACCTACCACTTCCCCAGCCAGACCGACCTGCTGCGCGAGAGCCTGCTGCTCTTCGTCGGCGAGGAGGTCGAGCGCCAGCAGGCGATCGCGGCCGAGCTGCGAGGGCGCAATCCGAGCGTCGAGCAGGTGGCGGCCGAGGTCGAACGGGTCGTGCAGGAGTCGGGCGACCGGGTCCAGCAGCTGGCCGAGATCGAGCTGCACCTGCGGGCGGCGCGCGATCCCGAGCTGCGCGACGCCTCCCGGCGCTGCTTCGAGGCCTACGAGGGCGCCGCCGCGGCGGCGCTGGAGATGCTCGGCGTGCCCGAGCCCGGGCGCCACGCCCGCACGGTCGTCGCGACGATGTACGGGATGGGGCTACGCCGGCTCGGTACCGGCGCCGACGCCTCAGGCGTTGCCGAGGCGCTGCTGACGATCGTGCGCGGGGCCGAGCGCTGATCCTCGCGATCGACCAGGGGACGACCGGGACCACCTGCCTCGTCTTCGACGAGCGGGGCCGGATCGCCGGCCGTTCCTACTCGGAGTTCGAGCAGCACTTCCCGCGGCCCGGCTGGGTCGAGCACGACGCGAACGAGATCTGGGAGGTGACGCGGCGCGTCGCGGCCGGGGCGCTCGCGGATGCCGGCATCGAGGGCGCCGAGCTCGACGCGATCGGGATCGCGAACCAGCGCGAGACCGTGGTTGCCTGGGACCCGGTCAGCGGCGAGCCCTTGCACCGGGCGCTGGTCTGGCAGGACCGGCGCACAGCGGAGCGCTGCGCGGAGCTGCGCACGGCCGGCCACGAGCCGCTCGTGCGCGAGCGCACCGGGCTCGTCCTCGACCCCTACTTCTCGGCGACGAAGATCGAGTGGCTGCTGCGCAACGCCGACCTGGGCGATCGCGCCGTCTTCGGCACGATCGACTCCTGGCTGCTGTTCAAGCTCACCGGCCGCCACGCGACCGACTACACGAACGCCTCGCGCACGATGCTGTTCGACATCGGGCGGCTGGCCTGGGACGAGGAGCTCTGCGGCTTGCTCGGCGTCGACCCGGCGCGGCTGCCCGAACCGTTGCCCTCGGCGCACGTCTACGGGACGACCGGGGAGTTCGGCGGCGAGGTCCGGGTGGCAGGGATCGCCGGCGACCAGCAGGCCGCCCTCTTCGGCCAGGCCTGCCTCGCGCCCGGCACGGCGAAGAACACCTACGGCACCGGCAGCTTCGTCCTCCTCAATGTCGGCACCGCGGCGCCCCCACCCGCCGAAGGCCTCCTGACCACCGTCGCCGCCCAAGGGGACTACGCGCTGGAGGCGTCGATCTTCGTCACGGGGGCGGCGGTGCAGTGGCTGCGGGACGGGCTCGGGCTGATCGAGGGGGCGGGGGAGAGCGAGGCGCTCGCCGCCTCGCTCGACTCCAACGAGGGCGTCTACTTCGTCCCGGCGCTGACCGGGCTCGGCTCGCCGCACTGGGATCCCTACGCGCGTGGGACGATCATCGGACTCACCCGCGGCAGCGGCCGCGCCCACCTCGCCCGCGCCGCCCTGGAGGCGATCGCCTACCAGACGGTCGACGCCGTGCGCGCTCAGGAGGCCGCCGCCGGGGAGCGACTCACCGCCCTCAAGGCAGACGGCGGCGCCGTCGCCAACCGCTGGCTGATGCGGTTCCAGGCCGACATGCTGGGCGCCGAGGTCGTCGTCCCCGAGGTCGCCGAGACGACCGCGCTGGGCGCCGCCTACCTGGCCGGGATCGCGGTCGAGCGCTGGACGCCGGAGCAGGTGGGGGAGATGTGGCGCGAGGCGGCCCGCTACGAGCCGGCGATGGGCGTCGACGAGCGGGAGTCGCTGCTCGCGGAGTGGCGGCGGGCGGTCGAGCGGGCCAAGGGCTGGGCTACGTAACCGTCCCCGCCCTCCGGGGTACGCAAGCGCGACGGTCAGCCAACTACACGGGCCGACGGGCCGATAACCGCTGATATAGAGCGCTTTTCGGCCCATCGGCACAGAGGGGGAGGGAGGCCGCGCGCTTATGTCGGACATGAAGCCACAGGTCTACAAGGACGAACGTCCTGCCGAGTACTTCGATCGGTTCCACGCGCGGGCGCGCAGGGGTGTCGGCTGGACCTATCCGCTTGTCCGCGCGCTCGTCACGCTGCCGGCCCTCCTGCTTTACCGGACCCGGGCGATTGGGGTCAAGAACGTGCCTAAATCGGGGGCGTTGATTCTCGCCCCCAACCACTTCAGCCAGATGGATCACTTCTTCACTGGGCTCTACCTGCGCCGCCAAATCCGCTTCATGGCAAAGTCGCAGATGTTTGGCACGCCTGTGCTCACCTACGTCTTCTCGCACGGCGGCGTC
>Ga0068868_100000140_pt1 | contig 46540 bp, 36 predicted proteins | sample KBSMisM42_FD_64660 | JGI IMG/M metagenome (GOLD analysis project Ga0068868, IMG submission 64660) | Miscanthus rhizosphere microbial communities from Kellogg Biological Station, Michigan, USA - KBS Miscanthus M4-2 | ecosystem: Host-associated > Plants > Roots > Rhizosphere > Soil ...
GTGCAGGTGACCGACAACGTGTTGTGGTTCACCTCGAAGATTCGCTCGGCGACGCGCGCGACGACGTTCTGCGCCCACGCCTCGACGTCGCGCAGGTTGCCGCGCTCGAGGAACATCGTGAACACCTGGCCACCGAAACGTCCGTATAGATCCGTCTTCTGAGCGAGCGAGCGGAGCTGCTCGGCGAGCTGCACGAGCAGATCTTCACTCGAGATCGGACCGACGCGGTCCTCGATCTCGCGGAACTTGTCCGGACGGATGAACGCGAGCGCGCGCACGCCGCCCTGCGCTTTGCCGTCGAGGCGATCCGTGAGCACCTCGAGAAAGCGGCGCCGGTGATAGAAGCCCGTTGTCGGATCCTTGTGCACCACCTGCTCGACGAGCTCTTCGGGCTCGGGCTGCCGCTCGCCGGGCTCGCGCGGCACGCTGAGCTTGACGGCCGGCTCGCCGTCGTAGGTCGTCGGCTCGATCACGAGCTTGAGCGGAATCGTCCCGCCGCTCGCGTCGAGTGCGGCGACTTTGAGCGGCTCGCCGCTCCACTGCCGCTTCGCGCACGCCACCAACGCGCCCTTGAGTGCGACTTGGCTCGCCGCATCGAACGCGTCCATCAGCGGGTTACAGATTGCCGAGTCTGCGTTCGCATGGCCGAAAAGCTCGGCCCAGGCCTGATTCGCCTCGACGAGGATTCCGTCCTGCACGTGGGCGATCGCGTCGACCGACCCGGCCATGAAGTCTTTGAGCTGGCGCTTGTACTGAGAAGCGGACTGCAGCGTCTCGTTCAGAGCGCGCTCGAGCCGAAACGCGCGCAACTCGCGCTCCGCGACGCTACGCAGGCGTTCGGTCTGGCCGTGCGAGACGAGATCCTGGGCGCCCGCGAGTAGCGCGTCGGCGATGTCCGTCTCCTCGGCGGCCTTGCTGACGACCAGCAGCGGCACCATCCGCGCGGTCTGCTGCCTGATCTTCGCGACCTCGCGGATCGGGGCCGGCAAGCTGTCGGGGAAGAAGCACAGGAGCTCGGGCGCTTGGGCTTCGAGAGCGCCTGCGAGCAGGTCGATCTTGGCTACCCAGTGGCAGCGTACGGGATGGCCCCCGTCGCGCAACGAGCGGTTGACCAGCTCGACGTCGTCCTCTCGACCGGTCAGAACGACCAACGGAACCGACGCCTGCGCCTGTGCCATGCAGTCTCACGAGCCTCAAGAATCCGACGAGTCTAAGCACTCGCGGCGGGTGTCGAAGGGACGCGAGTCACACAACACGGCCTCCCTTTTCAGCCGATCAGGGTTTTACTTAACTCTCCGGGCGTTTCTCGCACGAGTCGCGGTACGAGATAGCCCGGCAAGCGCGCGCGCAATTGCGCGACGAGGTCTCGACCGATGCTCGCATCGACGTCGAAATGGGCAGCCCCTGCGACTGCGTCGAGCAGGTGCAAGTAGTACGGCAAAACGCCGCAGGCGAACAGCCGCTCGCTCAGAGCCGTCAATGCTTCGAGCGAGTCGTTGACGCCCTGCAGCAGCACCGACTGGTTCAGCAGCGCGCCGACGCGGCCTCGGAGCGCTCGCAGCGCGCTGCCGACCCCTTCATCGAGCTCGTTCGCGTGGTTGCAATGGACCACGACGACCGTTGCGAGCCGCGTCGAGCCGAGCAGATCTAGCAGCCCCGCATCGACGCGCTCCGGCACCACGACGGGGAAGCGGGTGTGGATCCGCAGCGTTCCGACCGACGTCGTCTCGATCTTTGCGACGAGCTCGCCGAGGCGTCGATTCGAGAGGCTGAGGGGGTCGCCCCCGCTCAAGATGGCCTCGCGCAGATCGGGGCGTGCGCGCAGGGCATCGATCGCCGCGTCCCAGCCGCCGCGCGCCGCGAGCTGGTCGGCATACGGGAACGCGCGGCGGAAGCAGTAGCGGCAGTGGATCGGGCAGGCGCCGCTCGCGATCAGCAACGCTCGGCCCGGGTACTTCTCGATCACTCCGCCGTCCGCGAGGCCGTGCTCGCGAACCGGGTCGGCCGTGAAACCGGGAACTGCCTGGGCCTCGAAAGAACGGGGCAGAACCTGGAGCAGCAGCGGATCGCGCGGGTCGCGTTTACACATACGCGCGACGAAACCGCGCGGTACGAGCAGAGGAAAGTCCGTTGAAGCGAGCGCGTCGAGGGTCGCCGGCGGCAGCTCGAGCAACCTCTCGAGCTCGGTCACGTCGCGGACCGCGTCCCGAACCGCGGCGGCCCAGGAAGGAGTGCGGAGGTCCGCCGGGGCGAGCGCTGTGAGCGGGGCGTTGATCGGCTGAGTCCTCGATTCGTTTTCGGCGGGTCTAGGGGGTATGATCCCGCGCTCTTTTCTGGGCACGGCGAGGGACATGGCAGTTTACAGCACCAACGAGATGCGCGGCGGCATGAAGATCCTGCTCGACGGGGATCCGTACGTGATCATCGAGAACGAGTTCGTGAAGCCCGGCAAGGGACAAGCTTTCAATCGTGTGAAGTTGCGGAACCTGAAGAACAGTCGCGTGCTCGAGCGCAACTTCAAATCGGGCGACACGGCCGAGGTCGCCGACGTGACCGATCAGGACATGCAGTATCTCTACAACGACGGCCAGTTCTGGTACTTCATGGTGCCCGACACGTTCGAGCAGATCGCCGCGGGTCCCGAGGCGGTCGCCGATGTGAAGCAGTGGCTGAAGGAAGAGATGAGTTGCATCGTGACGCTCTGGAACGGAGTGCCGCTCTACATTGCGCCGCCGAATCACGTCGAGCTCAAGATCGTCGAGACCGACCCCGGTGTGCGCGGCGACACCGCGACCGGAGGTCAGAAGCCCGCAAAGCTCGAGACCGGCGCGGTCGTGCGCGTGCCGCTGTTCATCAACGAAGGCGAAGTGATTCGCGTCGATACGCGCACGAGCACGTACATCTCGCGCGTCAAGCAGTAGGTCTTTTCGAGCCTAGCGGCTCGGCGGCCGGTGAACGAAGGCCATCGCGGCCGCGACGCCGTCCGCGCCGAGCGCGAGCGCGACCAAACGATCCAGCCCCACCGCGACGCCCGCGCAATCGGGCAGGCCGCGCGTGAGCGCGTCGAGAAACGTCTCGTCGAGCGGCGGCACGTGGCGGCCGGCGCGCCGTCGCGAGTCGATGTCGGCCTCGAACCGTCGCCGCTGTTCCGCGGCGTCCGCTAGCTCGTGGAAGCCGTTCGCGAGCTCGATGCCGCGCGCGAACACCTCGAAGCGCGCAGCGACGGGCGGGCTACCCGGCTTGAGGCGCGCGAGCGCCGCCTGGCTTGCGGGGTAGTCACACACGAACGTGAGGGCATCGGCCGCGAAGCTCGGCACGACGATGCTTGCGAACGCGAGGTCGAGCAACGCGTCTGGCGTGAGGGCTCGCGGCACGTCGACGCCTCGGTCGGCGAGACACGCGGCGATGCTCGCCGTGCTCGCGTCCGCGCCCACTCCGAGCGCCCGCTCGAGCGCGTCCGAGTAGCGGACCCGCTCGGTGCGCCAAGCCGTGCCGTCGACGACGAGCGCGTCGCGCAGCAGCGCCTCGACCTCGTCCATCAGGCGCGCGTCGTCGAAGCCGATTCGGTACCACTCGAGCAGCGTGAACTCCGGCTGATGCCAGCGGCCGAGCTCGTCGTCGCGGAACACGCGGCAGATCTGATAGATATCGCCGCTCCCGGCCGCGAGCAGGCGCTTCATCGCGTATTCGGGCGACGTGTGTAGATATAGAGGAGTGGACCCAAGGCTGCGCGCGTTCGCGATCACGCTGTCGAGCGCGGGATCGGAGACGCCGGCCCGCGACAGCGCGGGCGTCTCGACCTCGAGCACGCCCCGCGCGGCGAAGAATACGCGGATCCGCGCGAGCATTCCGGCGCGTACGCGCAGAGCCTCGCGCGACGCGGCCTCGGCGTAGCTCATCGAGGCTTCGCGCCGGTCGCTGCGCTGCCGAGCGCCTCGCCCATTGCGAGGGACGCGCCGACTGTAAGGCGCGAATCCCAGCGGACGGCGCCGCGCGCAAACAGCACGACGACGGTCGAGCCGAGGTTGAACCGGCCGATCTCGGCGCCGCGCGCGACGCGCAACGGCGCGGATTCTTCCCACAGCCGCGGCGCGCCGCTCGGGATCTCGCCGCGGGCGAACGTGCTGATGCTCGAGACGTTGAGCGCGCCGACGAGCACGACGACCATCGGCCCGACGGCCGTTTCGAACCAGCAGATCGCGCGCTCGTTGCGGCAAAAGATTCTGTCGATCGACGCGGCTGTCGCGAGGCTCACGCTGAACCGGCGGCCCGGGATGTAGCGAGTGCGCGTGAGCGCGGCGTCGAGCGGCGCATGCACCCGGTGATAGTCGCGCGGCGAGAGATACACCGTGCAGTAGCTTCCGCCGAGTAGCGCGTCGACGTGCTCGCCGGTCTCGCCGAGCAGCGCGGCGAGCGAATAGCGGCGGCCCTTCGCTTGGAGCAGCGTGTCCGCATCGAGCGCGCCGAACTCGCTCAACGTGCCGTCGGCGGGCGAGACGACCGTGTCGGCGGCGCCCTCGATCGCGCGCGCTCCGGGTCGCAGCGCGCGCGTGAAGAACCGGTTGAATGTCGGGTAACGGTCAAAGTCGGCGTGCTCGGCCTCGGCGAGATCGACTCCATAGAGACGCGCGAATCCGCGGATCAACGGGCGTGCGATCCAGCGCCGCTCAGAGCGCGCCGCCCGATACATCACGGCCGAGATCAGGTCCTTCGGCAGCAGATGTTGGAAGAGTGAAACGCCCGCGCCGGACGTCATGCGGCCGTGCGATGCGACGCCCGATAGCGCTGCACGATCTTGATGTAGTCGGACGCGAGCGTTGCCGGATCGTGCGGGCCGCCTGCGACGGCGATCAGCTCTGCGTTCGGGCCGATCACGTAGACCGCGTCGTTGTGCGTCACGCTGTAGTGGTCGTCGCCGTGGTGGTGCTTCTCGACGGTGACGCCGAGGGCAGCGACCAGCGGCGCGAGCCGCGCAGCGGATGCCGTTGCGCCGACGAACGACGCGTCGAAGTGGCCGAGGTACTCGGCGATCGCGGCGGGCGTGTCGCGCTCGGGATCGATGCTCACGAAGACGATTTGGGGCAGCACCTTCGGCGCACGCTCGCTGAGCTTCGCGCGCACGTCGGCGAGCGCCTTCAGCGTGAGCGGGCAGACGTCGGGGCATTGCGTGAAGCCGAAGTAGAGCAGCGTGAAGTGGCCGCGAAACGCGTCGAGGTCGAGGCGCGAGCCGTGCGCGTCCACGAGCTCGACCGAGGGCAGAGGCCGCGGCTCGGCGAGCACGGTCGCGGCGGAGGTCGGCGACGGCGCGCGCGGCATCATGAACATCACGGCCACGAGCACGACGAGCCCGACGATGAGAATCCTGAGCATCCCTCCGAGCATGAGCGCGATTATCGCACAACGTCGAAGTCCGCCCCGTGCGGAGGCGCCGGCGAGTAAGATGCGCGCGCATGACGAGAAACGACCTCGAGAAGAGGCTGCTCGGTGCTCGCGACTGCGAAGCGGCGGTCGCCGCGCTCGCGGATTTTTTCACGGCGCACGAGCTCGTGTTCGGCCACGGAACGGACAACGCGAGCGACGAGGCGTTCTGGCTGCTGCGCCACGTCCAGCGCTGGCGCGACGATCTCGATTGGAGCTCGCCGCCCGGGCGCGACATCGCTCTCGCGGCGCTCGATCTCGCAGTTGAACGAGTGGAGTCGCGCAAGCCGCTCGCGTATCTCGTCGGTGAAGCGTGGTTCGCCGGGTTGCGGTTTGCAGTCGACGAGCGCGTGCTCGTGCCGCGCTCGCCGCTCGCGGAGGTGATCGAGCGCGGTTTTGCGCCGTGGTGCGCGCTGCGTCCCGGCGACCGCGTGCTCGACATCGGCACGGGCAGCGGCTGCATCGCGATCGCCATCGCGCACCATTCCGCCGGGGTTCTAGTCGACGCCACGGACGTGTCGGCCGGCGCGCTCGAAGTCGCCGCTGCGAACGTCGCGCGTCACGCTGTCGGCGAGCGCGTGGTGCTCCATCGAGCGGACCTGTTTCCGCCGACGGACGCGCGTTACCGCGTGATCGTGTCGAATCCTCCGTACGTCTCGGCGCGCGAGATGGCGGAGCTTCCGCCCGAGTACCGGCACGAGCCGCAGCTCGCACTCGCGGGCGGCGCGAGTGGCTTCGAGCCCGCCGAACGCATCCTCCGCGGCGCGCTGTCACGGCTCGCGTCGGACGGGTGCGTGTTCGTCGAGGTTGGGGCGGGTGCGGAGGCCTTCGCGGCCGCGCATCCGCGCTTGTCTGCAACGTGGTTGACGTTCGATCGCGGCGGAGACGGCGTGTTCGTGCTGACCGCGGCGGAGCTCGAGGAATTCCTTCGGCGGCGTTAGGCGCGCATGATTACGCCTTCGATTTAAGGAGTCTGCGCGCCAAGCGGCGCGGCAGGTTGAAGCATGGCAGGCGATACCTACGGACATTTGTTCACGGTCACGACGTTCGGCGAGAGCCACGGGGCCGCGATGGGCTGCGTCGTCGACGGCTGCCCGCCGGGGCTCGCGCTCGCCGAGGCCGACATCCAGCACGATCTCGATCGCCGGCGCCCGGGCCGCTCGAAGCACGTCACGCAGCGGCAAGAGCCCGATCAAGTGAAGATTCTGTCGGGCGTGTTCGAGGGGCGGACCACGGGCACGGCAATCGGCCTGCTCGTCGAGAACGTCGACCAGCGCAGCGGCGACTACTCGAAGATCAAAGACAGCTTCCGCCCGGGACACGCGGATTACACCTACCAACAGAAGTACGGCATACGCGACTACCGCGGCGGCGGCCGTGCGTCGGCGCGCGAGACCGTGATGCGGGTTGCTGCCGGCGCGATCGCGCGCAAGTACTTGCGCGAGCAGCTCGGCGTCGAAATCCGCGGCTACCTCGCCGAGATTGGGCCGTACAAGCTTGCGGCGCTCGACCTCGAGCACGTCGACGAGAATCCGTTCTTCTGCGCGGACCCGTCGAAGCTCGTCGAGCTCGACAAGTTCTTGACCGGACTGCGCGACGCGGGCGACTCGATCGGCGCGCGGATCAACTTGATCGCGTCACATGTGCCGGTCGGCCTCGGCGAGCCCGTGTTCGATAAGCTCGAGGCGGACATCGCTCATGGGCTTATGAGCATCAATGCCGTGAAGGGAGTGGAATTCGGCGACGGCTTCGAGGTCGTGCGGCAGCGCGGCAGCGAGCATCGCGACGAGCTCACGCCCGACGGCTTCAAGAAGAACTCGGCCGGCGGCACGCTCGGCGGAATTTCGAGCGGGCAAGACATTCTGGTGAGCATCGCGCTGAAACCGACGTCGAGCATTCAGGTGCCGGGCTCGACGGTCGACAAGCAAGGGCGCGCGACCGAGATCGTCACCACGGGCCGCCACGATCCGTGCGTCGGATTGCGCGCGACGCCGATCGCCGAGGCGATGCTCGCGTTGACGCTGATGGATCACTACTTGCGGCACCGCGCGCAGAACGCCGACGTGCGTTCGACCATGCCGGTGCTCGGGCTCAAGCAAGGGTCCTGACCAGCGCCTTACTCCCGTGTCCGCGATCTTCGCTCGGCGCTCGCCACGCGCGGCGACGCGCGGGTATGATTATGTCAATCGGGGACGCAGCCAATCGGGACCGCGTGTCGAAATTCGAAGCCAAATCACAGTTCACCGGCTCCAGAAATTGTTAAATTCCGGCGCGGAAAGGTGAGTGCCGGCTCCGACTGGGCGTCCATTGGCCCCGGTGGTGGCGGTGTTCTACCGACTGCGGCACGAGCCGCAACGATCGCGCGACGCTCTCCTCGGCGGAGGGAGCCACCTCGCGAGCTGTTGCCGGCCGCGGGCTAGTCCACGGCGGGCTGCCCGGGCAGATTTTGGTAAATCACTATTATGTAAGGTATCTTTCGGTCCGCCATCGAGGGTGTTTGTTCCAGTCGGAGCAATGCCTTACGAGAGGGGACGAGATGGCCGAGGCAGCTAGGGAGATTGCATGAGAGCACTGGCACGTTGGGGCGTTACGCCGCTCCTGGCCGCTCCCCTCGGAGCACACGCGCTCGGGTTCGGTGACATCGAGCTCCAGTCCGCACTGAATCAACCGTTCCAGGCGCAGATCGCGCTCGTTGCGACGGCAGACGAGCTTCAAGGGCTCAAGGTGGCTTTGGCGCCTCCCGAGGTGTTCGAACGCTACGGGATCGACCACCCGGGCTACCTCGCCCGCTTCGAGTTCAAAGTCACGACGAGCGGCGGCCGCTCGATCGTGCATGTGTCCTCGCGCGAGCCGGTGACCGAGCCGTTCGTGACGCTGCTCGTCGAGGCAACGTGGTCGCGCGGCCGCCGCCTGCGCGAGTACACCGTGCTGCTCGATCCGCCCGTGTTGCTGCCAGGGCAAAGCACTTCGCAGGCCGTCTCGCCGCCCTCGACGCGGTCGACGACGCCGAACGCCGGCGGCGGTGCGATCAATCGGCCCGCGCCGTCCGCGGAATCCGTGGCGCCCACCCCGCGGCCCGCAGAGCCTGCGCCGTCGCGGTCAGAGTCGGTACGTCCGCCGCGATCGAGCGAGCCACCGAAGGCGGCGCCGCCGCGCGAGTTGCCGACCGTCGCGCCGGGTGGATCGTACGGTCCCGTGCGCAGAGGCGAAGCCCTGTGGGCCATCGCGGACCGCATGCGTCCCGAGGGCGTGTCGGTCAATCAAATGATGGTGGCCGTGTACCGAGCGAATCCGCACGCGTTCGGCGGCAATATGAATGTGTTGCTCGCCGGCGCCACGTTGCGGCTGCCGGAGACGGCCGACCTCGAGCAACTCAGCGCGAGCGTCGCGACTGCCGAAGTGCAGAAGCAAAGCGACGATTGGACGAACCGCACGCCGCAGGCGCGCTCGCTGCGGTTGCTGCCGCCTTCCGACACGCAGGTTGCTGCGCCCGCGCCCGCGCCGGCTCAACCGGCGAATCGCCCCACTGCGAGCGCGAATGCGAATGCGCCGGCGGATAAGCCCGCGACCGCCGCGCCGCCCGCGAGCGCCAACGCCGCCGAGGAAAATCGCAGGCTCCTCGAGGTTCGCAACGAGCAGTTGCGCAATTTGCAGAATCAGGCGGCCGCACCGGCAGCAGCCGCGGACAAGCCGGCTCCGCAGCCCGCCGAGGCCGAGAAGCCCGCGGCGCCCGGCGTCGAGCTCGAGAACGAGCCGGTGTTTACGGACGAGGCGTCGAAGCAAGACAAGCCGGCCGAGCAGGTGGCGGCAGCGACGGCTCCGGCCGCAGCGCCGGCGGCAGCGCCGACTCCAAAGCCCACGCCCACACCATCGCTGATGTCGCAGGTGCTCGACTGGGTTCTGTCGCCGATCCTCTGGATAGGGCTCGGTGTCGTGGCGGTGATTTTGACGGCTTTCTTGTTCGTGCGCCGTCGCCGCCAAGAGCCGGAGGACGTGACGGGCCGCTGGGAGGCGCTCGAATCGGAAGTCGCCGAAGACGAGGCGCGCGACACCGCGCGACTCCAGCGTCAGGTCCCCGAGGGCAGCTTCGTCGTCGAAGAGAGCGAGAGGCCCGGTCGGGGCGCCGAAGAGCCGGATGCTCCCGCGGAGCCCCGGCGTGCGGCGGCCCAGCGCCCGGCGCGCGCGGCCGCGCCGCCGACGGACGACACGCTGTCGAGCCAAACCGTCATCAACCTCGATCAGGCGGACCCGGTCGCCGAAGCCGACTTCCACATGGCGTACGGGTTGTACGACCAAGCGGCGGAGCTCGTGCAGAAGGCGCTCGACGCGGCGCCGAATCGCCGCGACCTCAAGCTCAAGCTCCTCGAAGTGTTCTTCGTTTGGGGCAACAAGGACGCGTTCTTGAGCGCGGCCCAAAATCTGCGCAAGGAGATCGGCCAGAAGCCCGACGCGGATTGGGACAAGGTCGTGATCATGGGCAAGCAAATTTGCCCGGACGAGCGGCTGTTCGCCGAGGCGATGGCTGCGGCGGGACAAGTCGACGTCGACTTGCAGGCGGGCGACTCGCCGCTCGATCTCGCGTTCGACGAGGTGGCGGAAGAGGCGGTCGATCTCGATCTCGGTCAGGCGACGGTCGCGAGCCTCGATCTCGAGGCCACCGGCGGGACGTCGGCACCGAAAGCGGCGCCGAGGCTTACGCCGAAGGCGGCCGCACCGAAGGTTGCTGCGAAGGCGAAGAGCGCGGATCTCGACGACATGCTCGAGATCGGCGAGCGCACCGCGGCGGGTCTCGAATCCGCATTCGAGGATCTCGATGCGGAAGAAGAAGATGCTGAAGCCACATCGACGGAGCTTGCCGACAGTCTCGCGGTGACGCAGGAGTCGCCCACGGTCGAGAGGCCGAGTGAGAGCAACGATTGGGCGAATATGTCGCTCGAAGATACGGGCGATCTGCCCGCGGCCGACGCGCCGACGGTCGAGACGCCGACGATCGAGAGCGCGCGCCCCGGCTCGGCGACCGCGCAAACGCGGACTCTCGAAACGCCGTTCCGGCCGGAGGCGCCCACCGTCGAGCAGCCGACGCTCGCCGGCAGTGATCTCAGCGGTGACCGTAGCAGCCTGACGGCCGAGATCGACCTCGACGACCTCGGTCTCGACCTCAAGGACATCGAAGGCCTGCCCAACGACCTCGGCGATCTGCCGTCCGCGGCCGAGCACGAAAGCGACACTCGCGAGCAACCCGCGCTCGGCGGCAAGGACGATGTGCTCTCGGCAACTGGCGTTACGCAGGTCTTGCACGACGAGGAGGGCGCCGCGAACGAATTCGACATACGCGAGACCGCCGTGCTCGCCGACAACGAGGCGACGATGCTCGCGCCGAGCGCGCGGGACAACACGATGACCGGAACCCAGGTGCTCGAGCATCGTCTCGAGTTCGACGAGACCGGCTCGACGTCGCTCGTCAAGGCATTGGGCGACAACGACGACAAGGATGGGCTCGACCTGAACCTCGACGACTTCACGCAAGCGCTGCACGGAGCCGATACGGTCGAGCAGCCGCGCACGGCGACGTTCTCGCGCGACGTGTTCGGCGGCGGCGACACGCCGCTCGACATGGACATCGGCGTCGAAACTGTCGGCTCGGACGACCCGACCGGCACCGAGGAAGTGAGCCCTCTCGACCCGCAGACGATGACCGAGGTCGGGACCAAGCTCGATCTCGCGCGCGCGTACATCGACATGGGCGATCCCGAAGGCGCGCGCAGCATTCTCGAGGAAGTGCTCGACGAGGGTGACCCGGGCCAGCGGCGAGAAGCGCAAGGCCTCATCGACGTCCTGAGCGCCTAGCCGCGAGACACGCCCAATAGACATGATATCGACGAGCACCGGCGCGCCGCTCCTGCGGCGCGCCGAGTCCTCGCGACCTCTCCGACCGCTATGCCGCGAATCGCGCTCGGCCTTGAATACGACGGCACCGACTTCGTCGGCTGGCAGATTCAACGCACGGGACGCAGCATCGAGGCCGCACTCGCCGCGGCGGTGGAGGCGGTCGCGAACGAGCCGACGACCGTGCGTGGCGCGGGCCGGACCGACGCGGGCGTGCACGCCGCGCAGCAAGTCGCTCATTTCGACACGGGTGCGGAGCGCACCGAGCGGCAATGGCTGCTCGGGATCAACTCGAACCTCCCGCCCGATATCGCCGTGCGCTGGGTTCGCGAGGTGCCGTCGACCTTCGACGCGCGCCGGTCGGCCGTGCGCCGGCGTTACCGCTACGCCGTGCTTCAGCAGCCGACCCGGCCGGCGCTCGCACGCGCACGAGTGTGGTGGATCCGCGAGCCGCTCGACGCAGCCGCGATGACGGCCGCGTCTCTACACTGGCTCGGCGAGCACGACTTCTCCGCGTTTCGCGCCGCCGGCTGCCAGGCGAAAACCCCGATGCGTCGGCTCGTAGCCGTCCGAATTGCGCGAACGGCGCAGGCGGACGGTGTTCTCTGGCAGATCGACTTCACGGCCAATGCTTTTCTACAACACATGGTGCGCAACCTCGTCGGCGCGCTCGTCGAGATCGGGCGCGGCGACCTCGAGCCGGCGGCGGCGGGGGAAATGCTTGCGAGCCGTGACCGCACGCAGGCTGCAGTCGCGGCTCCTCCGACGGGACTCACTTTGGTCGGGGTGTTGTATCCGGAGCACTACCGGCTTCCCGCCGCGAGCGACGCTGATTAATGCCCCGTCGAGGTTTCGGCTATGATTCCGCGGTCCAAACGGTCGGCGCCTGAGCAATGAGCTGGTTCGACAAACTGATGCCGTCGCGGATTCGGACCGAGAGGCGCAAGCACTCGGTGCCCGAAGGACTGTGGGTCAAGTGTGTCGGCTGCTCCGCCCAGCTCTATCGCGCCGAGCTGCATCGCAACCTGCACGTCTGTCCGAAGTGCGGACATCACCTCCGAATCAGCGCGCGCGAGCGGCTCGAGATGTTCCTCGATCCCGAACAGGGCTACGAGCTCGCCGCCGACCTCGAGCCGCGCGACCCGCTGCGCTTCAAGGACACGAAGCGATATCGTGAGCGTATCGCGCTCGCTCAGCGCGAAACCGACGAGCGCGACGCGCTGATCGTCATGGCCGGCACGCTGAAAGCGATGCCGATCGTCGCAGCCGCGTTCGAGTTCCGGTTCATCTCGGGGTCGATGGGCTCCGTGGTCGGCGAGCGTTTCGTGCGCGGCGTCGACTACTGCCTCCAACATCGACGGCCGCTCGTGTGCTTCTCGGCGAGCGGCGGCGCGCGCATGCAGGAAGGCCTCTACTCGCTGTTGCAGATGGCCAAGACGAGCTCGGCGCTCTCCGAGCTCGCCGCGGCGAAGCTGCCGTACATTTCCGTCATGACCGATCCGACGACCGGCGGCGTCTCCGCGAGCCTTGCGCTGCTCGGCGACATCAACATCGCGGAGCCCGGCGCGCTGATCTGCTTCGCCGGCCCGCGCGTGATCGAGCAAACGACCGGAGAGACGTTGCCCGAAGGCTTCCAGCGCGCCGAGTTCCTGCTCGAGAAGGGCGCGATCGACATGATCTTGGATCGTCGTCAGGCCCGCGACGAGATCGCGGCGCTGCTCGCCAAGCTCAGCAACCGCCCGACGCTCTCGTAGCGTACGAGGCCCCCGTTGGCTCCGTCCTCGCGAAGCGATTACTCGCTCGACGACTGGCTCCGCCGGTTCGAGACGCTGCACCCAAAGAAGATCGACCTCACGCTCGATCGCGTGACGGCCGTGATCGAGCGTCTCGACCTCAAGCCGCCGCCGTACAAGGTCGTGACGGTCGGGGGCACGAACGGCAAAGGCTCGTGCGTCGCGATCCTCGAGAGCATCTACTGGCATGCCGGCTACTCGGTCGGCGCGTTCACGTCGCCGCACCTCTGGCGCTTCAACGAGCGCATCCGCGTGAACGGCTCCGACGCCGACGATGCCGAGCTCGTCGCGCTGTTCGAGATCATCGACTCCACGCTCGGCGGCATCACGTTGTCCTACTTCGAGTCCTCGACAGTGGCCGCGCTATTGCACTTCGCGCGTAAGCGCGTCGACGTCGCGGTGCTCGAAGTCGGAATGGGCGGGCGGCTCGACGCGTCGAACGCGGTCGACACGGATTGCGCATTGGTGGTCAGCGTCGACCTCGATCACCGCGAGTGGCTCGGCGACGATCGCGAGACGATCGGGCGCGAGAAGGCGGGGATCATGCGGCGCGGTAAGCCGGCCGTGATCGCCGATCGCGATCCGCCGAAGAGCCTAGTTGCCTACGCAGCTGCCGAGGGCGCGCTGCCGAGAATCATAGGCCGGGACTTCGATTTTCGGCGCGCGCCGGGCGGCTGGCGGCGCGCCGAAGGGCGCGGGTCTAACGAGGGACGCGTGCTGCCGCTGCCGCCCTTCGGCGGCGACGAGCAGCTCGGCAATGCGGCCGCATGCGCCGCGGTCGCCGACAGCCTCGCGAGCGAGCTGCCGGTGAGCGACGACGCGCTGGCCGAAGGCATTCGCCAGGCCTACCTTCGCGGCCGCTTCGAGCGCGCGACGCTCGAGGGTGTCGAGTGGATTTTCGACGTCGCGCACAATCCCGCCGCGGCGGCGATCTTCGCAGCGAGTCTTGCGCGTTTGCCGCGTGCGCCGCGCACGCTCGCCGTGTTCGCCGCGATGCGTGACAAGGACCTTGCCGGCGTGATCGCACCGCTCGCGTCATCGGTCGATACCTGGTTCGTGACGCAGGCGGATGCCGAACGCGGCGCTCGCGGCGAAGAGCTCCGCGAAGTGCTCCGCGAAGTGCTCGCGGCGGGAGGCGCGCGCTCGATCGAGGTCGCGTCCGACGTTGCGGCGGCGACGGCGGCGGCACGAGCCGCTGCGCAATCCGGCACGCGCGTGATCGTGTTCGGATCTTTCGTCACCGTGGGCGCCGCAGCGGATGCGCTTGGGCTATACTGCGCTCCCTCGCGAATGACTGATCAACCCGCCAGATGGACCAGGGCCTGAAGGAGCGATTGATCGGCGCGGCGGTTCTCGTCGCGCTCGGCGTGTGGCTTATTCCGTGGTTGCTCGACGGTCGGCAAGAGCAAGTGGAGCTCGCTTCGCCGAGCTCGGCGGTGCGCTTGCCGGCGCTGGACGGTCCGCTGCCGGTTCGCCAGCAAACGCTGAGCCTCGAGGCGGCCAAGTCCGATGCGGCCACGACGGAGCCGCGCCCGGAGTCGGCCGAGCCCGCGACCCCGTCTAGTGCCGCCGCGGACACGGTCGTCGCTGCGGCCGAGCCCATCCTTACGCCCACGCCAGCGCCGGCGCAGGAAAGCGCCACTCCGCCGAAGCCGGCCGCGCCGGTGCAGGAAAGTGCGGCGCCGCCGAAGCAAAGCACGCCGGCGCCGGTCAAACCCATTACGGACCGCAATTCGCCGCAGCGCGTCGCGAGCGCCGCGAGCGCCGCGCCCGCCGCCGCGACGCCCAAGCCGAGTCCTTCGAGTCCGAGCTCTCAGCCGGCGCCGGCGCGCGGCGACTGGGTCGTCCAGCTCGGCAGCTTCGGTGCCGAGGACAACGCGAAGAAGCTCGCTGAGAAGGCGAAGGTGTACGGCTACAAGCCCGAGGTTGCGGGCTTCCGCGCGAGCGGCCGCGCGATGTACCGCGTGAGGGTTGGCCCGTACAAGTCGCGCGCGGAAGCGGACGCGACTGCGTCGGCCCTTTCGGCGCACGGGTTCAAGCCCCAAGTCGTGGCGGCGGACTGACGCCACCGAATGACGCTGGTCGATTACATCATCTTGCTCGTGTTGGTGGTGTCGGCAGGAGTAGGTGTTTGGCGAGGCTTCGTCAAAGAGGCGCTGTCGTTGCTCACGCTGCTCGTGGCGATCTGGCTCGCCTGGCGCTTCGCTACGCTCGTCGCGCCGAAGCTCAGCAACTGGGCGGCGGACCAGGACGTCCGCATCTGGATCGCGCGGGGAATCATCTTCGCGCTCGCGCTCATCGTAGGCGCGCTCGTGTCTTGGCTCGCGCGCCAGCTGATCCGGCACACCGGCTTGAGCGGAGTCGACCGGATGCTCGGCGCGGCCTTCGGCTTCGCGAGGGGCGTCCTGATCGTCGGGCTTTTGGTGCTCGCCTTGGATTTTCTCGATTTGGACCAAGATGGGTGGTGGCAATCGGCACGGTTCCGGCCTTACGCAGAGCAAGTCGCGGCGGCTGTGAAGAAGTACGCGGAGCTCGGCACTCGCTACGTCCAAGGCGGAGTAGCGGTGTGACGCGCTTCGCTATCGGTGTTTCGCGGTCCTCCTTACTCTAGGTAACGAACCATGTGCGGACTCGTCGGCATCGTCGGGCAAGAACCCGTGAATCAAGCGCTCTACGACGCGCTCACGGTGTTGCAGCATCGCGGCCAGGACGCCGCGGGCATCATGACCGACGACTCGGGCCGCCTGCGCGTGCGCAAGAGCAACGGGCTCGTCCGCGACGTGTTCCAAGAGAGGCACATGTTGAAGCTCGGCGGCAACGTCGGGCTCGGTCACGTCCGTTACCCGACCGCGGGCAGCGCGACCGTCTCCGAGGCGCAGCCGTTCTACGTCAACTCGCCGTACGGCATCTGCCTCGCCCACAACGGCAATCTCGTGAATGCCGAGGAGCTCAAGCGCCTCGTCACCCAGCACGATCACCGCCACCTGAACACCGACTCCGACTCCGAAACCCTGCTGAACGTGTTCGCTCACGAGCTCGGCAAGCCGGTCGGCAACGGGCTGAAACCCGACCAGATCCTCGACGCGGTCGAAGCGCTCTACAAACGTTGCTCGGGCGGGTACGCGGTCGTCGCGATGATCATCGGCTACGGCATCGTCGCGTTCCGCGACCCTCACGGGATCCGCCCTCTCGTGCTCGGCGTGCGCGAGACCGCCAACGGTGTCGAGCGGATGGTTGCTTCGGAGAGCGTCGCGCTCGACGCGGTCGGGTTCGAGCTCGAGCGCGATGTGCTGCCGGGTGAGGCCGTGTTCATCGACAAGCGCGGCTTCCTGCATAGCCGGCAGACGAGCGCGCGGCGCGGCTATACGCCGTGCATCTTCGAGTTCGTGTACTTCGCGCGCCCCGATTCGATCATCGACAACCTCTCCGTCTACAAGGCGCGGATGCGGATGGGCGAGAAGCTCGCCGACAAGATCTTGAGGGTGCGGCCGGACCACGACATCGACGTCGTGATCCCAATTCCCGACACCTCGCGGACCGCGGCGCTGCAAGTCGCGACACGCCTGGGCGTGAAGTATCGCGAAGGGTTCATCAAGAATCGCTACATCGGCCGCACGTTCATCATGCCGGAGCAGTCCGCGCGACGCGCCTCGGTGCGGCGCAAGTTGAACGCGATCGGGCTCGAGTTCAACCGCAAGAACGTGCTACTCGTGGACGACTCGATCGTCCGCGGCACGACGTCGCAGCAGATCATCGACATGGCGCGCGAAGCCGGAGCGCGCAAGGTCTACTTCGCTTCGGCCGCGCCGCCGGTTCGCTACCCGAACGTCTACGGCATCGACATGCCGGCGGCGGGCGAGCTCGTCGCGGCGGGCCGCACCGTCGAGCAAGTGCAGCGCAAGATCGGAGCAGACTGGCTCGTCTACCAGGACCTCGAGGACCTGAAGCAGGCCGTGCATCACGAGAAGGCCGATATCGACGGCTTCGACACGTCTTGCTTCAACGGCGAGTACGTCACAGGCGACGTGAGCCGCGCGTATCTCGATGCGCTCGAAGTGATTCGCGCGAACGCCGCGAAAGCTAAGCGCGACGCAAAGGTGCGCGCCGAGGAAATGGACGACGACACGATGCAGGTTGCGAGCGGCCTGTGACGGCGGCTCTGCAGCTTTGCGCTTTCTAATCGTCGACGACGACTCGGAGTACCGGCAGCTGCTGCGCTACCACCTCGACGTGGAGTGGCCCGACGCGTCGATCGACGAGCATCAACCGACCTCTACGGGCTATCTTCCACCGGGTCTTGTGCTCGCCGACCTCGATCTAGTCTTGCTCGGGCACCCGGTCGCTCGCGACGAAAGTTTCACATTGCTGAAGAGCCTGCGGGGCCGGCCCGACTGCCCGCCGATCTTCGTTTTCGCGAGCCCCAGCGACGAGTTCGTCGCGGTCGATGCGCTGAAGGCCGGAGCGGCGAGCTACTTCCCGAAGGACAAAGTCCGCCATCATCGCCTCGTCGATGCGATCCGCGCCGAGATGCGCACGGAACGCCCGAGCGAAGATACCGGCAATTTGCTCGTCAATCACAAGGCCATGAACGGCGCGCACAAGCGTCGTCTCCTCGGTAAGCTCTACGCGGGCGAGCTCTCGTCCGTCTATCTCGCCGAAGCCGAAGACTCCGGCGAGCGCATCGCGTTCAAAGTGCTACGGCACGTCCCGGATTCCGGCGGCACGCGGACGTTCGATCGTTTTCTCCAAGAGTACGAGGTGATTGCGCGCGTTCGGCACCCGAACGTCGTGAAGATCTTCGACCTCGGCGTCGCGGACGATCACGCTTACATCGCAATGGAGTATCTCGGCGCGGGAAGTCTCGCCGAGCGCCTGAACACGGCGCTAGATCCCGATCAGTCCGTTCACTACGCGACCCAGGTTGGCAGCGCGCTGGCCGCGATCCATGAGGCCGGCATCCTGCATCGTGACCTGAAGCCGGCCAACATCATGTTTCGCGAGGACGGCACGCTCGCTCTGATCGACTTCGGCCTCGCGAAGCAGATGCGGCTGCACGCCGCGATCACGGGAACCGGCCAGATCTTCGGCACGCCGTTTTACATGAGTCCGGAGCAGGGACACGCCGAGCCCACCGACCCACGCTCCGACATCTACAGCTTGGGCTGCATGCTCTACGAGATGCTGACCGGCGACCGCCCGTTCACGGCAAGCTCCCCGATGGGCGTTATCTACCGCCACGCGCACGCGCCGCGCCCACGGCTCCCACGCGCGCTCACCCACTTGCAGCCGATCCTCGACCGGATGCTCGCAGTCGAGCGTCTCGCGCGTTACCAATCCGCGCGCGAGCTCCTCGCCGACCTTGCGGCCCCCGCCGGCTGATCGCGTCGAAATGCTCGACTAGTCGAGCGTGTCGAGGCGATAGCCGTGGTCGTCCCAGCGGACGACGCTCGCCTGTTCGTACCAGGCGCCGAGCACGATACGCGCCGCGGGTTGTCCGTCGAGCTGGAAGCGATGGATCGCGGGGCGATGGGTGTGACCGTGCAGCAGAAGAGAAACGCTGTGCTGACGCATCACGGCTTCGACGGTCGTCTGGTTGACGTCCATGATGTCGTAGGACTTTGCGGCGATCTCCGCGGCGCTGAGCTGACGCAGGTCGGCGGCGATTTTGCGCCGCTCGGCGAGCGGCTTCGCGAGGAAGTCGCGCTGCCATGCGGGATTGCGCAACGTGCCGCGCAGGCTCATGTAGCGCGTGTCGTCGGTGCAGAGCAGGTCACCGTGCGTGAGCAGCACGGTGCTGCCGTATAGGTCGACGCGCTCGTAGTCGCCGAGCAGTTGGCAGCCGGTCGCAGCGCAGAACTTGGCGCCGATCAGGAAGTCGCGGTTGCCGTGCATCAGCGAGCACGGCACACCCGCGCGCGTGAGGCCGGCGAGGGCGGCTTGAACGGGCGCGAGCCGCGCATCGTCCTCGTCGTCGCCGACCCAGGCCTCGAAGAGGTCACCGAGGATGTACAACGCTCGCGCCGCGCGCGCTTCTCCTTCGACGAAGGTCACGAAGCGTCGAATCGTCTCCGGCTCGCCCGCATCGAGATGCAGGTCGGAGATGAACAGCGTGGTCACGGCGGCCGGACGACTACTGAAGGAGCTCGATCGTCTCGATCGTAATCGGCTCGACTGGCACGTTCTTGTCGAACGGACCGCCGGCGCCGGTCGGGCGATGGCCGATCTCGTCGACGATGCGCATCCCGTCGTCCTTGTCCTTGTCGTCGACGATCTTGCCGAACACCGCGTATCCCCATCGAGTCGGCCGGGGGTTCAAGTCGACGTTGTCCGAGAGGTTGATGTAGAACTGGCTCGTGCCCGAGTGCGGGTCGTTCGTGCGCGCGAAGCCGACGCTGCCGCGCAGGTTGCTGAGTCCGTTGCCGGACTCGTTGAAGACGGTGCCTTTCGTGGCCTTCTGTTTGAAGTCGGCCGTGTAGCCGCCCGCTTGTGCGATGAAGCCCGGGATCACGCGGTGGAAGATCGTGCCGTTGTAGAAGCCTTGCTTCACGTAGCCCAAGAACGTCTCGACCGTGAGCGGCGCCCGCTCGCGATTGAGCTCGATCACGAAGTTGCCCGCGGTCGTGTGCACGCGAACACGCGGCGAGTTCGCCGCCGACTCGGCCGACTGTCCAGAGGCAGCAAACGGGGCCGCGACTATGCCTAATAGAAGAACGCCCGCGAGCTTCATCGCTGTCACTCTTGTCGTACGAGCGGTGATCATACGAACGCCTGCGGGCGGATGCACGCCGCGTCAGCGTCCACGCAGCTCTGCCGCCTTGACTGTGTTCGCCATCAGCATCGCAATCGTGAGGGGACCTACGCCGCCCGGCACGGGCGTCAGGGCGCCGGCGACTTCCACAACGTCGGGATGAACGTCGCCGACGAGCACCGAGCCCCGCCGCTCGAACGTCTCGAGGCGGTCCGGATGGGACGCGAAGATCCGGCGCGCGTCCTCGGGCGAGGTCACGCTATTGATGCCGACGTCGATCACGACCGCGCCCGGTTTCACGTAGTCGCGAGTGACGAACGCGGGCCGGCCGATCGCCGCGACGAGGATGTCCGCTTCGCGCGCCATCGCGGGCAGGTCGCGGGTCCGGGAGTGGCAGATCGTCACGGTCGCGTTCTTGTGCAGCAACAGCGAGGCCATCGGCTTGCCGACGATGTCGGACCTGCCGATCACGACCGCGTGCTTGCCTTCGATCGGGATCTTGCTCCGGACGAGCAGCTCGATCACTCCCGCCGGCGTGCACGGCGCGAACCCCTCGCGATTCTGCACGAGCCGGCCCGCGGAAATCGGGCTGAACCCATCCACGTCCTTGCCGGGGTCGATCGTGTCGAACACCTGCTGCTCCGCGTCCGCGCCCATCGCTTTCGGTAACGGTGATTGCACGAGAATGCCGTCGATCGAGGGGTCCTGGTTGAAGCGCCGGACGACCTCGAGCGTGGCGGCCAGCGTCGCGGTCGCTGGCAGCCGCTCGTGCGCAATGCCCATCCCGGCTTCCTCGGCCGTCTTGAGCTTGTTGCGGACGTAGACCGCCGATGCGGGGTCGTCGCCGACGAGCACGATCGAGAGTGCGGGCGAACGGCCCAGTCGCTCGCGGACGCGCGCGACGCGCCCCTTGAGCTCGTCGCGAATTTGCTGAGCGACGGCCTTGCCGTCGAGGATTTTGGCGGTCACGGGTGCTCTTAAGCCTACGCGGGGAGGCGGATTCTCGCACACGGTTTCCGGGCCGCTCAAGGCGCGGTTCTCGACGGGCCGCCCGCGGCCGAATAAGATGCCCGCCTTGCGTACACGCGCGGGGCATGGCGCAGTCTGGTAGCGCATCTGCTTTGGGAGCAGAGGGTCGCAGGTTCGAATCCTGCTGCCCCGACCAATACCCTCTTTGAGAGAGCGCCCGTAGCTCAAGGGATAGAGCATCGGCCTTCTAAGCCGGGGGTTGCAGGTTCGAATCCTGCCGGGCGCGCCATGTCGTACGTGTTTAGTAGAATGAATGGCGACACGCTGGTGGACGTAGCTCAGTTGGTAGAGCCCCGGATTGTGATTCCGGCCGTCGTGGGTTCGAATCCCATCGTCCACCCCATTTCTGGACGCGGAGAGCCCGGGCGCGTAGACGCCGGACGCGTAGATCGAGATACGGGCCGTTAGCTCAATTGGTAGAGCAGCGGACTCTTAATCCGTTGGTTGAAGGTTCGATTCCTTCACGGCCCACCACCCGATCCGTGCGCGCGCCGAGCGGCTCGCCTCGATGCGACACCTCGTTGGACTAGCTCCGTGCGCGGGCTGATGCACCTCGTGAGCCTCGAGCAAGCCGCCGGCGTCGAGTCGCATTTCACCGAGTTCGTGATCCACGCGCGCACGGCGCGTCCGGACTGGTCGCAGGGTTGGCTGAATCCGAGCCGTGAGCTGCATCCGTACTTCGCCGATCCGTTGCGCGAGGCACTGGCGCAGCGGATCGATGCGAAGTATTGGCACGGTATGAAAGTGCCGACCCCGCTCCGGAGTGCACGCTGTCGTAGCGCGCTCCGGCGCGCGCGAACCGACTCGCTCGTCATATGGAACCGCAGTGCGAAGCTCGGTTACGCGCTCGATGCCATGGGCGAGGAGCGGTGCATCCATTGGGAGCACGGCGCGGCGTGGGACAAAGGCCGCGAAACCGACCGGCGCAACTACTTTCGCCGCGTGCCCCGCGCGATCGCGAACTCGCGCGCGTCCGCACGGGTGCTCGAGCTGCTCTGGGATTACCGCGGCGCGCTGCGTGTGTGCCGCAACGCGTTACGGCCGAGCCTCGTACCGGGCTCGCCCGTCCGCAAGCGCTACCCGGCGGGACGCATCCGGATCGGTGTCGCGGCGCGCCTCTACCCGGTGAAGGGCGTCGCGCTGGTGCTGCACGCGGTTCGGCTGCTGGGCCGGCAGGGGATCGACGTCGAGCTACGTATCGCGGGGTCTGGACCCGAGCGCGAGCGACTCGAGGATCTTGCGGCTCGGCTCGGCATCGCCTCGTGCGTCTCACTCCTCGGCTCGGTGCGCGACATGCAGTCGTTCTATCGGGACGTCGACTGCCTCGTGCATCCGCCGCTGACCGAAGCGTTCGGCCTCGTCGCGATCGAGGCGGCCGCGCTCGGCTGTCCGGTGATCGCGGCTGCGGTCGACGGCCTGCCCGAGTCCGTCGCGGAAGGCATCACCGGCTACACGGTCGCTCCGACGTTGCCGCTGGCGGAGTACGTGGGACTCGGCGGCGCGCTTTACGGGCTGCCGGCGGTCGTCTACGACCCCGCGCGCGACGCGCTCGTTGCGACGCCGGTCGTCGATCCGGCGGCGCTCGCGAGCGCGGTCGCTCGGCTGTTCTCGAGCGCCGCCACGTTCGAGGCGCTGAGCGCGCGAGCGAGCGAGCATGTGCTCGGTGCGCCGAGCTTCGCGCGGCATGTCGAGGACGTGATGGCGGTAGTCGATGAGTCGGTCGCAGGCCGCTGACGCGCCGCGGCGCGACGCCGCGGCGGAGGAAGTCGCGTGACGATCCTGCTCTATAGGCCGAGCCTCGACTTTTCGAGCGGCGCGGGTCAGCTGTTGCATGTGCAGCTTCACGCGCTGCGCGCTGCCGGCGAAGATGCCGAGATCGGTTGCGAGCGAGGCGCTCTGAAGTTTTGGTTGCGCTCGGGCACGCGCGCGCGGCGAATTTCGGTGAGCGCGGCGCGCGAGGCGGGCGGTGAACGCTTCGTCGTGGACCATGGCCTCTGCGTGCCGAAGGCGGCCGTCGTGTTCGTCCACAACCTGGCTTCCGAGGCGAGCGCGCACCAGTCGAGACCGGATTGGGCCGCGCAAGCCGATGCGGAGCGGAGCTTCTTTCGCGAGCTGCGCGCGGACGCGCTGCTCGTCGCGAACTCGCGCCTCGTCGCGAGTGCACTCTGCGCGCGCTTCCCGCTGCCCCCGGAGAGAGTCGTGGTTCAGTACCCGGGGTTTAGCGCAGCACGCTTCAATCCCACTCGCGCGGGCGACCTCCGCGCCGCGGCGCGACGGGAGCTCGGCATCGCGGCAGACGTGCCACTCGTCGGCCTCATCACGTCCGGTGATTTCGAGAAGCGAGGGCTCGACGTGTTCGTTGCGACTGCCGAGCGGATTACGGCTGCGCGAGCCGACACGCGCTTCCTCGTCGTCGGCTCGAAGTCGCTGCCCACGGCGGTTCGCGCCCACGCTCTCGTTGGAACAGGGCGGTTGCTGTATCGGCCGAAGAGCCGGGCCGTAGAGCGCTGGTTTGCGGCGCTCGATCTCTTTCTATATCCCGCGCTGTTCGAGGAGTTCGGGATGGTGGTCTTGGAGGCACAGGCGGTCGGCTTGCCCATCGTGACGTCACGGCGAGTCGGAGCCGCCGAATGCCTGCCGTCCGTCTACGAGCCGTGGTTGGCGGATCGACCGCTCACGGACGACCTCGTCGAGCGCGTGCTCGCGCTGCTCGCCGACGCCGCCGCCCGCCGGGAGCTCGGCGCCGCAGGCGTCGCGAACGCGCCCACGTACGACGACCGCGCGTATGCTCGCGCGAGCGCCGCGACGATTCTCGTTCAGAAGCGATGGCTCAAATAGAGGCTGAAGCCATGCAGATCGTAGAAATTATCCGGCCGGCCGCCTTGCGGATCGCTGGGCAGTAGATTGTCGCGCGCGAGCTTGTCGCCGATCCGTAGGTCGAACGAGACGGCCCAGTGCGCCGAGAAGTCGTACTCGAGCGCTCCTCCGAGCCAGTAGCCGTACGCTGGTGTCGCGAGGTCGAGCCGGGCGGCGCCGATGAACCCGCCGACCGACAGTTTCTCCGTGAACGCGTGCTTGTAATCGAGCGCGCGCACGGCGATCAATAGGTTCGAGTCGATGTCCTCGAGCTCGAGTCGTGCGCCGAAGCTGCCGTGCTCCAGCGCCCGGCGCACGCCCGCGCCGACGTGATAGCCGCTCGTCGTCGTCGTCACGATGCTCGGGTAGGTTGCGATATCCGCGTCGACGCGCGTCGAGTTCACCCCGAAGTCGACGAGCACCTCGGAACGAGCGGTGTTCGACGCGAACGTCGCGACCAGCGAGTAGCCGAGCAACGACAGCAACGCGGACGCCTTCATCATCTACAGTCCTAGAAACGCAGGAATCCGCTCACACGCGAATAGGCCGCGCCGAACACATCGCGGCCGAAGCTCACCTCGGCACCGGCCAGGAATTGGCGCCACTGATGCGTGTAGCGCAGATCGAAGTTCGATCCCGTGACGTACGGTTGATTCGTGTACAGCTGGTTGTCCAGGCTGCGGTACGTGCCTTCGATCAGGCCGCCGAACTTCGGCTCCCACGCGACTTGGACCATCCAGCTTCGCGCGCCGGCTTCGTCGCCCAGCACACGCCAGTCGCCGCCCCAGTGGCCGATCACGTGATCTTCGTTGCGCAAACCGTCTTGATAGACGCTGTGAGTGTACCAGGCGTTCTGCCACTCGCTGACCTCGAGCTTGAGCGCAAGGTTCTTGCCGAGCAGCGGAAAATCGAGGCCTGCGGACAACGCGGCATTGCCGAGCCGCAGGTTGCTGAGCGTCGAGGTGTCTTCACCGGCGTATTCGAAGTAGACCGCGAACGGCGTCGCTCCCTGGAAAATGAAACGCGAGGTCAGCGCAGCGACCTGGTTCCCGAACTGCTGTTCGTTGTCGTTGCTCGACGGATTGAAGAAGGCTTTGAACAAATCGGTGAACGAATCGGGCCGATCCCCGCCGCCGTATTGCATGATCCGACTCACGCCGAGCGACCAGCCCGGGAACGGCGCTATCGACAAGTGCACACCGAAGATTCGCGGCTTGCCCGTCGTGTAACCGGTGCCGGACTGCGAGACGATGTGGCTCGATTCGCTCATCTCGCCGATGAACACCTCGTACTGAAAGCCGAGGCGGCTGATCGGCTCGTAGTTCGAGACGGATAACGTCGGCATCGTCGGCGCCTGAGTGCTCAGCATCATGGCGCTGTCCGTCATCGGCGACAGCCAATGATCGCGATAGCCGATGTCGACCTGCATGTACTCGCTGCCGATGCTCGCGAACGTCCCCGTCGGGGTTGTGTCGCCGTCGTAGGCGAACACGCCGCCGTTCAAGAGCACATGGTCGGTCGGCTGCCAGAATGCGCCGACCGAGACCTCGTAAGAGCTGTCCGAGTCCATGCCGTGCTGGTTCGGAAGCACGGTCGGCGTGCCGCCGCCCACGCCTACGTCGACGCTCAAATGCTCGACGCCGGCCGTGCGCATGTAGCTCCCGAGATAGCGCTTGACCTGCTCGCAAAGCAGCGCGTCGCGCTCGCACCCCTTGTCGAGCGCGTCCGACACGGTCGCCGCGGCGATCGGTCGTTTCAAAACGGGCACATCGGCGAGGATCAGAAGCCGCTCGATCGCGCGCTCGATTTCCGGCGATTGATGCAGGGGCAGGTAAGGGCTCACGCCGCGCGCGGCGGCGTTCGTTGCGACGAGCGCGCAACAGGCCAGAACGATGCGTCCCGCAACCATCCGGTATCCTTGGGCCCGATTCCTCTGAGGCGCGACGTTGCGGTCCGCCGGGCGAGCTCAAATTGCAGCGTGAATGATAGCCGCTAGGCCGTCGGCACGCGATTCGCTGCTGTTCGTCCACGGCACGCTGCGCGCGTTCGTCGCGACGGCCGGCGGAAACCGGTTGCGTCGAGCCCGCAGCGGCGCACGGACGGAATCGCGTCGTCTATAATGCCGCCCTTGAGCGCCCGTCGGCGCGAGAGTGGCGGAATTGGTAGACGCGCTGGACTTAGAATCCAGTGGGGCAACCCGTGGGAGTTCGAGTCTCCCCTTTCGCACCATCTCCGGCCGGGCGAAAACGAAAACGATGGTGGACTAACGTGGCAGCTGCGAAGGGCTTTGAAGTCTCGGTCGAATCGTCGGCCGGTTTGGAGCGCAAGCTCAAGATTCGCGTGCCGAGCGCCGATATCGAACGCGAGATCGCGTCGCGTCTCGCGAAAGTCGGCAAGACTGCGAAGCTCAAGGGCTTTCGGCCGGGCAAGATTCCCGAGAAAGTCGTGCGGAAGTACTACGGCGGGCAAGTGCGCGACGAGGTGCTCTCGGACGTGATCCGCTCGAGCTACTCGCAAGCCATCGCCGAGCAGAAGCTGAATCCGGCCGGCGGCCCTCGAATCGAGGCGGTCCCGGGCGAGACTCCGGCCGATCAAGAGCATTTCACCTATCGAGCGACGTTCGAGGTCTATCCCGAGATCGAGCTGCAGCCGCTCGAGCAGCTCGCGCTGGAGGTGCCGCGAGTCGGTCTCGAGGACGCCGACGTCGTGGCGATGATCGAGAAGCTGCGCACGCAGCGCGCCACCTGGCGCCCGGCCGAGCGCGCGGCGGCCGCCGGCGATCGCGCGGTCGTCGACTTCGAGGGCAAGATCGACGGAGAGCTGTTCCCCGGCGGCAGCGGCAAAGACGTGGGCATCGTGCTCGGCAGCGGGCAAGTGCTCGCCGAGTTCGACCGGGCGCTGCACGGGGCGTCGGCGGGCGAGACGCGGACGGCGGCGGTTGCGTTCCCGGACAACTATCCGACCACGAACCTGGCCGGCAAGAACGCGGAGTTCGTGATCAACATCAAACGCGTCGAGGAGCAAGTGCTGCCGGAGCTCGACGACGCGTTCGCAGCGAGCTTTGGCGTGTCCTCGGGCAAGGTCGAGGACCTCGGCGCCGAGGTGCGCAAGAACATGCAGCGCGAGCTCGCCGAGCGTCTGAGCCGCGAGACCAAGGCCCGCGTGTTCGATGCGCTGATCAAGGCGAACTCGATCAGCATTCCGCGCGCACTCGTCGAGCAGGACATCGATGCGCTGCAGCAGGGAGCGATGCGTGAGCTTGGAGTCACCGATCCCGCTCAGGCCCCTGCGCGGGAGCGCTTCTCGTCGCTCGCGCAGCGTCGCGTGACGGTCGGCCTGCTGATCCAAGAGCTCGTACGGCAAAACAAGATCCGGCTCGACGCCGCGCGGGTCGAGCAGCGCGTGCAAGAGCTCGCGGCGCCGTACGAGAAGCCAGCCGAGGCGGCGCAGTTCTACCGCGCCGACCGTGGCATGATGACGCAGATCGAGACCGGCGTTCTCGAGGACCAGGTGGTCGACTTCCTGCTCGCGCGTGCGAAGACGAGCGATCAGCCGTTGACGTTCCAGCAATTCATGGGCGCCTGAGCGCTCGAGCGCGAGACAAGGAGAGGGCGGTGGACGAAAGAGCGTTGAATCTGGTGCCGATGGTCGTCGAGCAGACCGCGCGCGGCGAACGGGCTTATGACATCTACTCGCGGTTGCTCAAGGACCGCCTGATATTCATCGTCGGCGGCATCGATGACCACGTCGCGAACCTCGTCGTGGCGCAATTGCTGTTTCTCGAGTCGGAGAACCCCGATAAGGACGTACACCTATATATAAACTCCCCCGGCGGCATCGTGACGGCCGGGCTCTCGATCTACGACACGATGCAGTTCATCAAGCCCGACGTGAGCACGATCTGTATCGGCCAAGCCGCGAGCATGGGGTCCCTGTTGCTCGCCGGCGGCACCAAAGGCAAGCGGTTTTGTCTACCTCACTCGCGAATCATGATCCATCAGCCGAGCGGCGGCTTTCAGGGCCAGGCATCGGACATCGACATCCATGCCCGCGAGGTGCTCAAGCTGCGGCAACGCCTGAACGAGATTATGGCGAAGCACACCGGCCAGACGGTCGAGCGGGTTGAAAGGGACAGCGACCGTGACAACTTCATGGACGCTGAGGCAGCGGTTGAGTACGGGCTCATCGATACCGTGCTCGACAAGCGCATGGGCTCGTCCCCCAAAGGTTGAGAACTCCATCACCTAAGTGGCTGCCGCTAGACGAGATACTGGGGCCGCGTGCCTTTGCAGACGCTAGGAACTGGTGCTATAACGCGAAGCATGCGCCGAGCGCTTGGGCGTAATATAGGACGTGTATGAGCGACGATTCTCGCAGCAAAGGGGACGACGGCAAGCTGCTGTACTGTTCGTTCTGCGGCAAGAGTCAGCACGAGGTGCGCAAGCTCATTGCCGGCCCCTCCGTGTTCATTTGCGACGAATGCGTCGAGCTCTGCAACGACATCATTCGCGAGGAGCTCGACGAGCGCGCCGAGCGCGGCCGCGACAAGCTCCCGAAGCCCGCCGAGATCAAGGCCGTTCTCGACGAGTACGTGATCGGCCAGCAGACCGCGAAGAAAGTGCTCGCGGTGGCGGTCTACAACCACTACAAGCGCCTCGAGACCCGGGCGCGGGACAAGGGCAAGCAGGACATCGAGCTCGCGAAGAGCAACATCCTCTTGATCGGTCCGACCGGATGCGGCAAGACGCTGCTTGCCGAGACGCTCGCGCGGCTCTTGAACGTGCCGTTCACGATCGCCGATGCGACGACGCTCACGGAGGCCGGCTACGTCGGCGAGGACGTCGAGAACATCATCCAGAAGCTGCTCCAGAAGTGCGAGTACGACGTCGAGAAGGCGCAGACCGGGATCGTCTACATCGACGAGATCGACAAGATCTCGCGCAAGTCCGACAACCCGTCGATCACGCGCGACGTGTCGGGCGAGGGCGTGCAGCAGGCGCTCCTGAAGCTCATCGAGGGCACGATCGCCTCGGTGCCGCCGCAGGGCGGCCGCAAGCACCCGCAGCAGGAGTTCCTCCAGGTCGACACGTCGAACATCCTGTTCGTCTGTGGCGGGGCATTCTCGGGTCTCGACAAGATCATCCTGAACCGTTCGCGTAAGAGCGGCATCGGGTTCGTCGCCGAGGTGCGCGCGCCCGATGGCGGCGAGCACATCAACGATCTGCTCGGCGAGGTCGAGCCCGAGGATCTGATCAAATACGGCCTGATCCCCGAGTTCGTCGGCCGCTTGCCGGTCGTCGCGACGCTCGAGGAGCTCGACGAGGAAGCGTTGATCGAGATCCTCACCGAGCCGCGCAACGCGTTGACCAAGCAGTATCAAAAGCTCTTCGACATGGAAGGCGTCGAGCTCGAGTTTCGCGAAGATGCCCTGCGCGCCGTCGCGCGCAAGGCGATGCAGCGCAAAACCGGCGCGCGCGGCCTGCGCACCATTCTCGAGAATGTGCTGCTCGATACGATGTACGACCTTCCGTCGATGGCGAACGCGACCAAAGTCGTCGTCGACGACGCCGTGGTCACGGGCGAGACGAAGCCGTACGTCATCTACGAGACGGACGAGCCAGCGGCGGTGGGAGACGAACGTCGCTGAGTGTCGATGGCCTGCCGAGGTGGCGGGCTCGCAACCACAAGTCGATCGGAGCGGGTGCTCCGATGCGGACGCCGGTCGTCACGAAGCAAAGCGCTGGCCTCCGGCGCGCGCCGTGGGCGCGTAGCCTCTGGACGCCGGATTCTTAGGACCCAATCATGCAAACCGACACCACAGAGAAGTCCGCCGCGAAGCGATTGCCGATCCTGCCGCTACGCGACGTCGTCGTGTATCCGCACACGGTGATCCCGCTGTTCGTCGGCCGCGAGCGCTCGGTCACGGCGCTCGATCGAGCCATGGCCGCCGGCAGAGAGATCTTGCTCGTCGCGCAGACGCAGCCCGATATCGACGACCCGAGCCCGAAGGACATCTACGAGATCGCGACGCTCGCGACGATCCTCCAGCTGCTGAAGCTGCCGGACGGCACGGTGAAGGTGCTCGTCGAAGGCATTCGCCGCGCCCGCCTGCGCAACCTCGAGGTAGGCGAGTGCTTCACCGCGGAGGCCGAGGAGCTGCCGGAGGGGTCCGATTACGACCCGCGCGAGATGGACGTGCTCACGCGCTCCGTGATGTCGCGCTTCGATCAGTACGTGAAGCTGAACAAGAAGATCCCGCCCGAGATCCTCACGTCGCTGTCGGGCATCGATTCGCCGGGACGCCTCGCCGACACCGTCGCGGGCCAGATGGCGCTGAAGCTGTCCGAGAAGCAGAAGGTGCTCGAGATCGCGGAGGTTCGGCCGCGCTTGGAGCACGTGCTCGGGCTGATCGACGCCGAGATCGACATGCTGCGCATCGAGAAGCGGATCCGCGGCCGCGTGAAGCAGCAGATGGAGAAGAGCCAGCGCGAGTACTACCTGAATGAGCAAATGAAGGCCATTCAGAAGGAGCTCGGCGAGATGGAAGATGCGCCGAACGAGCTCGCGGAGCTCGAGCAGCGCATCAAGGCCGCCGGCATGCCGAAGGAAGCCAAGGAGAAGGCAACCTCGGAGCTCAACAAGCTCAAGCTGATGTCGCCGATGTCGGCCGAGGCCACCGTCGTCCGCAACTACATCGACTGGCTAGTGAAGGTGCCTTGGCGCAAGCGCACGAAAGTCCACCGCAACCTGGCCGACGCCGAGCGCGTGCTCGAAGAGGATCATTACGGTCTCGAGAAGGTCAAGGAGCGCATCCTCGAGTACCTCGCGGTTCAGCAGCGCGTGAAGGCGCTCAAGGGTCCGATCCTGTGTCTCGTCGGTCCTCCGGGCGTCGGCAAGACGTCGCTCGGTCAGAGCATCGCGCGCGCGACGAATCGCAAGTTCGTCCGCATGTCGCTCGGCGGCGTCCGCGACGAGGCGGAGATTCGCGGTCACCGGCGCACGTATATCGGCTCGATGCCGGGCAAGATCGTGCAGAACCTCGGCAAGGTCAAAGTCAGGAACCCGCTGTTTCTGCTCGACGAAGTCGACAAGATGTCGATGGATTTTCGCGGCGACCCGTCGTCGGCGCTGCTCGAGGTGCTCGACCCCGAGCAGAACTCGACGTTCAACGATCACTACCTCGAGGTCGATTTCGATCTGTCCGAGGTGATGTTCGTGTGCACGGCGAACAGTCTGAACATCCCCGCGCCGCTGCTCGACCGCATGGAGGTGATCCGGCTGCCGGGCTATACGGAGGACGAGAAGCTCAATATCGCGCGCCGCTATCTGATACCGAAGCAGATGCGCCAGAACGGGCTCAAGGAAGCCGAGCTCAAGATTTCCGACTCGGCGATCTTGGACATCATCCGTTACTACACGCGCGAGGCCGGCGTCCGGAACCTCGAGCGCGAGGCGGCGAATATCTGCCGCAAGGTCGTGAAGCAGATGCTGCTCAAGCCGCGCAAGGCAACCGTGCGCGTCGACCACGGCAATCTGTCGAAGTTTCTCGGCGTCCGCCGGTTCCGGTACGGCCGCGCGGAGGAGAACGATCAGGTCGGCCAGGTCACGGGGCTCGCATGGACGGAAGTCGGCGGCGAGCTGCTCACGATCGAGGCTGCGATCGTGCCGGGCAAGGGCAAGCTGATCCACACCGGCCAACTCGGCGACGTGATGCAGGAGTCGATTCAAGCCGCGATGACGGTCGTTCGGAGTCGCGCCGCGGTGCTCGGTCTCGACGAGGGATTCCATGTCAAGTCCGACGTGCACATCCACGTTCCGGAGGGCGCGACGCCGAAGGACGGACCGTCCGCGGGCATCGGAATGTGCGCGGCGCTCGTCTCGGCGCTCACCAAGATTCCGGCACGCTCGAGCGTCGCGATGACGGGTGAGATCACGCTGCGCGGAGAAGTGTTGCCAATCGGTGGCTTGAAGGAGAAGTTGCTCGCCGCGCACAGAGGCGGGATCGAAACCGTGTTGATCCCCGCGGACAACGAAAAGGACTTGGCCGAAATACCGAAGAACATCAAAGACAAGTTGAACATTGTTCCGGTCAAGTGGATCGACGAGGTTTTCGAGTTGGCGTTACAGCAGACTCCGCGACCGACGCGTAGTGAAGTCGTGGTGACTCCGGAAAGAGACACGAGCGTCAGCGACGAGGAAACGAGCGAAGCAACTCTGGCGCACTGAGCGTCGCGCGTTCAGTTGACACAAGAAAATCTGCCTTGGTATAAGGTTGCGCAGTTTCGAAGGCGCGGCCTAACTTTCGAAACAAGCTACGAGGGCAGACGCAACTCTTGCGTCTGGGGATCAACGTACTTCTAAAGCAATTTTGCGCAAGGACTCGAATGAACAAAGCGGAACTCGTCGATGCAGTGGCAAGTGCAGCCAACCTGTCGAAAGCGGATGCCGGACGCGCAGTCGATGCGGTCGTCAATAGCATCACTGCTTCGCTGAAGAAGGGGCAGCAGGTCGCCGTGGTGGGATTCGGCACGTTCGGTGTCAAGCACCGGGCAGCCCGCGCCGGTCGGAATCCACGCACCGGTGAGACGATCAAGATCGCCGCGAGCAACGTGCCCGGGTTCAAAGCTGGGAAGGCATTGAAGGATGCCGTAAACTAACCGGCTCTGTCCCCAGGGTGCTTAGCTCAGCTGGGAGAGCGTCGCCCTTACAAGGCGAAGGTCGGGGGTTCGATCCCCTCAGCACCCACCAGGAATTGAGCCGGAGTGGTAGTTCAGCTGGTTAGAATACCGGCCTGTCACGCCGGGGGTCGCGGGTTCGAGTCCCGTCCACTCCGCCAGATAACTGAGATCTAAGGACAGATTTGTTTCCGGCCGGTGCGCTCGACGCACCGGGCGGATAGCAAACTGTCCTTTGATCGTTTTGGGCGGTGGAGCTCGATCATGCTGCAACGAATCCACGACTCGTCGGCTCGCTGGGTAGCAGTGATCCTGCTCGGCCTGGTCAGCATCGGCTTCATCTTTTGGCGCGCCGATTTCAGTAACGGCCGCACTGCGACGTTCGCGGCGAAAGTCAACGGCGAGAATCTCTCGCTACAGGAGTTCGATCGCGAGGTCCAATCGCGCCAGAATCGCTATCAGCAGCAATATCGAACCGAGCTCAGCGAAGACATGCGTCGCGAATTGCGGCGCGCCGTCGTCGAGGACATGGTTCGCGAGGCGGTTCTCAAGCAGCGCGTCGAGGAGCAGGGTTATCGCGTTTCCAACCAACGCGTCGTCGACGCGATAAAGTCGATCTCGGCGTTCCAGGTGGAAGGCCAGTTCTCGAAGGCGATCTACGACAATTTGCTCGCGACTCAGGGGCTTTCGCCGGCGCGATTCGAGGCTGCGCAGCGTGACGAGCTCGAAGTGCGCGACCTTCAGGAAGGCATCTTCGAGTCGACGTTTCTGACGCCGGCCGAGTTTCGCCGCTACATCGAGCTCTTCAATCAGCGCCGCGAGATCGGTTACGGGTTGTTCAGCGTCGACGCGTTCCTCGGCAAGGTCACGATCGACGAGGCGGCGATCTCCACCCACTACCAGAGCAACCAGGCCCGATACCAGACGACCGAGACGGTCGACCTCGAATACGTCGAGCTCTCGCTCGCCGACATCGCGTCGTCGATCGACGTCAGCGACGACGCGCTGCGCAAGGCTTACGACGAGGACCGCGATCGGTTTCAGACGACCGAGGAGCGGCACGCGCGCCACATCTTGATCGCGATCGACAAGGGCGACGAGGAGGCGGCGCGCGCAAAGGCGGCGGCGGTCGCCGAACGGCTGCGCAAGGGTGAGGACTTCGCGAAGGTCGCGGCCGAAGTATCCGCCGATGCCGGCACGAAGGCCCAGGGCGGCGACCTCGGCTGGATGACGCCACGTGATGCGCCGTTCGAGAACGCGCTATTCGCGATGCAAGCCGGCGCGATCAGCGACCCGGTGCGCAGCGATTTCGGCTTTCACGTGATCAAGCTCGACGAGATCCGGCCGGCCACGGTGCGCCCGTTCGAGGAGGTCCGCGACGAGCTCGCGGGCGACCTGCGCACGCAACGAGCCGAGAAGCTGTTCTACGACCGGGCGAATCAGCTCGCCGACCGTTCGTTCGATGCGTACAACCAGCTCGCGACGGTCGCGAGCGAGCTCAAGCTCCCGCTCAAGACGCTCGCCAATTTTCCGCGCACGGGCGATCCCGCGGCATTCGACAACAGCGCTCCGGTGGTGCAAGCGGCATTCGACGAGCAGAACGTGGACAGCGGCCGCAACAGCTCGCTCATCGAGCTCTCGGACGACCACGTCCTCGTGCTGCGCGTGACCGCGCACCATGTGCCGACGGTCAAGCCGCTCGAGCAGGTGCACGATCAGATTCGCGATGATCTCAAGCGTGCGCGCGCCGAGGAGCTTGCGGAGCAGGCTTCACAGGCGTTCCTGGCTGCGATCCAGGCCCCGAACGCCGATCCCGCGGCGCTCGCCGTGCAGCAGAACGGCTCCTGGAACGCGCCGGCCTGGATCGAGCGCACGAACGCGACCGTGCCGACCGAGGTGCTCGCGGCCGCGTTCGGGTTGCCGAAGCCGGCGCAGGGCCAGGTGACGCGCGAGCACGTTGCGTTGGCCAACGGAAGCCACGCGGTCCTCGTGTTGTCGAACGTGCAGGCTGGAACGCCCGACTCCATCCCTCAAGGCGAACGCGACCAGCGTCAGCGCCAGCTCGCCGACCAGTCCGCGAACTCCGAGCTTACGGGCTACGTGGGGACGCTGCGCGAGCAGGCGACGGTGCGGATTCCGCAAGACGTCATCGAGCCGCAGCAATACTGACGAGCGGTCCCCACGGAGCGGGGGTGCAGCGTTTTTCGGCTCGGAACGACGCCGACGGCGTCAACCAGCGGTCGTCGGCTTCTTGTCGGCGTCGTCGGGCAACGCGATGCCGACGATGTTGTAACCCGAGTCGACGTAAATCACTTGGCCCGTGATGCCGGCCGCGAGGTCGGAGCACAGGAATGCGGCCGCGTTGCCGACGTCGTCGATCGTCACGTTGCGCTTCAACGGCGCGGTTGCACCGACGTGCGCGATGCTCTGCCGGATTCCTTTGATGCCGGACGCCGCCAGCGTGCGAATCGGCCCGGCCGAGATCGCGTTGATCCGGATGCCGCTCGCGCCGAGATCGATCGCGAGAAAGCGGACGTTCGCCTCGAGGCTCGCCTTCGCGAGGCCCATCACGTTGTAGTTCGGCAGCGTGCGAACCGCGCCTAGGTAGCTCAACGTGAGCAGCGCACCCGCCCGGCCGCGCATCAGCGGCTCGGACTTCCTCGCAAGCGCGGCGAGACTGTAGCTCGATATGTCGTGCGCGATCCGGAAGCCTTCGCGACTCACAGCGTCGATGTAGCGGCCGTCGAGCTGATCGGCCGGCGCGAACGCGAGCGAGTGGACGAGGATGTCGAATCCGTCCCAGCGTTTCGTCAAGCCCGCGAAGAACGCGTCGATCTGCGCGTCGTCGGCGACGTCGAGCGGCAACGTGAAATCGCTGCCGAGCTGGCCGGCCATTTCGTCGACACGGCTGCGCAGCTTCTCGGTCTGGTAGCTCAGCGCAAGCTCGGCGCCCTCGCGCCGCATCGCTTGTGCGATTCCCCACGCGATCGAGCGGTTGCTCGCGAGGCCGATCACGACGGCGCGTTTGCCCGCGAGGAATCCCATCAGACGCGCTCCAGCGCCATCAACCGCTTTGCTCGGTGACGTCGACGAACATCTTCAGCCGCTGGCCGGGCTTGATGATCTTCTCCGCGGCGACGCCGTTCCACTCGCGCAAATCGGGCACGGTGACCCTGAACCGGCGCGCGATGGAGTAGAGCGAGTCGCCGGGGCGCACGACGTAGGTGACCTGGCGAACCAACGCGCTCTTGAGCGCATTCAGCTCGGTCGTCCCCGAGCTCGCGCTCGCCGCTCGCGTCGTCGACGCCGGAATCGCGTCGACGCGTGCGGTCGCGGACGGAGCCGCCGAAGCCTGGGCCTTCGTAGCGGCCGGGGTCGGCGCGGAGCTTTGCGTTTTCGCGGCTGCCGTAGCCTCCGTCGAGGTCTGCGTCGTGGCTGCAGGCTCCTTCGTCCAGACCACGAGCTCGCGGCCCACGCTCAGAGTGTCGCCGGGCGCCATCGAGTTCCAGCTCGCGAGCTTGCTCGTGTCGACGCCGTATTGGCGCGAGATAGACCAAAGCGTCTCGCCGGGCTGGACCTCGTGCTCGCGGCGTTGACCGCTGCGCGCCACCGACTGCGCGCGCGCCGCACGCGCGTCGGCACTCAGCCCGTAGCCGCTCGCGTTCGCTTTGGCGGCCGGGATCAACAGGCTTTGACCCGCATGCAGCGCGTTGCTGCGCAGGCCGTTGACCTCGCGCAGCACCGCGACCGTGGTCTGATACTTGTCCGCAAGCGATCCGATCGTTTCGCCTTTCTTGACCTCGTGCTTCGTCCAGCGCACGCGCTCGCCGTCGCCGAGGGACGCGAGCGCGTCCTCGAAGGCTGCGGCTTGCTCGGCCGGCACCAGCAGGCGGTGAGGACCGTCGGGATCCGTCGCCCAGCGGTTCACGCCGGGATTCAGTCGGTAGAGCTCGTTCGTGTCGATGCCCGCGAGCTCGGCCGCGAGAGCCATGTCGATTTGACTCCCCGTATCGACGACCGCGAACCGACGCGAGTTCGTGACCGCCGGGAGCGAGATGCCGTACTTGAGCGGATCCGAGACGAGCTGCCGGACGGCGAGCAGCCGCGGAACATAGGCCTGCGTCTCGGCGGGCAGATACTGGCTGATGCCCCAGAAGTCGGCGGACTTATGCGCGGCCTGGGCGCGCTTGAGCGCGCGCTCCACGTTGCCTTCCCCGGTGTTGTAGCCTGCGACCGCGAGCAGCCAGTCGCCGAACTGCTCGTGCATCGCCTCGAGATAGTCGAGGGCCGCGCGGGTCGATTCGACCACGTCGCGCCGCCCGTCGTACCACCAGTTCTGCTCGAGCCCGAATCGCTTACCGGTGCCCGGGATGAACTGCCAGAGCCCGGCCGCGCGGCCGTCGGAGTAGGCGAACGGGTCGAACGCGCTCTCGACGATCGGTAGGAGGGCAAGCTCCGCGGGCATGTCCCGGCGCTCGAGCTCGTCGACGATGTAGTAGAGGTAGAGGTCCGCGCGCTCGAACACGCGATCGAGGTACTGCTGATGACGCGAGTACCACTCGAGCTCGCGCGCGACCGCGGGTCGGGCCGGCTCCACGGACCATGCGAAGCCCTCGCGCAGGCGCGCCAGCAGGTCGCTCTGCTCGACGACGGGGTCGCGCAGCGGGACGTAGGGGACCTCGACGGGCGCGATCGCCGCGGCGGCGGCCGGATCGATGGCCGTCGGGCCCGGGGCGGGCCGGGTGGCGGGCGATTGGCACGCGGACAGCGCTGCGGCCAGGCCCAGGGCGCAGAGCGGGGCACGGAATGGCCGACCCCGAAGCCGCTTGTTGTTATCGTGCATGCCGAGGCGGCCAAAAAGTGTGTCGGAAGGTGAAGGTATCGTGACGTAAGCCGCGGGCGCAAGGCCGGCGCTCTGGAACCGTGATGTAGCTCCGTAGGTGACGCGGCGCATTGAACTGTGATGGCGTTCTCAGGCACGATCGAAAGTATGAATCGCGATCCGTCCGGCATGACCGACTGGCTCGCGACGCCGCTCGGGCGCCGCTGCCTCGCGAACGAGCAACGACTGATTCGCGGCGCTCTCGATCGGGTGTTCGGCGAGCAGTTTCTCCAGATCGGCGCGTGGGGCGGCCACAGCACGTTCTTGCGCTACGCCCGGACCCAACGCCGCGCATTGCTCGATTGGCGGCTCGACTCCGGGGCCGACCTCATCAGCGACACGGAAGAGCTCGGCGTAGCGAGCGACTCGATCGATGCGGTTCTGTTGCCGCACACGCTCGAAAGGACCGAGTCGCCGCACGCGCTGCTGCGCGAGGTCGACCGGATCCTGCGCCCCGACGGTCACTTGCTCGTGTTGAGCTTTGCGCCAAGCGGGCTCTGGGGCCTTCGGCATCTCTTCGCGGGCGGCGGCTTCCCTACGGGGCGGGAACGCATGATTCGCGAAGGCAGGCTCCGTGATTGGCTCGAGCTTTTGAGCTTCGAGGTCGGCACGCCGACGCGCTATTGCCACACGCTGCCGCTCGAGCGCTTCAAGCAGCTTCGTGTGCTACCGCGCGAGGAGCTCGCGCAGCGATGGCTGCCGATGCTCTCGGGCGGCTACCTTCTGCGCGCACAGAAGCGCGTGCGGCCGGTCACGCCCGTTCGGATGTTCAAGCGCCGCCCGCGGCTACGCGTCGTCGGCAGCTTGGTGGAGCCGACGACGCGCTCGCCTGTGCCGCGCGTCGTGGCGCTGCCCACCGCGCCCGAACGCCGCGATCGTTGATGACCGAGGTTCAGGCTTTCACCGACGGGGCGTGCCGCGGCAACCCCGGACCCGGCGGCTGGGGCGTGGTGCTGCGCTCCGGCAGCCGCGAGAAGGAGCTCTGGGGCGGCGAGCTCGCGACGACGAACAACCGCATGGAGCTCACGGCCGCAATTGAGGCGCTGAAGGCGCTCTTGAAGCCTAGTCGAGTCGCGCTGTACACCGATTCTACCTACGTCCGCAGCGGCATCACCGACTGGGTGCGCGCGTGGCGCGCGCGCGGCTGGCGCACGGCCGATCGCAAGCCGGTAAAGAACCAGGACCTCTGGGAGGCACTGTCGGCGCTCGCCGAGCGTCACGAGGTCGAGTGGCATTGGGTGCGCGGCCACTCCGGTCATCCGGAAAACGAGCGTGCGGACGCGCTCGCGAATCGCGGTCTCGATGAGACGCTCGAGCACGGCGTGGGCGAGAGTTGATTTTGACGCGACCTACGGCAAGATAGCGCCACGATGAAGCCCGCTCAGTGACACTCGCGACGATGCGCCAAGTCGTGCTCGACACGGAGACGACGGGTCTCGAGCCCGAGGCCGGGCACCGGATCATCGAGATCGGCTGCGTCGAGATCGTCAACCGCCGAACGACCAACAACCGATTCCATCGCTATTTGAATCCCGGCCGTTTGGTGGATCGCGGCGCCGTCGAGGTCCACGGAATCGAGGACGAGTTCCTCGCGAAGCAGCCGCGGTTCGCCGAGGTCGCGCACGAGTTTCTCGAGTTCGTGAAAGGCGCGGAGCTCGTCATCCACAACGCCGACTTCGACGTCGAGTTCATCAATCACGAGCTGCGCCGAATCGACGGCGTGCCCCACCAGATCCGCGACTGCTGCGCGGTGCTCGACACGCTCGCGCTCGCGCGGCGGATGCATCCGGGGCAGCGGAACAGCCTCGACGCCCTCGCGAAGCGTTACAACGTCGACAACTCGAAGCGCGAGCTGCACGGTGCGCTGCTCGACGCGCAGATCCTGACCGACATCTATTTGTCGATGACCGGCGGGCAGGTCAGCCTGTCTCTCGATGCTCGAGAGGAGATCGTCGAGCTCGGCAGGGAGCGCGGCGAGGCACGGATCGACCGCAGCGGTCTCGAGCTGCCTGTGGTGCTCCCGACCGCAGACGAGCTCGCAGCGCATGACGCGCTGCTAGCAAAGATCGCGAAGCGCAGCGGACGCGTGCTCGACTGGTCCGTGTCTGCCGCCACCGGCGATCTCGAGCCTCCGGCCTCCGCGGCGGCATGAGCTGATCGAAGCCCCCGGTTCCGCCGCTGCGCGGCGGCATGGCGCGGACTCGGCTCCGCATTGTTTCGTGAATTCCGTTCGCCGCGTGTCGGGGTCGGGGCATGTAGAATGCCGCTGCCCCTCACAGAGAATCGACCCTTGAGAACGCTCAAAGACACGCGGATCGGCATCATCGGCTTGGGCTATGTTGGGTTGCCGCTCGCCGTCGAGTTCGGCAAGCGCTACCCGACGGTGGGCTTCGACATCAAGGCGGGCCGAATCGCGGAGCTCGAGTCCGGAAAGGATGCGACGCTCGAGACGACGAGCGAGGAGCTCGCGAGCGCCAAGCATCTCACCTTCACGACCGACAAGAGCGCGCTCGCGAACTGCAACGCGTTCATCGTGACGGTGCCGACGCCGGTCGGGAAGAACAACCGCCCGCTATTGGCACCGCTCAAGGGTGCAAGTGAAACCGTCGGCAGCGTTCTGAAGAAGGGCGACGTGGTCGTCTACGAGTCGACGGTCTACCCGGGCTGCACGGAGGAGTATTGCGTTCCGATCCTCGAAGGCCGGTCGGGGCTCAAGTTCAACAAGGACTTCTTCGCGGGTTATAGCCCCGAGCGGATCAATCCGGGCGACAAGGAGCACAGGCTGCCCTCGATCAAGAAGATCACGTCGGGGTCGACGCCGGAGATTGCGGACTACGTGGATGCCCTGTATGGCAGCATCATCACCGCGGGTACGCACAAGGCGGCGAGCCTCAAGGTCGCCGAAGCAGCGAAGGTCATCGAGAACACGCAGCGCGACATCAACATCGCTCTGATCAACGAGCTCTCGCAAATCTTCAACAGGCTCGGCATCGATACCGAAGACGTGCTCAAAGCGGCCGGCACCAAGTGGAATTTCCTCAACTTCAAGCCCGGGCTGGTTGGCGGGCATTGCATCGGCGTCGATCCCTACTACTTGACTTACAAAGCCGAGGAGATCGGCTATCGGCCCGAGATGATCTTGGCCGGGCGCCGGCTCAACGACAGCATGGCCGAGTACGTCGCGACGCGCGTGATCAAGTTGATGATCGCCCGGAACATTCAGCCTTCCGGCTCGCGCGTGCTGTGCCTCGGTCTCACGTTCAAGGAGAACTGCCCCGACGTGCGTAACACGAAAGTCGCGGACGTCGTGAAGGATCTCCAGAGCTTCGGCTGCCGTGTCGATGTTCACGATCCATGGGCCGACGCGCGCGAAGCGGAGCACGAGTACGGAATCCGAATCGTGGCGAATCCCGAACGCGGTGCCTACGACGCGATCGTGGTCGCGGTTGCGCATCGGGAGTTCGTGGCGCTGGGACCGAAGGGAGTCCGCGCGTTCGGTAGCCCAAACGTAGTGATCTTCGACATCAAGCACGTCTTGCCGAAGGAAGCTTCCGACGCGCGTCTGTGACACGCGCAATTGGAGCACTGCGTTGAAAGTATTGGTTACCGGCGCCGCCGGCTTCATCGGGCATCACACGGCGAAGAACTTGCTCGAGCGAGGCGACGAGGTCGTCGGGCTCGACAATCTCAACGAGTACTACGACGTCTCGCTGAAGCACGCGCGGCTCGCGATTCTCGCGAAGTACCCGCGTTTCAAGTTCGTGAAGATGGATCTCGCCGATCAGGACGCGGTCGCCCGGCTGTTCGCGGCCGAGAAGTTCGAGCGAGTGATTCATCTCGGCGCGCAGGCCGGCGTGCGCTACAGCATCACCGCGCCGTTCGCGTACATCTCGAGCAACCTCATCGGCACGATGACGGTGCTAGAGGGTTGCCGGCACAACGGCGTCGAGCATCTGGTGTTCGCGTCGACCAGCTCGGTCTATGGCGCGAATACCCGAATGCCGTTCTCCGTTCATCAGAACGTGGACCATCCGCTCTCGCTCTACGCAGCTACGAAGAAGAGCAACGAGCTCATGGCGCACACGTATGCGAGCCTCTATGGCGTGCCCGTGACGGGCTTGCGCTTCTTCACGGTGTACGGTCCGTTCGGCCGACCCGACATGGCGCTGTTCTTGTTCACGAAGGCCATTTTGGCAGGCAAGCCGATCGACGTGTTCAACTACGGGCAACATCGGCGCGACTTCACCTACGTCGGCGACATCGTCGAGGGTGTCGTGCGCGCAATGGACCACGTTGCCGCGCCCAATCCCAAATGGGACAGCGACAAGCCCGATCCGAGCACGAGCAAGGCGCCGTATCGCATCTACAACATCGGCAACCAACAGCCGGTCGAGCTGCTACGCTACATCGAAGTGTTGGAAGAGTGCCTCGGGCGCAAGGCGGAGAAAAATCTGCTGCCGCTTCAGCAGGGCGATGTGCCGGACACTTGGGCAGATGTCGAGGACCTCGTCACGGACGTCGGCTACCGCCCCGGCACGCCCGTCGAGCAGGGTGTCCGAAGCTTCGTGGATTGGTATCTCGACTATTACCAAGTGAAGCTCTGAACGGCCCTCGCTTTCCGGTAATCTTGTCGGCATGACGGCGGAAACTTACGGGCCGCGCACCGCGGCCTGGCGCTCACTCACCTGGCATTCCGATCTGCTCCAGGGACGCACGATTCGCTCTCTATTCGACGAGGATCCGCAGCGTTTCAAGCGCTTCTCGCTCGAAAGCGAAGGTCTCTTGCTCGACTTCAGCAGGCAGCTGCTCGACGCACGTGCGCTCGAGTTGCTGCTCGAGCTCGCCGAGCAGACCGAGGTGCGGCACTGGATCGAGCTGATGTTTTCCGGGCATCCGATCAACAACACCGAGGATCGCCCGGCGCTTCACGTCGCGCTGCGCCGTCCGGCGGATCGCCCGCTACTCGCCTACGGCGAGGACGTGATGCCGCTCGTCGAGACCGAACGGCGCAAGATCCGCGCGCTGGCTGACGCTTTGCATGCGGGCGAGCTCAGCGGCTGCACGGGGCGCCCGATCACGGACGTCGTGAACATCGGCATCGGCGGCTCGGATCTCGGCATCGTGATGGCCGTGACCGCGCTCGCCGAGCAGCGGCGCAAGGGCCTCGGCGTGCATTTCGTCTCGAACGTCGACGGCGTTGCGCTGCAGCACGTGCTCGACGCGGCGGACCCCGAGACGACGCTGTTCGTGATTTGCTCGAAAACGTTCACGACGCTCGAGACCCAGACGAACGCACGCGCGGCGCGCGAATGGCTGCTCGAGCACGGCGGCAAGGCTGCCATCGCGGCACAGTGCGTCGCGGTGTCGACGAACCACGAAGCCATGGACGAATTCGGAATCGCGCCGGATCGGCGGCTCGCGATGTGGGACTGGGTCGGTGGGCGCTATTCGATCTGGTCCGCCGTCGGGCTCAGCGTCGCGCTCGCGGTCGGCTGGGACAACTTCGCCTCGATGCTGGCGGGCGGGCACGCCGTCGACGAGCACTTCGAGCGGCAGCGTAATGCGGAGAGCCTGCCGGTTCTGCTCGGGCTCGTGGGAATTTGGAATCGCAACTTCCTCCAGACTCCGACGCACGCCGTGCTGCCGTACGACGATCACCTCGCGCGATTTCCAGCCTACCTCCAGCAGCTCGAGATGGAGAGCAACGGCAAATCCGTGCGTCGCGGCGGCGAGCCGGTGGAGTGTGCAACCTGCCCGATCGTCTGGGGCGAGCCCGGGTCGAACGCGCAGCACTCTTTTTATCAACTGCTGCACCAGGGAACCGGCGGGGCATCGATCGACTTCCTGCTGCCCGCGAAATCGGCGGTCGGGCGCCAGGCGCAGCAGGATCTCGCCGCCGCGAACTGCCTCGCTCAGTCCTGGGCGCTTGCGTTCGGTGATCCGAGCGAGCAGCCGGGCTCGGGCCGCAGCCCGCATCAGCACTATCCCGGGAGCCGCCCGGCGTCGCTGATCCTGTTCGAGCGTCTCGATCCCGAGACCCTCGGAAAGCTGGTGGCGCTCTACGAGCACAAGGTGTTCGTCCAGGGCGTGATCTGGGACATCAACTCGTTCGATCAGTGGGGGGTGCAGCTCGGGAAGCGGCTCGCCTCCGAGCTCGAAGGGGCCGTCGCGAAGCCGGGCGGAAAGCCCGATCCGGAAGCGATCGCCGGCGCGCTCGCCCGCCTCCGGCAGCTGCGCCGAGCGTGAGCCCGCACCGGCCCTGGCCGGCCGATTTCTTGTGGGCCCCGGGCGCGGCCGATATGATTCGCGCTTTCTAACCGCCTGCGCACGGCCACTGGCCGTCCGTTCAGCCTGGAAGCATCAGCCTTGAGGTTACCGACGAGATGAGGACGGCGTTAGGTCTTAGGTCTGGCCGTCGACAAGGTCTCGCCTTCGTATTCGCGGTCGCTCTTTCGCTCGGTGGGCTCCTTAGCCCCGCCTCCGCGCAGGTGCCGCTGCCGATGCAAGAGCAGATTCAGATGTTCAATTCGCTGCCGGCTGCGCAGCAGCAGGCGCTGATCCGCGATCTGCAGCGACAACTGCCACCCGCCGAGCGCGACGCAATGCTATCGGCGTTGCAAGGGCAGCTACCGAGCGGACAGGGGCAGCAGCAGCAGCAAAACCAATTCAATCCTCAATCGTTGGTCACGCTCGACGGGGCGTTGCGCGATCAAACCGAGGCCGAAAAGAATCAAGAAAAGAACCCACGGCTCAAGCCGAACGACACGCTCGTCCTCGAGTTCTCCCAGCGCAAGGACACGGGCCAGCCCCTCCGCCTCCCGGACGACCAGCGGAAGCTCGAGGACTTCCAGGGGCGCCTCGAGAAGGGCAACCCGTATCAGCTCGACGGTGCCGGCCAACTGCTCCTGCCGGGCGTCAACGCGATCAGTCTTGCAGGGCTGACCGTCGACCAGGCGACGGTCCGCGTTTCGGCAGAGATGTCGCTGAAGCCGTTCACGATCGTGTTGACGCTGCTGCCGCTCGAGCCCGTCGGCACGAAGGCGCTGAAGCCGTTCGGGTACGACTTGTTCGAGCAACGCCGCACGACGGAGTCGACCACCACCACCTCCCGCACAGGGCTCGCGTTGGGAGGGCTCAGCTCGATCACGTCGCCATTTCAGCCGTCGACAGACATTCCCGTGCCAGTGGACTACGTAATCGGGCCCGGCGACTCCGTCAACATCCAGCTGTTCGGTAATCAGAACCAGGACTACCGGTTCACCGTGAGCCGCGACGGCACGATCACGTTCCCCGAGATCGGACCGGTCAATGTCGCAGGGCTGACCTACGAGCAGCTTCGCGATGCCGTTTCGCAGCGAGTCTCGGAGCAGATGATTGGCGTACGAGCGAGCGTGACGCTCGGCGAGCTCCGCTCGATACGCGTGTTCGTGCTCGGCGACGTCTTGAAGCCCGGCTCCTATCTCGTCACCAGTCTCTCGACGATGACGAACGCCCTATACACGAGCGGCGGCGTGAAGCCGGTCGGCTCGCTGCGCAGCATCGCCTTGATGCGCGGCGGCAATACGATTTCGACGTTGGATCTCTACGACCTGTTGCTGCGCGGCGATACACGTGCCGACGCGCGGCTGATGCCGGGCGATGCGATCTTCGTTCCGCCCGTCGGGGCGACGGTCGCAGTCGATGGTGAAGTGCGCCGGCCGGCGATCTACGAGATCAAAGGCGAGCGCGCCGTCTCGGACCTCGTTTCGCTTGCGGGCGGGCTCACGCCGAGCGCGAATCGAACGAACTTGCGCCTCGAGCGGGTGGTGCCGAATCGCGGCACGACCGTGCAAGACGTAGACCTTACGAGCGGTACTCAGACGGCCGTCCGCGATGGAGACGTGCTCCGTGTGCCGCCGAATCTAGATCAGCTCGAGAACTCCGTGCGGCTCGCGGGGAACGTCTATCAGCCCGGGATCTTTCAGTGGACGCGCGGCATGCGGCTCACTGATCTGTTGCCGGCGCCGGAGGTCGTCAAGCCGAAGTCGGATTTGAGCTACATCCTCGTGCGACGCGAGCCGTCGCCCAACGTGAAGATCGATGCGATCTCGGCCGATCTGCAGCAGGCCTGGCGCCAGCCGAACGGGCCCGCGAACGTGACACTCGAGGCGCGCGATACGGTTTACGTCTTCAACTTCGAGACCGGCCGCGAGCACATCGTCGATCCGATCATCAAGGAGATCGAGACGCAGATGCCGCCGAACACGCCCTGGCCGGTCGTTCGCATCGGTGGTCAGGTGCGCGCCGCGGGCGAGTATCCGCTCGAGAGCGGCATGCGGATCAGCGACCTGTTGCGCGCCGGGGGCGGGCTCAGCGAGGCGGCGTACGTCACGGACGCCGAGCTCACTCGCTACGCGGTCGTCAACGGCGAATATCGCGAGACCGAGCTCGTCACCGTCAACCTAGCCGCGCTTCTCAAAGGAGATGCTGCAGCGGACATCCAGCTCACGCCCTACGATTACTTGAACGTCAAAGAGGTATCTCGTTGGCGCGGGGAGGAATCGATCACGCTCAAGGGCGAAGTGGTTTTTCCGGGCACGTATCCGATCCGGCGCGGAGAGAAGCTGTCCTCAGTGCTCGCGCGCGCTGGCGGGCTCACGGATCTCGCGTTCCCGGAGGGCAGCGTGTTCACGCGCGTAGAGCTGCGCGAGAAGCAACGTCAGGAGCTCGAGACGCTCGCGAGTCGAGTCGAGCGAGATCTCGCCGCCGTGTCGATCACCGAGCCCAATGCGAGCCAGACGATCACCACCGGCCAATCGCTGATTACCCAGCTGCGCAATTCCGTGCCGACGGGAAGGCTAGCGATTCGGCTCGATCAAATCGTTCGCGGTGCCGCAGACGTGGACATCGTTGTGAAAGGCGGCGACCAATTGATCGTGCCGGATCAACGGCAGGAAGTGACGGTGGTCGGCGAAGTGCAGTACGAGACGTCGCACGTGTTCGAGCGCGGCCTAACGCGCGACGAGTACATTGCGAAGAGCGGTGGGACGACGCAGAGGGCCGACAACAAACGCATTTATGTCGTGAGGGCGAACGGCGAGGTCGTTGCACAGTCTGGGGCACGCTGGTTCGGACGCGACTCGAGTGGTGGGATAAAGGCGGGGGATGCCATCGTCGTGCCGCTCAAGCTCGATCAGCCGCTCGCGCGTTGGAGCGCGATCACGACGATCATCTACAACATGGCGCTCGCGGCGGCGGCGGTGCATTCGTTCTA
>Ga0068868_100000141_pt1 | contig 46406 bp, 49 predicted proteins | sample KBSMisM42_FD_64660 | JGI IMG/M metagenome (GOLD analysis project Ga0068868, IMG submission 64660) | Miscanthus rhizosphere microbial communities from Kellogg Biological Station, Michigan, USA - KBS Miscanthus M4-2 | ecosystem: Host-associated > Plants > Roots > Rhizosphere > Soil ...
CGTTCTCACCAAGGTCGCCGGTTACGCGCCCTGCCACTGCCCGCGGGTCGCCGACGCCGTCGAGGACCGCCGCGGCCGACTGCTGCTCGTCGGCACGACCAACGCCGGCTCCGGCTACCCGACGAAGCGGGCTCCGCACCTTGTGGTGCTCAGCCGCTACCGCCCCAATGGCAGGCTCGACCGCCGCTTCGGCGGCGGCGACGGCCTCGTCTACACCTCGGCCGGCTCAGCGATCCGCTTCAACGCCCGCGGCAACGGCGTCGGGGTCCAGCCCGACGGCAGCATCGTCGTCGCCGGGTCGAGCGCCCCGGTCCGGGCCGGTAGCAACGACGGCCCCGGCCGGTTCGTCGTCTTCCGCTTCCTTCCGAACGGCCGCCGCGACCGCGGCTTCTTCGGCGACGGTGCCTTCGCTGCCCGCTTCGGCGCCTACAGCGCCGAAGCCACGCAGGTGCTGATCGGGCCTGGGGGCCGGCTGGTCGTCGCCGGCACCTCGGCCTTCCAGCCGCGCTACTCCGACCTGCGCGGGATCGTCGCTCGCTTTCGCGGCTAGCCGCCCTTCCCACGGACGGCCCTCGCGTCGTGCAGAGCGCCGATACGATTTCGTGCTTCACGGTTCCAGAAGCCACGGGATCACCACTTGACATGGACGAGTTCGAAGCGCTGGTTGCCGACGCGATCGATCGCTTGCCGGAGGAATTCCAGGATGTTGTCGCGCGGGTGCCGATTGTCGTCTCCGAGCTAGGGCAGGAGGCCAGTGCCTATGGGCAGTACTTCGGGGACGGGGTCGCGAGCGAGCTGTACGAGGATCGGATCGTGATCTACCGCGACACGTTGGAGCGCGACTTCGGGCACGACCGGGAGCTGCTCGCCCGGCAGGTCGAGCGGACCTTGCGGCACGAGCTTGCCCATCACCTGGGCTGGGACGAGGGGGGCGTTGGCGGTCTTGGGCTCTGACCTCGCCTAGTCAGGGCTCAGGGGGCAGCGACCGTCCAGCTCGCACACCCTTCCGGCCAGGAGTTCGCCTCCTGTGTGCCGACTCCGGCCTTCGTGGTGATTTCCCCGGTCGCCGCCGCCAGGGCCGCGTCGTTGGCGCGGATCGTGGCGCGGATCGCGTCGGCCTCGGGGGTGGGGGTGGTCGCGGTTCGGGCCAGTTGGCCGGTGAATGGGTGATGGGCGGCCTGGACGAGGCGGGTCAGGGCGCGCGCGCCGCCGTAGGAGCGCAGCGTGCGCTCCAGCGAGTAGATCGGCAGTTCGCCGGCGTGGAGGGTGGCGGCGAGGCGGACGTCGTGCAGCAGCGTCTTGAAGCGGCGGTACGGGCCGCGGCCGGCGCTGCCGAGGCTGACCTGGCCCTTGTCCCAGAACTGGCGGCGGGCCGAGCGCAGGTAGGAGGTGACGATGCCGGGGCCGGGATCGACTCCGGCGTGGTAGGCGAAGACGCTGCGATAGGCCTGGAAGAAGAGCTCGTGCCAGGGGGCTGGGGGTAGGACGAAGTCACTGGCGTCCTCGAGCGCAAGGCGACCGTCTTCGAGGTCGTCGAGGGCGGTCGGCATCGGCGCCGCGGAGAGGGTGACGTGGTGGTTCCTGGCCCAGATCGCCGTGCGCTCGTACATGCTCCAGGCCGCGCACTGCCCGGCGGGGTTCGTCGGCCGTGCGAGCAAAGTCGGAAGCGCCGCCGCGCCAGCGCCGCCCAGCAGCGCCGCCGACGCTTCCTGCGGCGTCCCGACCGGCGGCTCGGGGTCGAGCGCCAGGCCCTGCAGCACGACGCCTTCCCGCCGCGCCCAGCCGACGAGCGATTTGACCGCGCGGAACTGCTCGAGGGCGTTGCCCTCCGAGGCCCAGTAGCCGTCGGTGTAGGGCACGAGGACCCAGCCCCAGATCGGCACCCCGAGCCGGTTCGCTTCCCGCAGGATCGGCAGCGCGTCGTGGCGGCGCGGCTGCCCCGGCGGCACCGGGCCGAAGTCGCGCTTGTAGCGCAGGTTGAAGTAGATCGGGATCTGGTTTTCGGCCAGCGCCTGCCACACGCCCGGCGTGTATAGATGGGTGTCGCGCCGGTTCCAGTAGCTGTCCGGGTTCTCCCAGTCGGTCCCGGGCACCGCCTCGCCGGCCCAGAACCCAACCGTCGTCGTCGCCCCCTCAACGAACGCCGCTCCCCGAGCGCCGCTCGCCGGCAGGGCGAGCAGCGCCAGGGAGACGATCGCGGTCGCGACGGCGGCCTTCATCGGCCCAGCGTAGCTAGCGGCCGATGACGATCCGCACCTTTGAGCCCGATGCCAGGACCTTGCCGGGCTTGGGGCTCTGCTTGATCACCTTGTGCCTCGACTTGGCGCTCCTGACATGGCGGCGCTGGACCTTGCCGAGCTTGCAGTCGGCCCGGTACAGGCCCTTCTTGGCCGCCTTCAGGCGCTTGCCCTTCAGCTTCGGCACTTGACAGCCTTCGTAGTAGAAGCGGTCGGTCTTGATGACTTCACTGGTGCCGGCGACCGTCGTCACCGTGACGTCGACGGCTCCGACGACGGCGCTCTTCGGCGCGGTCGCCGTGATCTGGGTGTCGGAGTCGACGGTGAAACCGGCCGCGGGGACGTCGCCGAACTTAACGGCGCTTGCCGTGTTGAAGTCGGTCCCCGTGATCCTCACCTCGGTGCCGCCGGCGACCGGCCCGAATTCCGGGGCCAGGGCTTCGATCTGCGGAGTCGGCTGCACTTCGGCGCTGAGCTCGACCTCTTTGCCTTCGAAGAGCCCGCTGGCGGGCACGGTCGCACCGTCGAGCGGCGGCGGGAAGATCTTGCCGAAGCTCGCGCCGGCGACTTCGACGACGCCGATCTTGTCGGTCCCGTGGCTCGGGTCGATGCCGATCAGGTCGCCGGCCTTGACCGACAGGTTGGCCGGGAAGGTCTGCAGTTCGGCACTCGAAGGCGTGACGGGGTTACTGGTGCCCGAGGCGCTGTAGGCGCCGGTCCCGGTCGCGTGCAAGACGCGCAGGAAGAACGGTCCCCCTTCCGCGCCGATCACGCGCCAGCGCACGATGGCGCCGTTCACGGGCGAGGTCAGGTTGACCCCTTTCTCCGGCAGCGCCGCGTTGAAGAACGTCTGCACCTGCCCGAATTCCGTCGACACTGGTTTTTCGGGCAGCACGCTGCCCACGGTGATCGTCGATGCCGCGGCGCTCGTCGCGGCGAGCAGCCCGACCGCGACCGCGGTCGCCAGCGCCGCGAGGGCGCGGCGTGTCTTTCCAGACCTCATTCCCTGCCTCCTTGTGTGGTGGCCTGCTCCAGCGTGGAGCGGACGAGTTCGAGTGCACGAAACCGGCGCCTCATTGGATGTTGCGGTCGCGACCGAGCGCGCCTATCCGTTGAGCCGCACCGGCAGGGCCTTGAGCTGGTTGAGGAAGGCCGACTCGACGAACTTCGGTTCGCCGTCGAGCGCGATGTTCGGGTAGCGGGCCAGCGTCTCCTCGAGCAGGATCTTCAGCTCGAGGCGGGCCAGGGCAGTGCCGAGGCAGAAGTGGCGACCGCCGGCCCCGAAGGCCTGGTGCTCGGGGTTGCGCAGGACGTCGAAGCGGTCCGGGTCCTCGTAGCGGGTCTCGTCGCGATTTGACGAGGCGTACCACATCACGACCTTCTCGCCCTTCTTGATCCGCTGTCCGTTCAGCTCCGTGTCCCTCGTCGCGGTGCGGCGGAAGTGGGCGAAGGCCGGGAACATGCGCAGCGCCTCCTCGACCGCGCCCGGGATCAGGCTCGGGTCGTCGAGCAACAGCCGCATCTGGTCGCGGTCTTCCATCAGCGCCCGCATCGCGCTGGAGTAAGTCGAGCGGGTGCTGTCGTTGCCGGCGGCGACGAGCAGGAAGAAGCCCATCACGATCTCGTGCTCCTCGAGCATCTCGCCTTCGACCTCGGCGTTGACGAGGACGCTGGTCAGGTCGTCGGTCGGGTTCTCGCGCCGTTCGGCGATCAGCGAGCTGCAGCGGGCGAAGATCAGCTGGATCGCTTCCTGGATCGTCTCTTCGACGTTTTCGCTCGTCGGGCTGTAGTCGGGGTCGCTGGCCGCGAGCGCCATGTTCATCAGGTCCGCCCAGGCCTTGTCGTCCTCCGCGGGGATCCCCATGAAGCTGCCGATCACGCGCGAGACGGCCGGCTGGGCCACGTCGGTCACCAGGTCGCAGGTCTCCCGGCCCTCGAGCCGGTCGAGCACCCCGTTGACTATCTCGCGGATCGCCGGCTCGTGGGCCGCGATCCGCTTCGGCGTGAAGCCCGCCTGGAAGAGCGCCTTGAGCCGGTCGTGCTTGGGCGGGTCCATGCCGATGAACATCGCCCGCGCCAGCTCGATCGGGAAGACCTCGTCGATCACGACCACGCCGCCCAGTTCGGAGGAGTAGGTCTGCCAGTCGCGGCTGACCGCGTGCACGTCGTCGGCGGTGGTCACCGACCAGAAGCCCCTGGCCTCGGGAAGCTCGGTCACCTCCGAGGTCCAGTGGACGGGACACTCGCCGCGCATCCGTTTGAACAGCTCGTGCGGCGGTCCGTCGACCCAGTGCTCGCGCTCGAGCACCAGCTCGTCCTCGATCTTGCGGGTTCCTTGGCTCATTAGAAGCTCCTCGTCGGGGTGGGGTGGCGGATGCTACCGGGGACTGGCTGCCTAGCCAGTTTTTCGGGAGATCAACCCTAGCTAGTCGGACTGGCGGCGCACCCGCCGGCTCTCGCGCGCCTCGCGGCTCCTCACCTTCGCCTCGACGTAGGAGGACTCGACCAACGCCCTGCCGCCGGACCAGCCGAAGACCCAGCAGACGAGCCCAATCGCGAAGACGACGTTCCAGGCGGAGATAATCAGCTGCTGGCCGATCGAGTAGGCGGTCGCGTCTTGGGCCGAGGCCTCGCCGGCGAGGGCGGCGGTATTCATCGCCTGCGTCACCCCGACGCCGCCGGGCGTCGCGGAGACGCTGTTGGAGATCGAGTTGGAGGCGGTGACGGTGGCGACGTTCTGGAAGCTGACCGGGATGCCGTAGGCCCCGAGGAAGACGGCGACGATCGCGAGCCGCGCCAGGTAGCTGCCCAGCACCGGCAGGAAGAGCCGCGTCGCCGCTCGCCGCGGCGAGCGCAGGATCGCGCCGCCGGCGAGCAGCTGCGCCCGCGGCTTCGCCAGTCGCTCCCAGAAGACCCGGGCGAGGAGGACGAGCAGGACGACGGCGCAGAGGGCGAGCATCGCGAGCAGCCCGGCGTGGTCGGCGAGGAAGCCGAGCTTGATCGAGAACGAGCCGCTGATCGTGAGGAAGAGATAGAGATAGAGGGCGAGGTTGAGGACCGTGAAGGGGATCTTCTCGACGATCAGGCCGGAGAAGACGAGGGCGAAGGTGGCCCCGGCGATCAGGGTCGAGAACATGATCAGCATCACGAAGGTGCCGAGGTTGGCGGGCAGGAAGCCGTTGAGCGCCACGGCCACCGCGTAGCAGGTGAGGACCAGGCGGAAGGGGATCGCGGCGCGGGGCAGGGCGGCGCGCAGGATGCCGAACCAGGCCAGGGCCGCCAAGCTCGTCTGCGCGGTCCCCAGCAGGACGCCGGCGACGACCGCCCAGGTGGGAACCTCGGCGACCCGGTCGAGCAGGTCTCCGATCCAGTCGAGGACCGGCACGCCCACCACCTCGAGCAGGGCGAGGACGACGGCGACGCCCGCGATCCAGGCGGCGATCCTGCCGAGGCGTTGGGCAAGGTCGGTCCTGGCGGTCGCGACGGTCTCCACGGGCGGCAACCTAGTCGAGCGCCGGGTGGGGTGCGAAGATCGCGGTCCCAAACCCCGCGACCGAGAGGAGCGATTGTGTCTAGCAGGTACTTGAGTTGGCGGAACGGGCGGTGGGCCCGGTTGACAGCGTTGGCCCTGGCGATCGGCGCCGTGGGCGCGGTCGGCGCCGGCTGCGGCGGGGGCAGCGACAACAGCAGCGTCTCGGAAGCCGAACAGAGCGTCGAAAAGGGCTTCGAAGAAGCGAGGAAGGGCATCGAAAAAGCCAAAGAAGAAGTGAAGAAGGGCTTCAATCAGGCCGAAAAGGCGGCCAAGGAAGGTCTCGAAAAAGGCAAGAAGGAAGCCAAGAAGGGCGTCGAAGGCGCCAAGGGCCAGACGCGGAAGACGATCGAAAAGGCCGAAAAGGAAGCCAAGGAAGGCATCGAAGAGGGCAAGGAAGAAGCCAACCGGGCGATCGAGGAAGCCGAAAAGCGGGCGGAAAGCTACGGGAAGTAGCCGCGCCGAACCGACCGGCCCGGGCCCCGTCCTGGGTCGGTCAGCGGACCTTGCAGCTCCCCGAGAGATTGCTCGTCAGCGTCTCTTCGGGGAAGGTGAAGGTTGCCCGCGCCAGCTTGTAGACCCCCCCTGGCAAGCCGGCGGGCGCGGAGCAACTGGCGCTGAGGAAGCTGCGTGGGCGACCGGCGTAGCGGTAGCGGCGACCCAGGGTCAGCTCGATCTCGTCGACGTAGCCGAGGTCGGCGGCCAACCGCGGGATCTTCGCCGTGAAGACGGTCCCGAAAGCTCCCCTGGCCTGTCGCGAGATCGTGAAGGGGAGGACGAAGGCGGCCCGCACGGGTCGCGACCCGTAGAGGTGGAGGACCATCGAGGGGTGGTCGCCTCGCGTGCTGTTGAAGGCCAGGACCTTGCCTTCGGCCGGGATCAGCGGCGCGTTGGCGGAGTCGACGCTGGCCGCGTAGTGCCCGTGACCGACCAGGGCGCCGCGGCACTTGGCGAGGGCGGCTTCGCTGCTGGTCTGTTGCAGTTCGGCAGCGCTGCAGCTCGGCAGGCCCACCGTCGAGAGCCTCCCGGCTCGGTTGACGGCGACCGAAAGTTCGCGCAGCCGCGGCGCCCGAGCGCCGTTGACCGGATCGACCGAGCCGGCGAGGTGGACGGTCACCGGCGCCGGGCGTTCGCGCGGCAGGGCCCGGGGCAGCAGTTCGCCTTCGAAGGAGACGCGGACGTCGTGCTTTTGGACGATCTGTCGCTGCCCTGCCGCCACCGCGACCGGAAGGCAGAGGGCGATCGCGGCTGCGAGAACGAGGCGACGCATATCTTCCCAGTCTAGGAACCCCGTGTTTGCAGCGGGTTAAGGGGATGGGTGGTAGACAGTGAGCCGGTGTCGGGGTTCCGTCGCCAAGTCGAGGAATGGGTCGCCGCCTACGAGCGCGCCTGGCGCGCGGCGGGGACCGAGGGGCTGGCGGAGCTGTTCGCCGAGGACGCCACCTACGCGATGGGGCCGTTCGAGGAGCCGGCGGTCGGGCTGGCGGCGATCGCCGAGCTCTGGACGCGCGAGCGCCGGGGCCCTGACGAGGAGTTCGAGATGGGCCACGAGATCGTCGCGCTCGAGGGGGACACGGCCGTCGTCCGGGTCGAGGTCCGCTACGGCCCGCCGCAACGTCTCCACTACCGCGACCTCTGGGTAGTCCGCTTCGGAGCCGACGGTCGTTGCCGCGGGTTCGAGGAGTGGCCGTTCTGGCCGGAGAAGGGATCGCCCCCGGTTCGTAGCTAGCGCGAATCGCCGGGGTGAGTCAGGCGCTCGGCCCGCTGGCGCGCTTCCTCGATCGCCTCGCGCGTCGCTTCGGCCGCCTCCCGCTGGACCGCGGCGACGCCCTCGCTCGGCTTGCCGCCGACGAGGTCGCGGAAGGCGTTCTTGAAGCGCTCGGTACGGCGGTCGAGCGGGAAGCGCTCTTCCGCGCGCGTCTGCTTCCCGGGATCGCGTCCGCCGTAGCGGCGCCGTGCCCAGGGGGAGTCCGGCTTGCCCAGCCGGGAGGCGCCGTAGATCGCCAGCGGCAGGAAGAAGAAGCCGATCCAGCCGTGCATCAAACGATGCTTGAGGAAGCAGATCGCCACCGCGAGGAAGACCAGCAGGGCGCCGAGGACGCTGGCGACCACCTGGATCGGGGAGCTGGTATCGAAGGTGAACGGGGTGAAGCCGAGCAGGAGCAGGACCATCCCGGCGGCGGCGATAACCGTGGCGTCGATCGAGCTGCGGCCCTCCTCGGCCCAGTAGACGTCGTCGAGGTAGACCCAGAGGGCGAACTCGTCGATCGTCAGCCCGACGCCGATGCCGAAGGCGAAGGCGCAGATCTCGGTCAGCGGGTTGGCCCCGACCGCGGCGAAGCCGACCGTCCCCGCGACCATCATCGTCACGATCCCGAAGACGAGGTGGTGCACGTGCACGCCGCTCTCGCTGACCACGCTGCCCGGCCACCACGGCACTCGCGGGCTGCGCATCAGCCGCGTGCTCATCCGGATGAAGGCGAAGGAGAGGACGAAGCCGACGAGGACGAGGAAGAGGCCCTGCTCGTCGTGTTCGACCAGCTGGTCCCAGAAGTCGGTGAAGATCGAGGCCGAGGTCACTGTGCGGGCCTCGAGTGTAGTTCGGCGCCGCCGCCCTTCTCGCGGATCAGGTCGACCGTGAGCAGCACGCAGGCGACCGCGTAGAAGGGCGTGAAGGCGAGGTTGGCGAGCAGGTCGGCGAGCCACTCGCAAAGCAGTTCGCTGCCGAGGAGGTCGTGGGTCATGCTCGTGACCAGGTCGGTGATGCCGTCGCCGAGCAGCTCGGTCGGGATCAGCACGAGCGCGACCAGCCAGAACCTGCGACGCACGAGCCGCACGCTGCGGGCGAAGGCCTCGCGGATGCCGGCGTGCTCGATCTCGACCACCGGCGCCGCCAGGCCGAGCCAGACGAAGGCGAGGACGCCGGGGACGAAGAAGAGGACGAGGCCGAGCGCGACCAGCGCGCCGTAGATCAGGTCGATCGCGATCAGCGGCCCGTAGCTGACCATGCCCGCGATCTCGCGCAACGAGGGTGGCCGGCCGTCGTGGGGGTGGGTGAGCGAGATCGCCACGGCGCCGGCGTAGAAGACCTCGCCGAGCAGGCCGGTGGCGGCGAGGGCGAGTACCGCCGCACCCGCGGCGAGCAGCTTGAAACCGGCGCTGAATCCGATCGAGCCGATCTCGGCGTGGACGGTCAGCGCGTGGACCAGCCCGAGCGGGACGAAGACGACGAGCGCGAGCAACAGCAGCGAGGGCGCCCACCTGACGTAGGTGCGGCCGATCCGGACGTAGGTCGAGACCAGCTCGGCGCGCAGGCCCACGTCAGCGCTGCCGCCGCCCCGCGGGCCGGCGTCCGCGCTGCTCCAGCTTCGCCTGGGCCGAGTCCCCGGCCGGCACGCGTCGCGCCTCGCGCAGCTCCGGGATCAGGATCTCTTCGGCGCAGCGGCGGTGCCAGTGATGGTGTTCGGTGCCGCCGAGGCGGAAGACGTACTGGACGACGACGTGCTCGCTGCCGATCTCGATCTCCCCGTGACAGGAAGGGCAGCGGTAGAGCTTGCGTGAGATGCCGCGGATCAGCCAGGCCTCGTCGCCCTCCTCGTTGAGCCCGCGCACGCTCCAGCGTTTGTCTGGCAGGCCGGCGAGGTCAGCCACGGCCCGCCTCTTACCTTCGCGAGAGCCAGGCGAAGCCGGCGGCCATCGCCAGGTTGGAGAGCCCCGCGAGGCGCAGCCCGAGCTTCGCGCCCGGCCGGTTGATCGCCGCCGACTGAGACCAGAGCGCGTCGGTCGCGACCTCGGTCCCGCGCAGCCAGGCCAGCGCCCACCAGTCGCGAGACTCGCCGCGGTGGGCGGCGAGCGCGTGGGCGGCGGCGAAGGTGAGCCAGATCGGTCCGCAGCGGCGGAAGAGCTGTTCGGCGTCGGGGGAGGGATGGTCGTGCCCGAGGATCCGCAGCGTTGTGGCCGGCGCGGCGATCGCCCCGCCGCCGAGGGCGAGGTCGAAGGCGACCATGAAGCGATTCTGCCGACGCAGCGCCTGCTCGAGGGTCATCGCAACGCCCATCCAACCAGATCGGGGGGAGATGCGGTGAAGGGAAAGCGCGGGTGCTGACGAAAACCAGCCCCGTGACCAAGACCGCGACCAAATCCCCCCAAAAGCTGAAGAGCCTCTCCGACTACATCCAGGAGCGCTTCGAAGACTTCTCGCGCTCCCAGAAAGACGTCGCCCGCTACATCGTCGACCACCTCGACGAGGCCGCCTTCCTCACCGCCGAGGAGCTCGCCCGCCGCGCCAGCACCTCCTCCTCGACCGTCGTCCGCTTCTCGCAGTCGCTCGGCTTCGAGGGCTACCCCGAGCTGCAGCAGGCCGCGATCGAGGAGTACCGCACCGCGGGCGCCACGCCCAGCGGCAGCGCCGCCGCCGGCTCGCTCTTCTCCTTCGACCACTCCGAGCTGGAGGGCTCGCTCGGGGCGGACTACGCGAACCTCGAGGAAACCGCGCGCAAGCTGACCCGCGAGCAGGTCGACGGCGCCGTCGCCGCCCTCGCCGACGCGCAGCGCGTGGTCATCGTCGGCGTCGACCAGATGGCCTTCTTCGCCAGCTACCTGCGCCACACCCTCAGCCTGCTCGACATCCGCGCCGAGATCGTCGCCAGCACCGGCGGCGAGTCGCTTCAGCGACTCGGCCGGATCGACGAGGAAACGCTCGTCATCGTCCTCTCCTCGGGTCGCGCGCACCCGCTGCTGCTGCGGGCGATGAAGCTTTCCCTGCACCGCAACGCCCGCACCCTGGCGATCTCCGACGCCTCGATGTCGGAGGTCGGCGAGCACGCCGAGCTGACCCTCTACTACTCCTCCAACAGCCCTTCCTTCGCGCGTTCCAACACCGCCCTGATGGCCCTGGTCCAAGCCCTCGCGCACGGCATCTACGCCCGCGACGAGGACACCCACAAAGACCGCATCCGCGCCTACAAGCTGAAGTAGGCGCGCACGCGCGGCGAGTCCTGTCGCCGCAGGGGACCCACCACCCCCTGCGGTCGCTAAAGCGTCCTCGGGGTGGTCCGCCCCTACGGCGCCACCCGCCGCGAGAGACGCGGTTGGCGAGCTTGGGAAGGTGCCCGACACGTAATATTCGGATCGATGGCTGAACGAGCAACTTTCCGGGTTAAGACGGGTCTGGCCGAGATGTTGAAGGGCGGGGTGATCATGGACGTGGTCACGCCGGAGCAGGCTCGGATCGCCGAGGAGGCGGGGGCCTGCGCGGTGATGGCGCTCGAGCGGGTGCCGGCGGACATTCGCAGGGACGGGGGCGTCGCGCGGATGTCGGACCCGGCGATGATCAAGGGGATCCAGGAGGCGGTGAGCATCCCCGTGATGGCCAAGGCGCGGATCGGGCACTTCGCCGAGGCCCAGGTTCTTCAGGCGCTCGAAGTCGACTACGTCGACGAGTCGGAGGTGCTGACCCCAGCCGACGAGCGCAACCACATCGACAAGCTCGCCTTCGACGTCCCCTTCGTCTGCGGGGCGACCAACCTCGGCGAGGCGCTGCGACGGGTCGGCGAGGGGGCGGCGATGATCCGCTCCAAGGGCGAGGCCGGCACCGGCAACGTCGTCGAGGCGGTTCGTCACATGCGGGAAATCACCTCGGGCATCAAGCGCCTCGCTCAGCTGGGCCCGGGGGAGCTCTCGGCCGCCGCGAAAGAGAACCAGGCGCCGCTGGAAGTCGTCCACGAGGTGGCCGACAGGGGTCGCCTGCCGGTGCCGCTCTTCTGCGCGGGCGGGATCGCGACGCCGGCCGACGCGGCGCTGATGATGCAGCTCGGCGCCGAAGGCAACTTCGTCGGCTCGGGGATCTTCAAGAGCGCCGATCCCGAGCGCCGCGCCAAGGCGATCGTCGAGGCGACCACCCACTTCGACGACCCCGAGCGGGTCGCCGCGGCCTCGATCGGGCTGGGTGAGGCGATGCCGGGGCTCGAGATCGCCGATCTCGCCGCCGCCGACGCCCTTCTCCAGGATCGCGGTGCCTAGCCTGCGCATCGGCGTCCTGGCGCTGCAAGGCGGGTTCGAAGCCCATCTGAAGATGCTCCGCGGCCTCGGAGCGGAGGTACGAGAGGTCAGGGTCCCGCGGGACCTGGTTGGTCTCGACGGGCTGGTCATCCCCGGCGGCGAGAGCACGACGATCGCCAAGGGGATCGCGTCGGCCGGGCTGGCGGAGCCGATTCGAGCCCTGCGCGAGGCCGGCGGCACGGTCTTCGGCACCTGTGCCGGGATGATCGTCTGCGACGACGCCCACCTCGGGCTGATCGACGCGACCGCCGAGCGCAACGCGTTCGGCCGCCAGTTGCAGAGCTTCGAGGCCGACGTCGAGATCGACGGCATCGGAGAGGAGCCGCTGCGGGCGGTCTTCATCCGCGCGCCCTGGGTGGCGCGCCGCGGCCCCGGCGTCGAAGTGCTCGCCACCTACGAGGGGCATCCGGTGGCGATCCGCGAAGGCGGGGTGCTCGCCTGCGCGTTTCACCCGGAGCTGACCGAGGACTCTCGCCTGCACGCGTGTTTCATGGCCATGACTACCAGCGCTCGGCGCGCACATGAGGAGGCGGACGCTTGAGGGACCCAAGGGTTGAGAACCTGGCGAAGATCCTGGTCGGCTATTCGACGAGGGTGAAGGCGGGGGACGTCGTCTCGATCGACGGCTCGGTCGGCGCCGAGCCGCTGCTGCGCGCCGTCTACGAGGAGGTGCTGAAGGCCGGCGCCAACCCGATCCTCAACGTCGCCCTCGACGGGGTCGCGGCGACCTACTTCGAGCACGCCAGCGACGAGCAGATCGAGTGGGTCTCCCCGCACATGAAGTGGACGGTCGAGCACGCCGACGTGCGGATCGGCATCGGCGCCGACGCCAACACGCGCGAGCTCTCCAAAGTGCCGCCCGAGCGGCAGACCATGCGCCAGACGGCGGTCGGGCCGGTGCTGAGCCGGATGATGGAGCGCAGCGCCGCCGGCGAGTTCCGCTGGTGCTACACGCTCTTCCCGACCAACGCCTACGCCTCGGAGGCCGAGATGAGCCTGCGCGACTACGAGGACTTCTACTTCGGCGCCTGCCTCGCCGACGACGCGGACCCGCTGACCGCCTGGAAGCGCGCCTCGAGCGAGTGCGAACGCCTTGCCGAGTGGATCGAGGGCCACGAGGAGGTGCGCGTCACCGCCCCCGGCACCGACATCAAGCTCGGCATCGCCGACCGCCACTTCATCCCCTGCGTTGGCGACCACAACATGCCCGACGGCGAGTTCTTCACCGGCCCGGTCGAGGACTCGGTCGAGGGCGAGGTCAGCTTCCACCTGCCGGCGGTGATCGCCGGCCGCGAGGTCTCCGGCGTGCGCCTGCGCTTCGAGGCGGGCAAGGTGGTCGACGCCAGCGCCGAGCGTGGGGAGGAGTTCCTGATCAAGCTGCTCGACACGGACGAGGGCGCCCGCCGCCTCGGCGAGCTCGGCATCGGCACCAATTACGCGATCGACCGCGGCACGCTCGAGGTCCTGCTCGACGAGAAGATCGGCGGCACCGTCCACATGGCCGTCGGCAAGTCCTACCCCGAGTCCGGCGGCGTCAACGACTCAGCCGTCCACACCGACCTGGTCTGCGACCTGCGCAGAGGCGGCAAGCTGGAAGTCGACGGCGTGGTCATGCAGGAAGACGGCAAGTTCGTCGTTTAAGCCTCCGGCCCGCGGAGGAGCTTTTGGTTGAGCTCCAGCGCTGATCTGGAGCCGTGCTTAACCGGCGGATGCCGCGAGGACCCGCTCTTGACCGAGAAGAGAAGCCCAGCGATCAAGGTGCTCAAACCTCGGTGCATCAGCCCCAAGCTCGATCAATGCTCTGCGGACGCGTCGGGCAACCTCCTGTGCGTCCGTAGCTGCTCACGCACAAGATCTCGTCGAAGCTCGAGTGTGGGGCAGGCTCGGACGACATCGATCTCGGCTTCCCGAGTACAGAGGAAGTGCTGGCGCCGTCGCTCGCCGAGATCCTCAAAGCCGCGATATTTACAGCAGCTGTGCTCACACACAAAACTGCTGCGCAAGCCTCGCTGTGCCAAGATGGCGTCCGTCTGGCCTCCTTTGAGTGTGGTCTTGACGCGCTCGAGATATATGCGGCGATCTGGACCACCGCTCCGACCTTCACGTCGGCGATCACGCTCTTTCTCGGTCGGAATTCGATTCAGTTGGGCCAGATTGGATGCCTCGCCGCGAGCCAAGCCGGAGTCGAAAGCAGAGATCCCCAAAGCCTGCAGGACAAAGCCAAATGCACCGACTTTTGAAGCAAGCACCGGAATACCAACGCTGTTGATCGCTTGTATGAACTCGATGTAGAGCCTCAGCTTCTCAGCGCTGTCCTTGACCGGGTTCAAGAGCAGCGGTTGTACGGCTGCTGCGGAGATCGGATAGTCGAGCAATCGATTGACCACGATCTGAGGGTTCATCAACGCTTTTCGACCCGGGAGTACCTGGGCCACGAGCGGTCGCCGATCGATCTCTGGTCCGCCATTTGCCTTGCAGGTCTCGTTCAATAGCCAATCGTTGAAGAGGGCCCACTGGGTGAAGTCGTCGTCGTAGTAGGGGAGGGCCGGCGACATGTAGTGGTCAAAGCGATGCCTCTGCTGAAACTCCAAAAGCCTCTCTAACAAGAAGGCTCGCCTGTGCCACGTCGAAGTCGATAGTCGTGATCGGCCTATCTGGTGCATACGGCAGGGTGGCTACAGAATCGATTTCCAGGAATCGCCCGGTTGTGAACCGCTGCGTATGAAGTTCCATCAAACGAGGCAGTCGTTCTTGGCGCAGTCGCTTCAACAGCGGCGCGTCGGCAGCTGCGTAGGTCGCGTCGATCACGGCCGCCTTTAGATGAACCCCAGGGTCGAAGAGATTTGCGGCGAGGGCATCCTCGATTGCCCGGCCGTCGTGCTGGCCGATCCTTGGCAGAAACGTCGGATCTCGAAGGAAGTCCACCGCCTCATCTATCGTCCCGCTCATCTAATCTGACAAACTAGGCGACGTTGCGGATGGCAAACGAGGGACGTAGTGGCTTCCGATTTGGCTGACAGACTTGGGCATGCGAGCGAGCGTGTGGATTTGGACCAGGCTGACCTGGCTCGCGTCCTTGATGCGAATCCGCGCACGATCGCCCGTTGGCTGCATCGGCAGTCTTCTCCCAGGCCGGATTCTCGGGAGCGGGTTCTGGAGGTCCTTGCGGTTCTGGACCAGCTTTCCGGCGTTCTCCAGGCGCACGCGGCTCACGACTGGCTTTTTTCGCCCAATCCTTTGCTGGACCATTACAAGCCTGTGGACCTGCTCCGCGACGGCGACTACCGGAAGGTTCTGGGCGCCATCGACGCGATGGCCGAGGGCACCTTCGTCTGAGCCGATAGATGCCCTCACCACATTTGGTCGACGCGATCGATCACCTCGATCCGTCGTCATTCAAGGGTGAGGCGTTTCGTCACATTGCGGCCGAATGGCACCCCTTGTCGGGCGCGGGAGCCAGATCCCAAGGGGGGCGATGGAACCCGTCGGAAAGCTTCTCGACCGTCTATCTGGCGCTCAGCGAAGAGACCGCGATCGAGGAGTTCCGGCGGATGGCGCGGCGGGCCGGTCGCTCGCCCGAGGAGTTCGTCCCGCGTCGCATATATCGAGTCGAGCTGGCACTACGAGAGGTCCTTGACCTGACCGGACCCCAGGAGGGGCTGCCCGATGCCTTGGCTGAGCTTGATTTCCAAGCGGACGATCTGGCTCCGACGCAGGCGGTTGGCGAGGCGGCTCAATACCTTGGGAGAGAGGCGATCATGGCCCCGTCCGCAACCGGAATCGGAAACGTTCTGGCCGTGTTCACCGATCGGCTGCAGCCCGACTCCCTAATTGAGTCGAAAGATTTCAGGACCTGGACCGCGGCGCCCGTAGGGTTGGTCGTTACTGATTCGGGATCGGCGAGCCCGCCAGGAGGAAGAACCAGGCGGTGAAGACGGCTACGGCGAGGAGGACGGAGCCCATCAGGACGGCTTCGACCACGGTGGTGCTCGAGCCGACGCCGGGCGAGGTGTCGCGCATGCTCTTCAGCCAGGCGGCGCGCATCGGGGCGAGCCGGTTGGTGCCGGTGATCTGGATGTAGAGGCGGTTGAGGCGGCCGATCAGCCAGGCCATCAGCACGACTGAGAGGACGATGCCGACGGCGACGACGAAGTAGGGGCCACTGCTCGGGAACTGCGTGTGGGAGACCTTGGAGCCGATGTAGATCCAGGTCAGCGGGATCGCGGTCCAGATCGAGAGGGCCGCGAGCAGCATCGTGAGGAAGACGAATCCCGCGGCCAGTCCCCGGCTCGGGCTTGCCCTGTGGGTGTCGGTTGCCATTCCCGCTCATAGAATGGCAGCTATGTCGGGTCACTCGAAGTGGTCTTCAATCAAGCACAAGAAGGGCGCCGCGGACGCGAGGCGAGGCAAGCTCTTCACCAAGCTGGCGCGGGCGATCACGGTCGCGGCGCGCGATGGCGGGCCGGACCCGGAGGGAAATCCGGCGCTGGCGACGGCCGTGCAGAAGGCCCGCGACGCCTCGATGCCGAAGGACAACATCCAGCGTGCGATCGATCGTGGCAGCGGTGTCGGCAGTGACGCCGCCGCGATCGAGAGCATCCTCTTCGAGGGCTACGGGCCGGGCGGCGCGGCGATCCTGGTCGAGGCGCTGACCGACAACCGCAACCGCGCCAGCGCCGACGTGCGGCACGCGTTCACCAAGCACCACGGCAGCCTCGGCGAGCCCGGCTCGGTCGCCTGGATCTTCGAGAAGCGCGGCGTCGTCGTCGTCGACGCGGGTCGTTACGACGAGGACGACCTGATTGTCGCGATCGACGCCGGCGCCGAGGACGTTCGCGTGGACGGCGAGCAGCTGCGGGTGGTCTGCGAGCCGGCCGATCTCGGTACCGTGCGCGACGCTCTAGAGGGAGCCGGCGTCGAGATCGAGTCCGCCGAGGTGACGATGGAGCCGAAGAGCACGGTGATGGTCAAGGGCACCGACGCCGAATGGCTGCTGAAACTGGTTGGCACTCTCGAAGAGCACGACGACGTCGATTCCGTCCACGCCAACTTCGACATCCCCGAGGAGATCCTGACCAAACTGGCGGCCGCGTAGCCACGGGTGCAACGCGCTGTCCCCCAAGGTGGGGTAGAAAACGTTGCACCCGATGAGGGAGGGGAGGCATCCGAGGCCGACCCCAGAATCCTTCTCCATGCAAGTCGTAATGGGAATCGACCCCGGCGCGGCCAATCTCGGCTTCGGCGTGGTCAGGATCGAGGGCAACCGCATGGTCGCCCTCGACGGCGGCGTGGTCGAGACGCCCGCCGGGCTGCCGATCGAGCGGCGCCTTGAGCGGATCCATGGCGAGCTCTTGCGGCTACTCGAGTGCCACGAGCCGGGTGCGATGGCACTCGAGGACCTCTACTTCGGCAAGAACGTGCACTCGGCAATGGCGGTTGGCCGCGCCAGCGGCGCGGCGATGCTCGCCGCCGCCCAGCGCGGCGTCGAGTGCTTCACCTACACGCCGCAGGCGATCAAGAAGGCCGTCTGCGGCTCGGGCGCCGCGGGCAAGGAGCAGGTACAGCGCATGGTCGGCACGCTGCTCGCCCTGCCCGAGCCGCCGACCCCCGACCACGCCGCCGACGCGCTCGCGGTCGCCATCTGCCACGGCGGCGCCGCCGGCCACCAGGCGGCGGTCGAGGCGGCTGACGGCGTCGGTCCCCGGCGCGTTCCCGCGAGGCCGGCGGCATGATCGCCGCGGTGCGCGGCGAGGTGATGGTGCGCCGGCCCGACCACGTCGTGATCGACGCGGGAGGGGTGGGCTACCGGCTCGCGGTCTCGGCCGAGACGCTGAAGGCGGTGCCGGCGATCGGCAACGAGGCGTTCCTGCACGCGGAGCTGATCTCCCGCGAGGACTCGCTCGCGCTCTTCGGCTTTGCCTCCGAGGAGGAGCGCGACCTCTTCGGCGAGCTGATCTCGGTCAGCGGCGTCGGTCCCAAGGTGGCGCTTTCGGCCCTCTCCGGCGGCCCGGCGCGCGAGCTGCTGCGGGCGATCGCCGCCGGCGACGCGAAGCGTTTCCAGGCCGTGCCCGGGATCGGCAAGCGGACCTCGGAGCGGATCATCGTCGAGTTGCGCGAGAAGGTCGCCGGCGAACTGGAGGACGAGGGCGTCGTCGCCACCGCGGAAGAGGCCGACGCGCGCGGCCTCGCCCGCGACGGCCTCGTCAACCTCGGCTACGCGCCCCTGGAGGCCGAGCGGCTGCTGGACGGAATCGAGAGCGAGGACGCCGAGCAGCTGATCGCCGCCGCGCTGCGCAAGGCCGGCGCCTCGAGGAGCAAGGCGGCGTGAGCGACTTCAGCGGAAGAAGAATTCGCACGCCCGGCGTCGAGGATTCCCCGGCCGCCCCCGGACGCGGGAGCGGGGGCCTGTCCATATCTGATTCTCAGGCCCTCGCGGGAGCCGAGGAGGCGGCCGTTGATGACGTGCGCGTGCACGACGCCCGCGCCGACGCGCCCGACGAGGCGCTCGACAACTCCCTGCGCCCGCGCCGGCTCGCCGACTTCGTCAACCAAGCCCAGGTCACCGAGCAGCTCGGCATCTTCATCGAAGCGGCCCAGGGACGCGGAGAGTCGCTCGACCACGTCCTGCTCGCCGGCCCGCCCGGCCTGGGCAAGACCTCGCTGGCCTGCATCGTCGCCGAGGAGATGGGCGTCCCTCTGGTGCAGACGGCCGGCCCGGCGCTCGAGCGCAAGGCCGACGTCGCCTCCTTCCTCACCGCGCTGGAGCCTGGCAGCGTCTTCTTCGTCGACGAGATCCACCGCCTCGGCCGCGCGGTCGAGGAGACGCTCTACCCGGCGATGGAGGACGGCGAGCTGCCGGTCGTGCTCGGCCAGGGGGCCGGCGCGCGTACCGTGACCCTGCCGCTGCCGCCCTTCACGCTGATCGGCGCCACGACCCGCGCCGGTCTGCTGACCACGCCGCTGCGCGACCGCTTCGGGCTCTCGCACCGCCTTGAGTACTACAGCCCGGAGCACCTGGCCGAGATCGTCGTCCGCTCGGCCGGGATCCTCGGCGTCGAGGTCGGCGCGGAGGGCGCGCGCACGATCGCGGAGCGCTCGCGCGGCACTCCGCGCGTCGCCAACCGGCTGCTGAAGCGGGTCCGCGACATCGCCCAGGTCCGCGAGCACGGCGCTATCGACGCCGAGGTCGCGGCCTCGGCGCTGCAGATGCTCGAGGTCGACGGCGCCGGCCTCGACCGCAGCGACCGCGCCCTGCTCGACACGATCGCGAGCAAGTTCGCCGGCGGCCCGGTCGGGCTCTCGACGCTGGCCGTCGCGATCGGCGAGGAGACGGACACGATCGAGGACGTCCTAGAGCCCTATTTGCTCCAGCAGGGACTGCTGAAGCGGACGCCGCGCGGCCGCGTCATCACGCCCCGGGCCTACGAGCACCTCGGGCTCGAGGTTCCGGATGCCGTAAGAAGCCTCTTCTAAACGCCGCTCTCAGTAACCTGGCGAGGATGCCGTTCTTCATCTGTCCCAACTGCGGACACAGGGAGGCCAGCGCGGAGCGGACCGCGGGCTTCAGCACGCGCCCGAAGGGCTGCTCCAAATGCGGCTTCGGCTTCGTCTTCGAGCTGCTCGACGACTACTACCCGGCCCCCAACGCGGCCTTCTTCGTCTGCGATCAGCAGGCTCGGGTGATCGACGCCGGACGGGGCAGCTACGAGCTGACCGGGCTGACCGACGAGGACGTGATCGGTCGCCCCGTCCAGGAAGTGCTGGGGCTCCAGTGGCGCGATCCCGGCGAGGGCGGCGAGGAGGCGGACACCAACGGCGACGGCAGCACCGACCCGATCGAGACCTCGCTCGAGTGGGGCGTGCGCTCGCTCGGCAAGAAGGTTTCGGTCAACGCGGAGGGCGACCTGCCTGCTGAGGCGGTCGCCGACGTCTTTCCTGCCTACGACGACGACGGAGGACTGCTGATCGTCCTCACCCCCGAGGCCTGAGCGATGGGCAAACGACGCCGAAACGCCTTCATCCTGCTCTTCGTCCTTGGTCTCGTCGCCGTCTCCGCCCTGGTCATCGCCGCCAAGGAAACGAAGCTCGGCCTCGACCTCAAGGGCGGCGTCCAGCTGGTCCTCCAGGGTCGCCCGACCCCGCAGCAGCCGACTATCACCGGCGCCTCGATGGACCGGGCCGTCGACATCATTCGCGAAGGCTGCGACCAGCTCGGCGTCTCGGAGATCGAGGTCGCGCGCGTCGGCGAAGACCAGATCCAGGTCGGCATCCCGGGGGCGACGAGCGTCGGCCGGGCGACCGAATGCGCGACCAAGCCCGCCCGCCTCTACTTCTACGACTGGGAACCGAACCTGATCGGCCGCGAGAGGGCGATCGGCGGCAACCCCGGCAGCGAACCTCCGGAAAAGGCGCTCGAAGAAGCAAACGAAGAATGGAACAGCGCGGGCCGACCCCCCGCCTCCGCTCAAAACCAGCAGCTGGTCTACGCCGGTGCCTACCCGACCGAGTACGCCGCCGCCAAGCTCGCCTCCGAACAGAAGCTCGTGCCCGACTGCGAAAACTGCAGCTCGCCGACCACCTGGTACCTGTTCGAGAAGAAGGCGCCGCACGACCTGATCGACGGGCCGCAGTTCACCAAAGACGACCTCTACGTCGACCCGAACGGTCGCAGGCGCCCCGCCAATGCCGGGATCGTGGTCAAGGTGCCGCAGGGCACGATCGTCGTCTCCGAGAAGCCCAGCGACCGCAACGGACAGGTGCTCGAGAACGCCGAGCCGGGCTGGTACGCGCTGAAAGACGATCCGGCGCTCTCCGGCACCGAAATCACCCGGCCCAAGCAGGAAACCGACGAAGTCGGCCGGCCCAACGTCACCTTCGGCTTCACCGACTCGGGGCGGGAGGCGTTCCACGAAGTGACCCGTCAAATCGCCCAGCGCGGCGCCGCGCGGGCGATCGGCCCCGCCGCGGGAGAAGAAGCCGAACAGCTCTCCGGGCGCTTCGCCGTCGTCCTCGACAACGAAGTCAAGACCACCCCGATCATCAACTTCGCCCAGAACCCCGACGGGATCGACGGCCGCACCGGGGCCCAGATCTCCGGCGGCTTCAACACCATCGAAGAAGCCCAGGACCTGGCCAGCTTCCTGCAGCGCGGCGCGCTGCCGATCAACCTCAACCTGATCAGCCAGTCGCAGGTCTCGGCGACGCTGGGCAGCGAAGCGTTGCACCAAGGCATCAAAGCGGGGATCATCGGCCTCGCCCTCGTCGTCGTCTTCCTGCTCTTCTTCTACCGCTTCCTCGGCCTGATCGCGGCCCTGGCGCTGGGCGCCTACGGGGTCATCTTCTTTGCTCTGATCGACCTGATCCCGATCACGCTGACCCTGCCGGGGATCGCCGGCCTGATCCTGACGATCGGCGTCGCCGCGGACTCGAACATCGTCATCTTCGAGCGCATCAAGGAGGAGGTGCGCGCGGGGAGATCCATGTCCAGCGCGATACCGGCCGGCTACCGGCGCGGGATCGCGACGATCGTCGACGCCAACGTCGTCACCCTGCTCACGGCATTCGTCCTCTTCGTCCTGGCGACGGCGGGAGTCAAGGGGTTCGCTTTCGTGCTCGGCGTCGGCACGATCGTCTCGCTGCTGACCGCGGTCGTCTTCACCCAGGCGCTGCTCGGCACGATGAGCCGCTCGCGCATGCTGCGCTCGCCGAACGCGCTCGGCGCCTCCCGGCCGCGTATGCGCTGGCACTTCGACTTCATGGGCGCCAGCCGCTGGTTCTTCACGATCTCCGGCTGCATCCTCCTGGTCGGGGCGCTCTCGCTGGCGACCAAGCAGTTCAACCTCGGCATCGACTTCGAGTCCGGGACGAGGATCGAGGTGGCGCTGAAGAAGACGACCGACGAGGAGGGCGTGCGCGAAGCGCTCGACGAAGCCGGCATCTCCGGCGGCGAGGTGCAAAAGGAGTCGAACCCCGGGCTCGGCGAAAACGTCTTCCTGATCCAGTCGAGCACTCTGAAGCCCGACGAAATCAACAACCTGCAGCAGGAACTCGAAGGCAAGTTCGGGATCGTCGCCGACGGCTTCGACAGCACCAGCGTCGGCCCGACCTTCGGTCAGACCGTCGCCAACAGCGCCCGCAACGCGCTGATCTTCTCGCTGCTGATCATCTGCGCCTACATCGCCTTCCGCTTCGATCCGAAGTTCGCCGTGCCGGTGCTGATCGCGCTCTTCCACGACGTCCTGATCACCGGCGGCATCTACTCGCTGACCGGCCGCGAAGTGACGAGCGGCACCGTCGCCGCCTTCCTCACCATCCTCGGCTACTCGATGTACGACACGATCATCGTCTTCGACCGAATACGCGAGAACATGCCGCGCATGCCGCGGGCGGCGTTCTCGCAGATCGTCAACCGTTCGATGAGCGAGGTGCTGACCCGCTCGCTGGCGACCAGCTTCACCACCCTGCTCGCCGTGGTCTCGCTGCTCGTCTTCGGCGGCGCGACCCTGCAGGACTTCGCCTTCGCGATGCTGGTCGGGATCGCCTCCGGTACCTACTCCTCGATCTTCATCGCCTCGCCGGTGCTGACCGCTTGGAAGGAACGCGAGCCGGGTTTCGCCCGCCGCCGCGAGCGGATCGCGGCGCTCGAGGGTGGCGTGCCGGCCTACGCCGAGGAGTCCGAGCTGGCGCGGCTCGGCGAGGACGAGGAGACCGACGCGGAGCCGCGGGAGGACGCGGTCGCGGTCGCGGCGGCGAAGCAGCCACAGCCGACGGCCGTCGCCACCGCCGAGCAGGACGAGCCCGAGCGCGACGGCGGTAGCCCGACCAGCAACGGCGAGCCGCCGGCGGTCGATCCGGCCGAGGCCGTCCAGCGCGAACGCGAGGAGCGCCGCCGCGAACGGCGCAAACAGCGCCGCAAACACGGGAGGAACCGCTGACTCATGGCCCTGCTCGTCTACTTCACGATGGGGATCGCCCTCTGGCACTTCACCGTCTTCCTGCCCGACCGCTTCTGGCAGGGCATCGTCGGCGCCTTCCTCGGCGCGACCCTCGGGGCGGTGATCTTCGGCCTGATCGTCGAGGCGATCGGCGGCAAAGGGCTTGGCGACACCGACGTGTCGACGGCGCTGATCGCGATTCCGGGGACCGCGATCGGGCTGGCCGTGGTTTGGGTGCTAGGCGTGCGCACCGAGCAGGCATCGGGGGAGTAGGACGCACCCCGGTGGGGGTTCCACTTGCGCCTTTCGGTGGAGACGAACCGGGCTGGCGCCGCGGGCACCCTACGAAAGGCTAAAACGTTCCACCCCCACCTGGGCGCGTCCTTTCCAGGGATGCCCTGCTATTTGCGGCTTTTCTCGGACGTGGATCCGTCCTGGGGCGCGCCTAGCCTGGGTGCGTGGCGGAAGCTCTTCGCGCATACAAGGCCGAGCCGTACTCGTTCAGCGAGGCTCGAGCGCTTTCGACTGAGCTTGGGCTGAGCGAGCCGGTGGCGATCGCCCTGGTGCGGAGGGGCTATCGGACCCCCGAAGAGGCGCGGACGTTCCTCGACGCCGACGAGACGCACCCGCCAGGGGCTTTTCGTTCGATGGCGGCGGTTGTCGCGCGGGTCAGCGCGGCGATTGAGGCTGGAGCGAGGATCACCGTGTATGGAGATTTCGACGTGGACGGGGTCTGCGCGACGACGATTCTCGTCAGCACGCTTCGGAGGCTGGGCGCCGATTGCGACTGGCTGATCCCGGATCGGATGGCCGACGGCTATGGCCTGAGCGCGGACAACGTGCGGAAGCTTGCGGAGCGCGGAACTTCGCTCATCCTCACCGCCGATTGCGGCATCACCGCTGTCGAGGAGGTGAAGCTTGCCCTGGAGCTCGGGCTGGACGTGATCGTCACGGACCACCATCAGCCTGGCGATGTCCTGCCCGACTGTCCGATTTTGCACCCCACCGTCGACGGCTATCCCTTCGAGGATCTCTGCGGCACCGCCGTAGCTTGGAAGCTGGCATCGGCTCTACGAGGCCCTGGAACAGCCGTCGCCGACCTGGACCTTGTCGCCCTCGCGACCGTCGCCGATCTCGTGCCGCTGGTCGGCGAGAACCGGGCGCTGGTCAAGAAGGGGATCGAGGAGGTGCGGCGGGCAAAGCGGCCTGGAATCCGCGCGCTGCTGGAGGCCGCCAAATGCGATCCCAATCAGTTGGACGAGGGAGACCTCGCCTTCCGGCTGGCGCCTAGGATCAATGCGGCCGGCAGGCTGTACAGAGCCGATGCCGGGGTCGAGTTGTTCCTCACGGAGGACGAGGGGCGGGCAAAAGAGATCGCGATTGAGCTGAGCCGGGCGAACTCGGAGCGGCGGGCGACCGAGCGGGAGGTGACGAACGCGGCGGAAGCGGCGTTGCGGGAGTTGCCGGAGGAGTCGCGGGCGGTGCCGGCGATCGTGGTCGCGGGGGAGGGGTGGCATCCAGGGGTGATCGGGATCGTCGCCTCGCGATTGGTCGAGAAGCACCACAAGCCGGCGGTGGTGATCTCGCTGGACGGCGACGGCGGAGGACGCGGTTCTGGAAGGAGTATTCCCGGGTTCGATTTGCTCGCGGGACTGGATGCATGCAAGGAGCACCTCACCGGGTTCGGTGGGCATAAGGCTGCCGCGGGGCTGGAGATCGAGGCCGGGAACGTCGAGGCGTTTCGCGAGGCGTTCGTCGCGCACGCGACGTCGATGCTGGCGGCGGAGGACTTGCGGCGGACCGAGCGGGTCGACGCGGTCGTCGGCGGCGCGTCGCTGGGCCTTGACCTGGCCGAGGAGCTGCGGCGACTGGCGCCGTTCGGGATGGGCAATCCGAACGTGCGGCTGCTGGTGCCGTCGGCACGGGTCCGCGACGTGCGTTCGATCGGGGAGGGCAAGCACGCGCGCTTCAGCCTGCACAGCGGCTCGCACCGGGCGCTTGGCGTCGCCTTTGGGCGCGCCAGCCTCGGCGTCGGCGAAGAGGACTTGGTCGACGCCACGGTGCGGCTCGAGGTCAATCGCTGGAACGGCGCGGTCGAGCCGCAGGTCGTGCTGCGCGAGCTCTACCCGCGCGCCGCCAACGAGGAGTCGGTGGAGGCCGAGCGCTGGTGGCAGCGCTTCGAGGCCGAGCTGGCTCGCGACCCCGAAGATTGGCCGCCGATCCCGGCCGAGCTCCCTCCCCGCGAGCGGCGGGTGCTGCGCAGCGGCAACGCCGCCGCGGCCGTGGTCGGCGAGCTGGGCTCCTGCGGCGAGAGCGTCCTGGCGCTCTGCGCCGACGCCGAGTCGCGGGCGGCGATGGCGCGCGAGGGGGTGACGTTGGCGGACTACCTCGGGCTCGAGGCGAACCCAGGGCTCGCCGCGGGATTCGATCACGTGGTCCTCGTCGACCCGCCGCCCTTCGAGCACCTGCTCCGCCTGGCGAGCCGGGCCGATGCTGAGGATCGCTATCTGCACCGGGTATGGGGCGAGGCCGAGTGGCGCTTCGCGAGCTCCCTCGCGGCGGCGCAGCTGGCCCGGCGAGAGACCCTGATCGCCGCCTACCGCGACCTGCGCGACGCCGGCCGCGTCGCCGGCGAGGAGCTGCGCGAAGCGCTGCGCGGCGGCGGCTCGATGCCGCGGCGGGCGGAGACGGCGGCGCGCTGCTTCCGGGTCTTGGCCGAGCTGGGGCTTGTCGAGGGATCGCCGCGCGGGGGCGGGGGGGAGGTCGGGGTCGTATCCTCAGAGGGGACCGATCTAGAGGGCTCGGCGGCGTTCCGCGCCTACGGCGCCCGCTATCAGGAGGCAAAGCTATTCCTCGAAGGACAGAGACAGCCGTAGCGAACCGGGAGCTCCTCGGCGATCTCTTCGCCGTGGTCGAGGAGTTCGACTCGGCTCCGGACGGTAACGGCGCCGTTACGGTGACGGCCACCGACGCGCCCGGTTCGAGCGAGGTCGTCGACCGCGACGCGATCGCCCACGCTTTTGAGTTCGCCTGCGAGCGCCACGCCGACCAGTTGCGCCGTTCCGGCGACGAGTTCATCACGCACCCGGTCGGGGTCGCCCAGATCTGCGCCGAAATGAAGCTCGACACCGAGACGATCTGCGCGGCGCTGCTGCACGACACCGTCGAGGACACGAGCGCCAGCCTCGAGGAGATCCAGGCCGAGTTCGGGACCGAGATCGCCAAGCTCGTCGACGGCGTGACCAAGCTGACCGGCATCGCCTTCGAGAGTCGCGACGAGCGCCAGGCGGAGAATTACCGCAAGATGATGGTGGCGATGGCCACCGACGTCAGGGTGATCCTGATCAAGCTGGCCGACCGCCTTCACAACATGCGCACGCTTGGCGCTCTGCCCAAGCAGAAGCAGACGAGCAAGTCGCGCGAGACCCTGGAGATCTACGCGCCGCTGGCGCACCGCCTCGGTATCCACGCGATCAAGTGGGAGCTCGAGGACCTCTCCTTCGCCACCCTGCACCCGCGCAAGTACGCGGAGATCAAGAAGCTAGTCGCCCAGCAGCGCGACGAGCGCGAGCGCTTCGTCGCCGAGGCGGGCAGCTTCCTGGCAAGCGAGCTGCGCCAGGTCGGCATCGAGGCCGAGATCTCCGGCCGTGCCAAGCACTTCTACTCGATCTACACGAAGATGACGAAGAAGGGGCGGGAGTTCAACGAGATCTTCGACCTGACCGCGATGCGGGTGATCGTCGGCTCGGTCAAGGACTGCTACGGCGCGATCGGCGTCATCCACTCGCTCTGGAAGCCGCTGCCGGGCCGCTTCAAGGATTGGGTCGCGATGCCCAAGGCGAACATGTACCAGGCGCTGCACACGACGGTGATCGGGCCCGAGGGCAAGCCGCTGGAGATCCAGATCCGCACCGAGGAAATGCACAAGGTCGCCGAGTACGGGATCGCCGCCCACGTCGCCTACAAGGAGGGCAGCGTCGCCGACCCGCGCAAGGAGAAGATGACCTGGCTGCGCCAGCTGGTCGAGGCCGAGGGCGACCAAGACCCGACCGAGTTCCTCGAATCGCTCAAGGTCGACCTCTTTGAGGAAGAAGTCTTCGTCTTCACGCCGAAGGGCGAGGTCAAGAACCTCTCGGCGGGCTCGACGCCACTCGACTTCGCCTACGCGGTCCACACCGACGTCGGCCACGCCTGCGTCGGCGCCAAGGTCAACGGCTCGATCGTGCCGCTGCACTACCAGCTGCGCTCGGGCGACATCGTCGAGGTGCTGACCGCGAAGCAGAAGCGCGGTCCCTCGCGCGACTGGCTGAAGCTGGTGCGGACCAGCCGCGCCCGCAACAAGATCCGCGCCTTCTTCAAGGAGGAGAGCCGCGAGGACGCCGAGCGCAAGGGCCGCGAGGGGCTCGAGCAGGCGCTGCGCACGCGCGGGCTGCCGATGCAGAAGGTGGCCTCCTCGCCATTGCTCGTCGACGTGATCCGCGAGATGGGATTTCGCAAGGCGACTGACTTCTACATCGCCCTGGGGCAGGGCAAGGTCTCGACCAAGGCGGTCGCCAACAAGCTGATGCAGCGCCTGAAAGCCGGGGAGGCGGTCGAGGAGGAGGAGCCGCTCGGCCGTCCGGGGGCGCGCGAGGACCAGGCGCGGCGGACCAAGGACGCGGCCAACTTCGGGATCGGGGTCAAGGGCGCCGCCGGCAGCGTCGCCGTACGCCTTGCCAAGTGTTGCCGGCCGGTCCCCGGCGACGATATAGCGGGTTATGTATCCCTTGGCCGCGGGATTACGATCCATCGCACCGACTGCAAGAACATGAGAGCGCTGATGCGAGCGCCGGAAAGGTTCGTCGAGGTGAGCTGGGACGGCGAGAACGAGTCCTCCTACCGGGTCGAGCTGCAGATCGACGCCTACGACCGCACCCGCCTGCTCGAGGACCTCTCGCGCACCTTCTCGGAGGCCGGCATCAACATCATCGGCGCCAGCTGCACGACCAACCACCCGATGGTGAAAAACCGCTTCGTCGTCGAGGTTGGCGACACCGAGCAGCTCAAGCAGTGCATCGCCCGCCTGCGCAACGTCGAGTCCGTGTTCGACGCCTACCGGATAACTCCCGCCGCCTGAATTCAAGCGGGAATGCCTGATAAGGCATAATAGGAGCATGGACGTCGGCGCCTTGCTCAAGCATTCCCGCGAACGCCACGGCATCAGCCAGCAGAGTTTGGCTCTGCGAGCTGGGACTGATCAGGCGGCCGTAAGTCGGATAGAGCGCGGTGAGGTCTCGCCGAGCTTCGAGACCGTGGAACGTCTCCTTGCCGCGATGGGAGAGCAACTGGAGGTAGGCGCAGGGCGAATTCCCGGAAACCACGACCCCGTCCATCTGCGGGCCTCGATGGAGCGCAACCCGGAGGAGCGGCTTAAGCTCGCGATCTCGTGGAACCGACTTGCCGGCCAGCTGTCCGAGGCCGGCAGGAGGGCTCGTGCCGGCTGACGGTGACTCTCCGTCGCCACTGGAAGCGCAGCGAATCCTCGAGGAGCTTGCGCGTTGCCAGGTCGATTTCGTGCTCGTCGGGGGCTTGGCCGCCCAAACCCACGGCAACACGCGAATGACCGACGACGTGGACGTTATTCCGGCTCCCGATCCCGGCAATCTGGCGCGCCTTGCCAAGGCGCTCAACGCGCTCGAAGCGCGGGTGCTCAACCCTGGTCAGGAGAGGACCGAGATCGATGCGACGATGCTGCCTCGGGCGACGATTTGGCAGTTCGCCACCCCCCACGGAGATATCGACGTGTTGCATGAGGCGCCGGGCGCGGCGCCTTATGCCGAGCTTCGCGAGCGAGCTCTGGTGATCGCGCTAGCGGGGGTATCGATTCCGGTCGCCGGCCGCGACGACCTCATCCGTATGAAGCTCGCCCGCGGTCGACCGGTCGACCGTTCCGACGTCGCCGCGTTGACGGACTCGCCTGGGTCGAGCGCCTGATCAGGCGACGACCGTCAGCGCGCCGGGCTTGACGCCGAGCTTGAGCTCGGTCTTCTCACCGATGTAGTCGCCGTCGACCTGGACGGGGAAGGGGCGGAGGATGCCGTCCTTGGTCTCCGAGACGGACGTCAGGGTCGCTTCCGCGATTCCGGGGAAGTGCTCGATCTGCCGGTGGCGCGCCGCCGGCTTGCGCTCGCTGAAGAGGCGGGCGATCAGGGTCGGCATGTCGCGCGTGGCGGCCCGCTTGAGGACGCCGACGGCGAGCGTGCCGTCGTCGATCGAGACCCCCTCGCAGACGCGGATCGGGTTGTTGGAGAAGTAGGTGAAGGGGTCAGAGTTCTGCGCCAGCGCCGTGACGCCCTCGACCTCGTGGCCGTCGATCCGCGCCCGCATGCGCACCGGGTTCACCAGGTAGGCGCGGTAGAAGGCGGAGACCGCCGCCCAGCTGAAGTAGTAGGGCCCGGCCATCGACTTCATCCGCGGGTGGGCGTCGACTCGCTTGACCACGGTCGCGTCGATGCCAGAGCCGCAGGAGAAGACGAAGTGGCGGCCGTCGGCCTTGCCGAGGTCGATCTTGCGGGGCGTCCACTCGTCGACCATCGCCAAGAGGTGCTCGGTCGCGTCGACGACGTCGTTTGGGATGCCCAGCGTCCGGCAGACGACGTTGGTCGAGCCGCCGGGCAGGACCGAGACCGGCACGTCCGTCCCGGCCAGCCCGTTGGCGACCTCGTTGAGCGTCCCGTCGCCGCCGAAGGCGACGACCACGTCGTAGCCGTGGTCGCGCACCTCACGCCCGATCTCGGTCGCGTGGTTCTGCGCCTCGGTGTCGACCGCTTCCACCTCGTAGCGCCCCTGCAGCGCGTAGACCACGAGGTTCTTCAACCGGCTGGAGACCGTGGTCGCGTACGGGTTGACGATCAGCAGCATTCGCTTCTTGGTGGGCTTGCGCAGGGTCCGAGAGCGGATTCGACTGGTCATCATGTGTGGGGGCCGCTACGCGACCCCCACAGCCTATTGCGATCGCGGTGAGGAAATCGCTCGATTGCCAGTCGCCTGTGCCGACTCGACCTCCGGGTGAGCCCCCTGGGCACCCAGCCCGTCTAAACGGATGTCAGGCGGGCTTTGTGCCGAGTCCGTTTGGCAGACGTTCTCTCCGCCTTAGCCGACTTTCGTGTAGCAATTTGAAGAGTTTCTAGGGCTCGAGCGGAGATGGGCTCGCCGAACTTGCGCTCGGAATCGCTGAAGCACGTTGCGGCCTCGCGTACGGACCGAAATCCCCCAGCGCCCAGAACTGCCAAGGGCTGATAGTCCTCAAGCAGCCGATTGGGGTGACGTGTCCAGAACACGATGCCCCGGTCAGTCAGAACCTCCGCGTCCCTCAGCAGCAGGACGATGTTCCGCAGCTCGGCTAGATGGGTCGCGGCTGTGGTTCCTGGCCCCCCGACCTTCCAGCGGCGCACGGTCCGCGCGTTCATGCCAGTCGCCAGTGCCAAATCCTCGTCGGTGAAACCAAGATGCTTGAGGAGGCGAAGCAATTCCTCCGGCTCCTGTGCATGCTCAAGGTCTCCGGATATCACGGTCCGCTTATCGAGCAAATCGCTGTTCAACATGAGTCATCCTCGTGGGCGAGTCGGACAGATTCAACGTAGCGCAGCCCGCTTGAGACACGGGGACGAGGCCGACTGGCCACGGTCGCATCAGCTCAAGCTTAGGTTTGGGGAGAGCTCGTTACGGATCGAGACGGCTCTGCCGGCGCTTGTGAGCCGGCTAAAGGCTGCTTCTGTCGTCGATCTTTCGTCGTCGTCTCATCGGAATGGCAAACGTAGCATATTTTTACGGACTATTGATAGGTCTTAACAAAGATAATAAGGCGGATATTTTCCCGGATATTCTTTAGGGCCTGCTAGGGTACGCCCGATGTCGTTTCCCCGGTTCGCCGAACTCGAGACAAGCGTGATCGCCCAGTCGGTTTGGAAGGCGGGCGGGCCGAACTCGGTTGTCGGCTCGAAAACGGCTCGGGTCAAGGTCACCAGCCTCTGTCTCACGGAGGGCGATCCTTATGAGATCGAGGGCGCCATAGGCCCCGTTGATGGGGCGGCCGAAGCGCTTGCCGTGGCTCAGGACGTTGCACGGGTGGCCACCCAGCTCAAGGTCAGTCCGCCGATCAGCTCGGATCTGCTTTCTGAGTATCAGCCCGCGCGCGTGACTCGCTTGGCGGTTGAGTACGTCCCTGTCTTGCTCGTCGTCGGCGAGGCCGCAGAGACCCGCTTTGGGTTGAAACGCAATTTCAACGAGCCCACTCTGCTGGCGGGGATGCATCCCTGGCGGCGAGTCGTGCGAGCGCTCAGGGCAGAGGGCTGGAAGGGCGCGATACAGCTTCAGGGTCCAACCCAGGATGCTTTCCATCTCGTCATACCGCGCCGCTTCGCCCAAGACGGATCTTTGAAGATCGAGTGGACAGGGAAGCGGGGAAGTACCGTGCCACGGGCATTGGTCGAGTACGCGATAGGAGAACGGCGCGAGTTCCCGCGTGACTCCGAGACGTTCACGACGTCACGTGCTGGGCGCCAAGATGCAGCCGGCACGAGATCCTGGCGGCCGCCATCGCCTTTGCGCCTAATTGAAGACGCGAACTAAGGATCCACTAAGGATCCGGGTCCGGCCGCGGGTTTGAGGTCAATCGGTTGCTTCGTAACTGACGACATCCCCGTCGTCCACTTCCCGCACCCGCCTCTCGTTGACCAGCAAGTCGGCGTGGCCGATCACCTCGGAGAGGGTTAGGAAGGCCTGGGTGACGGCGACGTTGCCCCAGATCGCCTGGGCGACCTCGTAGGCGTTGCGGGGTCGCTCGGCGATCAGCTTGTAGATCTTCTCCTTGCGACGGTCGTGGCCGGCGACGCGGCTGTCGATCAGGGCCGCGTGGTCGACGATCGCCTCGCCGTGGCCGGAGAGGACGATCTCGGCCGGCATCTCGCGAGTCTTGCGCATCGACTCGATGTAGGTGACGAGGGCCTGCGGGCGTTCGTCGGAGCGGTCGAGCGGCGGTGAGATCAGCGGGTTCGAGGAGATGTGGGCGATCAGGTGATCGGCGGCGATCAGGATGCGGCGCTCCTCGTCCCAGAAGATCGTGTCGGAGGGGCTGTGGCCCGGCCGATGGAAGGCCTGCAGGACGCGGTCGCGGAAGGGGATGAGCTGGCCGTCCCGTAGTGGCTTCGTCACCTCGACCTTCGAGCCCCAGCCGCGGAAGCCGCGCGAGACGCTCCGCAGCGCCCGGGCGACGTCTTCGGGGATGCCGTTGCGCAGCATCAGACCGACGGCGAACTCGTCTTCGCGCTCGGCATCCTCGTTGAAGTTGGCGAGCCGCTCGGCGGCGATCCCGAGCGCCGCCACCTCGGCCCCAGAGCGCTGGGCGACGATCTCGGCGAGGCCGAGGTGGTCGATGTGTTGGTGGGTGACGATCAGCAGTTCGAGGTCCTCGATCGCGTGGCCCCGAGCCGACAGCTGCGACTGCAGCTCGTCGAGCGCCTTGCCCGAGTTTGGGCCGGTGTCGATCAGCGTCAGCGGCTCGTCCTCGAGCAGGTAGCAGTTGACCCGTCCGACCGCGAAAGGCGTCGGGATCGAGAGGCGGTGGATGCCGGCAAGGGCGGCCTGCTCCACCGCCAGCTCCGGCGTCATGGTCACGAGCGAATCAGCGCCAGCAGCTCGTCGCGCTTGGCTTCCATGTCCTCGCGCGAGACCAGGGACTCGAGGTTGAGCCGCAGCAGCGGCTCGGTGTTCGACGGGCGCACGTTGAAGTGCCACTCCTCGTAGTCGACCGAGATCCCGTCGAGCTTCGCCTGCCTGCCGTCGGCGAAGCGCTCGGCGATCTCGGCCATCTTCGCCTCCTGGTCGTCGACCTCGGAGTTGATCTCGCCGGAGATGAAGTAGCGCGAGCGGAACTCGGCCATCAGCTCGGCCAGCGAGCGCCCGTCGACGGAGAGCAGCTCGAGGATCAGCAGCGCCGGGATCGTCCCCGAGTCGGCGTTCCAGAAGTCGCGGAAGTAGTAGTGGCCGGAGACCTCGCCGCCGAAGACGGCATCCTCCTCGCGCATCCGCTGCTTGAAGAAGGCGTGACCGACGCGTGAGAGGTCGGAGCGGCCGCCCTCGGCGGCGACCAGGTCGGGGACGGCACGGCTCGAGCGCGGGTCGTAGAGGATCGTCGCTCCGGGGCTCTTGGCCAAGGCGGCGCGCGCCAGCAGCGCGCAGACGAAGTCGCCGTCGCAGAACTCCCCGCTGCCGTCGATGAAGAAGCAGCGGTCGGCGTCGCCGTCCCAGGCGATGCCGAGGTCGGCGCCGCTCCCCCGCACGCGCCCGACGATCATCTCCCGGTTCTCCGGCAGCAGCGGGTTGGGCTCGTGGTCGGGAAACTCCCCGTCGGGCTTGAAGTACATCTCGTCGAGATCGAGGCCGAGGTCGCGCAGGATCGGGCCGGCCATCGGGCCGGCCATCCCGTTGCCGCCGTCGACGACGACCCTCATCGGTCGCACCTTCGCGGGATCGACGAAGGAGAGCGCGTGAGCGCGGTACTCGTCCCAGACGTCGACCTCCTCCAGCGCGCCGCCGCCGGGGGCGCGACCGAGGCCGGTTTCGATCTCGCGGCGCACGTCGCCGATCCCGGCTTCGCCGGAGAGCGCCAGCGCCCCCTCGCGCACCAGCTTCACTCCCGTGTAGGCCTTGGGGTTGTGCGACGCGGTGACCATCGCGCCGCCGTCGAGCTCGCGCGAGCCGACCAGGTGGTAGAGCATCTCGGTCGCGACCATGCCGGCCTCGAGCACGGTCGCGCCCTCGAAGATCATCCCGTCGCGCAGCTCGGCCGCCATCGAGGGCGCGGTGAGGCGCATGTCGCGGCCGAGCCCGACCCGCAGCTCGCCGGGCTCCTTACCGCGCAGCCGCGCCAACACGCGGACGAAGGCGCGGCCGATCGCCAGCGCCGTCGTCTCGTCCATCTCCTCGCCGTAGAGCCCCCTGATGTCGTAGGCCTTGAAGATGCCGGCGGGCGCCAGGATCGGCCGTTCGCTCAAAACGCCCCTTTCAGCGCCTCGTAGCTCTGCTCGAGCGTCTGCGGCATCACTTTCGTGTCGGCGATCACCGGCATGAAATTGGTGTCCCCGCCCCAGCGGGGCACGACGTGCATGTGGATGTGATGCTCGACCCCGGCGCCGGCGACGCGGCCCTGGTTGAAGCCGACGTTGTAGCCGTGCGGCTCGTAGACCTGCTCGAGCCGGCTCATCGCCCCCTGCGCGAGGCCCATCATCTCGGCGACGGTCTCGGCCGGCAGGTCCTGGATCCGCCCGACGTGCTCATAGGGAGCCACCATCAGGTGACCGTTGGTGTAGGGGAAGAGGTTGAGGATGACGAAGCAGCGCTCGCCGCGGTGGACGATCAGGTTCCCCTCGTCGTCCTCCTGCGCCGGCTTGGCGCAGAAGATGCACTCCTCCTCGCTGTCCTTGCTCGCGTCCTTCACGTAGGCGAGGCGCCAGGGCGCCCAGATGCGGAAATTGGCCACGCGAGCATCCTACGAGGAACAAGTCGCACCTCCTCCGCTCCCGGGCGGGCGCGCTCATCATCACCGGCGATCACGCGCCCGCCCTCCCGCGTCCGGGGGTGCTATAGCCAACCGCGACGGCGGAAGTACGCGACCATGCCGACCAGCAGGGCGAACATAGCGCCGACGATCACCCAGAAGGCGGTCAGGTCCTGCTCGCCCGGCACCCCCGAGTTCATGCCCCAGATGCTGGCGATCAGGGTCAGTGGCAGGACGATGACGCTGATCGAGGTGAGCACGCGGAGGATGTCGTTGACCCGATGCGAGATCACCGACTCGTTGGTCTCGGCCAGCGAGTCGACCACCTCCTTGTAGTTCTCGAGCATGTCCCAGATCCGCTCGTGGGCGTCGACGATGTCGTCGAAGTAGATCTCGAGGTCGAGGTCGGTCGCCAGGTAGCGCTGCTTGACCTTCTCGAGGTCGCGCAGCACCGGGCGCTGCGGCCGGATCACCTTGCGGAAGTTGATGATCTCCTGCTTGACGTTGGAGATGTCGCGCACGACCTCCTCCGAGCGGCCCTCGAAGATGTCGTCCTCGAGCGCGTCGAGCTTGTTGCCGATCTTGCGCAACATCGGGAAGCAGTAGTCGAAGCTGTCGTCGACGAGCCGGTAGAGCAGGTAGCCCGAGCCGCGCGAGAAGAGCTGCTCGCGCAGCTCCTCCTTGGCCCGGCAGCGCTCGAACAGGTACTCGACCGGCTGCAGCGGCTGGTTGGGGATCGTCACGACGTAGCCGGGCCCGACGAAGAGGTCGAGCTCGCCGGTGCCGAGCCGGCCGGCGGCGGGATCGAAGACGGGGAAGTGGAGGACGATGAAGAGGTAGTCGTCGTAGACGTCGATCTTCGGCCGCTGGTTGCGCGAGAGCACGTCCTCGAGGTCGAGGGCGTGGAACTCGAAGTGCTCCTCCAGCCACTCGCGCTCGAGCGTGCCCGGCCGCTCGATGTTGACCCAGCGCAGGCCGGAGGAGTCGATCTGCTCGACTCGGGGGGCCTGGGGCTCAGCCTGCGGCGCCGCGGAGATCAGGTCGCCGCGCCGGCCGGCCCTTCTCAGCCTCGGCTTCGGAAGGTTCGGCATCGTTCTGGCTCTTCGGCTCGGCGGTCATCGGACGCACAAGGTTAGCCGCCGGCCCGCGTTCGGGCCGGACGGGAAACCCCCTGGTATGGTTCGTGCTCACATACGCCACATCAAGAGGGGTGGAGGGACTGGCCCATCGAAGCCCCGGCAACCACCTCGGATCTCGGTCCGAGGGGAGGTGCCAACTCCAGCAGGTCGCGGTCGAAGGCCTGGAAGATGTGGGGGAAGTCCGATCGGACCTCTGCCCCACAAGAAGGCGGAGGTTTTTTCGTTGGAGACGGAAAGCGAGATCGGATGGCAATCGAGAACCTGAGATGCAAGGAGTGCGGGGCGAACTACGACCTCGGCGCCCACTTCGCCTGCGCGAACTGCTTCGGGCCGCTGGAAGTGGCCTATGACCACTCGGCGCTGGATCCCGGCGAGGTCAAGCGCAAGATCCAGGCCGGGTCGCAGGGGATCTGGCGCTACGCCGACTTCCTGCCCTTCGAGGGCCGGCCGGGCGATCCGCTGGAGCCGGGGTTGACCCCGCTCGTCCGCGCCGACCGACTCGCGGAGCGACTCGGGCTCGACGCCGAGCTCTGGATCAAGAACGACGCCGCGAACCCGACCCACTCGTTCAAGGACCGGGTCGTCGCCGTCGCCGTTGCCAAGGCCCAGGAGCTGGGCTTCGACACGGTCGCCTGCGCCTCGACCGGCAACCTCGCCAACGCGGTCGCCGCCCACGCCGCCGCCGCCGGTCTCAGCTCCTACGTCTTCGTCCCCGCCAACCTCGAGGAGCAGAAGCTGCTCGCGACCGGCGTCTACGGCACCAACCTGGTCGGCGTGCGGGGCAACTACGACGACGTCAACCGGCTCTGCACGCAGCTCGCCGAAACCCGGCCCTGGGCCTTCGTCAACGTCAACCTGCGCCCCTATTACGCCGAGGGCTCCAAGACGCTCGCCTACGAGACGGCGGAGCAGCTTGGCTGGCAGCTGCCCGACCGCGTGGTCTGCCCGATCGCCTCCGGCTCGCTCTTCACCAAGGTCGGCCGCGGTTTCCAGGAGTGGCTCGACATCGGCTTGCTCGAGGGCGAGCAGCCTGTCTTCAACGGCGCCCAGGCGGAGGGCTGCAGCCCCGTCGCCACCGCCTTCGCCGAAGGCTGGGACGTCTGCAAGCCGCAGCGCCCCGACACGATCGCCAAGAGCCTGGCGATCGGCGACCCGGCCGACGGGCCCTACGCGGTCGAGCAGGCGCGCCGCACCGGAGGCGCGATCGACTCGGTCAGCGACGAGGAGATCCGCGACGGGATCGGCCTGCTGGCGGAGACGACCGGCATCTTCACCGAGACCGCGGGCGGGGTCACCGTCGGCGTGCTCAAGAAGCTGGCGGAGCGTGGCGATATCGGAGGCGGCGAGCGGATCGTCGTATACATCACCGGCGAGGGCCTGAAGACGCTCGACGCGACTCGCGATAGGTTCCGCATGCACGAGATCGACCCCGAGCTCGGCAGCTTCGAGTCCGAGTTCGCCCAGGAGGTAACCGTCTGATGCCCGTAACCGTGAAGATCCCGACCCAGCTGCGGGCCGCGACCGACGGTCAGGCCGAGATCGAGGTCGAGGGCGCCAACGTCGGCGAGGTACTCGACGCGGTCTTCGAGGCGCACGGCTCGCTGCGCGAGCGGATCACCCAGGACGGCGACCTGCGCCGCTTCGTCAACGTCTACGTAAGCGGCGAGGACATCCGCTTCCAGGACGGCCTCGCGACCAGGATCGACGACGGCGCCGAGGTAACCATCCTCCCCGCCGTCGCTGGAGGTTGAAGCCCCCGGTCGTCATCCTCTGCGGCGGTCGCGGGACAAGGCTCCGGGAGCGCACGGAGACCGTACCCAAGGCCCTCGTGGAGATTGGGGGTAGGCCGATCCTCTGGCACGTGATCGGGATCTACGCGGCGCAGGGGTTCGAGCGTTTCCTGCTGGCGACCGGGTATCTGGGGGAGGCGGTGGAGGAGTTCGTCGTGGGGGAGAGCTGGCCCGAGGGAGTGGAGGTCGAGTGCGTCGACACCGGGCTCGACACGCCGACCGGAGGTCGAATCGCCCGCCTCGCCGAGCTACTCGAGGGCGGGACCTTCTGCGCCACCTACGCCGACGGGGTCGCCGACGTCGACCTCGACAGCTTGCTTGCCTCCCACGCCGAGAAGGGCGCTCTCGGCACCGTTACCGTCGTGCGCCCCCACCTGCAGTGGGGCGTGGCTAGGATCGGCACCGACGACCGGGTCGAGGGCTTCGTCGAGAAGCCGCGCAGCGAGCACTGGATCAACGGCGGCTTCTTCGTCTTCGAGCCGGGCGCCTTTGACTACCTCGGGGAGAACAGCGTGCTGGAGCGCGAACCGCTGGAGCGGCTCGCCGCCGCCGGCCGGCTGTACGCCTACCGCCACGAGGGCTTCTGGGACTGCATGGACACCTACAAGGACGCCGTCGTCCTCAACGACCTCTGGGCCACCGGCGACGCGCCATGGCCGACGTTGGTGCCAAGCACCGCAAGCGGAGCGGCGGCCCAATGACTTTCCGGTGCGCCTTTTGGACCTCACAGGTGGATAAAGCGCACCGGAAGGGACGGACTCGATGAGCGGTCGCGTTTTGGTCACTGGGGCCCACGGGTTCGTCGCCTCGCACCTGGTCGTGGCGCTGCTCGAGCGGGGGGAGGACGTCCGCGTGCTCGACCGGCCCGATCCGCGCACCGCCGACGTCGGCGGTGCGCGCCTCTCGGCGCTCGACCTGCTCGGCCTGCGCGATGAGGTCGAGCTGGCGGAGGGCGACCTGCGCGACGCCGAGGCGGTGGCGGCCGCGGTCGCGGGCCGCGAATCGGTCTTCCACCTCGCGGCCCAGACGATCGTCGGCGTCGCCCGCGAGTCCCCAGCGGAGACGTTCGAGATCAACGTGCGCGGGGCCTGGAACGTGTTCGAGGCCTGCCGGGATCAGGGGGTGGCACGGGTCGTCTTCGCCTCCTCCGACAAGGCCTACGGCTCGAGCCCCGAGCTTCCCTACCGCGAGGACTTCCCGCTGCGCGCGGCCTATCCCTACGACGCCAGCAAGGCAGCCGCCGACGTGATCGCGCGCAGCTACGCGCACGCCTACGGGATGCCGCTGGCGGTGACCCGCTTCGCCAACGTCTACGGCGGCGGCGATCTCAACTTCTCGCGCCTGGTCCCCGAGACGGTCGTCGCGGCGCTCGACGGCCGCCCGCCGATGATCCGCTCCGACGGCAGCCCCGAGCGGGACTTCCTCCACGTCGACGACGCGGTCGCGGCGTACCTGGCGATCGCCACCGCCCTGGACGGCGAGGAGGCTAGGGGAGAGGCGTTCAACGCCGGCGGCGAGCGCCCGCACTCGGTGCGCGAGGTCGTCGAGGAGATCGTCGCCGCGGCGGAGGCCGGCGTCGAGCCCGAATACCTCGGTGAGGGCACGCCCGACGGCGAGATCGACCGCCAGTACGTCGACTCGACCAAGCTGCGCGAGCTGACCGCCTGGCGTCCCCGGGTCGAGCTCGGCGACGGACTGCGCCGGACGCTGGAGTGGTACGAGACCCATCCGCTGGCCAGGCCCGCGAAGCTGACGGCCTACTAGCCATGTGCGGGCGCTTCACGGTCACGGCCAAAGACTCGAAAACGATCGCCGACCGCTTCCAGGTCGAGCTCGAGAAGGCGCTGGAGCGCAACCGCTCCGGCGAGGCGCCGGCGCCGACGAAGGAGCGGGCGAAGAAGGTCGAGGCGACGCTGGGTCGCTTCAACGTCGCCCCGACCCAGGAGGTGCTGACGGTGCGCTCCTCGCCCGACCCCGAGGAGGCGGCGGCCGGGCTGCGCGAGGCGCGGCCGATGCGCTGGGGGCTCGTGCCGCGCTGGGCCAAGGACCTCAAGGTCGGCTACCGGATGATCAACGCCAAGGCCGAGAACCTGACGTCGAGCCGCGCCTACTCGCCGCTCGTCGGCAAGTTTCGTCACCGCTGCCTGATCGTCGCCGACGGCTTCTACGAGTGGATGAAGGCCGAGGATCCGAAACAGCCGCGCCAGCCCTGGCGCTTCACCGTCGACGGGGGAGAGCCCTTCGCCTTCGCCGGGCTCTGCACGCGCAAGGAGTGGGAGGACGCCGAGGATCGCGGCTTCGACGACGGTTGGCTCTACAGCTGCACGATCGTTACCACCACTCCGAACGAGGTCGTGGCCAAGGTGCACGACCGGATGCCGGCGATCCTGCCGAGCGCCGAGGCCGAGGCCGCCTGGCTGAACCCCGACCTCGACGTCGAGGACGCGATCGCGCTCTGCGGCCCGCTGCCGGCCTCGCGCATGGCCGGCGCCCCCGCGAACCCGAAGCTGAACAAGGTCGGCAAGGGCATCGAGGGCCCCGAGCTGCTCGTCGCCCCGTCGTAAGGTCAGGCTTCGAGGCGGCCGGCGGTGGCGACGGCGGCCTTGCCGGCGGCCGATTCCACCGTGCAGGAGACGCGCGCCCTGAGATCGCCGCTCGTGCGCCAGAACGTGGCGAACCCGAGCTCCAGCGGCTGGCGCAGCGGGCCTTTGGGCAGGCCCCACTGCCATTCCTGGGAGTGGGTGTGGACCGGCATCCAGCTGACGACGACGCCCGGCAGCCCGGTGAAGACTTCGAAGGCGTCTTCCATTTCCAGCGACGCGTATTCGGCCCCTTCGATCGGCAGCCTGACGCCGACGCTGCCCGGGACGTCCTGCTTGGTCAGGCTGTATTCGCCGCTCGAACGGGGAAAGGCAGCGCGGCTGTTGACCGTGCGCGCGAGTTCGGCCCCCGGGCCGCCGCTCATCCGGCAGCGTACGCGCCCCTGTCCGACCGCCGAGCCGGGCGCGAGGCGCAGGACCGAGACGAGTCGAAAGATCCGTTCGCCTTCGAGGTTGTCTTCGCTCGCCCGCATGTCGCCGTCCCTCAGCCGCATCGAGCCGCCGCCGGGGATCGCCGCCACGCGTGAGTCGGGGAGCGGCGCGTGCGCAGTCCATTCGATCGCGACCGAGCTGCCGCCGGAGCTGTCCGTGGCCAGCAGCGCCGCGGCCAGGGTCGCGATCAGACCCACCGCGACCACGATCAGCGCCCCGCGCGGGGGCCTGCTCTCGAACACATCGCCCATCGGCGGCGACAGTATTGGACGCGGGGGCGGAACGCGCCCGACAGGATTCGAACCTGTGACTTCCAGCTCCGGAGGCTGGCGCTCTATCCAGCTGAGCTACGGGCGCAGTCGGAGCCAGTCTAAAGGTGAGCGGCGTGGCGGCTTCGCGTAGGCTCGCAGGCCGCATGGATCTATCGGTCGTATTCCTCGGCACCGGTGGCTCGGTGCCCTCGGCGCGGCGCTCGACGGCGAGCGTGCTGATCGTGCGCGGCGGATCTCGGCTGCTGGTCGATTGCGGGGAAGGGACGCAGCGGCAGATGCAGCGCTCTCTCGGCCTGGTCCAGGTCGACGAGATCTACCTGACTCACTTCCACGCCGATCACATGCTCGGCCTGCCCGGCCTGCTCAAGACCTACGACCTGACCGGTCGCGAGGAGCCGCTGACGATCTACGGCCCACGCGGTTTGCAGGGCCTCTTCGGCGGGCTTGGCCGCCTGATCGGCCGTATCGGCTACGGCCTCGACCTGGTCGAACTCGATCCCGGCGACTCGGTTTCCCACGGTGGCGCTCGGATGGAGGCCTTCGCGGCCGAACACAGCGTGCGGGCCAACGGCTACGTCCTGGTCGAGGAGCAGCGGCCCGGCCGCTTCGACCCGGAGGAGGCGAAGCGCCTCGGCGTCGCCGAAGGCCCCGCCTTCGCGGCCCTGCAGCGCGGCGAGACTGTCGAGGGCAGCGCCGGGACGGTCCGCCCGGAGCAGGTGCTGGGCGAGGCGCGCGGCGGCCGCACGGTGGCGATCACCGGCGACACCGCCCCCAGTCACGCGACGGTCGCCGCGGCGGCCGACGCCGACCTCCTCGTCCACGACGCCAGCTTCTCCGAGGAGGAGGCCCAGCGGGCCGCCGACACCGGCCACTCGACCGTCGGCCAAGCCGCCGCTGTCGCCCGCGAGGCCCACGTCAAGCTGCTCGCCCTCGTCCACGTCTCCTCCCGCTACCACGTCGGCAAGGTGCTCGAGGAGGCACGGGAGGTCTTCGAGCCGACCCTGGCCCCCCGTGACTTCGACGTCGTCGAGATCCCCTTTCCCGAGCGCGGCGAACCCCAGTTCGTCCCGAACGGAGCAGCGGACCCGAACGGGTCGGGATAAGCCCTCGACCGAGCCTCCCCATCTGTTGCGAGGGCGAGGGCCTATCCCGACCCGCCGTCCCCACTGCTACTGTGAGGCCGTCCTTTAACCCGGGTCCCGTGAGGCCCAGAAGGAGCAAAGTCGGCGGTGAACGAGAACGTCGTGCTCGCGCACGATAACGTGAAGCGAACGCTGCGGCGGATCGCCCACGAGATCGCGGAGAAGAATCCCGATGCCGACGGCTTGGCGATCGTCGGGATTCACACCAGAGGGGCGTTGCTCGCCCGCCGCCTTCACACCCTGCTGGCCGAGCTGACTGGCACCGACCTGCCGATCGGGGACCTCGACATCAGCTTCTACCGCGACGACCTCGGCGCCAAAGCGCCAGCCGACCAGCCCATCGTCCACGCCTCGCACGTCGACTTCGACCTCTCGGGCAAAACCGTGGTCCTCGTCGACGACGTGCTCTTCACCGGCCGCACGGTCCGCGCCGCGATCGACGCGCTCTTCGACTACGGCCGCCCGCGGCGCGTCCAGCTCGCGGTCCTCTGCGACCGCGGCCATCGCGAGCTGCCGATCCGACCCGACTACGTCGGCAAGAACCTGCCGACGGCACGCGAGGAGCGGGTCAACGTTCGCCTAGGGGAGCTCGACGCCGGCGACGAAGTGACGATCTCGGCGCCGGTGGAGGTGGACGCGTGAGGCACCTGCTCTCGATCGCGCAGCTCTCGCGAGCCGAGATCGAAGCGATCCTCGACCGGGCCGAGAGCTTCGCCGAGGTCGGCCGGCGCGACATCAAGAAGGTGCCGACCCTGCGCGGGCGCACCGTCGTCACCCTCTTCTACGAGTCGAGCACGCGCACCAGCTCCTCCTTCGAGCTCGCCGCGAAGCGGCTCTCGGCCGACCTCGTCTCGGTCAAGGCGGCCGGCTCCTCGGTCGACAAGGGCGAGTCGTTGAAGGACACCGTCGCCACCCTCTCCGCCTACGACCCGGCGGCGATCGTGATCCGTCACCCGCACGCCGGCGCCGCGCAACTGGTCGCCGGCTGGGCCGACGCCTCCGTGGTCAACGCCGGCGACGGCAAGCACGAGCACCCGAGCCAGGCCCTGCTCGACGTCTACACCCTGCGCCGCCGCCTCGGCTCGCTTGAGGGAAGGCGGATCTGGATCGTCGGCGACGTCCTGCACAGCCGCGTCGCCCGCTCGAACCTGATCGCCTTCAAGGAGATGGGCGCCGAGCTGACCGTGTGCGGGCCGCCGGCGCTGATCCCGCGCGGCCTCGAGGAGCTTGGCTGCGAGGTCGCCCACTCGCTCGACGACCTCGGCGACGCGGACGTCGTCTACGCCCTGCGCCTGCAGCGCGAGCGGATGCATGAGAGCTTCGTCCCCTCGCTGCGCGAGTACGCCGCCCACTTCCAGATCGACTCGCGCCGGCTCGGCCCGCGCCAGCTGTTGATGCACCCCGGTCCGGTCAACCGCGGCGTCGAGCTCTCCGGAGAGGCGATCGACTCGCCGCAGTCGCTGATCGCCGAGCAGGTCGCTTCGGGGTTGGTCGTGCGGATGGCGATCCTCTACGAGCTGCTCGCCGCCGGCGACGAGGAGCCGGCGCCGGCGGCCGGCAACGGCGCGGCCCGCCCGACCCCGATAGGGCAACCGGCGTGAGCGGCACGCGGATGGAGATGCGCTCCGGAGAGAGCGCCGATCTAGTCCTGCGCGGCGCCACGCTGCTCGATCCGGCGGCGGGCATCGAGGGCCGTCACGACGTCGTCGTCCGCGAGGGTCGCGTCGCCGAGATCGGGGCGCCGGGCGCCGCCGACGCGACCGGCCTGGAGGAGGTCGACGCCGAGGGCCTGCACGCGTTCCCCGCCTTCTTCGACCCTCACGTCCACCTGCGCACGCCCGGTCAGGAGCACAAGGAGGACGTCGAGACCGGTGCCCGTTCGGCCGCGGCCGGCGGCTACTGCGGAGTGCTCGCGATGGCGAACACCGAGCCGCCCGTCTCCGACCCCGCCGACGTCGAGGCGCTGCTCGCCGACGCCGGCTCCGCGGCCGCGATCCGGGTCGGCTTCCTCGCGACCGTCACCCGGGCGATGGAAGGGGAGGAGCTGACCGAGATGGCATCGCTGCGCGAGGCCGGAGCCGCCGGCTTCAGCGACGACGGCCTGCCGGTCCGCAGCGCCCGCGTCCTGCGCCGGGCGCTCCAGTACCAGCGCCTCTGCGGCGGCACGATCGCCCTGCACGAGGAGGATCCCGAGCTCTCCGGCGATGGCGTCATGCACGAGGGGCCGGTCTCCGCCACGCTCGGCCTCGCCGGCGTCCCCTCGATCTCGGAGTCGACGACGATCGCCCGCGACGCGGCGATCGCGGGCTACGAGGGCGGCCGCATCCACGTCCAGCACCTCTCGGCCCTCGAGTCGGTCGAGGCGGTGCGCGTCGCCAAGGCCGCCGGCGTCGAGATCACCTGCGAGGCCTCGCCTCACCATCTATGCCTTACCGACGAGGCGGTCCGAACGCTCGACCCCCGCCGCTTCAAGATGAACCCGCCGCTGCGCTCCGAGGCCGATCGGCAAGCGCTGATCGAGGGCCTCCTCGACGGCACGATCGACTGCATCGCCACCGATCACGCCCCCCATGCGGCGGAGGAAAAGGAGGTCCCGTTCGAGGAGGCGGCGATGGGCGTGACCGGCCTGGAGACGGCCTTCGCCGCCCTGCACACGCACCTCGTCCTGCCCGGCACGATCGGGCTCGACCTGCTCGTCGAGAAGCTCGGCGCCGGGGTCGAGCCCTTCGGGGTCGAGCGCTCCTCGCTCGCTCCCGGAAGCGAGGCGAACATCGCCCTCTGCGACCTCTCGGCCAGGTGGACCGTTGGCGAGGAGGGCTACGAGAGCCGCTCCTCCAACTCCTGGTGCGACGGCGAGGAGCTGACCGGCCGCGTGCTGATGACCCTGGCTGGAGGACAGGTGGCTTACCGCCTGCGCAGCTTCAGTCTGGGAGTCGCCGCGTGAGCGACGGGTTCCTGCTGCTCGAGGACGGCACCCGCTTCGACGGCGTGCCCTGCGGTGCCGACGGGGCGGTCACGGGTGAGGTCGTCTTCAACACGGCGATGACCGGCTACCAGGAGTCGGTCACCGACCCCTCCTATGCCGGCCAGATCATCGTCTTCACCTATCCCCTGATCGGCAACTACGGCGTCTCCGCGGCCGCGATGGAGTCCGAAGCGGCGCACGCGCGCGGCGTCGTCATGCGCGACCCGAAGAACGGCGAGGACGCGGCGACGGCCGAGGGAGGCTGGCTCGACTGGCTCGCCGATCGCGGCGTCCCCGGGATCGGCGGCGTCGATACCCGCGCCCTCGTCCGCCACATCCGCGACAAGGGGGCGATGCGCGGCGGCATCTTCCCGACCGGAACGTCCGAGGCCGAGGCGCGCGAACGGGTCGACGCCGAGCCCTCGATGAGCGGCGCCGACCTCGCCCGCACGGTCACCCCGCCCGAGCCGGTGCGCTTCGAGGGGGATGGCCCGCACGTGGTCGGCATCGACACAGGGATCAAGCTCAACATCGTCCGCCAACTGCGCGAGCGCGACTGCAGGCTGACCCTGCTGCCCTGCACCTCCTCCGCGCAAGAGGTGCTCGCCGAGGGCCCCGACGTCGTCTTCCTCGCCAACGGCCCCGGCGACCCCGCCGCCCTCGACTACGTCGTCGCCACCGTGCGCGACCTCGTCGGCCAGAAGCCGCTCTTCGGCATTTGCCTCGGCCACCAGCTGCTCTGCCGGGCCGTCGGCCTTCGGACCTACAAGCTCCCCTTCGGCCATCGCGGTGCCAACCACCCCGTCAAGGACCTGGTCACGGGGCGCATCGACATCACCTCCCAGAACCACGGCTTCGCCGTCCAGGGCCCCGGTGGCGAGCCGCGGATCGAGGCCGACGAGCCGGTCCGCTGGGAGACCGACTTCGGTGCCGCCGAGCTCTCCCACCTCAACCTCTACGACCGCACGGTCGAGGGGCTTGTGCTCAAGGACGTCGCCGCCGCGACGGTCCAGTACCACCCCGAGGCCGGCCCCGGCCCGCACGACGCCCGCCACCTCTTCGACAGCTTCCTGGAGCTGGCGCATGCCTAAGCGCACCGACATCGAGAAGATCCTCCTGATCGGCTCCGGCCCGATCGTGATCGGGCAGGCGGCCGAGTTCGACTACTCCGGCGTGCAGGCCTGCAAGGTGCTGCTCGAGGAGGGCTATGAGGTCGTCCTCGTCAACTCCAACCCGGCGACGATCATGACCGACCCCGAGTTCGCCAGCGCCACCTACGTCGAGCCGCTGCTGCCAGGCCCGGTGGCGCGGATCATCGAGAAGGAGCGGCCCGACGCGCTGCTGCCGACGCTCGGCGGCCAGACGGCGCTCAACCTGGCGATGGCGCTGCAGGAGGACGGCACGCTGGAGCGCTTCGACGTCGAGCTGATCGGCGCCGACGCCATCGCGATCCGTCGCGCCGAGGATCGCGAGGAGTTCCGCCGCACGATGACCGAGGCCGGGCTGCGCATTCCGTGGTCGATGACGGTGGAAAGCCTCGGTGAGGTCGAGGCGGCGCTTGCCGACGGACGGATCACGCTGCCCGCGATCGTCCGGCCCGCCTTCACGCTCGGCGGCCAGGGGGGCGGCGTGGGGGGGACGGAGACCGAGCTGCGCCAGGTCGTCTCCGAGGGTCTCGCCGCCAGCCCGATCAACCAGGTCCTGGTCGAGGAGTCGGTGATCGGCTGGGGCGAGTTCGAGCTCGAGGTGATGCGCGACCGCAACGACAAC